>Ga0066903_100006350_pt1 | contig 10483 bp, 5 predicted proteins | sample PanSoiMetaGPlot1_FD_67491 | JGI IMG/M metagenome (GOLD analysis project Ga0066903, IMG submission 67491) | Tropical forest soil microbial communities from Panama analyzed to predict greenhouse gas emissions - Panama Soil - Plot 1 (version 2) | ecosystem: Environmental > Terrestrial > Soil >...
TTCGGCGCCAGGGCGCGCCGGCAGCGACACGGTGCGCGGCGCCAGATCGGCGTCGAACACCGTACACGATCGGACCTCCTCCCAGTCGTGATCCTCGGCGTCGATCCAGAAGATCGCCACTGCCGGAATCCGGTGGTCGCGGCCAACCTGTTCAGCAAGTTTGAGCGCGGTGAGCGCCTTGAGCAGCGTGAAGAGCGGACCACCGAAGAGCCCGGCCTGCTGGCCCGTGACGATGGCGACAGTGCGCGGATCGGCGAGCAGACGTCCCGCGCTACGTGCCGCCGGCGGCGCCTGCCGGCGCTCTTGTTGAGCCGCGATGACGTCGGCGATTTCGCTTCGGCGACGTGCGTGCGCCTGGGTCCGCGCGATGGTGTCGGCCCAGGCCGATCGGTCCGAGGGATCGCCCGAAAAAAATGGCGCGACCGATCGAAAGTCGTACGCGTAGTCGGCGGCCAGGCGTCGGATCCATGGGAAGCGACGTACGTCGACCGGAATGCGAACGGTGGGACCGTCGGACGCGTGGGAGGGCTCGGCTGAGTTGACCTGCACCAGACCGCCTACTGTGTCAAAGCGCCGCGCGCACTGTCAAGAACGCGAGGGCCTGCTATGCGCTTGATCAGACGGGATTAAGACGTCGTCCGATGCGCAAGGGTTCCCGTAATTTCGTGTTACGATGTTCGCACCTTCCCTGAGGAGATCCTTCGCTGAACACGGAACCATCTGGCGCTGCGTTTCCTGACGCGTTTGGACCGTTTCGTGTTCTCCATCAAATAGGCGCCGGAACGTTGGGCCCGGTCTTTCGTGCGTACGACGCGACGAGAGAACGGCTGGTCGCAGTCAAGCTGTTCAAGCTCGACCTGCCACCGGAGCGTGTCCATCAGCTCGCGGCCGAGTTCGAGCGCCTCGTCGAAGCCGGGCTCGATCACCCCGCGCTCGCTCTACCGCTGGTGGCCGGCATCGTTGACGTGTCGGCCTTCCTGGCACAGGAATATGTGGCCGCGGATGCGCTCGACTCCGTCGTCCGCGAGTATGGCGAGGCGCCGCCCGCCGACGCGCTGCGTGTCGCCGCGCAGCTCGCCGGTGCGCTCGACTTTGCCGCTGTCGTCAACATCGCGCACGGCACGATGCATCCGCGCGACATCCTGCTGTCGTCCGATGAGACCCGGCTGACAGGCGTCGGCATCGCGCGTGCGCTCGAGAAGGTCGGCGTCGCTCCGCCGGTGCGACGACCTTACACGGCGCCGGAACGCGTCGCCGGTCACGAATGGGATCGGCGCGCCGACGTCTATAGCCTTGCCGCCGTGATGCACGAGATGTTGTGGGCCAAGCGTCCGTCGGGCACCGGCGTGCGAGCGGCCGAGGCGCTGACCGACATCGAGGGTGGCGATCTCGCCGCGCTGCAGGCGGCGTTCGCCCGCGGCCTGGCCGAGGACCCCGAGGATCGGTTCGAGACCGCGCTCGAGTTCGCTCATGCGCTGAGCGCGGCGTTTCCGCACATCGTCATCGCCCCGCAGGAGCCCGAACAACGCGACAAGAAACGTGAGGAGCCGCGCCTGCCGCTCATCGCGGATTCCGATCCGGAGTCCGCCGATCTCTCTCTGCCACGTGAGGACGTTGTCGCAAGCTCCGAGCGGCACGTCGACGCGCCTGTCAGACCGGCCGACCAGCCGGTGATGCCATACGAGTCGGTTGGAACTGCACCCGCTGAGATCGCGCCCTCGCGGGCGCCGCTCGAGACGATTGCTCCAGCCGAAGTCGCGCCGACGATCGAGCGGGATCCAGACGAACCGATCGCGTTGATCAACGATCGGAGCGTCTTCGCACCGCCACCGGACGAGCCTGTTGAAACCGACTCGGCGGTGTTGAAACCGGAGGAGGAAGCACGGTATCGCGACCTCGAGGCTGCTCCAGCGATTCTGACCAGGCCGGCAGAAGTCCCCAGGGTTCCTTCACCTGTCCGCGCCCCGCAATTTGGAAGCGAGTCGGTATCGCCGCTTGAACGCACGCGCTCGGCCGTATGGCCGCTCGTCCTGGCGCTCGGCGTCGGCCTCGCCGTGGGATTTGCCGGCGGCTACGGCGTCGGGACGCGCGGCCGCATCGATCCGCCGTCCGCGGCATCCGCGCCGGTCCCGACGTCTGGCGCGGTGCCTGCGCCGGACACGCCTGCGGAGCCGCGATCGGCGCGGCCGACGTCCTCCTCCAGGCCGTCGTCGGCCGGACGAGAATTCACCGAGAATGCGGTGCCCGCCCCTTCGAAACCACCGGCCACGCCAGCGCCTGCCAGACCTTCAGTCGAACCGGAGGGAGGACGCATTCTCGTTCGCTCGACACCGGCCGGAGCGCGCGTCGCCGTTGACGGCAAGGATTACGGCCGCACCCCCGTCGCCGTCCGCGAACTGACGAACGGCGCACATCGCGTGCGCGTCACGCAGGAGGGGTACATCGCCGAGGAACGCCGCGTGACGATCACGGCTTCGCGGCCGGCGCAGTCATTGACGATTCCGCTGTCGCGAGAGCCCGAGGCCAACGCGATGCGCGGGGCGAGTTCGACGCTCCCGCCGCCGCCCAACCGAGGCTTCGCCGGCTCGCTGATGGTCGACTCACGGCCATCGGGGGCCAAGGTCTACGTCGATGGCCGGCTCGCGGGTACGACGCCGCTGGCGATGCCCGACGTTCGCGCCGGAGAGCATGCGATCCGCATCGAGCGCGAGGGCTACCGCATGTGGTCATCGTCGGTGCGCGTTGTGGCGGCGGAGCAGAACAGAGTAACGGCGTCGCTGGAGAGATAAGGCGACAGACGGAACAGGGAAGGATTCCGATGGACGCTCTACTTGCGCTTGAAGACGGCACGGTTTTTCGCGGGCAGGCGGCGGGCGCTGAGGGTGAGGCCAGCGGCGAGGTCGTGTTCAACACGAGCATGACCGGCTACCAGGAAGTGCTGACCGATCCGTCCTACGCGGGGCAGATCGTCACGATGACCGCCGCGGAGATTGGCAACTACGGCGTGACGCCTGAAGACGTCGAATCGCGTTCGCCGCAGGTGGCGGGCTTCGTCATCCGCGACGAGTCGCCGATGGCCAGCAACTGGCGCGCCGAGATGACGCTGCGCGAATATCTCGTCGCCAACCGTATCGTGGCCATCTCCGACATCGATACGCGGGCGCTCACCCGGCAGCTGCGCTCGGGCGGCGTGATGCGCGGCGTCATCGGGACCGGCAATGCGCTCGATGCGAAGGCGCTGGTCGACCGGGCGCGTTCGATTCCGCAGATGGAAGGTTCGGATCTCGTGCGCGTCGTTACGTCGCCGGCGGCGTTCGATTGGCCTGCCGAGGATCCCGACGAGTTCGGCGTCACGCCGGAAAAGCGCGCGAAGCGCCGGCTGAAGATCGCGGCTTACGACTTCGGTATGAAGTGGAACATCCTGCGCCGCCTCAGCGCGCACGGCTGCGACGTGCGCGTCTATCCGGCGACGACGCCCGCGTCGGAGTTGCTCGCCACCAACCCCGACGGCGTCTTTCTGAGCAACGGCCCCGGCGATCCCGCGCCGCTCGGTTACGCGATCGAGAACGCGAAGGCGCTCGTCGCCGCCGACGTACCCGTGTTCGGCATCTGTCTGGGCCACCAGATTCTCGGCCTCGCGATGGGCGGCAACACGTTCAAGCTGAAGTTCGGCCACCGCGGCGCCAATCATCCGGTGAAGAAACTTGCGACCGGCAAGGTGGAAATCACGTCGCAGAACCACGGCTTCGCCGTCGATCCGCAGTCGCTGCCGGCCGACGTCGAAGTCACGCACCTGAATCTGTACGACGGCACCGTCGAAGGGCTCCGCCACAAGACGCACCCGGTGTTCTGCGTGCAGTATCATCCCGAGGCCTCGCCGGGGCCGCACGACGCCGACTACTTGTTCGACGACTTTCTCGAGCTCATCGAAAGCCATCAGCCATAATCCATCAGCCATCAGCCATCAGCCATCAGCCATCAGCAACCATGCCCCGTCGCACCGACCTGAAGCGGGTCCTCATCATCGGCTCCGGCCCGATCGTCATCGGGCAGGCGTGCGAGTTCGACTACTCCGGGAGCCAGGCCTGCAAGGCGCTGCGCGCGGAAGGGCTCGAGGTCGTGCTGGTGAACAGCAACCCGGCCACGATCATGACCGACCCGGAGCTGGCCGACCGCACCTACGTCGAGCCGCTGACGGTCGAGGTCCTCGAGGCGATCATCGCGCGCGAACGGCCGGACGCGCTGCTGCCGACGGTCGGCGGCCAGACCGCACTGAATCTTGCCGTCGATCTCGCGGCGGCCGGCGTCCTCGACAAGTACGACGTGGAGCTGATCGGCGCGTCGATCACGGCGATCAAGGTCGCGGAAGATCGGCAGCTGTTCAAGGACGCGATGCGCGAGATCGGCCTCGACGTGCCGCAGAGCGGCGTCGCGCGCTCGCTGCCGGAGGCCATCGAGCTGGCGAAAACGCTCGGCTTCCCGCTCGTCATCCGGCCGTCGTTCACCCTCGGCGGCGTCGGCGGCGGCATCGCCTACAACATCGAAGAGTTCCGCGATCTCGCCGAACGCGGCATCGAGCTCAGCCCGGTCCACGAGATCCTCGTCGAGGAGTCGGTGATCGGCTGGAAAGAGTTCGAGCTCGAGGTGATGCGCGACGTCGCGGACAACTTCGTCGTCATCTGCTCGATCGAGAACATCGATCCGATGGGCGTGCACACCGGCGACAGCATCACCGTCGCGCCGATCCTGACGCTCTCCGACAAGGAATACCAGCGGATGCGCGACGCCGCGCGCCGCATCATCCGCCGCGTCGGCGTCGAGACCGGCGGCTCGAACATCCAGTTCGCCGTCAACCCGAAGAACGGCCGCATGGTCGTGATCGAGATGAACCCGCGAGTGTCGCGGTCGTCGGCGCTCGCGTCGAAGGCCACCGGCTTCCCGATCGCGAAGATCGCCGCGAAGCTCGCGCTCGGGTATCACCTCGACGAGATCAGGAACGACATCACGCGCCTCACGCCGGCCTCCTTCGAGCCGACGATCGACTACGTCGTCGTCAAGATCCCGCGATGGAACTTCGAGAAATTCCCGCAGGCCGATCGCACCCTGACGACGCAGATGAAATCGGTGGGGGAGGCGATGGCCATCGGGCGGACCTTCAAGGAAGCGTTCATGAAGGGAGTCCGCTCGCTCGAGCTCGGGCGCAGCGGCCTGCTGTTCGCGCCGTCGAACATGGACGACGAGGACGACGCCGCGCTGCGGAAGCGGCTGGCGATTCCCAACGATCGCCGGCTGTGGGATCTGTTCCGGGCGATCGGCCGCGGCTGGAGCATCGACCAGCTGCACGAGATCACCAGAATCGATCCGTGGTTCCTGCGGCAGTTCGCCGAGCTGTCGGCGATGCGGGCGGCGGCGGCAGGCAAGCCGCTCGACGCCATCGATGACGCGACGATGCGGCGGCTGAAGCGCGCCGGCTTCGGCGATCAGGAGATCGCGCTGGCCGTCGATACCACCGAGGGCGATGTCCGCGATCATCGCGCCGCGTACGCCGTCACTCCGGTTTACAAGCGCGTCGACACCTGCGCCGCCGAGTTCGAGTCGTTCACGCCGTATCTCTACAGCGCCTACGAACCATCATGCGAGGCGAACCCGAACGATCGCGACAAGGTCGTCATCCTCGGCAGCGGACCGAACCGGATCGGGCAGGGCATCGAGTTCGACTACTGCTGCTGCCATGCCTCCTTCGCGCTGAAGGAGGAAGGGCTCGAGACGATCATGATCAACTGCAACCCCGAGACGGTGTCGACGGACTACGACACCGCCGACCGGTTGTACTTTCAGCCGCTGACCTTCGAAGACGTGATGGCGGTGATCGAAACCGAGCGGTCGGCCGGCGGCGACGTCGCGTGCCTCGTGCAATTCGGCGGGCAGACGCCGCTCAAGCTCGCGCTCGCGCTGCAGCACGCCGGCGTCAAGATCCTCGGCACCTCACCCGATTCGATCGATCTCGCCGAAGATCGCAAGCGCTTCGCGAAGCTGCTCAACGAGCTGAAGATTACGCAGCCCGCCAGCGGCACGGCGACCTCGCGGGTCGAGGCGCGTGAAGTCGCCGCGGCCATCGGGTTCCCGGTGGTGGTGCGGCCGTCCTACGTGCTCGGCGGCCGCGGCATGGCGATCGTCTACGATGTCGGCACGCTCGATCGCTACATGACGCAGGCGGTGGACGCCTCGCCCGAGCATCCGGTGCTCGTCGACAAGTTCCTCGAGGACGCCTTCGAGTTCGACGTCGACGCGGTGGCCGATGCGACCGGCGCGGTCGTCATCGGCGGCATCATGGAGCACATCGAGGAGGCGGGGATCCACTCGGGCGACAGCTCGTGCGTCGTCCCGCCGTTCATCTGCCCCGAGCGCCACCTCGCGACGATTCGCGACTACACCCGCCGCATCGCCCGCGCGCTGAAGGTCGTCGGGTTGATGAACGTCCAGTACGCGATCAAGGACGATGTGGTGTACGTGCTCGAGGTGAACCCGCGGGCTTCGCGCACCGTGCCCTACTTGTCGAAGGCCGCCGGCGTGTCGCTGGCCAAGGTCGCCGCGAAGGTGATGGCGGGCCGGACGCTCGCGGACCTCGGCCTGCACGACGACGTGCAGGTGGCCGGCGTGTTCGTGAAGAGCCCGGTGTTTCCGTTCGTGCGCTTCCCCGGCGTCGACACGATTCTCGGCCCTGAGATGAAGTCCACCGGCGAAGTGATGGGCGGCTCGTCGAATTTCGGCGTGGCGTTCGCGAAGGCGCAGCTCTCGGTCGGGCAGCGCTTGCCGGAGCGCGGCACGGCGTTCGTCAGCGTCAACAACGACGACAAGGCGAACCTGCTGCCGATCGCGCGCGATCTCGCGGAACTGGGGTTCCGCCTGATCGCCACGCGAGGCACTGCCGCGTATCTGCGCGCCTACGGCCTCGAAGTCGACGTCGTCTACAAGGTGAACGAAGGGCGGCCGAACATCGCCGACGAGATCGTGAATCGCAAGGTCGACCTGGTCATCAACACCCCGCTTGGCCGCGAGTCGTTCTTCGACGACCGCACTGTCCGCCGTGCGGCGATGATGCACGAGGTCCCGTGCATCACCACGCTGACCGGTGCCGCCGCGGCAGTGAGTGCGATTCGCGGCCTGCGCAAGCAGGGGTTCGGCGTCCGCGCGCTGCAGGACTATTACGCAGGAATCGCGACAGAGACTGTTTAGCTCGCCGCAAAAACTGCTGACTCGCGGCTTCACGTCACCACAAGGACACCAAGGGCGCAAAGCAGAAACTCTATCGCTTCTGTTCTTTGTGTCCATGGTGTCCTTTGTGCTGGCGTAAAGGTGGAATGCTTGCAAGCCGCTGGGGAGCATGCGGTATGTCGCGGCGATACCTGCGAGCGGCTTGATCGCCGGCGCGGCGGTCGGTCTTCTCCTTCCTGATCTTCCTCACCCATTTCTTTACGCGTTGCTGATCGCCGCCGCGGCGGCCGCTGTGTGCGGCTGGCGGCGCGCGTGCCCCACACTAGTTGCGGCGGCCGTGTGCGGCGTCTTCTTCGGCGGCGGCGCGCTGCTCGCGTCCGACGCCTGGCAGCGTGCGTGGCGGCCGCCGCTGCGCGCGGCGTTCGAGGCGGCGGCGCGCGATCAGCGAGCGCAGGCCGAGCGGGAGGGACGCCGCCTGCCGGAAGACGACCAGGCATTCATGGTTGTCGAAGGTGTGCTGCGAGCGGACGCCGCGCTGACCGAGAGCGGCGTGTCGCTCAACGTGGACGTGGACAGGATCGCAGGGCGGGAAAGGCAGGAGGGGCGGGCAGGGCAGGAGTGTGGCGGCATCGCCGTCACCGTAGTCGGGTCGCTGGGCGCCGGTCGCCTGGATGAGTGGCGCGCCGGACGCCGCATCCGTCTCCCGGTCCAGCTTCATCGGCCGCCGCGATACCTCGATCCCGGCGTTCCCGATCACGAGCGCGCGCTGGCGCGCCGCGGCACGACGCTCGTAGGGAGCGTCAAGAGCGGCGCGCTGGTCGAGGTTCTCAGCCGCGGCCGACCGATCACCGAAGCGATCGCGACCGTGCGCGGCTTCGCCCGTCGGGCGATTCGGGACGCGGTCGGCCGCTGGAGCGAACGATCGTCGGCCATCGTAGCGGCGATCGTGATCGGCGATCGCGTCGGCCTCGACGAGGAGGTGCAGCGGCGCCTTCAGGAGGCCGGGACGTACCACGTCATCGCCATTTCAGGCGGCAACATCGCGATTCTCGCCGGGCTGCTGCTCGGCGCGTTCCGGTTTGCCGGCTGGCTCGGCCGCGCGGCGATGGTCACATCGATCGCGGCGCTGCTCGCGTACGCCGAGCTGGTTGGCGGCGGGGCGTCGGTCGATCGCGCGACGCTGATGGCTATCGTTGCTTTCGGCGCGCGGATCGTCGATCACCGCAGCGCGCCGCTGACTACGCTGCTCGTTGTTGCGGCGCTGCTCGTGTGCGCCGATCCCCTCGCCGTCGCTGACCCGGCCTTCGTGCTGACGTGCGGCGCCACGCTCGCGATTCTCCTGTTCGTCCCGGCCGCCATGACGATCCTCGACGCTGAGTCGCCGAGGAGCGCAGCGCCGACATCGGTGTCGGCGCGCGCAGATCGTGCCGGTCGCCGACCGAGCCGGGCAATGACAGCCGCCCGCTCGTTCTGCCGCGCCGGCGCGCGCCCGGCGGTGTCGATGCTGGCCGCGTCGGTCGCCGCCGAAGCGCTGTTGTTTCCAGTCGGCGCGCTCGTCTTCGCGCGGGTGACGTTTGCCGGCATCGGCCTGAATTTCCTGGCGATTCCGCTGATGGGGGTCGCACAGGTGGCCGGCATGGCGGTCGTGCCCCTCGCGGTCTTCTCCACACGGGCCGCGGCGGGCGCCGGCTGGATCGCACACGCAGGCGCTGCCGGGCTTGTCGCGTCAGCTGGCCTCGTGCGCCTGGCGCCAGCCGTTGCGTTCCGGGTCGCACCACCGGCACCGATCGTGGTGACCGTGTATTACGGTGCACTCGCGATCGCGTGGACCATGCGGCGGCGACGCGTGACAACGACCGGCAGCTCGGAATCGAGGACCGCCGCCAGGGTTCGCCGAGCCTCGGCCGTGGCCGCCGGTCTTGCGGCGCTCTGGATCCTGGTGGATCCGCACACGCTCGTCGCGGGCCGCGGCGACGGACGCCTGCACGTGACGGCGCTCGACGTGGGGCAGGGCGACGCGATTTTCGTGGTGTTTCCACGCGGCACCACCCTGCTCGTCGACGCGGGCGGCGTCGCAGCCGGATCGCCATTCGATATCGGCGATCGGGTTGTTGCGCCGGTGATTCGCGACGGCGGGTTCCGGCGGCTCGACTATGTGGCGCTCACGCACGGCGATCCTGATCACATCGGCGGCGCCGACTCGATCCTGCGCGAGTTCCGGCCGCGCGAAGTCTGGGAGGGCATTCCGGTGCCGCGCAGCGACGCGCTGACGCAGCTGCGGATGGAGACTGAGGAAGCCGGCGGACGATGGGCAAACGTCTACGCCGGCGATCACGCAGAAGTCGACGGCGTGGACGTCGTCGCGCGCCATCCGTACCGGGCCGATTGGGAGCGGCAGAAGGTGCGAAACGACGACTCGCTCGTCCTCGAGCTGCGATGGCGCGACGTGTCGATTGTCCTCACCGGCGACATCGGAAAGGCCGTCGAGCACGACCTTGCATCGGTCCTCCCACCGGCGCGGCTGCGGGTAGTGAAGATTCCGCACCACGGCAGCCTTACGTCGAGCACGCCGGAGTTCGTGAAGGCGCTGAAGCCGCAGGTCGCGATCGTCAGCGCCGGCCGCAGCAACCATTTCGGGCACCCCGTGCCGGAGGTGCTGGAACGATACCGATCCGCGGGGGCCGAGGTGTTTCGAACGGATCGGGACGGAGCAGTAACGGTGACGAGCGACGGCTATTCGCTGGATGTCCGCACCTTCAGCGGTCGCCAGACCTACGTTCGCTGACTGTCACGGCTGTCACGCTGACCTCGCTCGCTTGGCCACGAAAAGCCCGAAAACACGAAAACACGAAATGGAGGTTCAGTTGTTACGGGTTCCGACGCCCCTCTCGGATTCGGTCGAGCAGGCGATTCATGATCTGATCGGCTGCTGCATCGCAGTGCACAGGTCGCTGGGTCCTGGCTTGCGCGAGAAGGTCTATGCCCGCGCGCTCATCATCGAGCTGCGTGAGGCCGGCATTCCGTTCGAATGCGAGAAGCGGTACGCCATCCGTCACCGCGGCCAGCTTCTGACCCATCACGCTGTCGACTTCCTTGTTCGGGAAGAAATTGTTCTCGAAATCAAATCTGTAGAGCGGCTGCTCCCTGTGCATCACGCACAAATCCTGAACTACATGCGGATTGCCGATGTCCATGCAGGGCTCTTGGTGAACTTCAATGTGTCGATCCTGCCCGATGGCCTTGTGAGAAAAGTCAGATGACCGAGCTT
>Ga0066903_100006351_pt1 | contig 10482 bp, 4 predicted proteins | sample PanSoiMetaGPlot1_FD_67491 | JGI IMG/M metagenome (GOLD analysis project Ga0066903, IMG submission 67491) | Tropical forest soil microbial communities from Panama analyzed to predict greenhouse gas emissions - Panama Soil - Plot 1 (version 2) | ecosystem: Environmental > Terrestrial > Soil >...
CTGCGAGCCCAGGCCGCGGAAGAATCCGCGCCACGCCGGAGGTACGTCCTCGCGCAGCTGCGTGAGGCCCTTGGTGTGCGCCTCGTAGATGACTGTGCTGCCCCACGGGGTGCGGGGCCGCTTGTCGCCGGCATCCGTGAACGCCTCGTCGATCACCATCGACTTGGGCATCCCGCGCGCATTGTCCCGCCGATCGAACGACAGGTCAGCGCGCTGGCTGCCGGCGCGATAGCCGAAATGGGCGTCGCTCCACACGATCCGGCCGAACAGCCGCTTGGTGTAGGGATCGATGAGCAGCTTGTTCGGGTTGAAGCGGTGGCCGCGCTCGGGCTCGTACGGTCCATGCACGCGATAGCCGTAGAGCTGGCCGGGCGTCACGTCGGGCAGGCATCCGTGCCAGATGTTGTCGGTGCATTCCGGCAGCGCCACGCGCTCGAGCTCGCGCCGCCCTTGCGGATCGAACAGGCACAGCTCGACCTTCCGGGCATTGGCCGAGAACAGCGCAAAGTTCGTGCCCCGCCCATCCCATGTCGCTCCCAGGGGATGCGGCCTTCCTTCCGTTATGCGCATTCAGAGCTCCGGAACGAGAAAGAGCGCAGCGAGGGGCGGAACGACCAGACGCAGCTCGAACCGATCGCCGACCGCCGTGGCCGGAACCACGCCGGCGTTGCCGACGTTGCTGCCGCCGTACACGGCCGCATCGGTATTGAGGACCTCGCGCCAATGGCCCCCGAACGGGACACGGATCGCGTAGTCGCGGCGGACCTCGGGCGTGAAGTTGACGACCACGAGACAGCGCGCCTCGGGCGACCGCCCCTTGCGCAGCCATGCGAACACGCTCTGCTGCCAGTCGTCCATCACGACCCACTCGAAACCGCCGGTGTCGCAATCGAGCGCGTGCAGCGCCGGCAGCGAGCGATAGAGCCGGTTGAGGTCGCGCACCGCCGCCTGCACGCCGGCATGGGGCGGCTCGCCCAGCAGATGCCAGTCGATGCTGTGGTCGTGTCTCCATTCCGACAGCTGCCCGAACTCGTCGCCCATGAACAGGAGCTTCTTGCCCGGATGCCCGTACATGAACCCGTAATAGGCGCGCAGGGTGGCGAAGCGCTGCCATGGATCTCCCGGTATGCGGGCGAGGATCGAGCCCTTGCCGTGCACGACCTCGTCATGGGAGAGCGGCAGGATGAAATTCTCCGAGAAGGCGTAGTGCAGTCCGAACAGGATGTCGCCGTGATGGTGCTTGCGGTAGACCGGGTCCTTGGAGATGTAGTTGAGCGTGTCGTGCATCCACCCCATGTTCCATTTGTAGCCGAAGCCGAGGCCGCCCCACTGCACCGGCCGCGACACCATGGGCCAGGCGGTCGATTCCTCGGCCGCGGTCGTCGCCTTGGGAAAACGGCCGAACAGCTCGGTATTGAAGCGCTGCAGGAACCCGATGGCTTCCAGGTTCTCGCGACCGCCTTCACGGTTGGGAATCCAGCCGCCGGCGGGGCGGCTGTAGTCCAGGTAGAGCATGGACGCCACGGCGTCGACCCGCAGCCCGTCGACCCCGTAGTGGTCGAGCCAGAACAAGGCGTTGGCGAGGAGGAAATTGGCGACCTCGCCGCGACCGAAATTGTAGATCAAGGTGTTCCAGTCGAGGTGGCGCCCCTGCATCGGGTTCGCGTGCTCGTAGAGCGCGGTGCCGTCGAACCAGGCAAGACCGTGCGGATCGTCCGGGAAGTGCCCGGGCACCCAGTCGAGCAGGACCGCGATTCCGGCCCGATGACAGGCATCCACCAGCGCGGCGAAGTCGGCCGGCGAGCCGAACCGGCTGGTCGGTGCGAACAGGCCGGTCGGCTGGTAGCCCCACGAGCCGTCGAACGGATGCTCCATCACCGGCAGGAACTCCACGTGGGTGAAGCCCATGTCGTTGAGGTAGGCCGGCAGCACCTCCGCCAGTTCGCGATAGGTCAGCCAGCGCTGGTCTTCCTCCGGCCGACGGCGCCAGGAGCCGAGGTGCACCTCGTAGATGGAGATGGGCGCGCCCAGGGCGTTGGCGTCGTGCTGCAGGGGCTGCGGCCGACCAAGCTTGGCGAGGTCGAACACGATCGAGGCCGTTGACGGGCGAACCTCCGATCGCGACGCGATCGGATCGGATTTCAGCGGCAGCACACCCTGCGGACCGAGTATCTCGTACTTGTACTTGTCGCCGACGCGGGCGCCGGGAATGAAGATTTCCCAGAAGCCGTTGCCGCGCACGCGCATGGCGTGGCGTCGTCCATCCCAGTAATTGAAATCGCCGACGACGCTTACCCGGCGGGCGTTGGGCGCAAAGACCGCAAAGCCGACGCCGGCGATCCCGTCGAGGACCAGCGGATGCGCGCCGAGCTTGTCGTACAGGCGCAGATGCGTGCCTTCGCCGAGCAGGTAGAGGTCGAGATCGGAAAGAATGGGCGGGAAGCGGTACGCGTCCTCCATTTCGACCAGGTCGGAGCCGAACTGGGCGCGCAATCGGTAGTGGTTGCCGGCCGCGCCCGCCGGGCCGGCAAACAACCCGGCATCATGGACGAGCGGCAGCTCGCTTTCGTGGCCGCCGTCGTCGACCACGGCGACGCGCGCAGCATTCGGCATGAACACGCGAACCACGCGCTCGTGGTCCTGGGTGTGCGGCCCGAGATATTCGAACGGGTTCGCATGATATCCGCCGATTACGGCGAGCGCTTCCGGCGAAAGGTCGGTCATGTCCACGGCCTCTGCGACAGAACCCGCTGCAACCCCATCAGAGGAACGCGCAACCAGCTGGGGCGGTTCGCCAGCTCGTAGTTGATTTCGTACAACCCCTTCTCCAACAAGAAGAAATCGAGCAGCCGATCGGCCTCCTCGTCATCCGCCGGCCACAATGCTGGATTGGTCAATGCGTCGCGGTAGGAGGACATGAATGCCGCGACCGCCTGCCGGCTCCAGTCCTCCAGGGCGCGCAGCAGCCGTTCGGCCTCGTCGGGCCAGGTTTCCAGCGCGCGCTCGAACGCGGCGGTGGCGGCGTAATCGATGGAGCGGATGAGGCCGGCGACATCGCGCGCCGCCGGGGCCTTGCGCCGCCGCTCCTCAACGCTGCGCTGCGGCTCTCCTTCGAAGTCGAGGATATAGGCGTCGTCCTTGGCGAACAGCACCTGCCCGAGGTGGAAATCGCCATGGTGGCGGATCTTGAGCGCCTGCACGGCCGGGGGCAAGAGCCCGCGAATGCGCGCCGCGAATTCCTCTCCGCCGGCCAGCAGCCAGTCGATCAGCGCGCGGGTGGATTCGCTGAGCTCCGGGTGACGGCGGGACAGCTCGTGGAAGGTTGCGTCCGCCCGTTGCACGAGGGCCTCGGACCAGCATGCCACATCGACGGGCTCGATCGGCTCGGGAGCGAAGTCGGCAATGTCCGGGCGGCTCGCCAGCGCGTTCTGCAGCTCCGCGGTGCGGCGCCCGATCTGGCGCATCCGGTGCAGGTACGCGGCGAGCTCGGTGCTTTGCCCGGGCGCCTCGGCGGTGAGCACCCGCTGCTCGTCGATGAAACGATCCAGATAGTGGTTCGTTACGGTCCAGGCATCGCCTTGGTTCTGGACGAAGCCATGCGCGACCGCGAGCGTGGTCCGGGTATCTCCTTCGCACAGCTCCATTGCCCCGAGGAACGGTGGAGCGTTCCGGTATTCGACGATGTCGGTGAGGAAGCGTCCGATCTCCGCTTCGGGATGGATTCCCGGTTGCAGCCGCCGGAATATCTTGACGACGAAGTGGTCGTCGACGATGGCCGTGGTGTTCGACTGGTCTCCTTCCACGGCTCTCACGTTTTCGACCCTCGGCGCCGGCCCGGCGGCGAATGCCTCCGTGGGCCGCAACTCGATGCATCGCCCGCCTGATTCGATCGTTTCGGCCGCCTGGATCTTGCGCAGCAGCAGAGCGACGAATTCGGGATCGGCGCCGACGTCGATCAGGCACCCCTCGCGCGAGTAGCGGCGGACGGCGGCGAGGATATTGGCGGCGCCGGAGGCGATCCGGTCGAACCGGTTCCACCTGATCGCGAGCGGAACCGCATAGCGCGAATGCCCGTTCTCGGTGACGACGTCGAGCAGGGCGAGCATGATTCCAGGATCGCCTTCCTGCATGGCGATCCAGCCTTGCAGCGCGGCGCCGGTCAGCGGGCTGCCCTTGTCGGCGAACCAGCGGCGGGCGCACAGGAACGCCGGCAGCACCTCACGCTCGAGGCTCGCGTGCGTGCGTCCTTCAAGCAGCGAGCGCCAACCCTCGCCCATGACGAGGGTGACGAACTCCGGCGGAATGCTGACCTTCGCTTCCGCGCCGTCCTCGGGCTCCTCGCGCAGCTGGAACCAGAAGAAGCCGTAAGGCGCGAGCGTGATGACGTAGGGCGCCTCCCCGATTCGCGGAAAGCGCGTGCGCCCGAGCAGCTCATGCGGCACGCGGCCGCGCCACGGCGCAAGATCGATCTCGGCCGCCTGTGCGGACCGCGACAGGTTGGCCACGCACAGCAGCACCTCGTCCTCGTACTGGCGCACGTAGACGAGCACGGCGCGGTTGGCGGGGCGGATGAACGTCATCGTTCCGCGGCCGAACACGCGGGACGTCTTGCGCACCGCGATCAGCCGCTTCATCCAGCTGAGCAGGGACGAGAGGCTGCGCGACTGTGCCTCGACGTTGACGGCCTGGTACCCGTAGACCGGGTCCATGATGGGCGGCAAGAACAGCTTGGCCGGATCGCTGCGGGAAAATCCGCCGTTGCGGTCCGGCGTCCATTGCATCGGGGTGCGCACGCCGTTGCGGTCGCCGAGATAGATGTTGTCGCCCATGCCGATCTCGTCGCCGTAGTAGATGATGGGCGTTCCCGGAAACGACAGCAGGAGCGAGTTCATCAGCTCGATCTTGCGCCGGTCGTTGTCCATCAGCGGCGCCAGGCGACGGCGGATGCCGAGATTGATCCGTGCGCGCGGATCGGACGCGTAGGTCGACCACAGGTAGTCGCGCTCGGAGTCGGTGACCATCTCCAGCGTGAGCTCATCGTGGTTGCGCAGGAACATCGCCCACTGGCAGTTGGGCGGAATGTCCGGCGTCTGCCGCACGATGTCGGCGATCGGAAACCGGTCCTCCTGCGCGATCGCCATGTAGATGCGCGGCATCAGCGGGAAGTGGTACGCCATGTGGCACTCGTCGCCGTCGCCGAAATAGGCGCTGACGTCCTCGGGCCACTGGTTCGCCTCGGCGAGCAGCAGGCGCCCCGGCCCGTAGGCATCCACCTCGGCGCGGATTTTCTTGATGATCGCGTGGGTCTCCGCCAGGTTCTCGTTGTTGGTGCCCTCGCGCTCGCACAGGTAGGGAATCGCGTCGAGCCGGAACCCGTCGACGCCGAGATCGAGCCACCCCCGCATCACCTGCAGGATCGCCCACAGAACGCGCGGATTGTCGTAGTTCAGGTCCGGCTGATGCGAGAAGAAGCGGTGCCAGTAATAGGCGCCCGCCTCCGGGTCCCACGCCCAGTTGGATTTCTCCGTATCGGTGAAGATGATCCGGGTGCCGAGATATTTCTGGTCGGTGTCGCTCCACACGTACCAATTGCGGGCGTCGCTGGCGGGCTTGCTGCGCCGTGCCCGCTTGAACCACGGATGCTGGTCGGAGGTGTGATTGACCACGAGCTCGGTGATCACCCGCAGCCCGCGGCGCTTCGCCTCGACGATGAAGCGGCGGAAATCCTTCATCGTCCCGAAATCGGGATTGATGCGGCGGTAATCGGAGATGTCGTAACCGTCGTCGCGGCCGGGGCTCGGATAGAACGGCAGCAGCCACAGCGCCGTGACGCCCAGCTCGTGCAGATAATCGAGCCGCTCCGTCAGCCCGGCAAAGTCGCCGATCCCGTCGCCATTGCTGTCGGCGAACGCCTTGACGTGCAGTTGGTAGATGATCGCGTCCTTGTACCAGAGCTCATCGTGCTCCGTTTCGCGATCGAGGCCGATCTGGGGCGCGATGTTCACGGGCCTACCCCTCAGGCGTAGCAACGGAGCAGCAAGGCCGGATCCTCGGCCTGGTCGATGCGCAGCCGCACCCCGCCCCATTCGACCGCGTGCCGCTCGCCGGTCACCAGGTTCTCGACCGCGGCAACCCGGCGGCGTGCGTGGTCCGGACCGATCTCGATGTCCCCGAAATGGAACCAGAACTGGCGCGGGCCGTGACCGCTGACCGCGATCGCTACCGCGACCGCGTTATCGCGCTCCACCGATTCCTTGACGAAGCCGATCACCTCCTCGTCGTCTACCTGGGCAAAACGGAAGTCGCGCGTCTGCAGGAGCGCCGGATTGCGCCTCCGAATCAGGTTGAGCCGGCCGATATAGTCGGCGATGTTGCCCGGCTTGTGCCAGTCCCGCGTCTTGAGCTCGTATTTCTCCGAGTTGAGGTACTCCTCCTTGCCGGGAATCGGCTCGTGCTCGAGCAGCTCGAAGCCGTTGCAGATGCCGTAATTGGAAGACAGCGTGGCGGCGAGCGCGACCCGCGCCTTGAACACCCACGGCTCTCCCGACTGCAGGTGGAATGGATTGATGTCGGGCGTGTTGACGAAGAAATTGGGGCGGAAATACTCGCGGGTCGGATACTGCGTGAGCTCGTGAATGTAGGCGCTCAGCTCCGGCTTCGTGGTGCGCCAGGTGAAGTACGTGTAGGACTGGGAGAACCCGAGCTTCGCCAGCGCCTTCATCACCTTGGGCCGGGTGAAGGCTTCCGACAGGAAGATGACCCCGGGATCGCGCTCCTTGACCTCGCGGATCAGCCATTCCCAGAACGGAAACGGCTTGGTGTGCGGATTGTCGACGCGGAAGATGCGTACGCCCTGCTCGACCCAGAACAGGACCACGTCGCGCAGCGCCGCCCACAGCGCGTCGCGCTCGGCGCAATAGAAATCGGGGTTGACGATGTCTTCGTACTTCTTGGGCGGGTTCTCGGCGTAGCGGATCGATCCATCGGGCCGCCGCTTGAACCATTCAGGATGCCGGCCTACCCACGGGTGATCCGGAGAGCACTGGATGGCGAAATCGAGCGCGACTTCCATGCCGTGCTCGTGGGCGGCCGCCATGAAGCGGCGGAAATCATCGAGCGTGCCGAGCGCGGGATGGATGGCGTCGTGACCGCCCTCGGCCGACCCGATGGCATAGGGGCTGCCCGGGTCGTCCGGGCCGGCAGTCAGCGAATTGTTGCGGCCCTTCCGATTGATCTGCCCGATCGGGTGGATCGGCGTGAGATAGACCACGTCGAAGCCAAGCCGGGCGATTTCCGGCAGCCGCGCGATGCAATCGTCGAACGTGCCATGACGGCCCGGAACCGGGCTCTGGCTGCGCGGCACCATCTCGTACCAGGCGCCCGCGCGAGCCACCGGCCGCTCCACCAGGAGCGGAAACAGCCGGCTGCAGGTAAGATCCGACCGCTTCTGCGCGGTGGCGGCGGCCGCCGCCATGTCGTCGCCGAGCAGCGCCGCGAGATCGCCGTCGCGCTCGTACGCCGCGCAGGCGCCACCGATCGTGGCCTTGGCGGAAGCATCGAGCGGTCGCAGCGAGCGGATGAGCGCGTGGCCCTCCTGCGCCTCCAGCCGGACGTCCTGCCCGGCGGCGCGCTTCACCTGGATTTCGTGGCGCCAGGTGGCGACGTCGTCCGTCCACGCCGCTACCGCGAAGAAGTAACGGCCCACTTGGTCGGGCACGAACCGGCCCGTCCACCGGTCATTGTCGTGGAGGCGCATGGGTACGTGGCGCCAGGTCGTGTCTGCTTCAGGCCGCCACATCAAGGCCGCCGCTATGGCATCGTGGCCATCGCGAAAGATGTCGGCCCAGACGTCGACCGCTTCCGCGACGATCCGCTTGACCGGATAGCGACCGCCGTCGACCCTGGGATAGACGTCCTCGATGCGAAACCGCGCATGGAGATCGTCCGCGACGGGAGCCGGCGCGGCCTTGGCTATCGCGTTCTCTGCAACTCTTCGGATGTTCCGGCCCATGGCAGGAGATGGAAGTTGATGGAACGACCAGGCGGGCCAACCGAGGCAACCAACAGGCATTCATTTAGTTCCCGCCGGGGGTTGTCGCTACCGCTGATGGGCCGGGGCTGGCCGGACCATGGCGCTTTCAGGCATCCGGGGAACCCGACGGGCCTCGATCGGTTTGTCGTCAGGGATTAAGAAATCGCGCTCGTTCCAGCCGAGTCAACCGCCCGTAACCTTGAAGCGACGCAAGGGGTTGCGTGTCGTGCGTCACTCTGTGCCGTCCAAGCCTTCGAATCCTCTTGTATAGGGCCCGGCGAGAGCTTCGGACCCATGAACGACATCTGTCATCTGGCGGCGCAGTGGGGCGTCGCGGCCGAATATTTCGATGCGTTCGGCAACCTTCGGGTGGTCGAGGACGATGCGCTGGCCCGCATCGTCGACGCGATCAGCGGCGGCCGCCGTCCACCACACCGGCTCATACCGGCCACGGTCGTGATCCGCCGAAACCGGCACAACCGGGTGGAAATTGCCAACCACGACCCGGAAGGCCGCGTCCATTGGGAAATCCGGTCGGACGACGAATCGGTGGCGAGAGGGGTCGCCGAGGGACTGGCCATCGTCCTGCCGGATATCCCGGTCGGCAGCTATCAGCTGCGCGCGAGGGCGAGCACGAGCGCAGGCGAACAGGATGACACCGCGACCCTGCTGGTTGCCCCGGAGACCACGTTTCAAGGCCGCGATCCGCAAGCCCGCCTGTGGGCGCTCGCCGTACAGCTCTATGGCATAAGGTCGGGCCGCAACTGGGGGCACGGCGACTTCACCGACTTGGCCGATCTGGTCGCCCTGGCGGCGCAGCTCGGCGCCGCCGGGATCGCGCTGAACCCGCTGCATGCCCTCTACGACGATCATCCCGAGCAGGTCAGCCCCTACTCGCCGAACAGCCGCCTGTTCCTCAATCCGTTGTACATCGACATCGCCGCCATACCGGAGTTTCCCGGCCTGGCGGCGACGGGGCTGGCGGCGGACATCGAACAGCTGCGGAACCAGGATCTGGTTGACTATACCGGCGTGTCGGCCGCCAAGCTGCGCGGCCTGCGCCTGGCCTATGAGCGCTTTTGCCAGCAAGGCAGCGAGGATCGACGCGCTCGCTTCGCGGCCTTCCGCCGCGACTGGCAACAATGGCTGTCGCGCTTTGCCGGCTTCGAGTACCTGCGGCGGCGCTTCCGCGCCGTGTGGTGGCAGTGGCCGCAGGAGTGGCGCCGGCCGGATGCCGCCCGCATGCACGACCTCGCCAACAAGGCGGGGGACGAGCTGGAATTCTTTGCCTTCGTCCAATGGGTGGCCGATTCGCAGCTCGCCGAATGTCGCCACAAGGCCCGCGCGCTCGGCCTGCCCATCGGGCTCTATACCGACGTGGCGGTCGGGGTGGAGGCGGGCGGCGCCGATGCCTGGAGCGAGCAGGAAGCCATCCTCAACAGCCTGTCGGTCGGCGCTCCGCCCGACCAGCTGAACACGGCGGGCCAGAACTGGGGCCTCTCGGGCTTCAGCCCGTCGGGACTGGAGCAGCGCCGGTTCGAGCCGTTTCGGCAGATGCTGCGCGCCGCCATGCGCCACGCCGGCGCGATCCGCCTCGATCACGTCCTCGGGTTGCGGCGCCTGTTCGTCATTCCGCACGGAATGACACCGCAGAACGGCACCTATGTGCAGCTTCCATTCGAGGCGCTGCTGGCGGTGGTGGCACAGGAGAGCATGGCGCATGAATGCATCGTCATCGGCGAGGATTTGGGAACCGTGCCCGAGGGCTTTCGCGAGACCATCGCCGACTGGGGACTGTGGTCGTACCTGGTGATGCTGTTCGAGCGCCGTGCCGACGGCTCGTTCAAGTCGCCGGGCGAGTACAAGCGCAATGCGCTGGCGAGCTTCAATACACACGATCTGCCGACCTTCGCCGGTTGGGTCTCGGGGCATGATCAGCAGGTCCGGCGAGCGCTCGGCATCGATCCCGGCGAGACCGACGAGGAGCGCAAAGACGCCGTCGAGCGGCTGCGGGCCGCGCTTGCCGGCGACGGGATGGCGACGCTCGCCTTCCCGGCGGTGGCGAAATTTCTCGCCGCAACGCCGAGCCGCATCGTCGTGCTATCCCTGGAGGATGCGCTTTCGCTGATCGATCAGCCCAATCTGCCTGGCACCGTCGACGAGCACCCGAACTGGCGCCGGCGCCTTCCCGTCGGCCTGGAAGACTTGTCCCGCCATCCCGGGCTGCGGGCGCTCGCCGACATCATGGTGGCGGCAGGCAGAGCGGGCGGCGCCAGGGAAGTTTCGGTCGATTGACCAACGGAAGCGCCCGTGATTCAGCGCCGGCTTTCGCCAGCAGCGGACATCCCCGCTGAATCGGCTAGGGCTGCTATGGCGCCAGCTGACGGTCGGAAAACAGACAGGCCGCAATCTCCTTAGATGTCCAAGTCGTATTCCAAGCGCAACCTTTG
>Ga0066903_100006352_pt1 | contig 10482 bp, 7 predicted proteins | sample PanSoiMetaGPlot1_FD_67491 | JGI IMG/M metagenome (GOLD analysis project Ga0066903, IMG submission 67491) | Tropical forest soil microbial communities from Panama analyzed to predict greenhouse gas emissions - Panama Soil - Plot 1 (version 2) | ecosystem: Environmental > Terrestrial > Soil >...
CAGCTGATGACGGTGCTCGAGGCCAACCACGACCCCGAGCTCATCCCCGAGGTCATCCGGCTGCTCCAGCGGCACACGCTGTCCGAGGTCGCCGCGCGGCCGATGATCCAGGAGCCGTTCAAGCCGCTCTTCGATCGGCACCAGCACAATCGCGAGATCGTCCAGAGGAAGGCGTCGATCGATCGCGGGGTGGTCTTCTTCGACGTGGCAGACGAGGGGCTGGACGCGATGAACAAGTTCATCGCCTACGACCTCTACCCGGACGCCCGCTACGTCGTCTGGGTCGGGCGCGGCGCCAAGCGAGCCAAGGTGTCGATCGGCAGCAACCCCTGGCACCCGGAGCTCCGCCGGCACGATCTGTCGGCCATCGCCGAGCGCTGGGGCGGGGGAGGCCATCCGGTGGTGGCGGCGATGAGCTTCAAGCCGGAGGAGCTGCCGCGGGCGCGCGAGGCGGCACGCGCGATCACCGACGAGCTCCGCAAGGAGCCCGCCTCCGCTCCGGCCTGAGTCCACCCGCCTGTGGTGTCGCGGCCCTTGGCTTCACGGACGCGCAGGCCCGAGAGTCCTCAACGCTGAATCTCTGCCGCGGCCAGCGTGCGTCCGCAAGGAGGCCGCGTCCGCTCGGGCCTTTGCGGTGTGGTGGCCGCCTTGGCTTCACGGACGCGCAGGCCCGAAGGTCCTCAACTGTGAATCCCTGCGGCGGCCACCGTGGTCATAGGAGCGGGAATCCCCGCGCCCGCAGCATCCGGATCACCGGGAGCATCGGGAGGCCCTGGACCGAGGTCCGGTCGCCGTCGAGCCCCGAGACGAGTGACTGCCCGCGGCCCTCGATGCGGTAGCCGCCGGCACAGCCGCGCCACTCATCGGTGTCGAGGTAGCGCTCCAGCTCCTCTTCGCTGAGGGGGTGGAAGCGGAGGGTGACTACGTCCAGCTCCAGCTGCTCTTCGCCGCTGCCCACCAGCGCCACCGCGGTCATCAGCCGGTGGGAGCGGCCGAGGAGCGCCCCCAGCTGGGCGCGGGCTGCCTCGCGCGAATCGGGCTTGCCGAGCACGCGCCCGTCCACCTCGGCCAGCTGGTCGGCTCCGAGCACCAGCGCCCCGGTGTGACGACCAGCGACCGCGCGCGCCTTGCGCAGAGCGAGCATCCGGACCGCGTCCTCGACCGCGGTGCCTGGGGGAACCTCCTCGTCCACCCCGGGCGCCTCGGCCGAGTAGGGGATGCCCAGCGCATCCAGGAGCGCCCTGCGCGCGGGAGAGGTGGAGGCGAGGAGGAGTCGCATCGGCAGCCCCGTGTCTGACACGGGCCGCGCGACCGTCGCAACGTTCCTGCGCTCCCGGAGCGCGTCCGAGGGATGGCGCTCAGTTCGTGTTCGCGCAGTTCCCTTCGTGCCGGCACTGGTGCACCGAGGGCGGCACGTCGAGCCAGTGCACGGTGCCCACGACGTCGTTCGTTCCCGTGGTGGACGACAGCGGACCGGACCCCGGCTCGATCAGGACGCCTCCGTAGGCGACCTGGCCGGTGAGCTGGTTGATCGACAGCACGAGGGCTGGCTGCTGCGGGGCGACGTAGGTGTTCCGGGTGGTGAAGCGGCTGGTGGCGACGCGGGTGCTCCCGCCGCTCGAGCCGCACTGGATGCCGCCGCCGGTCACGTCCGCCTGGTACGTGTACGCGCTGTCCATGGGGAGGGTGGCGCTGCAGGACAGCGTCTGCACCGGATTGGGCTGGAGGGTGCTCCAGATGACGCACCCGTCGTTCATGAAGGCCGAGCTCGCCGTCCGCTCGTCGGTGGAGTTGGTGTGGGCGAGGTACCAGCCGCTTCCGGTGGCCGAGGCGGTGGCCCGACTGGCGTCCACCAGGTTCGAGTCAGTGAGTGCGGCATTGTCGTAGAGCGTGGCGCCCGCCGCCGTCGTGAACTGGGCCCGCGCGTCGTCGAAGAGACGGACGGCGTAGAACCGCGAGTACTCCATGCTGCTCGGCGCGTAGGAGATGGCCGTGCCCGGGGGGCGTCCGGTCGTCGTGGAGCAGTCCACTCCACCGTCGACCCCCGCCGACCAGTCACAGTAGGCCTGTGCCGAGTATTGCCCGGTGGTCGTGCCGCAAGTGATGGTGGTGTCCAGCCGCGCGTCCACGACGTCGCTGCAGTCCATCGTTTGCTTGTCTGGAGGCGAGTCGAAGCCCAGAGAGGAGCTGGGCTGGGTGCCGCCGGAGTTGAAGCTCCAGCTGCCGCTCTCGTAGTGCGGGCCCGAGCTGGAGCTCGCGATCCGGTAGCGAGTGGCCGTCACCGAGACGCTGCAGTTCTTGCGCATGCAGGCGCCGATGTTCGCCAGGCCGCAGGTCCCGCCGTTGGGATCCTTGATCTGGTCTCGATCTCCGGTGCCCACGAAAAACCGCCAGATGTTCCCCGGGAGCAGTCCCAGCACCGCACGCTGGAAGATGGGGCTGCGGTGCCAGTACGGCTGGCCCTTGAACTCGACGAAGGCACGGCCGGCGAACCAGTTGGAGTACGCCCCGTTGCTCGGGTTCGGCTGGCCGGGATCTCCCATGCCGACCGTCCAGACCTGACCGGCGGTATCACCCACCACGAGCGTGTCGAAGAGGCCGTCGGCGTCTGTGTCGGCGAGGCTCACCGGAGCGGCCACCGGGAAGAGCGAGTTGCGGAGGTCTCCTGCGCCCGTCGCCTCGGAGGCGACCCAGCGGAACACCGGCTGACCGGTCCAGACGTCCAGTACCCAGATGGCACGGCCGCGGATGTAGGCGGGATCGAAGCCGCCGCCCACGGCCACCACGTAGCGCTCGCGGGCCGCGACGCCATGGGCCTTGAAGGTGCCGCCCGAATCGGCCTCGGCGATCGGGCCCATGGGAGGGGCCGCGGGGCCGAGGTCGTTCCAGGACTCGCCGGCCACCAGGCCATCGTTGGTTCCGGGCCGCGGCGAGCTCCAGAGGAACTTCGGGGCCGAGGGGTCGGTCACGTCCAGGGCAAAGTAGCTCCGGCCACCCTCGCGCTCGCCGACGACGGCCACGGTGTGGAACTCGCTGGCCTGCTTCTGCCGGTCGCCGTTGCCGTCCACCCACACGTCACGGACCATCGGGCTGCCGTCGACCATCAGCTCGTGCCGGTCGCCCACTGCCAGGCGGATCAGCTTGGGGAGCAGGTCGGGAGGAACGAAGGCCCACAGCTCGTCGCCGGTCCCCATGTCGAACGAGTGCGCCCCGCCGGTCACCACGTCGTTGCCGGCGTTGAACGCGTGGAGCATGCCGTCGTTGGAGCCGACCAGGATGAACTCGGTGCGGTACTGCCAGGTGGTGGAGTAGCTGTTGTAAGCGTCCATGCCTCCCGCCTCGAGCCGCGGATCGTAGAGAGAGGGAACGCACTGGTTCGCCACTCCGAGGTCGCAGAGGTAGGTGGGGACAGGCGGCGTCACCAGCACCGGCGTGGAGTGGAAGATGTCGCCCAGGAGGTTCGGCCGCGCCTGGTAGCTGGACGGCGGCGGATTGGTCCGGTTGTAGGGGTTCTCGAGCAGGATGTCCTTGCCGTTGACGAAGTCGATCAGGTCCCTCCCGCAGTCGGTCTCACTCGCGTAGGTGTGGCGGGTGAGGTTGCCGAGTGTGGTGCAGAAGTCCCCGTTGACTCCCCCGAGCTGGAAGAGCGGGGTGAGCGTCGCCGCGTTGTCCCCGGTGAACTGGATCAGCGTCGGGTTGTAGGCGCCGCTGGAGTCGGGAGCCACGGTGTAGATTTTCCGCTGCTTCGAGCTGTCGCCGGCGAGCGCCGCGTTCTCGCGGGCGGTCAATACCGAGCCCGCTTCCCAGTACGGAGTGGCCACCACTCCTCCGTCGCTTCCGGCCTTCACCGGCCAGCCCGCGTCCCAGGTCTTGGAGCTGTCCAGCACCACGAACTGTCCAGCGGACTCGCCGACGAAGGCCCGGTTGGAGTCGGTGAGATAGAAGTCGTTGCAGCTGCCGTTCCCGTTGGGATTGGTCGCGGTGACCTTGCCCAGGTCCGTCGCGGTGCAGCCGGCGCTGAACTCGTTGAAGAGGTTGAAGCGGCTGACCGTTCCCGGCCAGAGCTGGCCACCGTTGGGAGTGAAGCGGGGGAGGAACGCGGAGGTGTAGCCGCTGCTCTGGACGGTGGTGATGCTCGCCGCCGAGAACGAGGTCGAGCGGCTCACGATGGCGGTGAAGACGTCCTCGATGTTCGCCTCGAGGGTGGCGTAGTCGTCGGCGACCACGTAGTCGCCGCCCCCGCGCTTCGCGATCTGCTGGAGCGTCGTCATCTCGTTGTAGGTGTTCAGCGGGTCGCCGACCGCAACCACGTACGTCCGGAGGGTCGAGTTGGCGTAGCCGATGCCGACCGGGTTGTTGGCCATCCATCCCGCCACGTCGTCGGCCAAGTCCATGTCACAGGTGCCGGCTGGGGCCTGCCGGACGCCGCTTCCGGAGATGGCGCTCCCGGCGCCACCGGTGATGGTCGGATCCAGGAAGTCGTTGCCGTCGTCCTCGGTGGCCATTCCGAGCGACGAGCACTGTGCGGCGGCGCTGCACCAGGCGGGGGTCACTCCGCCGACCTGGGTGCAGGCGGCATTGGCGGTGTCACCCCGCCCATCGGCGAAGAGGACGATGAAGTCGCCCTTGCAGTTCACGCAGGGGCCGCTCTTGGTGTTGGGGAAGTTGCTGGGGAAGGTGTTGTTGCTCGAGAAGAGCCAGGGATTGGTCTGCCCGCCCATGTACCAGGCGGCGTTGAACAGCATCTCCCCCAGCGGGTAGGCGTTGCTGGTGTAGCTGAGCCCGTCGATGGCGGTGATCTTCTGCTGCAGGGGCCGGCCCTGCCCCCCGCATGCCTGGGGGAGCATCTTCTGGACCAGCTGCGTGCCCTTGGTATCCGCCTGGGCCAGCACCGCCTCGCGCAGAGGCAGGAGCAGGGGTCCGTTCACCAGCCGCTTGTAAGCGAGCGCGAGGAGCGTCCACTTCACCGGGTGGAATCGGAGCCAGTTGGTGGTGAACACCGCGGCGCTGGAGGAGACGTCCTTGTCGGCAACCGCGGGGTTCAGCCAGTAGCCGCGGGTGGCCAGGCAGGCGAGGCAAGCCGCCTGCTGTAGAGCGCCGCCGGCATTCTGGCAGGCAGTGGCCAGATTCTCCGGCGTGCCGTTGGAGGAGGTTCCGCTGGGCCAGTTCCGGTACCGGTAGGCGCTTCCGGTATTGAGGTTGTCGCTCTCACCGTTTCCGCCGGAGTAGGTGGGGCCGGGATCGGGATAGGTCTTGGTCGGGTCGTACGTTCCCTGCAGCGAGCTCGGGCCCGCGGGAGGAGTCACGCCGGTGGGCATGAAGTACTGCAGCCCATTGAGGTAGCTGTTGGTGCAGCCGGTCGGGGCGGTGCCGCCGAGGTCCACGCGGATCCGGTAGAGCCGCTGGGTGAAGTCCATCAGCGTCGCGTGGGTCGGCCAGATCAGGGTGACGTTGGTGTTTCCGCTGGTGTCGCTGACGCCGGTGAAGAACTGGTTGTCGCCGCCCTCGGGCGGGTTCTCCAGGAAGTCCAGGCGCTCGACGTCGCGGTTCCAGCAGGCCTGGACCGGGACCTGTGCCTCGGCCAGCGCCGGGGTCAGGGCGACGAGGAGGGGAAGAAGGAGAAGGCGAGGGTTCATGACTCTTGTCCTAGAGGCCAAACCGGACGAGGTACTCGACCTCGCTCTGGTGTGAGCCCGCGTCTGCGGAGCTGCTCGAGGAGCAGACCACCGCCATCCGGTAGACCTGCCCGCCCATGCCGACCCGGGCGATTCGGTTCGACATGTCGCTCACGCCGATGCCACTGGAGCCCACTCCGGTGACGGCGGTGACCGACTTGATCGCGAACTGGTTGTAGTGGCCGCTGAACACGCTCTGGTCGTTGATGTTGGTGTTCAGCGTGAGCTGGGTGGGCGTGGTGCCGTAGGCACGGAACTGACTGAGCAGCAGCTCGCGGGCGGCCTCGGCGCAAGTCGACGCGCGGGTCGCCGCACGCTGGGCAGCCGCTGCCGCTCCGTCGTCCGAGCTCCGCTGGAGGAAGGCGAGCCCGATGATGGAGAGCACACCGACGACGATCAGGACGTTCAGGAGCGCGCCGCCGCGTTGTTTGGTGGAAGGCATGGTCAGAAGATGAAGCCCGTGGTGGAGGTCATGTTCCGCAGCGTCACGTTGAGCTGGGCGGTGTAGAGGCGGTACCCGGGCACGTTGAGCGTGCCGGTGCGGTTCTCGGCGTTGTTGATCACGTCCCCGGTCCAGTTGCCGGTCTGGGCATGGTCCTGGCGGTCGGACCGGAGCCGGAGGGTGACCCGCAGCGCGCGCACGTTGGCGGCGTTGATCGTCGAGCAGCGGGAGGGGTCGGTCGCCCCCGAGTCGTAGGTCGGAGCAACCGGGTTGGTCACCAGGAGCGGCTCCTCCAGGACTCCCTTGGCATCGCCGGTGACCCAGTTCTGGTCCGAGTCCGGCCCGGCGGCATAGCCGGCGCAGGGGCTGAGGACGTACGCCACCTGCATGTCGACGACGTTCTTGGCGACGGGGATCAGATCATCCTGATCGACGGGGGGGAGGACTCCGTCCCCGTTGAGGTCGCGTCCCATGTCCAGCATCAGCCAGGGCGTGCCGTTCAGCGTCTGGACGAAGAAGCGCGAGCGGTCGACCAGGAACAGGGCTGCGCCCGGCTGGCCGTGGCAGGTCTGGAGCCCACCCACCGCGTTGTACGGGCCGAGCGTCGTGTCGGTGCTGAACTGGCTCAGCGTCACGCTGCTCGGCAGAGCGGTGCTCGAGAGCCCGACCGGAGCTGCGAGGGTGAGCATCACCGGCGACTGGGCCCCGGCGCAGACGGCGAGCACCACTCGTCCGGCCTCTAGATTGGTGCCGGGCTGGAAGGTGACGGTGAGGGACGGGGGGCTGGTGGTGGCAGAGGTGATCGCCCAGGCGTCGCCGCTGAAGCACCCGTTGGGGTCGCTGCATCCGCCTTCGCCCTGGGCGCGGTACTGGTAGCGAGGATCGCGGCTCACCACCACCAGCTCGTCCGGCCCGGTGACGCTGTCGCGGCAGGGCTGGGAGTTGCAGCGGTAGGAGAAGTCCAGGGCCCACCGGGGGTCGATACCGAAACCCGTCATCAGCAGCGTGGAGTCGAGGAACTGGGTGGCCTCGCGCGAGGCGCTGTTCGCGGTCCGCTTGAGGTCGCGGCTCTGGATCGCGGTGTACTGGCCAATGAGGGCATTGGCCGCGGTGACCACTCCGACCAGCGACACGGCCGATGCCACCATCAGCTCGACCAGGCTGTATCCGCGATGTGCTCGACGCTTCATGGTCAGAAAAGGTTCGCGGGGTTGCGCTTGAAGGTGGTGACCGAGACCTGGTGCCAGCCCACCCGGGGCTCGTTCCAGCGGACGATGACCTGGACCAGCTTCCCGCTCGGGGTCCCGGTTCCGGTCAGGTCCACCGCGTACACGTTCCAGTAGCGGGTGAAGTCGGGGGTGCCGTCTCCGTCGACGTCGCTCGAGAAGCCCTGGTAGGTGCTCCCCAGCGCGTTTGAGGTGCTGGCGTTGGGGTCGCTGGTGGGCGAATCCGAGTATTCGGCGACGTAGGAGGACCTGCTCGACGTCCCCATGTCCCAGGTGGAGGCGATCGCCGAGTCGGAGAAGCTCGACACGGTCATCACGGGATTCAGCCGCGAGTCGGAGTAGCTCCAGCGCGCGATGTTCTCGGTCAGGTCGTTCGCCAGCGAGATCGCGGCGAAGGTCCGGTCCGAAAACCGGTTCAGCCGGGCACCCATCACCTGGAGCGGAAGCAGGCCGGCCAGCGCCACGAGGAAGATGGCGGCGGCGATCATCGCCTCGACCAGCGTGGTACCGCGCGGAGGAGAGGAAGCGCGCCGTCTCATCGCTCGAAGACCTCGATCAGCCCGCTCCTGGCAGTGACGGCCAGCAGGACGGTGCGGGAGTCGCTCGCGCTCTGGATGGTGAACTGCTGTCCCTGCGCGTTCGGAGAGACGGCGGCTCCGCTGAACGAGGCCGCGCCGGTGGGCTGGAAGATGATCGCCCCGAGCCCTCGGCCCGTGTCGCAGAAGCTGCAGTAGGGGAGCGCCGGATTCTGAGCGGCGGTCACCGGAATCGTGGCGAACGGAGCCGGAAGGGCCGAGCCGTAGCCGGTCGTCGGACCGAACACGGTCTTCCCGCTCCCGGTGGGGAACGTTCCGGAGACGATGCGGGTACCGGGGTTGGTCGGGTCGAAGGTGGACACGGCCCAGCCGGCCGGCGCCTCGATGCCCCACCAGCGGTTGTTGGCGACGTCGATGACGAAGGCCGTCGCCACGCCGCGCCCGGCGGCCTCCATGCGGGTGCGTCGGAGGTTGGTGACCAGGTTCGCGAGCACGCTCGAGAAGTTCGCCCGGTCGGTGAGCTGCTGGTAGGCGTTGGCGCTCAGAGCTGCCATCACCGACGCGATGGCGACCACCACCATCGCCTCGAGCAGTGTGAAGCCACGCCGGCGTCCGGACGCGTTCCTTGCCGCACCAGGGGCGGTGGAGTGAGTGTCACTCGCAGATGTCGGGCGCGACGGCACGCCGTCCCAACGAAGCCAGACGCGTGCCACGGAGGTGAGCAGTCTTCACGCGGACTTCTCGAGTTTCTCCTGGGTCCCAAAGGCCACCCTGGGTCAACGATGCTTGCGAGGTCACCGGGGTGGATGGAGTGCGTGCGCCCACCCTCGAACCGATCCGCCCCGCGGCCGAGGAAACCCAGGAGCACGATTCCCCGACCCATCGGGACGTCCTGACCCACCACCCGACCCGGAGCGAACACCTACTTTGCAAGGCTCGGCGGCCGCGACGGGTCGGGCCGGCGCACCGACGTCGCAGCAGTCGGTGACCGTCTCGCGACGCCCCCGGACGGGCTCGCTCACCCTCCGGCTGGGCGTTGACGACCAGGGCGGCCGGCAGCGCGGGGCTCAGGACGCTTCCGAGCAGCCGAGCCTTCTCGCCGGGACCAGCGACGCCGGCTGCCACTGAACGCCTGCCGGCCGGGGGACGGACTGAAGCCGGCAGGGCGTCTGTTACATTGCGCCGCATGCTCCGCCGGTTCGCTCTCCTCTGTCTCCTCTGCGTGGCGTCTGCCTGTCACCGCGCGGTTCCGGCAGACGCCCCGGCGAAGAGCTCGACCAGCAACCCCGGGCTGCCCACCGCTCCCACTCACCACCCGTCGCGTCCGCCTCCCGTCGAGCCGCTGCCGCTGTGCGACGCACGAGGGCTGGACCCGCTCGACGCCGCCCGCGCCGCTTACGACGCCCACGAGTACGACCGAGCGCTGTCCTGCGCCGCGGAGGCCTCCGCCCGGGCTCCCGACGAGCCGGACGCGCACAGCGAGCGCGCCGCGGCCCTCTCCGCGCTGGGGCGGTTCGAGGAGGCAAAGCTGGCCTATGCCCGGGCGCTGGCGCTCGACCCGGAACACCTCGACTCCCTCCTCGGTGCAGCGCACCTCTATGGCGTCAGCCTCCCCAGCAGCCGGGACAACGACGAGCTGGCGTTCGTCTACGCCGAGCGGGGACGGCAGCTGGCGCGCGAGGCCGGTGACGCGGAGCTGGCTGCGCAGTTCGCTCTCCTCGGGGCCATGGCTGCGAATGACCTCGGCGAGGCCCAGGTCGCTCTGGAGCGGAGCGAGGAGGCTGCCGAGGAGCGCGGCTCCGACCCTGACGTGGCTTACGAGCGGGCGGTCGCGCTGTTCGAGCTCTGTCGCTTCAAGGAGGCCCAGGAGGCGTTCAGCCGGCTGGTGACGGACGACGAGCATGGAGCGCACGCGCACCAGCACCTCGGCCTCCTGCTCGAGCGGGACGGGAACCTGGCCGAGGCCGAGGTTCACTTCCGGAAGGCGCGTGAGCTGTCGCCCGAGGACTTCCCCCCGGCGCAGCTCCTCCCGGAGAAGGAGTTCCGCCGCGAGGTGGACCGGGCGCTGGCCTCGCTGCCTGCGGACATGCGGAAGGACCTCGGCGGGGTCCCGGTGACGGTGGAGGACATTCCGAAGTCGGAGGACCTCCTCGAGGGCGAGCCGCCTCTCTCGCCGACCATCCTCGGCCTGTTCCGGGGCCCACCCATCGGCGAGCCGTGCAGCGCAGACGACGGTCCGGTGTGCCGCTCGGTGGTCCTCTACCGGAAGAACCTGGGGCGGGCGGTGACGTCGCGAGAGGAGCTGGTGGAGCAGATCCGGGTGACGCTGCTCCACGAGATCGGCCACCTTCGGGGCGAGGACGATCTCGAGCTCGCCGCGCGCGGGCTGGAATGAGCTCGGAGCGCAGTGGGCTGAGCCCGGCCGATGGCGCGCCGCTGCGTGCTTCCTCGGCGTCCCGCTCGGGAGGGGGGCAGCTGCCGGCAGTCCGGGTGTCGGCCGACGGGGCGCGCGCCCTCCGCCACCTCCGACCGTGGGTGTGGCGGAAGGACATTCTCGAGCCGCCCGACGCTCCCGGCGGCGCGGTGGTGGCCGTGCTGGATCC
>Ga0066903_100006353_pt1 | contig 10482 bp, 5 predicted proteins | sample PanSoiMetaGPlot1_FD_67491 | JGI IMG/M metagenome (GOLD analysis project Ga0066903, IMG submission 67491) | Tropical forest soil microbial communities from Panama analyzed to predict greenhouse gas emissions - Panama Soil - Plot 1 (version 2) | ecosystem: Environmental > Terrestrial > Soil >...
CGAAATCGCGGCGCGCGAGGAAGATGCCGTCGAACGTGCGGTCGCGATATGCGTCGCTCAGCGGATCGGCCGTCCGCCCCGGACGGCGATCGTCGATCGCGAGCCCACCTAGCGCCCAGCGTCCCGCGCGGCCCGTCAGGCGTCCGCCGAACTGCGGGTCGCCGATGCGGCGCGAGAAGAACAGCGTGATGGGCGTCTGGAAGTAGTCGGCGTTCTCGAGGAAGAAGGGGCGTTTCTCCGGGAAGAACACCTCGTACCGCTGGTTGATGGTGACCTGTGGCTCGTCGGACTCGACCTGGCTGAAGTCGGGGTTCACCGTCGCGTCGACGGTGATCTTGTCGCGCAGGACGACCTTCGCGTCGATGCCGCCGCGGGCGTCGGTCTGGCTCGCGCGGAGGCCGTCGGTCTCGTCCATCACGCGCGCGCCGGCGAACGTGCCGTACGGGATGAACTGGACGTTGCGTCCCGGCGACACGCCCGACACGCCGTCGAGCGCGCCGAACTGCGACGAGAAGCCGTTGATGCGGTTCGTGATGCCGGGCCAGAACGCCGATTCGCTGTGCGTCGGAATGCTGCGCTGCAGCGCGATGCCCCACGCGCCCGGATCGGTGCCCGACGGGAAGCGGAGGCTCTTGAACGGAATCGAGATGAGCACCGCGTAGCCGTCGGCCGTGCGGCGTCCCTCGGCGGTCCACACCGTGTCGTAGCTCAAGTCGTCGCCGCTGCCCTCGCTCGTGACGCCGTCGGCCTGGATGCCGATCGGGTTCGAGAAGAACATGTAGGCGCGCTGCTTCTCCTGGAAGGGATCGAGGTGCACGGCAACCCAGTCGTCGTCGAAAATCGCTTCGCGCTTCGCCATGCGCGCGCGGATCGACGAGGGATCGGACGCCTTGCACACGAACGCGACGAACAGCGTGTCCTGGTCGTACGAGAGATACGCCGTCGTCGGCTCGCTGACCGGCGTGAGGTCGCCGGGGTCGCGCTGGAGGAAGCCGGTGACCTCGACGCCGACGGGCTTGCCGTCGATGTAGTCCTGCAGTTTCGGCGCGGCCTCGATGCGCGGGATCCCGATGCGCTTCTGCGGCATGGCCTGCGTCGTCGCCGGCGTCTGCGCCTGCGTCTGCTGCGCCGCGCGCGCCGGCGCGGCGCACGCGATCAGCACGGCGATCGAGAGGGCGCGCGCGGCCCGTGTGGTCATGTCGGCGTACAAAGACGAGTGTACGGCGGTCGTGGTCGAGGTGAATCCGTCAACCGTCTCTGGAACCTCGTGGGTGGCGTCTTAGCGGTGACGAACGCTGGGACGAGCGTGTCAGTGACAACGAACAAGACTCGCGCTCAGCGAGGGACAGCGGCCAGCGTCACATGATTGGGAAGCTCGACGGCCGCTCCGCACTTGCGGTCGGCGCAGCGGACGCGCAGGCTCACTGGAATACGCGCCGGTGCGTTCGTCGGAAAGAGCACCGGCAGCAGCACCGAGCGCAGCGGCTTCTGCGCGAGCGGCTTGAGCGCCTCGTCACCCGACACGAACCGGACGTCGATCGCGCTGCGCGAGCTGTCCACGATCGCGACGAATTGCGCCTCGCCGGCGCCCGAACCAGGCACGACGAAGACGTGCTCGAGGTTCGCCGTCCGCCGCGCCGTCTCGAGCATCTTCGGCAGGTCGCCGCCGCCCGCGAGCTTCTTCACGCGCGCGACGAGATCGGCGGACGGTTTCGAATCGAGCGCCTGCGCGGTGAGGTAGTAGTTCATGGCGTCGGCCAGCTTGTCGCGCTTCTCGCACACACGTCCGAGATGGAAGGCCACATCCGGATCGCCGAGCATCTGCCAGGCGGCTCGCACGTACGCGTCGGCCTCCGTCAGGTTGCCGCGCTGAAATGCGATCCAGCCGAGCGCGTCCCACGCCCACCCGAGCCGCTCAACGCGGGAGAACGCGTCCTCGGTCACCGACGCGGCGTCGACGTCCCGGAACTCTGCGAGCAGGTCCTTTTCGGCGCTACGGGCAATCTCGTCCGCGCGCACGAGGTCGAACCCACCTTGGGCCATCTGCCAGGAGACGTAGGATCGGAGGTCCGCGCCGGGCTTCCGTTCCATCAGGCGATCGAGGGCCTGCCGCGCCTTGTCCGGCTGCTTCAGCTGCAGATAGGCGTTGACGAGATTCGCCGACACCCACGCGTCGCGCGACAGTCCTGACGCCTTCTCGAGGATCGGGGCAGCCTCGGCATACCGACGGGTGTCGAGATACAGCCGACCGAGCCGCCCGAACGCGTCGCCGTCGAGCGGGTTCAATTCGGTGTGCCGGACGTACGCCTTGATCGCTTCGTCTTTCTTGTCCGCATTCTTGAGAACGAATCCGAGGTCGCCGTAGGCGCGCTTGCTGAACGGATCGAGATCGATCTGTTTCTGGATCGCCGCGACCGCCTCGTCGTGTTTGTCGAGCTGGTCGTACGCCAGGCCGAGCCCGATCCAGGCGTCCCCCATCTTCGGCGCCAGCTCGGTGGCCTTCTTGTAGAGCGCGACCGCCGCCTCGTACCGATCGGCCTCCCACGCGTCCTGCCCCGCCTTGTACACCTCGTCGCTGGTCGCGTCGGCCGGAATCGCCGGCGTCCCGGTCACGTTCCCGCGGACGCTGAACTTCTGCGCGGTATCGGCCTCGATCGCCGACACGAGCGCCGCGTACTCGCCGAAGGCCCCCGCGGGGACGTCGCGCGCCGCGAGCCGCAATTCCCGTTCGACCGTGATCCGCCGCTGATCCACTTTGTAGCTCGACGAATAGCCGATGCCGACCCTGGTCACGTTCACCGGCTGCGGCGCCGACGCCGCGTAGCCGGACGGCAGATCGATTGCGGCGTGCACGCGAACGACGCTCGGCGACGCGAAATGCAGGCGATGAAGGTCTTTTCGAGCGTCCTCCGTGTCGAACGGCATCGACGTCATGACGCCGACGCGCATCTGCGATTTCGCGGCCGCCCAGTCGAGGAACCCTTTCGTGCGGAGCCGGAACGTGATGCGAAACGCCTCGCGCGTATCCGCCGGATCGCTCGTGGACGCCTCGGAGACCTCGCCTTTGAGTCCCATTTCGACGACCAGCTGCTCCACGAAATCCTTCGTCCGCGTCCGCGGCATCCCCCGCACGATCGTCCGCAGCAACAGCTCGCCGTCACCGCGTTGGGCGAGCGTCCCCTTCGCGTCGAGTACGCCGATCGCATCGATAGTCCCCTCGAGCGAGATGTCGCTCGCGCCGGGCACGGCGGGTTCGACCGGCGTCACGACGACCGCGCCAGGCCCCGCGCCGGGCAGCGCGAGCGCGCGCCTGCCGCGCGTGAGCTCGCCCAGCATCCCGAGGGGCGCCACTTCCAGGGTGGCGTCCATCCACGTTCCGTCGAGCGACTGGCCCGGCGCCGCGACCGCGATCATGTGGGTGAACTCGAGCGGCGAGGCGAAGTCGTCGGCGATCGATCGGTTCGTGTTCAGCAGCACCGGTACCGCGCGGACGCCGACGGCCGCGAGCATCGCGCGCAGGAGGACGGCCTTGTCCTTGCAATCGCCGTACTGCGTGCGCAGCACGTCGGCCGGCGGATGCGCCGCGAAGCGGCCGAGCCCGAACGACAGACTGACGTAGCGGATCTCCGTGGAGACGAAGCGGTAGATCGCGGCGACCTTGTCGGCCTCGCTGCGGGCGCCGGCCGTCAGCGCGTCGGCTTTCGCCTTCACGGCGGGATCGGGCGCCGCCGACGCGAGCGGCGTATACCACCGCGCGAACTCATCCCAGTTGCGGAACGACGAGACCCGGACGTCGGCCGCCGGCGTATCGTCACCCGGCTGCTGCACGTCGGGTTTGGCCTTCGCTTCGCGATGCGACGTCTTCCAGTGGTAGACGCGCCGCCCGCCCGCGACTGCGCCATTCCCTCCGTGGTCCTCCGCGGGCGAGCCGGCGCCCGCCTTCATCGCGACGGCGCGATCGGCGGGAACGTCAATCTCGAGCTGCTCGTCGAGGACGGCGTCGTTGTCGTCGAACGAATGCTCGAACCAGAACTGTCCCGGCGCGATCGGCTTCTTCACCGTCCACACGCCGGTGACCCGCAGCACGTCCCCGGGACGCAGCGCAGCGATGCTGGCGACCTTGCGTCTGACGTCGAGATAGATCGGCATGCCCTGCGGGACGCCCGACAGATCCTGGACGCTGCTGGGCGGCGTCGACACGATCGTGCCGTCCGGTTTCTGCACCGCGACCTCGCTCAGCGCGAGGTCCTCGCTCTCCGACTGATAGCCGAACGCAAACTCGCCGAACTGGCGCACCGCCTGTTCGTCGAGGACCTTGATCCACAGCGTCTGCTCGCGGCGTCCGGACCCGTCGTTCTCGAAGCGGACTTTCGTGTGCATACGCTCGAAGGTGAACGCGGCCTGCGCGGGCGGCGCCTGTGCCTGGAGCGACGCCGACGTACACCAGATCGCGAGCGCGAACAGACTCGATTTGAGCATGAGGAGGCCCCGAGGGCCGAGACGCATGTAATCTTAGCTCAAAGAGGAACCAGCAGCCGGGACGCTGTTGCGCCAGCGTCTTTCCAATAAGCATCCGCTCTACGCGTAAGGATAAACAGCGGCCACGTTGTGTTGAGTCGGCATTCGCGCAACACCACCGGACTGGCATTGTTTCCTGTCCGTAGATTCGCCGTCACCACAAGTTGCGTTGAGCCGTCAGGCGCAGTCGAGTGGAGCGAATTACTCCAGTGAAGGGGCATCTGCGCAGGGCCTGGCGCGGAGCAGGCCCAACGCGCATGCACTTGTACCAGACACATCACGAAGGCGAGTACAGTCATGGCGCCCTGCGTCCCCTCGTTACCTCAGTCAGGCCGCCTACTGCGCCAGCGCCTTGATCAGGCGGTACTGAAACTCCAGCCCCTCGAAATACTGCTTGACGCCGACGCGCTCGTCGCGGCCGTGCGCGCGCACGTCGTCCATGTCGCCGAACGTGCCGTCGATCCCGTAGGTCGGGATGCCGGCGTTGCGGAAATAGAGACCGTCGGTCGCGCCCGTGCTCATCACGGGCACGACGACGACGCTCGGGAACATCGTGTCGGTGAGCGTCTCGACCGCCTTCATGACGTCGGGACGCAGCACGGCGGGCTGGCTCGGATGCGCGTCCTTCACCAGCGTCACGGTGATCTTCGGATCCGCCAACGTGTCGACGATCGTCTGCTTGACCGACTCGGGGCTGACCCCAGGCAGCATGCGGCAGTTCACGTTCGCGGTCGCCAGCTGCGGGAGCGCGTTGTTGGCGTGGCCGCCCGCCAGGCGCGTCGCGACGCACGTCGTCCGCATCATCGAGTTCCAGTACGGCAGCTTGGCCGAGAGCCGCGCGGCGGCCTGGAGATCGGGCGTCGGACCCGCCACCGCGCGCATGTCGGCCGCGATCGCGGGATCGGTCTCGACCGCCGCAGAGCGCTCGAAGTACCCGCGCGTGATTTCGTTCAACTGGACGGGAAACTCGAACGCGCTGAGACGCGCGAGACCCTGCGCGAGATGGTAGATGGCGTTGTCCTTCACCGGCATCGAGCTGTGGCCGCCGGAGTTGGTGACCTCGAGCTTGAAGTCCTGGTAGACCTTCTCGCTCGCCTGCACTTCGTTCGTCAGGTACTTGCCCTGCCGCATGTTGCCGCCGCCGCCCTCGTTGATCGCGAATTCGGCGTCGACGAGATCGCGATGTTCCTTCACGAGCCATTCGGCGCCGTCGAAGTCGCCGCCTTCCTCGTCGGCAGTGAACGCCAGGATCAGATCGCGGCTCGGCTTGAAGCCTTCCTCCTTCAGCCGAATCAGGTTCGCGACGAACTGCGACGCCATCGCCTTGTCGTCGCTCGTGCCGCGGCCGTAGAACCAGCCGTCCTGCTCGCGGAACACGAACGGATCGAACGACCAGTCCTCCCGCTTGGCTTCGACGACGTCGAGGTGCGCGAGCAGGAGCATCGGCCGCTTCGCGCCGGTGCCGCGGTAGCGCGCCACGAGGTTGAACTTCGCCGGCGCCGGGCCGAGCAGGTGAATGTCGGCGTCGGCGAACCCCGCGGCCTTCAGGCGCGCGGCCATCGCCTCGGCCGCCTTCGTGACGCTGCCGGCCGGCGTGTCGGTCGTGTTGATCTCGATCAGTTCCTTGTAGATGTCGCGCGCACGCTGCTCGTACGGCTTGGACTGGGCGGCAGCGGCGACGGTAGAGGCGGCGATGAGGGCGGTGACGGCGAAAGCGCGCATGACTGCATCATAGCAATCGCTGCGCGCCTCGCCGGGCCGCCCGCCGGATTCATTGATGGATGGTCGCGACCTGGATCGCCCCGATGTGGAACGTCGCGGTGACACCCGCCGGGAGCCCCCCGCAGTTGCCGGTAATCGTGCCGGGGCCGGTCTGAATGTCCGACGTGCCGGTGATCGTCACACCACCTTTGCGTCCCGCAGGCACGCTCGCCGACGCAGGCGCGAAGACGATCCCGCCGTTGCTGCCGCTGAAGAACAGGTTGCAGATCATGCCGACTTCGGTCGCGCCGGCGTTCTCGATCTGCACCTGCGTGATCAGGAAGAAGCTGCCCGCGGGCAGCACGAGCGTGTTGCCGCCCGTGAACGCGTCGCTCGGTCCCCGCAGGCCGGGGAACCCTTGCGGTCCGGTGGGGCCAGCCGCGCCCGTGGGTCCTGCGGGGCCCTGCGGTCCCTGCGGGCCCTCCAGTCCCTTCACGAGATCGCCGTTGCGCACGATCGCGACAGCCGAGAACTCGAGCGTATCGAGCTTCGGAGAAAACGCCGTCGCGGCCTGAAAGTAGAAGCGATCCAGAACGGTGCCGAGAAACGGCGGGGCGACGGTGAGCGTGGCCTCGCCGGCGCCGTCCAGCGTTCCCGTGGCGACCACGGTGACATTCTGACGGGGCTTGAGACCGGCGCGGGCAAAGCTCTCGCCGTCGTTGACGGTGCTGCCGAGCAGCGCGTAGGACGCGCCGGGGGCGCCGGTGACCGTGATCGTCACGCTCTCGCCAGGCAATACGACAGTCGAGGACAAGGCGACCTGCGGCTGCGCAACAGCGCTCGCCGCACTCAGACAACTTCCCAGGAATGCGAACACACACGCACGTTTGAACATCATGACTCCCTCACCTATGACATCGGATTCCGCCGGCAGAACCCGACACGGCGGTCCATTCCGCTGAAGCGTGCTTCCGCCTGAAGGCGGAAGCTACGAATTAGCGTTCGTGACGCCGATCCCTTTCGAGGCCGGATGACGCGGATGACGGGAGCCGCGCATATAGTAGTGGCCCATGGAACAGCGATTTCTCGGGAACTCGGGCCTGGAAGTGTCGGCCCTCAGCTTCGGGACGATGACGCTCGGCGGCCGCGACCGCTTCGCGAAGATGGGCAACCTCGGCGTCGCCGACACCGTCCGCATCCTCGACATCCTGCGCGACACGGGCGTCACCACACTCGACACGGCCGACGTGTATTCGTACGGCGGCGCCGAAGAAGTGCTCGGCGACGCGCTGAAGGGACGCCGCCACGAGTTCGTGCTGATCACGAAGGCGTACCAGCGCATGTTCCCCGGGCCGCACGGGACGGGGCTCTCGCGCAAGTACCTCATCTCGGCCTGCGAGGCGAGCCTGCGCCGCCTGCAGACCGACTACCTCGATCTCTATCTCTGCCACGAGCCCGATCAGATCGTGCCGGTCGAGGAAACGCTGCGCGCCTACGACGACCTCGTGACGTCCGGCAAGGTCCGCTACATCGGCTGCTCGAACCACTCGGCATGGCATGTGATGAAGGCGCTGGCGGTGTCGGATCGGATCGGCGCGCCGCGCTACATCACGCAGCAGGTGAACTACTCGCTCGTGGCGCGCGACGTCGAGCACGAGATCGTGCCGCTCGCGGCGGATCAGAAGGTCGGCCTGATGGTGTGGAGTCCGCTGCAGGCGGGGCTGCTGACCGGCAAGTTCCGGCGCGACACGCCGAAGCCGACCGTCGCCCGCATCAACGAGCTCGGCGTCCCCGGCACCGTCGACTTCGAGCGCCTCTACCGGATCGTCGACGTCCTCGACGCGATCGCCCGCGAGCGCGGCGCGACGATTCCGCAGGTGGCGATCAACTGGGTGCTGCACAAGCCGTGCGTCGACACGGTGATCCTCGGCGCGCGGGATGAAGCGCAGCTGCGCGACATTCTCAAGGCGGCCGACTTCCGTCTGACCCCGGGGGAATCGGCACGTCTCGACGAGGTCAGCGCGCTGCCCGAGCCGTACCCGCAGTGGCATCAGCACCGGTTCGGGATCGAGCGGAATCCGCAGATGCCCGCGCAGCGTTCCTGAGCGCGGCTGCCGATGTCCGATAGCCGATAGCCGATAGCCGATAGCCGATAGCCGATAGCCGATAGCCGATAGCCGATAGCCGATAGCCGATGCCGATAGCCGATAGCCGATAGCCGATGAAGACGATCGACAGGCGCGACTTCCTGGCCAGCGTCGCCGCGGGCGTGGCGGCGGTGCGGGCGATGGGGGCGGCGACGATGTTCCCGCCGGCGCCGGGACTCGCGGCGCCGGCGTTCGCGCCGCTGCCGCTCGGCGCGATCCGGCCCGAAGGGTGGCTCCTCCGGCAACTGCGGATCCAGGCGAGCGGCCTGACCGGACATCTCGACGAGTTCTGGCCCGACATCGCCGACAGCCAGTGGTTCGGCGGCAAGGCCGAGGGCTGGGAACGCGCGCCGTACTGGCTCGACGGCGCCATTCCGCTCGCCTGGCAACTCGACGACGAGAAACTGAAGTCGCGTATCAGCGCCCACGTGGCCTACATCCTCGACCACCAGCGCGCGGACGGGTGGTTTGCGCCGTATCCCGCGGACGCCGTCAGCAAGCGCTACGACATGTGGGCGATTCTGCTGATCAACAAAGTGCTCGCCCAGTATCACGACGCCACGGGCGACGCGCGCGTCCTCGAAGCGGTGACACGCAGCCTGCGCGCGATGTCGCAGGGTCTCGCGCGCACGCCGCTCTACGACTGGGGACGCTTCCGCTGGTACGAAGGGCTGGTGCCGGTGTTCTACGTCTACGAGCGGCAGCCGGAACCGTGGCTGCTCGACCTTGGGCGGACGCTGCAGTCGCAGGGCGTCGACTTCGAAGCAATGTTCGGGACCGACGATCTCACGGTGCCGACGCCGCGCCGCGGCCTCTGGAAATGGACCAAGCACGTCGTCAACACGGCGATGGCGACGAAGGCATCCGCCCTGCGATGGCGGCTCGACCAGCGCGACGGCGACCGGGCGTGGAGCACCGGCATGATCGACTTCCTCGATCGCTACCACGGGCAGGTGACCGGGATGTTTTCCGGTGACGAGTGCCTGGCGGGGCGGAATCCGCTGCAGGGAACCGAGCTCTGCGCGGTCGTGGAGTTCATGTACTCGCTCGAACTGCTGTTCTCGGTGTTCGGGAGTCCCGTGTTCGCGGATCGGCTCGAGCGCGTCGCGTTCAACGCGCTGCCGGCGGCGATCGCGCCCGACATGTGGTCGCATCAGTACGACCAGCAGGTCAATCAGGTGCAGTGCACGATCAATCCCGAGCACGGCTGGTCGACGAACGGCCCCGAGTCCAACCTGTTCGGCCTCGAACCGAACTACGGCTGCTGCACGTCGAACCTGCACCAGGGCTGGCCGAAGTTCGTCAGCCATCTCTGGATGCGGACGCCCGACGAGGGCCTCGTCGTGGCGGCGTACGCGCCGTCTCGCGTCCGCTTCCAGGCGCGCGGCGTGGCCGTCGACGCGTCGATCGAAACGGACTATCCGTTCCGCGAGCACGCGACGCTGACCGTGGCGCCGGCGCGCGCCATTCGCTTCCCGCTGCTGCTGCGCGTCCCGTCCTGGGCAGAGGGCGCAACCGTGCAGGTGGGATCGGGGACGCCCGTGCCTATGCGCGCGGGATCGATCCATCGGCTCGAGCGCGACTGGAGCGGCCGGACGGAACTGGCGATTCGCCTGCCGATGACGCCGAATGTGACGCGGCGCTATAACGACGCGGTGGCCATCGAGCGCGGACCGCTGGTGTATTCGCTGAAGATCGGCGAGCAGTGGACGCGCGTGAACGCCGACACGCCGCATCGCGAGCCGCCGCACGCCGACTACGAGGTCAGGCCGACCACACCGTGGAACTACGGCCTGGTCGGCGCAGGCGACGGCATCGCCGGACTCACGTTCCGCGAGCAGCCTGTCGGCGAGCAGCCGTTTTCACCGGACGGCGCCGGGATGACTGCGTCCGCCACGGCGCGACGCCTCGCCGACTGGAAGATCGAACACGGATGGGCCGGCGAACGGTCCTCGTCGGACCGCGGCTGGGCCGATCCCGGCCGCACCGGATCACGCCAGCCGGACGAAACCGTGACGCTGATCCCGTACGGCTGCACCAACATTCGCATCACGGAGTTCCCGCGGATTGCACCAGGTTCCGCCTAAAGGCGGAAGCTACAGGAGTCCCTTTTCGG
>Ga0066903_100006354_pt1 | contig 10482 bp, 10 predicted proteins | sample PanSoiMetaGPlot1_FD_67491 | JGI IMG/M metagenome (GOLD analysis project Ga0066903, IMG submission 67491) | Tropical forest soil microbial communities from Panama analyzed to predict greenhouse gas emissions - Panama Soil - Plot 1 (version 2) | ecosystem: Environmental > Terrestrial > Soil >...
AACTGAGAACTGCTTTATTGTTCCAGCTTTTCGCGGATATCTTTCAATGCTTCCCAGCGAGGATCATTCCCATGGTGCTCGCAGGAGCACTGGCCTTCATTCAAGTTCTTGCCGCAGTGGGGGCACAGACCCCTGCAATCCTCACGGCAAATCGTCTTTAGCGGTACGGCAAGTAACACCTGCTCGCGCAGCACGTCTTCGAGCAATACACCTTCGCCCTGGAAATAGCTGATTTCGGCTTCGGCATCCGTCACAGATAACTCCTCGTGACCGGCGTCCGATCCGAGAGGACGATAGAGCAGATCGAAGTCCCGCTGCACCTGTTGCACGACCGGCTCCAGGCAGCGTGCACAAGCGACCTCCAGGGTCGTATCGAGGTGCCCTTTCAGTCGGATGTCCTGTATTACCTTGTGCTTGCCATGATGCTCCTCAACCAGGTCCGCCCGCCCTTCACTGCGCAAGGGAGAACTCTGGCGCAACTCAGCTCCGAAATCGATTGTCCCGGGGCCGAACTCCTCGTGGAAATCCAGCGGGTGAGTTTCTAAATCCTGGATATCGATGAGCATTGGAACCTCCGCCGCCCCCAACCGGTACCGCGCAGGCCGCGGAAGTGCGCACAGAGACGTAAGTCTCGCAGGGAGCAATGTTTAAGGATAAAGGGCAGAGAGTTAGAGTGTCAAGAAAGGGTCCCCCAGGGGGCGGATTCTCGTCGAGATTCTGCCCACAACCGACCCTTAACAACGTATCGCCACGAGCGAAGATTGCATCCTGAACGATTCTCTTCGTTCCCTGTCGAATCGTGTGGGCCGAGTACTGCGTCCTGAGTTGTGTTCCCTTGTGTTGCGCTGCTACAACCTTCTTGTCGTTTCTATTTCTTATAACAACTACTGCTCTGGTTGAGACATCCTGCTGATTGTCTCAAAACCATCCCATCAGGAAGCGATTGCGGGGAACTCATGGGAGATTCGCAGGTTCTGGTGAACACCGCCTGGCTCCGAACCCGGCTTGCCGGTTTGATGGCTCGGGTCACGCCGACTGAGCGGCAGCGATTGCTGGGCCTGACAGTCATCAGTGGCGGGCTTTGCGGAATGGCGGCGGTTGCCTTTCATCGAGCCATGAGCGGCACCGAGGCACTGCTCATTGATCGCGCACTGTCGGCACCTGCTTACAGTTGGGTCTGGTGCACGATCCTGATACCGGCCCTGGGCGGTCTGATCGCAGGTCTGGCGCTCCATTACTGGGTACCTGGCGCTGTCGGGAGTGGCATTCCACAAGTAAAAGCAGCATATGCGTTGCGGGCGGGATTCGTTCCGATGCGGGATGCCGTCGGCAAGTTCATTCTCGGCATCCTGCAGGTGGGAACCGGCGCTTCCCTGGGACGCGAAGGGCCGACCGTTCAAATCTGCGCAGGTATTTCAGCCTGGCTGGCACGGGCCGCTTCTCTCTCGCGCCAGAACCAGCGCCGGATGGCCTCGGTCGGGGTCGCGGCCGGAATTGCCGCAGCCTTCAACGCGCCAATTGCCGCCGTCACCTTCACCTTGGAAGAAATTATCGGTGATCTGGACCAGACCATGCTCTCCGGTGTGATCGTCGCGGCTGCAATCGCAGCCGTGGTCGAGCGCAGCATTCTGGGCAAGCACCCCGTATTCGATATTCGGCGTGCTTACGACATGGGACCGGCGGCGTCTCTGCTGGGCTATGCGGTTCTGGGCATTTCGGCGGCAGTGGTCTCGATAGCTTTCACCGATTCATTGCTGCACCTCCGCCTCTGGTTTAAGAGAATTACCGTGGTGCCTAAGTGGTCTCATCCGGCGATCGGCGGAGTCCTCACGGGGGCACTGGCCGTAGTGGCGTTGTGGTGGCTGCATCAGGATGGAATTACTGGTGGTGGTTACCGCACTCTTGAATTTGCCCTGACGGGATCTTTGCCGGTTAAGGTACTGATCGGATTGTGCATTCTTAAGCTGGCGGCGACGGTCTGTTCTTACAGCAGCGGGGGCGTAGGAGGCATTTTCGCTCCGGGCCTGTTCATGGGCGGCATGCTCGGCGGAGCGATCGGCTATCTGGATGTTGCCGTACTCCATCATTCCAGCGACGTGATTGGAGCCTTCGCTCTGGTCGGAATGGGTGCGACCTTCGCCGGGATCATCCGGGCACCGATCACTTCAGTACTAATCATCTTCGAGTTGACGGGGAGTTATGATCTCATCCTCCCTCTCATGATCGCGAACATGAGCGCTTATGTTTTAGCGCGGCATTGGCGCCCGGTCCCCGTCTATGAAGCCTTACTGGCGCAGGACGGAGTCGTGATCCCACACGGCAAGCCTGCCGTCGAGTCAGAGGAAAAGGCAATTACTGAGGCGCCGCCACAGTCGTAGCTGTCGATCAACCGGGATTCGGAAATCCGCCGCAGTGGTATCTTTATGAAGGACCACGCCAAAACGGCTGTCACTTCCCATGTCAGATCCCGATACTCCAGAAACCCAGCCGGTTGCCGGCTCCGAAGAGTCTTTTGCAGAAGCGCTTTCGCAATTCGAAAAGAGTCACGCTCGAAAGCCGGAAGATGCCGCCCACAGTCGTGAAGCCATTGTCATCGCCGTGACGGAGGATTCCGTGTTGTTCGACATCGGTTTTAAAAGTGAAGGCACTCTGTCCTTAGCGGCCTTTCAGAAAGACCGTCAACCACCGAAGCCGGGCGACAAGTTTCTGGTCACGGTCAAGGGACGCAACCCAGACGGTTATTACGAGCTGACGCGGGGAAAGGTGGAGCGTCCCGCGGATTGGGATGCGTTGCAGAAGGCGTTCGATCAGAAGCAGACCATTGTTGGCACGGTCACAGCAGTGGTCAAAGGCGGACTGACCGTCGACATCGGAGTACGTGCCTTCATGCCTGCGTCTCGGACAGGCACGCGCGATGCAGCGGAAATGGGGAAGCTCGTAGAGCAGGAAATCCGCTGCCGTATCACCAAGCTCGATATCGCCGAAGAAGACGTCGTCGTTGACCGTCGCATCATTGCCGAAGAGGAAGAGCGCGCCGCGAAGCAACGCCGCTTCGCTGAGTTGAAAGAAGGCGACACCGTGCGCGGGACTGTGCGCAGTCTCATGGACTACGGCGCCTTCATCGACCTGGGCGGGGTGGACGGTCTGTTGCACGTTGGAGAGATCTCCTGGCAGCGAATCAACAAACCCTCAGATCTGCTGGCTGAAGGCGACCAGGTCGAGGCACGTATTCTAAAAATTGATGCCGAGAAGCGCCGGATTTCGCTGAGCATGAAACAGCTCCTGGCCCATCCTTGGGATGACGTGCCGCAGAAGTACAAGGTTGGCGATCGCGTGCGTGGCGCGGTTACGCGGGTCGCGGATTTCGGCGCCTTTGTCGAATTGGAACCCGGAATCGAGGGACTGATCCATATTTCTGAGATGTCATGGGCCAAGCGAGTACGGACGCCCGCGGACGTGGTTAAGCCAGGGGAAGTGGTGGAGGTGGTAATCCTTGGCGTCAGCAGCGGCGAGCGTCGCATTTCACTCGGGCTTAAACAGGCCTTGGGCGATCCCTGGGTTGATGCGGCGAAGAAGTATCCCGAGGGATCGGTGGTCGAAGGTCCGGTGACCAACATCGCGAAGTTTGGTGCGTTCCTGCAAGTCGCCGAAGCTGTAGAGGGAATGATTCACATCAGCGAACTTAGCGCCGAGAAGCGTATCCATCATCCGCAAGAAGTCGTCAAGATTGGGCAGATCGTCAAGGCACAGGTCCTGGCTGTCGATACCGAGAAGCGGTCGATGCGGTTGAGCATGAAGCAGCTTGCGCCTTCCGGGCTCGATGAGTACATGGCCGAACACAAAGCGGGCGACATCGTCACCGGACGCCTTGCCGAGGTAACGAACGGCATTGCCCGGGTCGAACTCGGGCAAGGCGTGAATGCCAGCTGCCCTTTGGAAACGGCCGGGGCCCAGGCTCGACCTGCTTCTCCGGAAACGCAAACCCCGAACCTCGACTTGTCGTCACTTGGCTCCATGCTGCAGGCGCGCTGGAAGAGCGGATCGCCCACATCGGAAAGCAAATCGGAAGCGGCGCGCAGCGGTCAGATTCGAAGTTTCCGTATCGTGAAGCTGGATCAGGATGCGAAGCGGATCGAACTGGAACTGGCGGACTAACCCTGCTTCTCGGCCGCTGGTTTTTCGGACGCTTCTTCATGTTCTCGCATAGCCTGCCTGAAGCCGCGAATCCCATCGCCGATTCCTTTGCCGAGCTCGGGCAACTTTCTCGGCCCGAACACGAGCAGAGCAATTCCGAGAATCATCAACAGATGCATGGGCTGGAACAATCCTTCGAGCATTCGCAATCCTTTCCGTTACGTAGAACTAGAAACCAATGTATGAGTGGGGCTGGCAAAAACGGCGCCGAGACTAATGTTCCCGAGCCCCGGCGCCCCCATGGAGAAAGGGTCTTTTAAAAAGATCAGCACTCGCGTACGGCCAGGTCGGCTTCAATCGCCAGCGTCCGCATGAACTTGAAGAATTCCCTGGACTGGCCAATGAAGAGTCCGTCGGCGGTTAACGCTTCCAGGGCTCCCATCGCCGCTCGCTTTGTCTTCGTCGGGCGGATGATCGAGCACGCTGGCAGCTTGCGGCTGAGAAATGCCGTCGGCTCCGGCATGATCAGATTGGTCTGAAAATCCTCGCCGCCGAGCGGCGGAGAGTTCAGGTCAGGAAAGACCACCGTCAGACCCGTGACGGGGTCAACGACAGTCTTGGGCGGAGCATTGCCGGCTTTGTCGGACCAAGTCTGAAAATGACAAATCTCCGTGCCGCCAATGCTGAGCAGAATCCGCAGCACTTCAAGGCTCGTGACTCGTTGCGCGAGCATGGGGTAGAGGCTTGTCCCGCCCTGCTCAATGGTCGCGAAGTGGAAGCCCGCCGTGTTGGCAATCACTTGCGCGAAATCCTCGTCCTCGAGATCGTCATCCGTACGTGGGATCGCCGGATGTTGGCCCACCGCAATGCTCGGAATCGCCTGCGGGAATGCATCCCCCAGGTCCGGGTTGCCAGTCCGGCTGCGATAGCGCGTGTACCAGGTTGTGTCGACGGAGAGCTGCATCAGGTTCGTGAGGCGCCCGATCGGCTGTGCGCCGGTCGCCTTGCTGCTCGGGAGTGTGCGGAACTTGTCGAGATTGACAGGCTCGGCACCTTTCGAAACCAGGTACGCGTTGATGAAGACTTCGTGCGTAAGTTCGTCTTCGGTGTTGTCATGAATGTATTGCGGCATGTCTTCATCAAGCTGCTCCAAAGCTTCCGTGTAAGCTTCGTTGCCGCTTCCGCCGGGAACTTCATCATCCTGGATGCCGCCGAATTCGTTGTATTGCTGCCAGAGATCAGTTTCCAGGATTTCCGCCGCCGCGAGAAAGCGCAGGATGGCGACATCCCCGATCGTGATTATGCCTTTCCGGCTCTGCGCCTCGGCAATCGTGGTCAGCAGCGAGCCGGCGGAGACTGCGGCACCCACAACGCCCAGACCCTTGAGTACCGATCGCCGTTGCATCCGATTCAGCAACAAAGAGTCTTCGTCTTCGGTGGCTGGTTCAGCCCGGACTGAGGACACTTCGGCTGGAAGAGTTTCGCGTCCCATATTTCACACTCCAATCTTGTTTGAATTTACGATTTGCTAGTTGGACTCGTCCCGCGGGTTCGACTTCCTGCCGATCAGCCTATAGGTTCGGAGCCGCTGGATTGTCACCACAGCGTCAAAGGAGTGCAAAATCCTGGGAACATTGTTGTCAGGAATATGCGATTGCCCCTCACTGACAAAACCACGCCCTGGGAGTAGCATTGCCGCCAAAGTGTGAAGTGACCGTTGCCATGCGCACCTCTAGCAAGCTGCACCTCGCCTTTGATGCGGTCTTTTATTACGTAACCGACATGCAAGACGCCATCTCGTTCTACCGCGATACACTCGGCCTTCCTCTGGTTTCGCATGATGATGTGGCCCGCTTGAATCTAAATGGTGTGCTCATCGAACTGGTGCCCGTTCCTCCGGGCTCCGTAGTGCCCGGAAACGGGAATGCGCGATTGTGCTTCGCGGTCAACAATCTGGAAGAAACGCTCGAGCAATTGCAGGAACGCGGCATTGAGACCAGCACCATCAGGAAGAAGCAAGGCGGCAAACTCGCATTCTTCCGTGATCCCGACGGCAACGAACTGAGCCTGTGGGAATACGACAAAGTCGAAGGCCGCCCGAACATTGTCGGATCGGCGGCGCTGCACAACTGACTTACCCTGAGATTCTGTTTTCGTTCGGGCACATGACCCTGTGCGGGGTTTTTCCGCTGGATTGGTCGACGATGACACAACATTAATCTTCAATTCATTCCCGGCTAACAAATCCTGTCTAAAGTTTCACTGCGGTGTTCCGGACTTTCGAATACTCAATCAATTTCCTGGGAGGCTCGTAATGAAAACGAGAGTGTTTGTGTTATGTCTGGTGGCTGGAGCATACCTGCTCCCTGCAAGGGCGCAGACCGGCGCTGGCAATGGCAATGCAATCGCGTTGGCGAAGAAGTCGCCCGCCGTGCAAACGGCACTCCATTACCTGATCTCGCAAGCGCAGCAGTTAGGTGACGATAACCTGCGCACCCAGACTCTTGATGCAATCTCCAACCCGGCAACATGCGTCCAACATCGCGCCAACCTCAGTCCGGCACAGCAACAGGCCATTCTCGAGCAACTGATGACGGCAGGACTCGTCGATCCGGCCGACAATGCCAATTTTCCGGGCGGCCTCGTTGCCGGCGTCTTCCCCGCCATCGTGAATGACGGGAGCTCGTGCCCGCAGCTTCCGCAGACATTCTTCTCCGCTCCCGGCAGCGTGTATCACGGACACCATTCCTATCCCGGAGGTCTGCCGATTCATGAATCCAACAACGACACCTCCGACGTTTATCTGGCGAGTCAGTACCGCGCCATGTACGGGCACGTTTCGCACGGCTTCGTATCCCTCGACCCGCATGTGCTCAACAAGAAACCGGACCACAAGAGCACGGTGTTCATTGATCAGGACATTATTGTCGGAGCTCCGATCTGGCACGACTGGGGCAAGAGTATCGTGTTTCAGTGGAACGCGGATGGATCCGAGTTTCCTGAGCTGAATTTTGGCGGGAACGGAACGACCGATGCCTGGGGCGCGCCGGGCAATTCCAAAACCGGAGGCCATCACATCATCAGCATTGCCGAAGCCATGGTGCGCGGTTTGTCACCCGCATTCGTGATCACTCAGGCAAGCGCCCATTCCAATCCAACATCGGGCAATGAATACAAGGTAGTGAACTGGATTCATGCGGCGGCGATTATGGCGCAAATCGATCCGGTCGCCACCGGCTATCTCACGCTCGACTCGCAGGGTCGGCTGCGCTTGCCGGCATTACGAAAGCTGGGGGATATCGATCTCGCGGACCTGAACCAGCCCAACCTCCTGGCCGAGTACACGCTGCACAACCTTTCCGATGCTGATTTCACCTATTCCGGTCCTGCCATCACCGAGGCCGAGATTATCCTGCAAACGTTGGCGCCGCGATACGGTTATGATCCGACGAATATTTCGGTATACAACAACGGCTATCGCAACCCCGTGCTCAGCTTCACCACCGGTGAGCATCTTCTCATGCTCTATAGCGAGCAGGGCCTGGCCGGAGTCCAAGCCGAGCTGGATAAACTGAAAAAAGACCACCTCATCTAGGAACACCGCACCGTTCAACCGGAGGCCCGGGCGGTGTCCCGGGCCTTTTGATTCCAGTGTTTGAGGATAGGCCATCGTCTATATTTAGTGTGCATGGCGATGGAGTTCGCCTTTAACCGCCCACGGGGGCTGATGACTCCTACGGAATTCTGACCGCTTTCTGCAGGAGGCCTCTACCGTGACCTATTTCTGGATCGCTGTTGGCGCAGTCGTGGGTGCGAGCGCGCGCTACTTCTTGAGCAGTGTGATCGCTCGGAGCTTCTCGCCAGTCTTTCCCTATGGCACGCTGCTTATCAATACTACCGGCAGCCTGATACTCGGATTCTTCCTCGTCTACTCGACCGAGCGCGCTCTTTTCGATCCGCGATGGCGCCTGCTGGTCGCCATCGGCTTCTGCGGCTCCTACACCACGTTCTCCAGCTATGCATTCGAGAGCATGGCTCTGATGGAAGGCGGCCAATGGTGGCTGATGACGATGAACGTCGTCGGCAGCAACGTGCTTTGCCTGGCGGGTGTGCTGGTCGGCGCCATGCTGGCCCGGGGGTTGTAGAATGGCGGACGCAATGGCCGTCCAGGTCACCCTATACATCAGCGAAGGCGACCGCTGGCATCACCGCCCTCTGCACCTGGCAATCCTGAAATATCTTCGCCAAGAGAACGTCTTTGGGGCGGTTGCGTACCATGCCGTTGCCGGTTTCCTGGGCCGAGGAAATGTTCACACCGCTCACCTGGTCGAAGCGGGAGGCGAATTGCCGGTGGTGATCTCCTTTGTTGACACGGACGAACACGTCAGCCGGGTCATCCCCAAACTGCGCGAGATGGCAGCCCATCGTCTTATCGTTCGCGAGAACGTTGTGATCGAGCAGGGCAGCCTGGACTGACGCCGCCTTGTCGTGACGTTCGAATTAGGGTTACAATGCATCCACCTCGGGCTTGCGGGCCGTCCGTGCCGTAATCCCTTCCCAGGAATTGCTTCGATGTTGGATCGTGCCTAACCCGCTCTCCTGCTGATGCGCGCTACGGACCAACTCTGTTTTGTCTCAGCCTAAGCACGCCATTGCGCTTCTCTGTTCGGAAGCGGCGCATAGAAAGTTCGTCAGGTATTTATGGAACCTTTGGAAGCAGCTTCGACAATCGATACTTCCGTGCCAGTATTCCAGCGCAGTCTCTGGAGTTCTTTATGGGAGGCGGTACGCGGATCGCACCAGGACTACACCAGCGGCAGCTTGAATCGCGCGATCTTGCTGCTCGCCGTTCCCATGGTACTCGAGATGGTGCTGGAGTCGCTGTTCGCGGTAGTCGACGTGTTTTTTGTGGGTCGACTGGGCGCCAATGCAGTGGCGACGGTCGGTCTGACCGAGTCGCTGCTCAGCCTGGTGTTTGCAGTCGGAATTGGTCTGAGCCTCTCGACGACGGCCATGGTGGCTCGCCGCACCGGTGAAAAAGATCCGGAGGGCGCCGCAATTGCGGGAGTACAGGCGATTGTGCTGGGATTGATCACTTCGCTTTCGATCGGTATCCCTTGCTTCGTCTACGCACCGCAATTATTGCGATTGATGGGCGCCTCGCCGGAGATCATTTCCACGGGAAGCGGCTACGCCAGAATCGCTCTCGGCGGGAGCGGCGCAATCCTGATGCTGTTTCTCAACAACGCAATTTTCCGCGGCGCCGGCGACGCCGCGATCGCCATGCGATTGCTGTGGGTTTCGAACCTGATTAACCTCGTCCTTGATCCCTGCCTGATATTCGGGTTGGGCCCGTTTCCTCGACTCGGAGTGACAGGCGCGGCCTTGGCGACGTTCACCGGCAGAAGCATCGGCGTCGCCTATCAGTTTTATCGACTCGCAACAGGCACCGAAAGGATTCGTATCCTGGCACGGCAGATGCGTGTGAACGTGAAGGTTCTGCTGCGACTGGTGAGGGTGTCCTTGACGGGAATTCTCCAGTTCGCGATTGCGCACACGAGCTGGATCGGAATGGTCCGAATCGTGAGCACCTTTGGGGCTGCGGCCGTGGCGGGATACACAATCGCCATTCGCATCGTCGTATTCGTCATCCTGCCCTCATGGGGCCTGAGCAATGCAGCTGCGACACTGGTTGGGCAGAACCTTGGCGCCCAGAAGCCGGAAAGAGCCGAGCAGGCGGTGTGGCGAACCGGCTTCTACAACATGCTGTTCCTGGGATCGGTCGGAGTGTTTTTCATTTTCCTTGCGACCTCGATCGCGCGGCTCTTCACCCAAGATCCGGTTGTCGTGCCGCTGGCCGCGACTTGCCTGCGCATCATCAGCTACGGCAACATCGGCTATGCCTATGGCATGGTCATGCTGCAGGCCTTTAACGGCGCCGGTGACACGGTCACGCCGACAATCGTCAATTTCTTCGGTTTCTGGTTGCTCGAGATCCCGCTCGCATACTGGCTGGCCGTTCCGCGGAATTGGCAATCGCAGGGCGTGTTCTGGGCGATCGTGATTGCCGAAGGATTTATTGCGGCGACCAGCGCGTTGCTGTTCAAGCGGGGAAACTGGAAGGCGCAGAAGATCTGAGCAGAGAGCGACCAAGGCTTTAAAGACCCAGACTCGCCCGCCCACCCCTGGTCCTTGGTACATCCCGAACTACGGCGGATGGCCAGCGACATTACTGGCCCCTGGCACGAGTCGCAGGCCATCACTCCAGAGACAAGACTCGGTCACCCTCCCGCATTACCCTACTGGTGAGGTTAGTGGACGTCTGCGGCTTTCGCCTCGCCGCTCGAG
>Ga0066903_100006356_pt1 | contig 10480 bp, 6 predicted proteins | sample PanSoiMetaGPlot1_FD_67491 | JGI IMG/M metagenome (GOLD analysis project Ga0066903, IMG submission 67491) | Tropical forest soil microbial communities from Panama analyzed to predict greenhouse gas emissions - Panama Soil - Plot 1 (version 2) | ecosystem: Environmental > Terrestrial > Soil >...
CCGGCGATCGTCAGGCCGGAGATGGACACCGTCTCGCCGGCCTCGACCTGGAAGACGCGGGAGAGATTGCTGCCGCTGACGGTCAGCTTGTCGGCGCCGGGGCCGGTGATCGTCAGGTCGCCGGTGATGTCGAGCTCGCCGCTGGTCAGGGTGATCGTGCCGGTCAGCCCGGAGTCGAAGTCGATGGTGTCGGCGCCGGGGTGGGCGTTGGCCCGGGCGACGGCGGTGCGGAGCGAGCCGGCGCCGCTGTCGGCCAGGGTCGTGACGTGGAAAGTCGAGGGGACAATGCGGCCGTCGAGCGACTCGAGCCCGAGCCGGGCCCGTGCCGGCTTCCGCACGGCCGCCGCAGGCCGACCGCCGCTCCGGAGCCACTTCGAAACAGGACTGAGAACGGACATCAGCGATCTCCAGGTTGAAGGAACTGACGGAGCCCGAGGGAATAACGCCCGGGGGGAGGGCCCCCCGGGCAACCGTGTCGCGCTAAATCACTTGCTCGGTCATGGATTGCGAACTGGCGGCGAAGTGGGCGTCGCCGCTGTAGACCGCCCGGACGGTGCGCAGCCCCCTGAGCGAGAAGGAGCGCGTGAAGTGCGCCTGGCCGTTGGCGTCGAGCGTGGCTCGCGCCACCACCGTGGTGCCCACGTAGAAGGTGACGGTGCCGGTCGGCGTCACGGTCCCCGCGGGGCCGCTGATCGTGGCAGTGAACCTGACTGCCTGTCCCACGCGGACCGGGTTGGCCGACGCCGCCAGGGTCGTGGTCGTCGCCGCGGGGGCCACGGGCGCCGCAGGCGCGTTCACCTGCTCGGTGAGGGACTGCGCGCTGCCCTCGAAGTTGACGTCGCCGCTGTAGGTCGCGGTGATGGTGTGCCCGCCCGTGGCCGCGAAGCTGGTCGTGAGCGTCGCCTTGCCGCTCAAGGGGTTGATCTGGGCGGTCCCCACGACCACGTTGCCGTCCTTGAATGTGACCGTGCCGGTTGGCGCGCCGTCTCCCGGCGCAAGGGCGGAGACCGTGGCCGTGAAGGTCACCGACTGGCCGGTGGCGGCCGAGTTGAGGGACGACCCTAATGCGACCGCGGTCGAGGCGCGGCTGACGGTCAGGCCCGCCGCAGCGGAGGTGCTGTTCGCGAGGTTGCCGGTGCCCGTATAGGAGGCCGTCAGCGAGAAGTTGCCCACGCCCAGCGAAGGGATAGTGAGCGTGGCCTGGCCGTTAGCATCGACTAGCGCCGTGCCCAGCACGCTGTCGCCGACACGAAACGTGACGAAGCCGCCGGTCGGCGTGCCTGCCGCCGAACTCACGTTGGCCGTCAGCGTCACCGACTGGCCGAAGACGGCGGTCGCGGTCGATGTGCTGAGCGTCGTCGTCGTTGTTACGGCGGCGCCCTGCCCGTCGCCGAGGTCCACGTTCAGCCCGATCGTGCCGGCGACCAGGCCCGAGGAGTCCACCCTGTCGAAACCACCGAGGGTGTTCACCTTCAGCTGGTCGGTCGGCTCGGTGTCAAAGATACTGATCTGGGCCTTGAGCCCGACCATGTCAAGCGAGCCGCCGCCGATTCTTGAGCCGGTGATGAAGACGCTGTCGTTGCCATTGCTGCCGTTGACGATCACGGTGTCGGCCTGACCATCGCCGCCGTTGCCGGTGTCTCCCAGGAGCAGCAGGATCACGCCCACGTCGGTCCCAGTCAGGTCGTTGACCGTGATGGTGTCGGCGCCGCCCCGGGCAAGGACGTCAACGATCTCCAAGCTGTTCAGGTCCATCGTCACCCCGTCGACGTCGCGGGTGAGTTGCACCCGCGTGCCGTTTGCCGAGAGGGCGATGTTGTCGTTCGAGCCGTCGCCGAAGAATCCCAGCGAGTCGTTGCCGTCCTGCCCGTCCATCGTGTCGCTGCCGTCGCCCGGGAACCAGCTGAACCTGTCGGCGCCGGCGCCGCCGAACAGCAGATCATTCCCCGTCCCCCCGTTGATGAAGTCGGCGCTCGCGCCCCCAAAGATCGTGTCGTCGCCGGCCCCGCCGAGCATCGTGTCGAAGCCGGAGAGAAAGCCGGGAACGTCCGCCACGGCGCCGCCGGTCAGGCGGTCGTTGCCGGCGCCGCCGTCGAGACTCGTCTGTGGCAGGCCGCCGTTGGTCTCGTCCGCCGTGAGGACGTCATTGCCGGCGCCTCCGGTCACGAGGATCTTGTTTGTGTTGGCGACGGTCGCCTGCCCGCCCTGAATCGCGACGGCGCCGTTGTTCACGAGGATCGCCCCGGCCGCGTCGCGGGAGAGGACGATGGTGTTGTCCAGGTCATCGCCGGCAACCGTCAGCACGCCGGTCGTGGCGGAAAAGGTGGCGGTGACCGCCGGCATGATTCGGCCGTCCAGCGGTTCCAGCGACAGCCGGGGACGGGGTGGCTTCCGCACGGGCGCTAGCGGCCGGCCGCTGCCCCAGAACCATTTCGAGACAGGATTGCGAAGTGACATCAACGATCTCCAGGATGAAGAATCGGGCCTCAAACAACGGTCGAACACGGGACGGAGTTTCTCCGGGCACGGCACCGAGCCGTGACAAAGGCGTGGCCGGTCTGGCTGGCAGGCGATTCCGCGAGCCGTCAACTAGCTTCGGGCCGAAGCAGTTCGCCAACGAAGCCCGAGCAGGCGGTGATTTCGACGCCATCGCCGACGAGATCACGGAGCAACCGAACACCCGCGGCGTCGGCGTAAGTGACCGCGGCCAGGTCAAGGAACAGCCGCCCGGACCGGCGGCCGCGCTCCCGGCAGGCGTCGCGCACGGCGGGCACCCACGGTCCCAGGAGCTGCCCTTCGAGCTTGATCGTCAGCCCCGGCACGCCGTGGGTAAGTCGTGTGAGCTTGAGCACCGCCGCGACTCCTCGTTTCCGGGAGACGGGACAAAGCGAGGCGCGTGCCGTGAGTCGGCGCCGTTGTCCGGTTTGATCCGGAACGCCTTGATGGCAATGACTTACGACGTCGATATTTCGGTGCAGAGGTGGAGGCGACCGCGGATGGGTGAAATTAACCAGTCACCAATTCAGTGCAATACCGAACTGATTCAGTGCGCCGGCCGCGTGATCCCGAGCTTTTTCATTCGGTTCCGCAATGTGTTGGCGTGGATGCCAAGAATGTTTGCGGCGCCGCGGCTCCCGGTGATGAGCCAGTTGGTCTGTCGGAGGACCGCGAGGATGTGGTCGCGCTCCACGGACTCCAGACTCGATGGAACTGGAATCGCTGCAGGCGCAGTCGGCCCCGTCGGCACCTCATCTGCGCCTAGATGCTCCCGAGCGTGTGGCGTCGCCGCGGCGGGAAAGAGATCGGCGCCGATGTCGAGCGTTGGGCCGGAAGCGAGGATGATGGCGCGTTCCAAGACGTTCTCCAACTCGCGGACGTTGCCCGGCCACGAGTACTCCTGGAGCCGCTCCATCGTTTCCCGCGTCACCCCGTCGAGCAGCTTGCCGACTCGGGGGGAGAACTTCGTGAGCAGGAAGTGGACGAGCAGCGGGATGTCGTCGCGCCGCTCGCGCAGAGGTGGCAGGCGGACGGGGAACACGTTGAGGCGGTAGTGCAGGTCTTCCCGGAACCGCTTCTCGCGGACCTCCGCGGCCAGGTCGCGGTTAGTAGCCGCAATGACGCGGACGTCTACCTTCACCGGTGCCGCTCCGCCGACCCGGTCGAACTCCCGCTCTTGCAGGGCGCGCAGCAGCTTGGCCTGGGCGTCGAGCGGAAGTTCCCCGACTTCGTCCAGGAAAATGGTCCCCCCATCGGCCAGCTCGAACCGCCCGAGCCGGCGGGCGACGGCGCCGCTAAAGGCGCCCTTCTCGTGGCCGAACAGCTCGCTCTCGACCAGGCCCGCTGGCAGGGCGGCACAATTCACCTTGATCAGCGGCTTTTCGCGGCGCTTGCTCGCTGAGTGGACGGCCCGGGCGATCAGCTCCTTCCCCGTACCGGTCTCACCGGTGATGAGCACTGTGGCGTCCGTCGCGGCGACGCGGCCCACCTCGGCGAGCACCTTGGCCAGGACCGCGCTTCGGCCGACGATCTGTTCGAAGTTGTGCTCGGCCTTGATCTCTTCCTGGAGGTAAATGTTCTGTTGGTGGAGGCGGGCCCGCTCCCGCTCTGCGAGCACCCGGTCGGTGATGTCTACCCCGAATGCCCGGGCGGCCAGGACGGTGCCGTCCGCGGCATGACCGGGCTCCATCCAGACTTTAATCCACGCGGGGCGGCCGTCCTTACGGCGCAATTCCAGCTCCCACCCGGAGACGGCCTCGCCGGCCAGGTGCTTGCGCCGCACTTCCTGGATCAGGGGTTTCCCCTCCGGTGTGTCTGCGCCGAACGACGGGGTCAGGCGGCCGACCACCTCGTCGACGGGGCGACCGAGCAGTTCGCCCGCTCGCCGGTTGGCCGTAAGCACCCGCCCATCGACGTCGACGATCCAGTATGCGTTGGGTGCGTTGTCAAACAAGTCGCGGTACCGGGCCTCGCTTTCCAGGACCTGCTGTTCGGCCCGGAGCCGGAGCAGTTCGGCGGTTGCGCGGGCAGCGAAAATCCGGAGGATGAACAGCCGCCGTGGTTCCTCCGGCATCGGCCGCACGTCGAAAACCGAGATGAACCCCAGGACGGCGCCGTCGGCGGCCTGGAGCGGAATGGCCATGTACCCGTCGATGTCGCGCTCGACGAGGAACGAGGCGCCCGGGAACTTCTTGCAAACGGCTGTCGGGAAGTGAGCCAATTGGCCCTTCAGGACCTCGGCTGCCGGGCTCGTGGTGAATTGAAATGTCAAATCTTCGTCTACGTGGTCGCGCTGCCAGATGGCAAGGACGCGTCCCTGCGGCGGCGTGTCGAACTCGCAAACGGTCGCGTACGGGACTCCGATGGCCGCCGCCACGTGTCGGACAAGGGAGCGGAAGAACTCTCGCCCCACACCGGCGGCGGTTCCTTCCACGACCGCCCGCAGGGCATTCAAGTCGTCTGGCATTGCGGCGGCGGCCGACGCGTCGGTCGCCCCCGGTGACCCGCGCGTCCTCCGGGTCGTTACCCTGGCGGAATTTGGATTGGGGGTCATGCCGCTGTCCCCAGGCCGGAAGTCGGGAGAAATTTCTCTTCCCGTGCCCGAGCCCGCTGCCACTTCCGGACTCCGAAATGGTCCCGCCGTCCTGCACGCTTGTAGGACATCATTTGACGAAAGGGATTCTATCCCGACGATCGTCGCGCGGAGCGCTCGGTGTGGCTATCGGCGACTGTGGAGCCTCGGAAGGAAGCGCCGGGGCCGCGCACGTTGGCGATCACCGCCTCGCGGTGTCGGGCCGTTCACCAGGGCAATCCGCGGCATGATCCACAAGCGCCTGCCCCTATTGATGTGCTGGAATGAGGACAGGACTCACTGTGGCTTGTCGCCATCGCTTGGCATGGCCTCAACAGCCACCGTCTTGGCCACGCGGAAGCCGACGTTGTAATTGCGGTAGGAGGGGCGGACCCAGTTGCGGTTCGCGGAACGCAGGTCTCCGCTGGGATAAAGAAATGAGCCGCCCCGCATCACGCGAGGTGGACCCTCCATGACCAGCGGGTGGTACATGATGTCTTCGCTGGGCGTTTCGATCTTATTCGTCACTTCGGAGTGAGCCATCGATCCTGAAACTCCGGCCATCAACCCCGGCCAACCTTGAGCCCCTGCCATCACCGTTGCCAACCCTAGCGACGCGCGCTCTCCGAGGAAGGAGCGGGCGCCGCTGCCGGGCTTGTATCCCAGGTAGCTGTCGGAGCACCAACTCCAGGCGTTGCCGTGCATGTCAAACAGGCCGAAATCGTTCGGCTTCAGGCTCCCGACCGGCCACGCGTGCTCCTTCGCGTTACGGAGGGACCAGGCATACTTCGGCAGCAGCTCTTCCGAGCGCCCATAGCAGCGGGCAGTCGCGGCCCCCGCCCGACAGCAGTATTCCCATTCCGCCTCCGTCGGCAAGCGGTAGCCTTTGCGCTCGAGATAATTGGGAGCAAGTTGCATTCCCTCGGCATACTTTCCCTGTTGATTCGGCAGATAGCACCATTCGGACTCGGGAATGCCCTCCTGCTTGCTCAGCCAGTTGCAGTAGTGGGCAGCTTCGTACCAGGTGACGCCGATGATTGGACAATCGGGTTCTGGAGCACGGCGGTGAAGTTGACCGTGCGTGAACGTCGAGTAGAAGCGTTTGAATTGCGCAACGGTCACGTGATGCGCCGCGATAGCAAAGCTCCGGCCGATGCGACGGGAGTGGAGCACTTCATCGTCGTCGCGGTCCGGCTCGGACTCGGGGGAACCCATCTGAAACTCGACCGGGCCCGGAATTCTCACCATGGACAGACCCGCGGAATTGATCCACCAATTCGGGGAGCTTTGATCTTTGGTTTTCGGTTGGCTCCGTGAAGACAACTTCTTGTCGATTTCGGCCAGCTCCGTGCCGCGACCCCGCTGCCGCATCGTCCAGGCCGCGGCGGCATGAAGGCCAGGATCGGGATGGGTCTTGTACAGTTCAAGAACGGTGGAGACAGCAGTTGTCCCCGCCCCCACCGATGATTCAGGGAACTCTCCGAGCGCCAGCAACAAAGCACGGCGCGCGGAGAGGTCATCCTCGGTCTCAAACCTGTGCCGTAGCACGTTCGGATCGACTCCGAACTTGGAGAACCGATGGATCAAGTAGGATCGGTGGCTCGGATCGGCAGAATGTCTGAGTAGTGGCCAAGCGCTGTCGGCGTGGCCCATCCGCAATAGGGCGACCGCGGCGTTGGCCTTGCGCTGCGCGAGTCGATCGAAGTCGGCATCGGTGGTGCCCGCCGGCAGTGTTTGCTCGATGACAGGAACCAGCAGTGCCGCGGCTTGATCGCCGAGGGCTGCAAACTTCGGAAACAGAACCTCGAACGCCTTTGGGCCGACGTCCACGAGCAAATCGGCCAGGGCCTGAGGATGGTCGCTGGCGTAGTCCGCCAGAATGCTGATCGCGAGCGCGCTTTGCTGAAACTCGGTGAGTCGGCGCTCCGGATCGGCGTCGCCCGGCTCCGGCGTAGAGCGGCGCAGAGCGATCTTGGTCAACGGATCGAGCAAGCGGAGGCGTGCGGGCCGCAGCAAGTCGGTCCATACCCCCACCCGCAGCGGGCTCTCGGCAACGAGATTGGCTGCCACGTCGGGGGCGACCGTAGGCCAACGCGGGCTGTCCGAATCGAGGGCCGCCAGGCCGCAAGCCGCCCGGAACCGCCGACCTTCATCCTTGTTGTCCTTCTCCGTCCAGCCCCACAACCGGTCCGTCACCCGTTCCCTGTAAGGGACGAGACCGGTGCGAATGACAAGCAACTCTTGCGGCGACGCGACGAGCAAGCGCTCCAAAAGATAATCGACCTGGCGGTCGTCCCTGGGCAAGAGGGCAAGGCTGGCGTGAAGTCGGGCCTTGGAGTCCGCCGGCTCGTCGGCGGCGATCCGCGCCAGGAGCGGATCGGCATAATGTCGGTACGGTTCCAGGTCCTCGAGGATGGGAGGCAGATCCGGCGTATCCGCAATCGCGAGCGCTTGCACCAGGGTAGTGGCACGGGTCGATTGCCGTGTTTCTTCGAGTTGCCGATTGTAGATCACGAGGCCGATGGACAGGAGAACAAGGGCGACCGTACCGACACCGAGCAGGGCCGCGGCCGTGGGTCGCCGCTGCGCCAACTTGACTGTCCGCTCCCACAATCCGGCCGGACGCGCCATGATCGGCTCGCCGCGCTGGAACCGGCCGAGGTCGTCCGCGAGCGCTGCCGCCGACGCGTATCGCCGCTGTGGCTCCCTATGCAGGCACTTCAGACAAATCGTCTCCAGGTCACGCGGCACTTTCGCGTTCAAACGCGACGGCGGCACTAGCTCTTCAGCGATCAGTTGCCGCACGGTGTCCGCGGCGGTCTCCGCTTTGAACGGCGGTCGCCCCGTGAGCGTCTCGTAGAGGATTGCTCCGAGCGCATAGATATCCACCAGTGGACCAATTGCACCACCCTTGCCGGTCGCCTGTTCGGGCGGCATGTAGCTGGGAGTTCCGACACTGGCGCCGCTCAGCGTGAGGGCCGGGTCTCCATCCACGCGCCGGGCGAGCCCGAAGTCACTGATTTTCGGCGTGCCGTCGGTGGTCAAGAGAATGTTCGAGGGCTTGAGGTCGCGGTGGACGATTCCACTTTGATGGGCGTGATGCACGGCCTCAGCCAGGGTGGCCAACTGAGCCGCAGCCTGGCGGGCTGGCTGCGGTACCCCTGCCAGCTTGTGTGCCAGACTGCCGCCGCCGACGAACTCCATGGTGAAGTACGGGAGTCCGTCGAGATCCCCCACGTCGTAGACCTGGACGATGTGTGCGTGCCGCAGTCCCGCGACCGTCACTGCCTCGCGCATGAACCGCGACATTTGCTGCCGGTCCGCATAGGCGCCGGCGAGCATCATCTTGACCGCCACTGTCCGATTCAGTTTCAGATGCCGGGCCTTGTAGACCACTCCCATACCGCCACGTCCCAGGAATGCCTGCACTTCATAGCCGGGGATTTGCGGGGGCTGGTTTCCCGAACGCACCTGCTGAGTGTTCTGAGTCAGGATCTCCGTTGATGGAAAGATTGCGTCCACCCGCGCTTCGACGAACTGCAACTGCTCCCAGCGCTTTCGGACTTCGGGCAGTAACTCCGGGCATCCGACACAGACGTCTTCGGGCGTCGCCTGCGACTCCATCATCTCTTCGAGCAGTTGCACGATGACCGCTTCGTCGGACACGGCCCACCTCCCCACTCGATAAACATCAGGCCCGCTTGTCCCCCGGACCAGGCATGGTCAGGATTAACCGCGCCACCTGTTCCGGCTCATCCAATTGCACGAAGTGTTGAGCACCCGGAATCAGAAAGAGTTCGGACCCCGGGATGAACTCGTGGAATGTCTGGGCGACGCCCTTGTTCAGGGATGGATCGGCGTCGCCGAAGATGATCCGGACCGGACGCCGGAATTCCTTCAGCCGAGGGATCATCTCGTTGCGCGAGCGTACCGCGGGCAACAGGTCGACGTTCAGGCGAAAAAAGGCCGGGCGGGCACTCGGCGTGGCGTCGAACTGTTCATACAGGAGCGGCACGAACTCGCGCCGGACATTCGCGTCTCGGATGAATCCCCCGACCTGCCACTTGTACATCCGGCGGAAGAGCCAGTTGCCGAACAGCCGCGATACGGGCCTGGCGACGCTTCGGACCAGGGGCGTGGAGAAAAACCAGATCGCCCGCGGCGCCCGGAGAGTCGGCATGTCGCAATAGTAAGTGTTGAGCAACACCAGCCCGGCGACGCGCTCGGGGTGGATCAGTGCCCAATCGATGCCCGGAGGGCCGGAGGCGTCGTGGACGACCAGGACGACTTGCCCGAGCCCCAGTTGGGTTAAGACATCGTCCAGGTCACCGACTTGATTGGCTGCTGTATAGGGATAGCCGGTCGGCTTATCCGAACGGCCCCACCCGAGAAAATCAAATGCGACGACCCGGCGCGGCGGCGAGAGATGAGGAAGCAGACGATCGTAGAGGTGGACGTTGTCCGGGAACCCATGCATCAGAATGATCGGGGGATCTGCGCCGGGATGGTCCCGGACGTAGATACGGTGATTGCCTCGCTGCACAAAGGTCTCTTGGTAGGCCATGATTCCCCCTCGTGCCGACGCCCTGTTGGTGGGTCACAGCTCGTTGGGCGATCGAGTCGCGGTGTGGCCGGCAGATCGAGCCGCGGCCGACCACCTAGTTGCGCCGGGATTCCGGCAACAGGTCACGGAGACTTTCCGTCAGCAGCAACAAACTTCGATGCAGCCGTCGCTGAACGGTCTTCGCCGAGACCCCGAGTACATCCGCGGCCTCTGTCTGCGTCATTCCCTGGATGCGCACCAGCCCAAACACCTCTCGTTCCTCGTCCGGGAGACTTTCAATCGATTCCAGCATCCGGCGAGTGTTCGGGTTCAGCTGCGACCCGCTGCTCTCCGCCGGGGCGGGCACGAACGAGTCCCGCAGTTCCGCGGCGGAGGCTTGATCTTCTAAGCGGCGGGCCAGGTCATTTAGCTCCCAGCGCATGTGCTGGTTTGCCAGGGCGAAGAATTGGCGCACGGTTTGCGGGCGCGCCTGCCGCATGGCCTTGAGCAGCCGTTCGACCACGGCACCAAGCAACTCGTCCGGCTGCAGGTTCAACGGCGGCCGCGTCAATCTCGGATAGCTCGCGTACAAGAGGTTCGCGCAGAGCATTTGCAGCCGGCGAACGGCCCGATCCAACAGCGCCCGCACGATCGGCTCGGCGGGCATGTCGCCGGCCAACGCGTCGAGGTACTGTTGCACGACGGCAGTGGTGTGTTCTTCGCCCACAGCGAACACCCAGTCGGTGGGATGACTTCGAATCAGGCTCGATCATACCACGGCCGATGTCCAGGGGTCACGCCTAGTAGTTCACCGGTCGGCCGAGCGCAGTTCGGCTCGACAACTCTCCCCCGGTGCTGGGAATCGGTCA
>Ga0066903_100006357_pt1 | contig 10480 bp, 10 predicted proteins | sample PanSoiMetaGPlot1_FD_67491 | JGI IMG/M metagenome (GOLD analysis project Ga0066903, IMG submission 67491) | Tropical forest soil microbial communities from Panama analyzed to predict greenhouse gas emissions - Panama Soil - Plot 1 (version 2) | ecosystem: Environmental > Terrestrial > Soil >...
GCCTCTTTGATGCGGCCGCCAACCTCTCGCTCCACCTGCGGCGACGTGAAGGGCAGCCGCTTGTCGGCGCGCCGCGCCGAAACGCGGAACGACTCAGCGCTCCGCGAGCCGAGCGCCTCGAGGACCACGCCCGCCAGCGCGTCGAAATCGTGCGGACCGTGTCCGGCGAACGAGAAGTTGGCGATTCCGAACACGCGGGCGAGCCTGCGGCGCACTTCGTCGCGGTGCGCGGCCCTCTCGGCGCCGTCGACGTCAGCCAGCTCGACTTCGATCCGTCCGATGATCGAGCGTACAGCCTGCAGGTGCAGCCCTTTCAGCGCGCGCTTGATGTTGTACACGAGCATCTGCACGAACCACGGTCGGTTGCGGCCCTTCAGGGAAAGCTCTTTGTAGTGAACGACCACCGTCATACAGCGATCTGGTAATCGGGTAATTGGGTAATCGGGTAATTGGATTGGGGCATTGAAGTCGATTGAGGCATTGCATGGCGAGATTGGCCGCCGCAATCAGCGTCGCTGCAATCAGCGCATTTCAATTACCCGATTACCAGATTACTCGATTACTAGATTGACTTGATTACCCGATTACTCGATCAGATCGGCGGCCCGGTGCCCCGAACGGACCGCGCTTTCGATCGTCGCCGGCAAGCCGGTCGCGATCCAGTCACCCGCAAGCAGGAAGCCCTTGATCGGCGTCATCAGGTCAGGTCGCGCCGGCTGGCCTGGTGCGAGCGAGAAGGTCGCGCGCGGTTCGCGGACCACGGTTGCGCGTTTTAATGTTGCCGCGCGGACGCGCGGCAGTGCATCCAGCAGTTCCTGATAAGCCAACGTAATCAACTCGTCGTAGGCCGCGCCGACCATCTGCGCGGCACCGCTCGAGACAAGCGACAGATGCGACGATTCCGCGCCGAACACGGCGCGTTTGTCGAACACCCATTGCATGGTTCGGCCGGGCAGGCCGATGAATGGCTCGTCGATCACCGGTCGATCGAACCAGAGGTTGACCGTGACGATCGGCGACGCTGCCATCTGCGCTGCACCATGGGCGATCGCGGTCAGCTCCGCCGGCACGTCGTCGAAGAGCTCGCCAAACGCGAACCACGGTACGGCCGAGATCACAGAACCCGTGGTCCAACGGCCTGCGGCCGTTTCAACCGCAAGGCCACGATCGCCGCCGATGCGGACTTTCGCCGGCGCGCCCGTCAACACGCGGCAGCCGTGGGTTTCGAGCCAGTGGCGCGCCGGCTCCGCGTACATCAGGTGCAACGGTTGCGTCGGGAGCGCGATGGCAGCGCTCGCCGGATCAGGTCCGAACATTTCCGCGAGCACACGCGCAAACGCCGGCGCGGCCGCCTGCGCTGGCGGCTGGTTCAGCGCCGCGAGCGCGAGCGGATCCCACAGCATTTCGCGCAAACGCGGCGTCTGGCCGTTCCGCTCCAGCCACGCCGTCACGGTTTCACCGGGCGAAGCCGCCTTGACGGCTGCGTCGCCCCGCAGCTCGCGTCTTGCCAGCTTCAGCGGACGTGCCATCCCGAGCACCGACAGGCGATCCGGCCACGACAGCGCCTCCCACTCGAGAACGCCTGCCACCAGGTGCAGCGGTGCTGGCAGGGCCGGGCACGCCAGCCGCGACAACCTGCCCGTCCGGTCGACCATCGTGACGGCGAGCTGGGACTGCAGCCGGACGCGGTCGGCCGCGCCGACCGCGGCGAGAAACGAAAACGTCTCGCGATAACAGCCGAGCAGAATGTGCTGCCCGTTGTCCACGAGCTCGCCGGTCTCGCGGTCCGTGAACGCCGTCGCCCGGCCGCCGAGGCGCGACTTCGCTTCCACGACGAGCACGCGCGCCCCGCGGCCGGCTGCGCGTACCGCGGCACTGAGGCCAGCAAAGCCCGCGCCGATCACGACGACGTCGAAAGCCGATGATTCGCTCATGAGGGCCACAACCATTGACGCAGCGCGATCGCGGCCTGCTGCGGCTTCGGCACGCGCGCGCGCGTCGTGAAGATATCGTATCCAGACCGTTCGATTCGCATCAACGTTTCAAAATACACTGCCCGCATGATCTCCGCCGCGACCAGCCGCCGTCGATCGCTTTCGGGACGCACATCGATGGCACGCTGGTAAAAATCGCGTGCCCGATCGCCTTCGAATGCGAGCAAGTCACGCACCGCCGGCGTCACGACGCCGGCCGCCAGATCATCCGCCGTACATCCGTAAGCGCGCAAATCGGCCTGCGGAATGTAGACGCGGCCGCGCGCGTAATCATCCTTGATGTCGCGCAGGATGTTCGTCAGCTGCAACGCGACGCCGAGGTTCAAGGCGTAGGCGTCGGCCGACGAACCCGTGCAGCCGAAAATGCGGATGCAGATCATGCCGACAGCCGAAGCCACGCGCCGGCAATATTCGAACAAATCGTCGAATGTTTCGTAACGGCTGTGTTCGAGGTCCATCGCCACGCCGTCGACGACGTCGTCGAAGGCACGTCTGGGCAAGTCGAAAGCGCGCACGAACGGCTGCAGCGCGAGCCCTTGCGCCGTGCGCGGCTGGCCCGTTCCGTAACAGGCCGCCAGCTCGTCGCGCCAGAACGGCACCGCCTCACAACCGGTCGGCAACCCCACGACCTGCGGCTCTTCGTCCACGGCATCATCGACCGCGCGACAGAAGTCCCAGACGGCGACGATCGCCCGGCGCTGTTCCGCCGGCAGCACGAGGAACGAATAGTAGAAGCTGGTCTTGCGCGCCATCAGTGCGACCCGCTCCAGACCAGCGCACCCCAGGCGAGCGCCGGCAGATCCGCCACGCCGAGCGTCGGCCGATCGGCGAACACGCGATCGCGCCGTTCGTGGACGCGCCTCAGAATCCTGCGACCGCCCAGCCACGTGAGGCGGAGCTCGTATTTCAACCGGCCCGTCACGCCGTCGCAGACTGCACGGCCGCCGGCGAAGCACTCGCTGGTCACGCGAACGCACTCATCGATCGCGCGCGCCCACGCCTCGCCGGGCGCGCCGTCGCGCAGCTCGCGCTCCGAGGCGCCGGTCGCCAGGTAGACATCGCGCGGAACGTAGAGGCGACCAGCCTGCCAGTCGCGGCCGAAATCCTGCCAGAAATTGGTCAGCTGCAACGCCGTGCAGAGTGCGTCCGAGGCGGTGTCGAGCGCAGCGTCGTGGATACCGGCGACGCGGAGCACGAGCCGGCCGACTGGATTCGCCGAGCGCCGGCAGTAATCGAGCACGTCGCGCCACGAGTCGTAGCGAGTCGTCGTGGTATCCTGACCGAACGCACTGACGAGGTCGTCGAATAGCGACAGTGGCAGGCTGAACGACCGGATGGTGTGCGCCGTGGCCACGATGATCCGATCTTCGTGCGGCTGCGCCGCGGAACCGTCCGTCGCTGCCGGATGCTCGCGAGGCGGTGTCCCGAGCAGCGCCGCGTGCAGGCGCCGCTGCCACGCCGCCAGCTGCACCAGGCGCTGTTCCGCAGGAAGGTGGCCTTCGTCGGCCAGGTCGTCCGCCACGCGCGCGAACGCATAGATGGCCGCGATGTGCGGCCGCATCGGCGCCGGCAGCAGCCGCGACGCGACCGGAAAGTTCTCGTAGTGCGATTGCGCCAGAGCTTCGCACGCGGCATAGGCGTCCGCAAGAGTCGACGCGGGGATCACCGTCCGAAATGATACGTGACGTCTTCGCCGCCGTCATCGCGCTGCTGCTGCTCTACCTCGCGATGCGGCTGGCCACCACCCTGACGGTGTACCGGCACCGCCGCCAGCGTCATCGCGATTCCGAGCGCGCCCTCGGCCGGACCGTGATCGTCGAAATCCCCGGCGACGACGACTTGGTGCTCTTCAGTGAGGATGATGTCCGCTTCTATTACGGCGACCGGTCGATCGACAAGGACCTGATTCGCTCGGTGCGTTTGCTCATCAACGGCAACACCATCGCCGAAGCCTCGCGCGATGCGGCCGCGGCACGCGCGGCGAGCGTGGCCATCGACGATCGACCCGAAGGGATCGCGCGCGATCGGTGGGACGTGACGATTGTCGCCGAGAACGCGACGATGGTCGTGGAATGCGGAGCGATCCGCGAGCGCGTGTCCCAGGAACTGGCGCGCGCCGTGTTCGACGCCGTGAAGCGCACCGTAGACGCGCGGCGTCACCACTCGGCCTCGGGAACGCCGCTGCGATGATTGACCACGCGGGCGACCACGAACAGCACGTCGGCGAGGCGGTTGACGTATCGCAGCAGCACGGCATCGACCACCGGGTCGAGCGCGACGAGTCGGCGTTCGGCGCGGCGGCAGACGGTGCGGGCAATGTGCAGCGCCGCGGCGGGCTGCGTACCGCCGGCGAGGATGAACTTGCGGAGCGACGGCAGCTCGCGATCGAGGCTGTCGATCAGCATTTCGAGCCGCTCGACGTCGCCGTCGCCAATCACGGCTTTCAGGACACGCTCCGACAGCTTGTGGCCTGGGTCTGCCAGCTGCGCGCCAACCGCGAACAGATCATGCTGAATCCGCCCGAGTGCGTCGTTGAGGTCCGCGTCGATGCGTGACGCCCTCACGAACCCGAGCCACGCATTCAGCTCATCGACCTCGCCGTACGCATCGAGTCGGGCATCGTCTTTGCGGACCCGCGTGCCATCGAAATACGACGTTTCGCCGGCATCCCCGGTGCGCGTATAAATCTTCACGACGCGATTATATGACTCCGAGAACGAGGCCGTTTCCGATCCCGCCGCCGCCGGCGCGGCGGCAGTTCCGCCAGCGTCTGTTGAAATGGTATCGCCGCCACGGACGCGATCTGCCGTGGCGCAAGACCGACGATCCGTATCACATCCTGGTATCGGAAGTGATGCTGCAGCAAACGCAGGTCGATCGCGTGCTGCCGAAATATGCGGAATGGCTGGAAAAATTTCCGTCACTTCACGCGCTCGCCGAGGCGCCCCAGGGCGAGGTGTTCAAGGCATGGTATCCGCTCGGCTACAACATCCGGCCGCAGCGCCTGCAGTCGATCGCTCGCGAGGCGGTCGCACGGTACGGCGGCACGCTGCCCTCCGATGAGGCGACGCTCCGATCGTTCAAAGGGATTGGCGCCTACACCGCGGGAGCGATTCGCAGCTTCGCGTTCGGTCAACGCGCTGCGATTCTCGATACCAACGTCGCGCGCGTATTGTTCCGGGTCTTCGTCGCCAAGGGTGATCCGAAGAGCCACGCCATGCGCCGCCATCTCTGGTCGATCGCGGAGGTGCTGGTGCCGCAGCGGCACGCGTTCGATTTCAACCAGGCACTGATGGACCTGGGCGCAACCGTGTGCGTATCGCGCAAACCGAAGTGCCTGGTCTGCCCGATGTCTGGCAACTGCCGCGCCTTTCCATTCACGCCGGCATCATGACGATGGTGGTGACTGCCGCGGTGATTGAGCGTGAAGGTCGATTCCTCGTTACGCGCCGGCAACACGGCGTCCACCTCGCCGGCTATTGGGAGTTTCCGGGAGGGAAGTGCCACCCGGGTGAAACGCTGTCCGAGTGCCTGACGCGTGAGCTTCGTGAGGAACTCGCGGTCGAGTCGCGGATCGGACGCGTCATCTTTGCAACCGCGCACGCGTATCCCGAACGCACCGTCGAACTGCATTTTCTCGAGTGTGAGATCGTCGGCGAACCGGTGCCGCAGCTCGGCCAGCAGATGCAGTGGGTTGCGCGCGAGCAGCTGCGCACCTTGGCCTTCCCTCCCGCCGACGCCGAGCTCATCGAACAGTTGTCAGGCCCGCAACCAGCGGAAGACCAGAAATAGCCGCCTCGCGATCGCCAATGGTCACGGTCGTTCCCGGCTCGACGAAGTCGCGGTGCACGTAGGCGAGGGCGATCGGCTGTTGCAGTACCGGCGAGAAGGTGGCGCTGGTGACGTGGCCGATGTCGCGATCGGCAGCGCGAATCGTCGCGCCGGCGGCCGGCACGTCGTCGCCGTCGACGCGCAGTCCGACCAATTTCCGCACGACCCTGCCATGGCCGCGATGCAACACGCGGATGATGACTTCCTGGCCGACGTAGCAGCCCTTCGTCATGCTGATCGCTCGCGACTCGATCCCGGCCTCGAGCGGAATCGTATCTTCGTCCATGTCACGATGGAACAGCGGCACGCCCGCTTCGATCCGCAGCGCATCGAGGTCGGCGCTGGCCAGTTCGGGAACCCCGGCCTGCCGCAGCGAGCCGAGCAGCCCTCCGGCGTGCGCGCGTTCCACGTACAGGTCGAACCCGGAAACACCGAGGTCTTCGATGCGCGTGACGATCACGGCGACACCGGCTGGCGTCGAGGTTCGCAGGTTGCCGTGGAGCGGCAGAGCGTTCAACACGTCCGCGGAGCCGCTGCCTAGTGTCGCCACCACAGCGGCCGACTCGGGTCCGACCACGGCAATCTCGGTGAACGTCGCCGTGACATCGCCGAGCTGCACGTCTTCGCTGAAAATGAATTGATCGAGGCGTCCCAGCACGCTGGCAGTGACATCGTCCAGCATCGCGAGCAGCAGCGCATCGCCAAGCTCGTACACCCAGAGGTCCGCGATCATGCGGCCCTGCGCGGTGAGATACGCCGTATAGCAGCCGCGTCCGGCTTCGAGCGCGTCGATATCGTTGGTGAACAAACCCTGCAGATACGAGCGGCGATCGGCGCCGGACACGACGATGCGTCCGCGATGCGTGCGCTCGACACAGGCCGCGCGCTGGCGCGCGGCCTGATAGGCGATGCTATGCTGAGACATGCGCTCCTCCCATTTTACGCGCGGCATCGGCGCCGCGTGCGCGACGGCGGCCCTCGTCGGCCTCGTCTGCGGACGGGCGGCGGCGCAACAGCGGGGACCTGAAGCGACCGCGAGTACGCTGACGATCTTCGTCCGCGGCGCACCGATCGGCACTGAACAGGTGAGCCTGCTGCGATCCGCGGAGGGATGGACGATCACCAGCACGGGACGGCTCAGCGCACCGATCGATGCGGTCGCGCGAAAAGTCGAAGCGCAGTACACGAGCGATTGGCGTCCACGCGAATTCACCTTCGACGGGATCGTCCGCGGGACGGCGCAGCAGCTGCACCTGATTGTGGACGGCAACCAGGCGAAAACCGCCATGCGGCTCGGCGGCCAACCGACCGAGCGCGAGGACCCGATCGATCCCAACGCCGTGCTGATTTTGCCGAATACGTTTTTTGGTACGTTCGAAGCGGTCGCTGCGAGGCTTCGCTCGTCCACGGCCGGCGCCGATATTCCCGCCTACGGCATCCCCGGCACCTCGTTCACGATCCGGCTCGGCGCCTCGACGCCTCAGCAGATCCAGACGACGACGCGAATCATCGCGGCGACGCGCACGCCGCTGACACTGGCGTTTCCCGGTTCAGCCGTCGGCGCCGAACTGTGGACGGACGAAGCCGGACGGATGATCAGGTTGAGCGTACCCGGGCAGGCACTCGAGGTCGTCCGCGAAGACGTCGCCTCCGTCTCGTCGCGATCCGTGGCGATTTCCCGCGCGAACGATGAACCGGTGAAAATTCCGGCAAACGGTTTCGTCATTGCCGGAACGGTATCGCGGCCTGCGTCGGCGGGTGGGAAGCTTCCGGCGGTGATTCTTGTCGGTAGCACGGGGCCGACCGATCGGGATCACGTAACGAATGGCATACCGGTCCTGGGCGAACTCGCCGGCGGCCTCGCCGACGCGGGATTTCTGGTCGTTCGTTACGACAAGCGTGGTGTCGGCCAAAGCGGCGGTCGCGCCGAATCGGCCGGTCTCACCGATTACGCCGAGGACGTGCGTGCCGTCGTGAAAGCAGTATCCGAGCGCAAAGACGTCGACCCGAAGCGGATCGCGGTGGTCGGATACAGCGCGGGCGGAACGGTCGCGCTGCTCGCCGCCGCGAAAGACAAGCGCATTCAAAGTGTCGGACTGCTGGCGACTCCGGGCGTGGCGGGCACCGAGTTGATTCTCGCTCAACAGCAGCACGCGCTGGAGCACACGCGCATGTCGGACCAGGAAAAGCAGGCGGCCGTCGACCTGCAGCGCCGCATCCACGACGCGGTGATCAGCGGCAAAGGATGGGAGCAGCTGCCGCTCAGCGTCCGGCGCGCCGCGGACAATCCGGAATTCCAGGCTATTCTGACGAGCGACCCGGCGAAGATCATGCCCGAGGTTCGTCAGCCGCTGCTCATCGTCCAGGGCATGCTCGATACGCAGGTCGATCCCTCGAATGCCGACCGCCTGCTCGAGCTGGCGAAGGCCCGCAAGAATGGTCCGGCAGTCGATATCGCCAAGGTCCCAGGCGTCAACCATCTGCTGGCGACTGCCGCCACTGGCGAAGAGGACGAGTACCCGTCGCTTCCCGACAAGCATGTCAATAAGGCTGTCACGCAGGCGCTGGTCGAGTGGCTGCAGAAGACGCATTAGAACGCGCGCTGACGTTCGCGCGAACCTACCTCGCCGCGCGTGAGCAGCGGCCGGTGTGGCCGACGACGACGCTCGCGGACCTTCGCAACGCACTGATATCCGAACTCGCCGACGGCTCTGCCGATCCGACAGCGGTGATCGAGCACCTGATCGCTGCGGTCGATCCCGGCACCGTCTCGACAACCGGCCCGCGCTATTTCGGATTCGTGACCGGCGGTGCGCTTCCGGCCGCTGCCGCGGCCGAGTGGCTGAACGCCGTGTGGGATCAGAACACCGGGCTCTACGTGATGTCGCCTGCGATGGCGGTCGTCGAAGAGGTGGCCGGAACCTGGCTGCGCGAGCTGCTGCGGCTGCCGCCGGGTGCAAGCATCGGCTTCGTCACTGGTTGCCACATGGCCAACTTCACGGCGCTGGCCGCGGCCCGGCACGAATTGCTGCGGCGCCTTGGCTGGGATGTCGAGCGCGACGGTCTGCAGCGCGCGCCGCGGCTGCGCGTGATCGCCGGCGACGAAGCGCATGCGTCGGTGCTCGGTGCGCTTCGCTACCTCGGAATCGGCTCGGCAGAGGTGCAGCGCCTCGCCGCAGACGACCAGGGGCGCATGCGCGCCGATGCGCTGAAAGCCATCCTCGCGCAGTCGACGGATCCGACGATCGTCTGCGCGCAGGCCGGCAACGTCAATACCGGCGCGTTCGATCCGTTCGACGCTATAGCCGATCTCACCCAGGCGCACGGTGCGTGGCTGCACATCGACGGCGCCTTCGGGCTCTGGGCCGCGGCCAGCCCGGTGTTGCGACAGCTCGCGAACGGCGTCGAGCGCGCCGACTCGTGGGCGACGGACGCGCACAAATGGCTGAACGTGCCCTACGATTCGGGCCTCGTGTTCACCGCACACCCGTCCGCCCACCAGGCGGCGATGAGCACGTCCGCAGCCTATCTGACGCGGTCGGCCGACGAGCCGCGTGAATGCTTCGACTGGGTGCCTGAATCGTCGCGGCGCGCGCGTGGACTCGCCATCTACGCCGCCTTGCGATCGCTGGGCAGAAGCGGCGTCTCCGAATTGATCGAGCGATGCGTGAGGCTGGCCCGCCGCTTTGCGGACCGTCTCCGCACCGAATCGCGCCTGCAGATTCTCAACGACGTCGTCCTCAACCAGGTGTTGGTTCGCGTTAGCGGTCCGACGGCGGAGTTGTCGGATACCGCCACGACATCGGCGTTGAGGTCGGTGCAGAACGAGCGAATCTGCTGGCTCGGCGGCACCATATGGCATGGCATGAGCGCCATGCGGATTTCGGTCTCCAATTGGTCGACGACGGAGCACGACGTCGATATATCGGCTGACTCGATCATCCGCGCCGTGCGAGCGCTTCCATGAGCACGCGGGTTTCATTCGGCGAATTCGCGGCGGATCTCACCACCGGGCAGCTTTGGCGAAACGGCATTTCCGTACCCTTGCAAGATCTGCCGTTCCGTCTCCTCGCGACGCTCGTCGAACGACCGGGCGAGCTCGTCACCCGCACGGAATTGTCGGGGCGATTGTGGGGCAGCGAAACCTACGTCGACGCCACCGCCGGGTTGAACACCGCCGTCGCAAAGCTCCGCGAGGCGCTCCGTGACGATCCCGACGCACCGCGCTACATCGAAACGATTCCGAAACGCGGCTACCGCTTCATCGGGGCAATCAGCAAACCGGTGCCGCCACACGTCACCGCCGAGCCGTTGTCGCCGATTCGAGCCGAGCGACGGCGGTGGCCGGTTGTCGCGGCGACCGCTGGCATCGTCGCGGTCGCGCTGGCGGCGACGTACCACCTCCGTGCGACCCTCGAGCCGATACGGGTCGCGGTCGTTCTCTTCGACAACGAAACCGGCGACGACCAACTCGGCCCGCTGTCGCAAGGGCTGACCGATGCGGTCGTGACCGAGTTGACCGCTGACCCGCGGCTTGCCGTCATCGGCAATGCGTCCGTACTGCGAACGCCACGGCCGTTTCGCGACATCGCCAAGGTCCGTGACGCGCTCGGCGCGGATTTCATCGTCATCGGCCAGCTCCAGCAACTCGACGG
>Ga0066903_100006358_pt1 | contig 10480 bp, 11 predicted proteins | sample PanSoiMetaGPlot1_FD_67491 | JGI IMG/M metagenome (GOLD analysis project Ga0066903, IMG submission 67491) | Tropical forest soil microbial communities from Panama analyzed to predict greenhouse gas emissions - Panama Soil - Plot 1 (version 2) | ecosystem: Environmental > Terrestrial > Soil >...
GACGACGCCGGCCCGCTGAAGGATCGGATCGATACGACGTGGCAAAGCCTGAAGGCCGGGCTGTACCGGGCCGTATCCATCGGCCACGCGATCGCCCGTGACGGGGCGAAGGTTCTGAAATCCGGCGCCCGAAAAATCACGAACACGGAAATCTGCGAACTCTCGTTAGTCACGATCCCCGCCAACGCGAACGCCCGGCTGTATCTCAAGTCCCTAAGCGGCCAACAACCGACACGACGGAGTACGCCTGTTATGAAACTCACAGCTACGGAACATATTCAGAACATCGAAAACAAGCGGGCCGCGTTGGTTGCACGTTCCGGCGAAATCATGGAAGCCGGCACGTCGGAAAACCGGCCAACCTCAGACGACGAAGCCGCCGAGTACGACGATCTGGCTTTGCAGATCAAAAAACTGGACGCCGATCTAGTCCGGTGGCGTGAACAGGAAAAACTGAACGTGCAGGCAGCGGCCCCGATCGCGGCTAATTTTCCCCGGCTGGCCCTGGCACCGGCCCGGCCTGAGACGTCCCGCGTGATCAGCCTGAAATCGTCCCTGCCGATCGGGACGAATTTCGTCCGGCTGTGCTGTGCGATGTTGACGTGCAAGGGCAACCGGGCCGAAGCCGCCGAGTACGCGTCCCAGCGTTGGAACGACAGCAGCCCCGAAGTGGCCTTGGCCCTGAAGGCGGCCGTAGCGCCCGGCACATCCACGGATCCGGTGTGGGCCGGCCCGCTGGTTCCCCCTAACATCAGTAGCGAATTTATCGAACTGCTACGGGCCGCCACGATCCTGGGGAAAATTCCCGGTTTCCGGATGATCCCATTTAACACGAAGGTTCCCAGTCAGACGGCCGGCGGGACGTATCAATGGGTTGGCGAAGGCAAGCCGAAGCCGGTCACGTCGCTGACGTTTGCCACGACGACGCTGGGCTATTCGAAAGCCGCCGGCATCATTGCGTTGACTGAAGAGCTCGCCCGGTTGTCAACGCCTTCAGCCGAAGCCATCTGTCGGCAAGACATGATCGACGGGATCGCGTTGTTTTTGGATCAGCAATTCACCGATCCGATGATCGCGGCCGTGGCCGGCGTGCATCCGGCATCGATCACAAACGGCGCCCCGACAGCGGCCGCCACGACGAATCCGGCGGCCGATCTTATGACGTTGATCGCCCATTTCACGTCAACAAATGTCCCCGTAAACGGGTTGTCGATCATTCTCTCGCCCAACAACGCCCTGGCGCTGTCGTTCCACGCGTACGCGGACGGTTCCCCGATGTTCCCCGGCATCGGCGTAGACGGTGGCAACTACCGTGGGATCAACTTCGTGACGTCGAACACCGTCGGTACCAACGTGATCGCCCTGCAACCCCGTTACGTGTTGATGGCCGACGACGGTCAGGTATCGATCGACGCGTCCAGGGAAGCCAGTTTGCAAATGGATTCGGCGCCCATGTCCCCGGCCGATGCCACGACGGTGTACGTATCACTGTGGCAGAACAACATGATCGGCCTTCGTGCCGAACGCTGGATCAACTGGCAGCGGGCGTTGACCAACGCCGTCTTTTATCTCACCGGGGCCGCGTGGACGGCGCCGGCCGGCACACTGCTGGCCGCCGGCAATCGCGGGACGGCCGCCAAGTAAGCCACGCGGGCCGCCATGGCGGGGCTACTCACAACGATCCGATCGCGGCTTGCATCGGCCATTATGCCGACAGCCCCGGTCGGATCCGGCGGCTGGACGCCGATCGCCGGGATCATTCGTGAGCCGTACACCGGGGCGTGGCAGAACAACGACGCCCTGACGATCAATTCGGCTCTACAGAATCCCGCGGTGTTTCGCTGTGTGTCCCTGATCGCCGGGGACATTGGGAAGACGCCGTTAAATCTGGTCGCCCTGGATAGCGATGGGATCTGGACGGCTACCACGTCACCGGCGTTTTCTCCCGTACTCCGCCGGCCGAACCGTTACCAGTTATTCGGGCAATTCCTTGAACAATGGGTGATTTCGAAACTCATTAACGGGAACGCGTACATCCTGAAGGATCGGGATAGCCGGGGCGTGGTCACGGCGTTGTATGTCCTGGATCCGACAATAGTTCACGTCCTGGTGGCCCCGGACGGCACCGTGTTTTATCAGTTGGGTGTGTCGTATCTGGCCGGCCTGCCTGAAGGCGTAGTGGCGGCCCCGGCATCGGAAATCATTCACGATCGCTGGAATTGCGCGATCCATCCGTTGATCGGGATTTCGCCGTTGTACGCGTGTGGCGGGGACGCCCAGGCCGCCAACGCGATCCGCACATCACAGATTGATTTCTTCAACGTCGGTGGCCGGCCGTCCGGCTTGTTAGTCGCCCCGACGGAAGTCTCCCAGGACACGATCGATCGGTTGTCGGCCGCATGGGCCGCGAAAAAGCCGGGCCAGACGGCGATCACGGGCTGGGGATTCAAGTACCAGGACATTGGCCCCAACGCTACCGATAGCCAACTGATTGATCAAAGCGATCACGCCGTTGCCACGATCGCCGGCTGTTTCGGCGTGCCAGTGTCGTACGTGGATAGTTCGAAACAGCCACCGTACGCGAACTCCGAAGCCACGCAACTGCAATACCTGTCGCAATGCTTGCAGGTCCACATGACGGGTATCGAAAACGCGTTAGATGACGGCTTAGAGCTGCCGACGCCGTACGGAACCGAGTTTGATCTATCGGCCCTGATGTGGATGGATACCGCCACACGCACAGCGGCCGCTAAAGACGGGATCGCGTCCGGCGCCCTGTCGCCCGACGAAGCCCGATTCGACTACTACGGGAAAGGGCCGGTCAAGGGCGGGGATACGCCATACCTTCAACAACAGAATTGGCCGTTGGATCAACTGGCGAACCGGCCGGCGCCGACGATCCCGGCGGCCCCGCCGGCCACGCCGAACGATCCGGCGAATCCAACGCCGGAACAGGTGGCGGCCGCTGTCGGGGAATTGGCGGGCGTATGACATATCCGCCACCGTTGACGTACACGCGTGTGTCGCTGCCACTGTTGTGGACGGTAGACGAAGCGAAAACACATCTGCGAATCACGGACGCCGATCACGACGCGGACGTGCAGCAAAAACTAGACGCGGCCCAGGAAATGATCTGTGCCTACCTGGGGCCGGCGGCCGATCCGACCTGGGATACGACGACGGCCCCGAAGGCCGTCAAACACGCCGTTTTTTTACTGCTGACGCACTACTTTGAACACCGGGGCGATGATATGGCCCCGACGACGACGGGATCAACGCCCGATGCCGACGTGTGGAAGGCCATCCAAAACGCGTTGTGCATGTACCGCGATCCGTCGTTAGGGTGATGGATGCCGGCGATCGGTCAATACCGGCATGTCGTGACGCTGGAAAACCCCGGCGATCCGATTCCCGACGGGGACGGTGGCTACATCGAAACCTGGGCACCGTTGGATCCGGCGTCGTGGCATTGCTCGATTACGCCGGCCACAGTGCGGCCCCGGATCGCGGAGTGGATCGCGTCGGGGACGGTGTTAGCGAAGGCGACACATCTGGTCAGGGGCCGCTACCACGCCGGCATCACGATCGAAACCCGCGTCCTGTTTCGCGGGCGCCGGTTAAACGTGATCTACGTCGGCAATTCCGACGAACGCGATATTGAAACGGTGTTGTTAGTGGCTGAAGTGATCAACTAATGGCCGATGTGTCGTGGTCCGGTATGGACGAACTCTATACCGCGTTGAACGAACTACCGGGCACGTTATCCGATGAAGTGACGGCCCTGGCCCGATCGTCGGCTACCGAAATGGTGGCCGCGTTAAAGATTGCGTATCCACGCGGGAAGGATCACAAAGGGAAACGGCTCCTGAACGAAATCCGCTGGGGCGCCATGCATCTAGCCGACGCCAACCACATTACCGAACGCATGATCGGCCAGTATCACACGTCGGTCAGAGTGGTGAACACATCGGCGTACGTGTGGGCGTTCGAATCCGGCCGGCGCAAAGGCCGGCACGGCACGACGCCGGCCCGGCCAACGTTCATACCGATCCGGGCACGATTTCAACGCGAGTACTACGATCTGGTGGTCACACTGCTAGAAGCGAAAGGACTAGCCGTTAGTGGCGATCCCGAATCCTGACACGACGGCAATCGATCAGGCCGTGATCGATCTGCTCCAACGCGATCCGACATTGGCCGCGTTGGCACCTGACGGTGTGTACATGGACGAAGCCCCGCCCAACGCCCAACGGTTCGTGATCGTGGCCCTGGCCGATGCCGAAGACGTGCCGGTGTTTGGCGGCCGGGCGTACGAACACAAGCAATACACCGTCGTGGCGAAAATGCTGAACACGGCCGGCGGGGACATTCGATCGGCGGCCGCACAGATCGATTACTTGCTTGAAGACGTCGTGTTAGTGGCCGCCGGCTACGCCTGTATGGCCGTCTACCGGGAACGGCCGATCAGGGAAACCGACGTAGACGACACCGATCCATCGCTTCGGTGGTTCCATCGGGGCGGGTTGTATCACGTGGAAATGGTGATAGACGACGGCACAACTTCACAGAAGGAACGACGATGATCAAAACAGGCCGCTACGGGAAAGTGTCACACGATCCGGCCGGCGGATCGAATCTGGTGCAGATCGTTTCCATCAACACGTGGAAAGCCGATTTCAAAACCAACTTCGAAGACGTGTCGTGTTTCGGGGATACGAACCGCGTCTACATTCCGGGGTTGATGGATATCAAAGGATCCTTCGGCGGATTCTGGAACTCGGCCGAGTTGGCCCTATTTGCGGCCGCCATGTCACCGACCCCGGGAACATTGCAGTTGACACCGAATACGACGGAGCCGAGTTTTTTCTGGCAGGGTTTGGCCTACATGGACGCGTCGATTGATTGCACGATGAACGCCCCGAAGGTCACGGGCGATTTCGTGGCGGCCGGTCCGTGGTCCGTCCCTGGTCAGGTGGTCGCTACCGGCGCCGGGCCCGGCACGGGAACCGGCACATTCACGCCGGCCGGCGCCACGCCACCGGCAAATCTCGCGGCCTTAACGCCCGGCGTGACGGCGAATCCATCGACGGCCTGGACGACGGGCCAGTACATCCTACTGGCCGACGGTACCAAAGCCCATTGGACAGGAACGGCCTGGTCCGCCGGGGCCGCGTAGTCGGATGTTTTCGGGATCGGTCACGCTGAAGGGTGGGGACGGGGCGATCGTGTGGGGATACCGCACGGCCGCCACGATCACGTCCTGGACGTGTGGCCGATCCCAACAAGGTACGTGGACGTTACGCGCCACCGTGCAACGCGCCGATCCGTTTTTACTGAAACAACGCCCGCTGATGTTCACGGCGCCCCGTGTCGGTGGCCGGTTCGCGTGGCCTGTCGTGGCCGTGACGGTGGCGGCCCTGTCGCTGTCGGCCCAACTCGGCCCGCCGGAAAGTTGATCCTATGTCCCGATTTACGAAGCCGGAAACCGTCACGATCCACTTGAACGGTGGCGGCACCGACACGATCACGATACGCAAACGGCTATCAGCCGGCGAAGCCCGATCGCGTGTTGAGCGATGGACCAAAACCGACGACGACGGGAAGTTAGTAACCGTGCCGACGCGTGGCGCATTAGCCACCGTCACGGCGTATCTAATCGATTGGACGCTAACCGACGACAACGGCCAACGCGTCGATATTCGCGGGCTATCACCCGCTGATCTGGAATCCGTGATCGATAGCCTGGATCCGGATGCCTTCGTGGAAATCAAACAGGCGATCGAACGCCACGAAGGCGCCATGTACGACGAACGCGAAACGCAAAAAAAAACGGATGGACCGAACGCGTAACGATGGATCTGGCGATCGCCCGGCGGATGGGCTGGCGCTATGAATGGGTTGAAGATTTAGACGCGGACGTGTACGACGTCCTGGTGGCGGAACTCACGAAGGAATCCGCCGGGGAATAGCCGATGCCGATCACGGGAAAATTCGAAGCGGATTTCTCGCAATTCGTGTCGGCCACGAAGGACGCGACGACACAACTGGATCAACTGAAATCCACGTCCACGCAAACGGCCCAGCAAATCACGGCCATTGAAACGGCATCCAAAGGGGCCGCCACGGCCCTGCAAGGCATGGGGGGAAACTGGGCCGAACAGGCCGACACGATCAAAGTGACGGCCGGCGCCGTTGACAGCTTTCTCGCGTCGGAAGCTGCCGCGTCGGCCGGGACGATCGCGGCCCTAGTGCCGGTGGTCGGTCAATGGGTAGCCGTCGGAACCGTGATTTATGAAGCGACGTCAAAGGCACTCGAATATCTCCCGCAAGTCGATCAGGCGATCGCACGGACTACGGCGTCCGTGATGGGCTACGGGGACGCGTCGAAGGCCGTATCGGACGCCCAGCAAACCGAAATGCAATTAGCGGCCGATCGCTGGGGCCGGGAAGTCACGAATATCGAACAAGCCCGGAAACTCAATCAACAATTCGCTGACGATCTGAAAAAGTACTGGGGCGAAGTCGTAGCGGCCCGCGATAAGTTGTGGCTGTCTGAAGCCCAGGAACATCAAGCGATCGCGGCCCTGAATGACGCCCAGTACGAAGGCGTTAGGGCCGATCTGGCCCGTGGCGCCAGTGTCAACGAAGTCATGCTGGCGTGGAACGCGAGTTATGCGGCCGTTATGGGCGTCAAAGACGCGTTGAAACAGGAAGCCGACGAACGCAAGGCCGATCTAAAGGTCGCCCAGGATTCCGCGAAAGCTGAAGTGAAAGCGGCCCAGGATAGAGCGGCTGCAATCGTGGCGTCACAGGACGAACTAGACGCGCAACTGACGACGGCGTACGGGCGAGAAATCAAGTTAGCCCAGGACGCCGAAGCACAACGGGCCGTTCACTACGGCACCGACACACAGATCCAGATGTTGCAACAACTGAAGGATCAGCTACACGTGGCGGAACAGGCGAATCTAGCGTTGATCACATCCGAAAAGGATCGCCAAAAAGTCGAGTACGAGTACAACCGGGCCGCACAACAGATCGACGCGGAAACGGCGAAACTACGCCAGAAACAAACCGACGATCAGGCCCAGGCCACGTTACGGACGATCCAGCTACAAACACAACTGAACGCGACATACGGTGAAGACGCCCGTGAGCAATTAAAACTCACCGGTGATGCTCTAACGACGTACACGCAAAAGATTAACGACCTGAACGCCACGATCAAAGACGACAGCGAACGCACGACGGCTGTCGCCCTGGCGAATCGTCAACTTGAGCAATCGTTGTACGACACGGCCGTAGCCCAGGACAAAGCGACGGCCGCGTTTCAGGCCGGCGCAGCCGCCGCTAAGGCGGCTGCTGATGCGGCCACGCTAACGGCCAGTCAATACGCGGCCCAACGGGCGAGTGGCGGCATTAGCGGCCAACTTCCGACGGCTCTATCGCCCGAAGACACCGATCGTTATAACGCGTCCCTGGCCCTACAGTCGGCCTTCGGTATGACGGGGATCCAATCGGCCGTGCCGGGCCGGCAAGTGAACGCGGCTAACACGTTCAGTTGGGCGACTGGCGTGCTGGGCAGTACGCCGTCGCCACCGAATATGACGATCAACGTAGACGGATCCGTGTGGTACACGTCGGCCGATTTAGGGCGGGCCGTGCAGACGGCTGTGGCGAACGCGTACACGGCATCCGGTAGCCGTGTCCCGGCGTAAGTATGGCGACACTTCAGCACGGCGAAACGGCCCGTATGTATGCACTCGGGGCCGTCGCCCGTGGTGGCGCCACGCGTGGCGGCTACGTCGATGGTGGCGTGTACATCACGATCGATGGCGTTCACTACGGCTGGGGCCGGGCCGGGGCCTTCGGTGTGTTGATCGAAACACTGACGATCACCGACGCGATCAACGAAGCCGTGAACACGTGCCGATTCCGGATCAACGGAACCGTCCCGACGGCCGGCGCCGAAATCCGCGTCACGCTTGGCAGTAAAAACCGCGTCGATCCCCTATTCGCCGGCTTTGCGTTGACGATCGAACAACTCTACGCGGGCGATCGGCCGGCGAACATCCAGGCCGACGTGGCGGCCGTGGATTACACGTGGTTCCTGGGATTCCGCAAGGTCACGGCGTTCTACGTCGGCCAATCGGCCACGGCGATCGCTCAGGATTTAGTGACACGCTACGCCGGGGACAACGGATTCACATCCAACAACATTGCGGCCGGCCTGCCGGCCCTGGATCAGATCACGTTCACCGATGAAGAACTGGATCAGGCGTTGTCCCGGCTGGCCGATCGGATCGGGGCGTACTGGTACGTGGACGATCAAAAAGACGTCCATCTGTTTTTCGATGAACCGCAATTGGCGTCACCGGAAGCGCTAGTGATCGGGCACCGATCCTTAGCGAAACTCCGAAAGGCCGCCGATCGGACGCAAGTCCTGACGCGGGTGTACGTCGAAGGCCGGGGCACAACGATCCTGGGCGCCGTGGATACGGGCGACACGATGATCCCCGTTGAAGCGATCGACATGTTTCAGGCGGCCCCGGACGTGTACGCCAAACTATCCCCACACGGATCGTCTGGTGGCGCCCAACACGTGACCTTTTCGGGCGTCGTGTCCGGCGAAGACGGATCCCTGGTCGGGCCTGGAGTGGGGCCGCCGGGGCCGCCCACGGTCGCGCCAACGCCGGGCGCCGGCCTCAGCGCCGGCACGTATCAATACGCCTATACGGACGTCACGCCGGCCGGCGAAACAAAGCCCAGCCCGATCGCGGCCGTCGTCGTCGGAGGGCCGTTATCGGCGCCGGCCGTCGGGCCGACGGGAACAGCGGCCCAAGGGTTAGGAGTCAGTGCCGGTTATCAGGCGTACGCGTACACGTACCGCACGGCGCAAGGTGGCGAGACACTGATCGGCCCGGCGGGGCCGGCGATTCACACCGAAGACTTGATCAATAACTCCGGTGGCGTCACGAACATCACGAATTTCGGTCCCGGTGGGGCGCTGCAACCGGGTATGTCGTACGCGTACGGCGTCACGTGGCTGGGGGACGCGGGCGGGGAAAGCGTCCGGGCCGCAGCCATGACGACGGTGTATATTCAAAATCGGCCCGACCTGGGAGGCATCCAAAAGGCGCAAGTACAGTACACCGGGATTCCGCCGGGTGTCGCCCGTGTGAATATCTACCGGAGCCAGCCGTACACGCTGGGGAACATCCCGTCAAACGCCCCGCTGTACTACATCGCCACGAAGGCGTTAGCCGTGCCCAATCAGACATCCGACTACTACGAGGACGTCGGGATGCCGTTAGGCGGCCCGCCACCGACGACACAAACGGCATACCGGACGCTGGGACGGGTCACAATTCAGACGCCCGACAGCGGAAATCCGAATATCACCGGGATCAAGCTCTATCGATCACGGCCCGATCTGGGGCTGGGGAATCTGTATAAGCTGGTCGCCAGTATCGACGGCCCGCAAGGGGCCGTCACGTACCTTGACACGACGCCGGACGCGAATCTGGGGCCGTCGCCCGGCCCCGACACGTCCGCGACGGGGTACTCGGCCGTCCTGGTGTCGGCCGTGGCGGCCGGGCCGTCACCGAGTAACGCCCGGCGTGTCTACCGCACGACGGCGAACGGCGCCCAGCTAAAGCTGGTCACGACGCTGAACGACAACAACACGACGACGTACACCGACACGACGGCCGACGCGGCCTTAGGCGCCAACGCGCCAGTGAATGATACATCCGGGCTGCAACAGGTGCCGGGGACGATCCCGACGGGATCCACGGCGATCGTTGTGGCGAATCCGGCCGTGTTCCTGGCGGCCGGTGGCTGGGCCGTGATCGGGAACGGCGAACAGGTGATCCGCTATCACGGCAAAACAGCGACGGCGATCACGGGTGTTCCGCCGGCCGGCATCGGCGCGATCACGGCCGCGATCGCCTACAATTCCACGATCACGGCGGCCCCGATGATCACGGGGATCCCGACGTCCGGCCCGTATGCGATCGCCCGGCCGGTGACGTCAGGCGATGACGTCAACGTCTTCGTGCAGCGGGATAACACGGCGCGTCAATCGGATCTGGCCGCGATGGTGAAAGCCGGGCCGGGCGTGCGTGAAGAATGGATCCAGGATCGCCGGTTGGCGATTCCCGAGGCGCGGGCGCGTGGTGACGCGACACTCGCCCAGCGGGTACTTGAGCAAGTCACGGTCCACTATACGTGTCGGGATCTGCGAACGGCGTCCGGCCGGACGATAGCGGTCAGCCTGCCGGCCCCGACGAATATCACGGGCGTCTTCAAGATTCAGTCCGTCACGATTAGCGATTTCCGGCCCCATCGGCGCCAACTACCGACGTACGCGGTCACGGCGTCCACGGATCAATTTTCGTTCAATGATTGGTTGCGCCGGATGGAAACGAAAGCCTAACGCTTATGCCGATCACACGCACGCCCATTGTTGACGACGACG
>Ga0066903_100006360_pt1 | contig 10479 bp, 9 predicted proteins | sample PanSoiMetaGPlot1_FD_67491 | JGI IMG/M metagenome (GOLD analysis project Ga0066903, IMG submission 67491) | Tropical forest soil microbial communities from Panama analyzed to predict greenhouse gas emissions - Panama Soil - Plot 1 (version 2) | ecosystem: Environmental > Terrestrial > Soil >...
AGATGGGCAGCCGGGGCCTGGCTCCCCGGACCAAGGTGATTTTGGCAAGAATTATTGAAGATGAGCACGAGATCGCAGCCCGGCTCGGCCTACCTGGCGAGGGCCGCATCGTGAAAATTGAGCGTGTGCGCCACTCCGCGAACGAGCCATTCGCGCTTGAGACTTGTTATTTGCCGGCCAGCGAATTTTCCGGACTTGTAGATGTTCCTTTGGCGCGTACGTCACTATTCGCCACACTCGAGAACGACTACGGAGTTGAACTCGCCTACTCGGACGAGGAAGTCGACGCCACCGTAGCCGAGGGCAGAGTTGCGCAACTACTGGACGTCCCGCGAGGAGATCCACTCCTTCGCATTCGCCAGGTAATCTACTCTTCCAATAGTAAGCCGGTCATTTATGTCGTGGGATTCTACAAATCTGAACGACACTCGTTATTTGTCCGGCGAACGCGTTAAGTGCTCCACTTCCTCAGAAAACCAGTGCGTAGAGTGTTTGGAGCTTTTAGCGAGTCCTAATCGGTGCGAATATTGCAAACGGCCGCACAGCAAGGGAATTGTGTGTGTCAGGTCAGTTAGTTAGTTAGTTCTTGATACCAGACTACGAATGTACATAACTTAACCGCACTTCAATCATATAGATCTTCTAACATAAAGATAAGTTATCGGTTTCGATATAGGCGAAGATATTCGAGTTGTTCAACACCGCAACGACCGCACATCTCGGTGCCCAATTGCAGTAATCTGTTATTTCCATGCGCTTGTCGAATAAACTTCCGCTCGTGACACTCATTGTTCTCGCAATCACTGGACTCATCACTTCCCTGCAAGTGATCTATCCGGGATTGTTGCCGTTGCTCGAGCGCACTCCAGATGCAATCTCACGTCACGAATACTGGAGACTAGTCACTCCTTTGTTCGCTCATTCGGGCGGATGGCGTCAGATATGCTTCAATTTTCCTTCCATAGCAATCGTAGGCTGGGCAGTCGAATACTTATTTGGAAGACGCTGGTGGCTGATGATTTACTTTGCTTCCGGATTGTTGGGTGAAATTGTGGGCTATGCGTGGCAACCTCACGGGGCTGGGGCGTCTGTTGCGGGAGCAGGCTTGCTCGGCGCTCTCGCTACGTGGCTACTGTTTGCAAACAGGCGTCCTGGAGGAATTATCGGAGGCTTGTTTCTGCTAGCCGGCGCATGCGCTCTTACGGTGATCCGCGATATTCATGGTCCTCCAATGCTATTGGGCAGTTGCGTAGCGCTGGCAGCACTTGGGCCAAGAGGCAGGTTTAGCAACCAACTTCGGACAATCCGTTGAGCACATCTCGGATTGTAATGATCTCCTTGTGGAAAATTACGTTAACTTAGTTTTTTTACTAGGAGGGCAACGTAAGTTATCATCCCGCTATTTCAGCATAAGTCGAGCGCCGGAGAAAATCTCCCTTACCTGCACGTCCGAGAAACTTTTCTCCCTCGATGATAACGTTCCCGCGCGATAAGACTATATCAGGTATTCCCGTAACCTGAATCCCTTCGAACATCGAATAATCCACGCGCATATGATGAGTTTTTGCGCTGATCGTGAGCTTCCGCTTGGTGTCGAAGATCACCAGGTCCGCATCGCTTCCAACGGCAATCGTTCCTTTGCGTGGATAGAGTCCAAACAGTTTTGCCGGAGTAGTGGAAACAAGTTCCACAAAGCGATTGACGCTGAATCGTCCACTGGCAACACCTCCAGAATAGATCAGACTCATGCGGTGCTCTATGCCTGGTCCGCCGTTGGGAATCTTCGTGAAGTCATCCTTGCCTAGCTCCTTTTGCTCTTTGAAACAGAAAGGACAGTGATCAGTCGAAACTACCTGCAGGTGATCGCATTTCAATCCATTCCAAAGCTTCTCCTGATGCCATTTCTCTCGCAGCGGTGGAGTAAAGACATACTTGGCTCCTTCAAATCCCGGAACATCGAAATTCTCGATCGACAAATACAAATACTGAGGACAGGTCTCTGCATAAACCGGCAACCCACGATCACGAGCTTCGCGTACTTTCTCAAGCGCATCATTGCAACTCAGGTGGACGATGTAGAGTGGAGCCCCCGCCATTTCCGCAAGCGCGATAGCCCGCCCAGTTGCTTCGGCTTCTGCCGTGGTAGGTCGTGTGAGCGCGTGATATTTCGGAGCCTTCTTCCCTTCGGCGAGCGCCTGCTGCACGATTACGTCGATCGCACTCCCATTTTCGGCATGCATGCAGACCAAGCCGCCATTCTTCGATGTCATCTGCAGCGCCTTGAAGATGCTGCCGTCATCCAACATGAAAACACCGGGGTAGGCCATGAAGAGTTTGAAACTCGTTACTCCTTCGCCTATTAGTTCGTTCATCTCCGAGAGTTGCCCATTGGAAACGTCGGTCACAATGCAGTGAAATGCATAGTCGCAGACCGCCTTGCTGGACGCTTTACTCATCCACGCATCGAATGCCTGCCGCAGGGGCTGGCCTTTGTATTGAATCGCGAAATCGATCAGCGTGGTTGTGCCACCAAAGGCAGCGGCGCGCGTGCCAGTTTCAAAATCGTCCGCACTTGTCGTGCCGCCGAACGGCATGTCGAGGTGGGTGTGCACATCGATGCCTCCGGGCAGCACGAGCTTGCCAGCCGCATCCAGCAAACGAGATGCATTTTGGGTTGGCAGGTCCCTTCCGATGACCGCGATCTTTCCATTTGTAATTGCGATATCCGCCTGGTATGTATCAGTAGCGGTAACGATGGAACCGTTTCGAATGATCGTGTCGAAGCTCATCCAGCCCTCTGATGCAGAATGAGGATTATGCTACACTCCGCCCTTTGGTTCTTCCGAATTACTTTTCGACGCTTTTCCAGTGAAGAGGTACAGCAATGCAATTCGGCATTACTCTCAAGCCTGACATCTCGATCGAGCGCATTGTTGGACTAACACGGCAGGCGGAGAAGATTGGTTTCGAGTACGGGTGGATCTTCGATTCCCACATTTTGTGGATGGAGCCATACCCCTTACTTACATTGATGGCAGTGAACACGCAGAGTATGCGGCTCGGGACCTGCGTCACCAATCCCGCTACACGTGACCTCACCGTGACTGCCAGTCTCTTCGCCACACTCAACCTGCTCTCCGGCGGGCGCATGGAGCTTGGGATTGGCCGCGGTGACAGTTCGCGTCGCGTCATGGGCAAGAAACCGGTGAACTGGTCACAATTAGAAGCGGCAGTGAAGGAAGTCCGCGATCTGACCTCTGGAAAAGAAGTACAACATGATGAACAACCGACGCGTCTCACTTGGGCGAAAGACGCCCCAAGAGTCTGGATTGCTGGATACGGACCCAAAGTTTTGCACATGGCCGGCCGAGTTGCAGATGGCATCATTCTGCAATTTGCCGATCCGGCGTTGATCGCCTGGTGCATGGACTTTGTAAAGGAAGGCGCTCGGACCGCCGGACGCGACATCCGTGAAATCGAGGTGATGGCGGCCGCGCCCGTATGGGTTTCAGATGATCTGAGTATTGGCCGCGAACGCGTGCGATGGTTTCCCGCGCTCGTCTCAAATCACGTGATTGATTTGATCAGGCAATACAAAGCCGAGGATCTTCCCCCCGCTCTGACCTCTTATGTGCAGGATCGTGGTCGCTACGATTATCAGCACCATTGCGAAGTCGAAAGCGACAATGCCAATTTTGTTTCGGATGAGGTAGTCGACCGATTCTGTTTGCTCGGACCAGCAAAAGCGCATCAAGAGAAACTACGCTCACTCGCCGAGGTCGGCGTCACGCAATTCAACATCTATCTGATGTGTGGCGACGAAGAAGAAACGTTGGACGTTTACGCGCGAGACGTACTCCCCGAGTTCATGAGAGCAAAGAAGTAAAAACCGACTTACCCGGCTTCTTGCGGTGCGAGCAATGCCCGACGCTGAAAGCGCATCAGGGCATAGTAGGCCGCGAACGAAACCGCGAACCCAACAAACCAGGAATAGTCATAGAGAGTGCGAAGGGAGGGCACTTTCAGCCCCACAAGTGCGGTGCCTGCTCCTAACGCGAGAGCGCCAATTGCGCGCCAGTTGAATCCGCGCGAATATTCGTAGGCTCCGCCTCTGAGATACAGATCGTCCACCTGGAGCGACCGACGGCGAATGAGGAAGTAATCACAAATCATGATTCCTGCTACTGGGCCGAGAAAGGCAGCGTAGCCACCAAGCCAACCGAGGATAAATGTCTTATAACTGGCGAGCAGCTTCCACGGCATCATCGCTATTCCCACAAAACAAGTGATGACACCACCCGTTCGGAAGCTGATCCGCCGCGGCCATAGATTAGAAAAATCATTGGCCGGGGAAACGACATTTGCGCCGATATTTACATTGAGAGTCGCAAGAAGAATGGCAACGAGCGAGATCACCACGGCAACCGGAGAATGAAAACGACTTAGCAGCTGAACCGGGTCCCATATTGCCGTGCCGTAAACGACTACCGTGGCCGATGTCACGACGATGCCGACGAAGGCATAAAGCGTCATAGTTGTCGGAAGGGCCAAGGCTTGACCAATAACTTGTTCGCGCTGGTTGCGGGCAAACCGGGTGAAGTCGGGAATGTTTAACGAGACTGTCGCCCAGAAGCCTACAGTGCCATTCAACGCAGGAATCAGAAATTTCAGGAACTCCGGAAAAGTCGTAAAGCGAGACGGCACCGAGAGCATCGGGCCGAAGCCGCCAGCAGTGTGGTAAGCCCATCCCAGCAGAAGCAGACCCACTCCAAGCAAGATGGGAGCGCTAATGCCCTGCAGCATTCGGATGTACTCAATTCCTTTTAGAACAACTCCGAGATTAATCAACCAGAAAACGAAAAAACAAATGGCGGGGCCATACGCGAGGCTCTTCCATCCCGGAAAAAGCGTCGCCAACAGGGTGCTAATGGCCTCACCACCAATCCACGCTTGGATGCCGAACCATCCGCACGCAACCAATGCTCGAAGCACCGCAGCTACGTTTGCACCAAGTACGCCAAAGGAGGAACGAGCGAGAACCGGAAATGGAACTCCATACTTCGCGCCAGGGTGAGAATTAAGCAACATCGGTGCCAACACGATGACGTTTCCCAGAAAGATCGTGCCGACCGCCTGTTTCCAGTTCATCCCACCTTGGATCAGGCTTGCGGCCAGCATGTAGGTGAGGATGTTCACCGACATCGAGATCCAGAGCGCAGCAAAGTTGTAAGTACCCCAATGCCGTTGTTCCGAACTCGTGGGCGCGAGATCGTGGTTGTACAAAGGGCTGGATTCTATTCGAGATTGGAGCTCGGACGTTGTCATTTTCTTTTGCGACGTTATCGCGGCGACTATGGAACGCTTTAATCTACAGCCGCAGAACTTGACGTTGTGAGGACGTCGTAGGTCTCCGGGCGGCGGTCGCGGAAGAACTGCCAAACTTTGCGCACTTCAGCGATCATATCGAGATCCAAATCCGCCACCACCACTTCGTCCTTGTCGCGGCTAGCTTGCGCAATAATCTTGCCCCGCGGATTGCAGAAATAACTCTTTCCGTAAAATTCGCCGATGCTCCACGGCTTTTCTGTTCCAACGCGGTTAATGGCGCCGACAAAATAGCCATTGGCGACAGCGTGGGCAGGTTGCTCCAATTCCCATAAGTATTCAGATAGTCCTGCCACTGTCGCCGATGGGTTAAACACGATCTCAGCACCGTTCAGCCCTAAGATTCGCGCACCTTCGGGGAAGTGGCGGTCGTAGCAGATGTATACCCCGACGCGTGCGTACTTAGTCTTAAAGACCGGATAGCCAAGATCCCCAGGTGTGAAGTAGAACTTCTCCCAGAAGCCAGGATGGCAGTGCGGGATGTGATGTTTGCGGTACTTGCCGAGATAGCTGCCGTCAGCATCAATGACCGCCGCAGTATTGAAATACATGCCAGGCATGTGCTCTTCGTAGACGGGAACAACCATCACCATCTTGTGTTTAGCCGCGACCTTCCGCATGAGTTGAATTGTCGCCCCTTCTGGCACCCGCTCAGCTAGTTCGTACCAGCGCGCGTTTTGTTCGGCGCAAAAGTACGGGCCATAGAAGAGTTCCTGCAGGCAAAGGACTTGAGCTTTCTTGCGAGCAGCCTGCTCGATCAGCTTCATGTGCCGATCGATCATCGCCTTTCTGATCTGGTCGAGAGGACGTTCGGTGCCGAGCGGATTGCCGGATTGAATCAGAGCGCAGCGGACAATGCGAGGCATACGTCCTCCAATCTAGAGGAACGAAATATAGCAGAAAAACTCCATCGTACTTGGATGGGATTATTGACTTTCCTACATCGGGCTGCAAGGATCCAATGGCGGATACGAGATCAGAATTATTAGCTGAGTGCTTGCCGCAGGTATGCTGCCACATCGCTCACAAATCGATGCACTGATACTTCCGCAATGCGGTGGCCGACTATTGCGTTCATGGTTTTTCCCACAGTGCCGAAGGGAGGCTTGTAAACACCAGAGAAATCCAATTGGGTTTCGGTGGTTGTCAGGGGATACACAGAAAGCTCGCCCTTCATGAGGGGGAACAACCGCGGCATTTTTGCGGCTTCCCATTCCAGAGTTAGCTTCGTGGCCGGCACTGAACCGGAACGAGAAGCTTTTTCTTCGATACGCTTGATTTCAATCTTGATGTCGGTCTTGACGCCAATTCCAGCAAAATCCACGCGCAGTTCCGCCGCTACCGATTCGGCCCGGGATGCAGCAGTCTTCGTCGCCGATTGAAATAAGGTGACGGCGTTCTGCTTCAAGGCATCGCTGACACGTTCATAAGGGTGATTGACGTAGTCGTAGCAACGAATCTTGCGCCCTTTGCCCTTCAATGTCGCTCCATCAAAAGCGCCATGCCATCGAACCCTCGAAACTTTACCACAGCACTGCCACATCCAAGCGCGCTAAGTACACTCCCTAAGGAACCGCTCGGTCTGGTGCATTCGCCACTCCCACTTGTTGCATTGGACTTCCAACACTGAATGTAGGTTTGCTTGTATGATGTCTACCGCCCGCAAGGGCGGACGGGCAGCAGGTTGACCGCACGCGTGTGAAGTGCGCGAGCGAGGAGGCCCGATGTCTCACATTGACGTCCCGTTGTCACGCTCCGGGTTTGGACAGACGAAGCGCGCAGACCGCTGGTGGATACAACCGCTGGCGGTGTTTCTCGGATTGTCGGCGTTCATTATTTATGCCACGTGGGCGGCCTTCCAGGGACAGCACTATCGCTTTGGACCTTATCTTTCTCCTTTTTATTCCCCAGAATTATTTGGCCAGAATGAGAGTTGGCTTGGTTCTAAGCCAGACTGGATGCCCGCGTGGGTAACGGCCGCGATGCTCATCCTGTGGGCGCCAGGTGGATTTCGAGTGACTTGTTATTACTATCGTGGCGCATACTACAAAGCCTTTTGGGCCGACCCTCCTTCCTGCACCGTGGGCGAGCCGAGGAAAAAATATCTCGGCGAACGGTCTTTTCCTCTCATCCTTCAAAATGTCCACCGTTATTTTCTTTACTTCGCTTTGGTGTTTCTGATCATTTTGGCGCGCGACGCGTGGAACGCATTCTGGTTCGACGGGCACTTTGGCGTCGGCCTCGGCACTCTCGTCCTGTTAACGAATCTCGCGATGCTCAGTTGCTATACCTTCAGTTGCCACTCTCTTCGGCATCTGGTCGGCGGTTTTCGCGATCGCCTGGCGGGTGCTCCGGCACGAAGGCGGGTCTACGACTGTGTGAGCTGTCTGAACCGGCGTCACATGCTGTTTGCCTGGTGCAGTCTCTTCACGGTCGGATTTTCTGATCTTTATGTGCGGTTGTGCTCTATGGGTGTGTGGAGCGACTGGAGGATCTTTTAGTGGCCGAATACGTCACCCACGAACACGACGTTCTCATTATTGGCGCAGGGGGCGCTGGCCTGCGTGCTGCAGTCGAGGCTTCGGCAGCTGGAGTAAAGGTCGCGCTTATTTCGAAATCTCTCCTGGGTAAAGCGCACACCGTTATGGCCGAAGGTGGGATCGCCGCGGCGATGGGAAATGTGGATGATCGGGACAACTGGCGCGTGCACTTTGCCGATACGATGCGCGGCGGCCAGTATCTGAGTAACTGGCGAATGGCAGAAATCCATGCCAAGGAAGCGCCAGCGCGCGTCCGCGAACTGGAAGCATGGGGCGCTCTTTTCGATCGCACAGGCGATGGTCGGATCCTGCAGCGCAATTTTGGAGGTCATCGTTATCCGCGATTGGCGCATGTTGGTGACCGCACGGGGCTCGAGATGATCCGCACATTGCAAGATCACGGAATCCATCTCGGCCTCGACGTGTTCATGGAACACACAATCGTCAGACTGCTCAAAGACGGCGAGCGCATCGCAGGTGCGTTTGGATACGATCGGGAGCGCGGACGATTTCACCTCTTTCGCGCCAAGGCTGTGGTTTTAGCGACAGGAGGAATTGGAAGGGCTTACAAGATCACCAGTAACAGCTGGGAATACACCGGGGATGGGCATTCACTCGCCTTTCATGCAGGCGCCGCATTGATGGATATGGAATTTGTGCAGTTCCATCCGACCGGAATGATCTGGCCGCCAAGCGTGCGCGGCATCCTAGTCACGGAAGGAGTGCGCGGTGAGGGAGGAGTGCTTCGCAACAGAAACGGTGAGCGATTCATGTTCAACGATATTCCTCCGCTCTACGCGAACCAAACCGCCCAATCAGAGGAGGAGGGCTGGCGGTACACCCAGGGCGACAAGGAAGCCAAACGACCTCCCGAACTACTTACTCGCGACCACGTCGCCCGCTGTATTCGGCGCGAGGTGAGAGAAGGGCGCGGCAGCCCCCATGGAGGTGTATTCCTGGATATCGCGTGGATCAAGGAAAGGCTTCCAAATGCTGCCGAACACATAAAGAAGAAGCTGCCCAGCATGTACCATCAGTTTAAGCAGCTTGCAGACATCGATATTACTCAGGAACCAATGGAAGTGGGGCCGACAACACACTACATGATGGGAGGCATCCGAGTTGATGCCGATTCCCAAATGTCAGACGTTCCTGGATTGTTCGCGGCAGGAGAATGTGCCGCAGGGTTACACGGAGCCAACCGACTGGGTGGCAATTCTCTTTCCGATCTATTGGTGTTTGGCCAGCGCGCGGGAGAATACGCCTCGACCTTCGCCAAAGAACACTCTTTCGGCAATGTCGACAGCGGTGAACTCAAGGCAGTCGAAACTTGGGCTCTGCAACCGTTTGAGCGAAAGAACTCTGATAATCCATATACAGTTCAACACACATTGCAAGACGTGATGCAAGACCTGGTGGGCATCGTCCGGCAAGAGCAGGAGATGCTCCAAGCCCTTGATCGCATTCAAGAACTAAAGATCGCGAGTGAGCGCGTAAGCGTTGCCGGAAATCGTGAGTACAACGCCGGCTGGCATACTGCGCTCGACCTTTACCATCTCCTGACAGTTTCGGATATTGTGGCTCGCGCTGCTCTCGAGCGGAAAGAAAGCCGCGGTGCCCACTTCCGGGATGACTTCCCCGAAAAGAACAAAGAGTTTGGCGCGTTCAACATCGTCGTACGAAAGGACGCCGGCGGTGAAATGCAGTTCTCTCGCGAACCGATAGCGCCCTTGAGACAGGACCTGCAGCAAATCATCGAGGAGATGAAGTAATGGCGACGGCCACATTTCGAATCTGGCGCGGAGAAAAGGGCCAGGGACAATTTCGCGACTATACCGCCGAGGTTGCAAGCGGAATGGTGGTCCTCGACGTCGTTCATCAGATCCAGGCGGAGCAGGCCGGTGATCTCGCTGTTCGTTGGAACTGCAAAGCGGGAAAGTGTGGCTCCTGCTCAGCCGAAATAAACGGAATGCCGAAATTGATGTGCATGACGCGCCTGAATACGCTGCCGCTCGATAAGCCGGTTACCATCGAACCGATGAAGGCATTTCCGCAGATAAAAGACTTAGTGACCGACGTCTCGTGGAACTACTCAGTGAAAACGCGTGTCCCAAAGTTCAAGCCGAGACCACCCGACGCTCAGGATGGTACGTGGCGCATCGCGCAGGAGGACGTCGAACGAGTACAGGAATTTCGCAAATGCATCGAATGCTATCTTTGCCAGGACGTTTGCCACGTGTTGCGTGAGCATCACATGGAGGAACAGTTCATTGGTCCACGATTCCTCGTTCATGTGGCGGGTTTGGAAATGCACCCTTTGGACGTTGGCGATCGACTGCAAGATCTGAGAACGCAATTCGGCATCGGATTGTGCAATATCACAAAGTGTTGTACGAAGGTCTGTCCAGAAGGTATTACGATCACCGACAACGCCATCATCCCGCTCAAGGAACGGGTTGTCGACCGCTTCTTCGATCCCCTGGGGAAACTGTTTCGCGTATTCGCTGCCAGGAAAACATAGGAGGCCCTTATGCATTTCGAGCTGAAATCCATT
>Ga0066903_100006361_pt1 | contig 10479 bp, 10 predicted proteins | sample PanSoiMetaGPlot1_FD_67491 | JGI IMG/M metagenome (GOLD analysis project Ga0066903, IMG submission 67491) | Tropical forest soil microbial communities from Panama analyzed to predict greenhouse gas emissions - Panama Soil - Plot 1 (version 2) | ecosystem: Environmental > Terrestrial > Soil >...
CGGCGGCGGGGCCGCTCAGGCCGATCACCGCGAGCGCGAGGACAGCGACAGCGATCGTCCGGGTCTCTCTCATGCTCTGGGCCTCCCTGTCTCGGGGCGTGAGGTCCGTTGGGGTCCGAGCCGGCGCCCCGATGATACTCAGCCCGTCCACGTTCTCCTAGAGGGTCGCCGGGCGGCCTGGAGGCGCCGGGACCGGGCTCGCTGGCGACCCATGCGCAGCCGGGCTATGCTCGAAGCCTCCGGGCCGGGTCGTCCCGGCTCGCGCCCGGTCGTCACCCACGTCACCGTCCGCCACGGAGGCCCGGGATGAGCGCCCGGATGCGAGTCTACATGGCGAGCCCTCTGGGCTTCTCCGAGGTCGGCCGCCACTTCTACGACTCCGTCCTGGTGCCGTTCGTGTCCGGTCTGGGGTACGAGGTGGTCGATCCGTGGCTCCTGACCGATCGGCGCCGGATCGAGGCGGTCCAGCGAATGCCCTACGGGCCGGCGCGGCGGGATGCGTGGCGGGAGCTGAATCACGAGATCGGAGGGAACAATCGCGCGGCGATCGACGGTGCGGACGCCGTCGTCGCCGTGCTGGACGGCGTCGACGTCGACAGCGGGACCGCGGCCGAGATCGGCTACGCCTTTGCCCGCGGCAAGCTCGTCGTCGGGTATCGAGGCGACTTCCGCCTGAGCGCCGACAACGAGGGCAGCACCGTGAACCTCCAGGTCGAGTACTTCATCCGCCAGAGCGGCGGGGTCATCGTCGAGCGCTACGAGGCCCTGGCCGCCGCGCTCGCCTCCCGGCGGGGCTCCGCCTGACCCTCGGGTGCTCGCTCATCGGCTGGGCCTACAGCACCGCGAGGTGGCCGCGCGACGGCGCTTGCCGCGCTGGGACCCGGCGCCTATGATCCGGGGGAGTGGATCGTCGGCCCGCCGCGTCGCCGGGGGTCGGCTCCGCCGGGAGGGGACGGTGGCGCTCGAGACGAGGACACTCCATCCGCGCTTCGGAGTCGAGATCGGTGGCGTCGACGTGACCCGCGTCGACGACGCCGTGTTCCGCGACATCGTCGGGGCCTTCAACGCGCACTCGCTCCTCCTCTTCCGGGACCAGGCCCTGACCGACGAGCGGCAGATCGCCTTCAGCTGTCGGTTCGGGCCGCTGGAGACGACCCTCCGCAGCATCGCCACCCAGGCGGGCATCCTGCCGCAGATCGCCAACCTGTCGAACGTCGACGCCGAGGACCGGCTGATCCCGCCCGAGGACCGGCGCGCCGTCTATCAGGCGGCGAACCAGATGTGGCACACCGACAGCTCGTTCAAGCAGGTGCCTGCCCTGGCGTCGCTCCTTTCGGCCCGGGAGGTGCCGGCGGAGGGCGGGGAGACCGAGTTCGCCAGCCTGCGCGTGGCGTACGAGGAGCTCCCCGAGTCGCGCCAGCGCTCCCTGGAAGGCCGCGTCGCGGTGCACAGCTTCGCCTACTCGCGGGGGCTGCTGGACGCGGGGCTCTTGCCCCCTGAGCACGCGGCCCAGGTGCCGCCGGTCCGGCAGGCGCTGGTGCGGCGGAATCCCGTGACGGGGCGGAAGTCGATCTTCATCGGATCGCACGCCTGCGAGATCCTCGGGGTGCCGACGGACGAGGCCCGGGCGCTCCTGCGCGAGCTCCTCGAGACCGCCACCCGTCCGGAGCTGGTCTACGTGCACCAGTGGCGGCGAGGGGATCTCGTCATGTGGGACAACCGCGCCATGCTCCACCGCGGCCGCCCCTGGGACGGCTCGCGGTTCCGCCGGGTCATGCATCGCACGACCGTGGCCGGCGACGGCCCCACGGTGCCCGCCGACCAGCCGGTGCCGGCGGTCGGGCCGGCGCGCGCCGAGGACGTCGCCTGGGCGCGCGCTCAGCTCGCCATCGCTCAAGCGCGGTCCTGCTCCAGCACGTAGACGCGTCCGGACCGCCCGGCCCAGCGTGTACCCGAAGGACGCGATGACCGTCCACTGTCCCTCTGGTGGCCTTGCCTGGTTGCTGATGCGATAGCGAGCGGCCGTCTGGGCATTCACCCACGGCACCTCGACGCCCCCGGCCACATTTCGGCGCGCGTGCTCGGGATGCGCCCACTGGCGCCAGCCGTTCACCACGTAGCCGCCGTCGAACTCGGCCGGCGTCACGCCCATCGACTGCAGGTGGCCGACCGCCGCCCAGAGGGCGCGATTGTAGGCGAGGTGATCAGAAATCCCGACGAGCGCGACGAGCGCCATCGCCCCGACCAGCGCTGCGGTGAGCCTCGGCCGGATGATCGGTCCGCCGCGCAGGACCAGGACGATGGCCAGGGGCAAGACCGGCAGCGCGTAGCGGTCCCACTGGAGCCACAGGATCGCGATGAGCGCGAAGTGTCCGATCACCTGCAACACCAGATAGATCCCCGCGGCGTCCAGGGGCCGCGCCGGGCGCGCGACCAGACCGGATGCCGACCCGAGCGCGACCATGGCCACCATCCACGTCCACCCGCGTCCGGTCGTCGGCTCGACGTAGTCGGACAGGAGCGGCTCGGTGTAGCCGAGCTCGCCCAGCGACCACGTCTGTCCCCCCGCCGGCAGCGGCGGAGAGTAGTCGGAACCGGTCGCCAGCTCCGCCGTCACCACCGCGCCCAGCACTACCAGTGTCGCGATCGCGACCTTCCATCGGCGCGAGCTGAAGCACCCCACCGAAAGCGGCAACAGCGCGAGCCCGAGCGTCCCGGCGAGGAACGTCACGGTCGCGAGCGACATGCGGGGCAGCGCCCAGAGGGCAGACTCCCTCAGGGATCGGAGGCGGTTGGCCGGCGAGTTGAAGACCTGGGAGAGGTCGCCGACCGCCTCGACGTGGTGCTGGGACCACCACGTGATCAGCGCGAAGAAGGCCAGGGCGATCGTCGGCCAGACAAACCGCAGGCGACGACGACCCCATCGGTCCGTCAGCAGCGCTACTGCCATCGCGACAGGCAAGACGACTCCCACGACCCGAACGCCGACCGCGCAGCACGACGCGAGGATCGCCGTGCCGAGCCAGCGGTCGCGTCGCAAGCTCGTCGCGCGGAGGAACGCGAAGGCCGCCCAGAGGCTCGAGACCACCAGGGGAACGTCAGTCATGAAGGAAAACGACAGCATGAAATAGATCGGACAGGCGCCGAGACACGCGGTGCCGAGGAGCGCGTCGCCGGGGCTCACGTCTTGGTCACGGAGCACGAGGTACATCGCCCACAGCCCGGAGAGCGCCGCGACCCACGTGGAGACCCGGAGCGTCGTGAAGGAGAAGCCGAACGGTAGACAGAAGAGGGCTCCCCACAGGGTCTGGACCGGATTCACGACGCTGGCGTAGTCCAGCATGCGCAGATCGCCGCGGTCGAGGAGCCGCTCGACGGCCCACGCGTAGATCCAGTCGTCGAGGAAGGGCGTGTTCTGGAACGGTCGCAGGAGCACGGCGGCCGCCACCCAGCCGGCGGAGATCCACACGAGATGGCGCGCGGTCGGAGTCATCGGACCCATCTCCGGAGTCACGCTTGATTGGCTCTGGAGCCCCCTTCACTATATGCCCCAGCCAGACGGACGTTGCCACGCGCCCGGCACGTTCGGTACCCTGTTCGGCGATGCCTGAACGACACGGGGACTGGCTACGCCAGGCTCGGGACGACCTTGACCATGCGCGGCTCGCGGCGCGAGAGGGTCACCCGGAATGGGCCGCGTTCGCTGCCCAGCAGGCGGCCGAGAAGGCGTGCAAGGCCTTGCACCTGGCGCTCGGCACGGACGCCTGGGGCCACGATCTGACGGCGCTGCTCGGCGCGTTGCCTGTCCCACACCGTCCCGGTTCCGACCTGCTCGATCGGGCCAAGGGCCTGGACAAGCACTACCTCCCGTCGCGCTACCCGAACGGCTTTGCCGGGGGCACGCCTCGCGACCACTACACGAGGCGCGACGCCGAACAAGCCATCGCGGACGCGGTGGCGATCGTGGACTTCTGTGCGAGTTCGATCCCTCGATAGAGACGCCGCACTGGCCGATCTTCGGGCCTTGGCGGCCAGGTTGGGGAGCGAAAGGCCGGAGATCGTCGAAATCCGCCTGTTCGGATCGCTGGCGCGCGGGACGCGGAACCCGTATGCCGACGCGGACGTTCTCGTCGTAGTTGACGCGACGGACCTGCCGTTCAAGGACCGACCGCCTCGCTACAAGCCGCTCGGAAGCCCCGTCCCGATCGATCTCATGGTCTGCACGCGCGACGAGCTTGCGCGGGAACTGGCGGGCGGCAGTCGGTTCGTGAGCCGCCTGGTCGCAGAGAGCATCGTGCTCTACGCGCGAGAGACGGCGGCTCCGGGCAGGAGGACCTGAGCTGTCACGGCGCCCCTGGCTGCCCGTCCGCGCCGTTAGCGGTAACTGCCCCGGTCACCTCTGGGACCCCGGGCAGATCGCGCAGGGCCGCCGGCGCGGCCGGGGACCTGCTAGGAAGCCCGTCGCCCGGCGCGCCGCTCGGCGACCAGCCCGACCAGGACCACGGCCCAGGCCAGCCAGCTCACGACGTCTCCCGCGCGCAGGTACACGGTGGAGCGCCCGTCCTCGATGACCGGCACCTCGCCGACCAGCACCTCCTGTCGCCACTGGCCCGTCCGCGCGACGATCCGCCCCAGGGGGTCGACGAGGGCGCTGATGCCCGTGTTGGTGGCGCGGATCAGGGCCCGTCGCGTCTCGATGGCGCGGAAGGTGGCGAGGGCCAGGTGGATCAGCGGCTCGTGGGAGTCGCCGTACCAGGAGTCGTTGGTCAGGTTGACGAGGACGGTAGCCGGCCCGGCGCTCCGCCAGGACGCCCGGACGAACGCGGGCAGGATGTCCTCGTAGCAGATCATCGGCAGGAACGTCAGCGTCCCCAGCCGGAGGTGGGCCCGGCTCTCCCCGGAGGTGAACGTCGAGCTGCGCGGGAACCAGGCGCGGAGCCACGGGAAGGAGTCGACCAGGGGGATCCGCTCGCCGAAGAGCACCAACTCCGTCTTGTCGTAGCTGCCCAGGACGGCGCCGGATGCTGCGGTGAGGAAGGCCGTGTTGAAGATGTCGGAGTGGCCGTCGGGGCGGGGCCGGAACGTCAAGGCGCCCCAGATCATGGGGCGATCGATGCCCTGCGTCACCACCCCCCGCACGTTCCGGACGCCCTTGGGCAGAAAGCGATTGTAGGCGCTCTCGGGCCAGACGAGGAGGTCGAGGTCGGGGCGGGCGGCGAGGGCGGCCCGGGACATCGCCTGATGGCGGGCGACGAAGAGCGCAGGGTCGGCGGCCTTGTCACGGGCCCCGAGGTTGGTCTGGATCAGCGCGACCTTGATCCGGGGCGCGGCCGCCGTCGTCCGCTCCACGGCGGGCGCGCGCAGGAGCCCGTAGCCGAGCGCGGCGGCGAAGAGCACGGCCGGCACGGCGAGCCGCCACGCGCGAGGGCGCCGCCCGGCGAGGCCGGCGTCGAGCAGCTCGTAGACTCCGCCGTTGACGAGACCGATGAGGAGGGTGAGGCCGGCCAGGCCCGTCACCTCGACGATCTGGGTGATGGCGGTGAAGCGATACTGCGAGGCGCCGATCGAGTAGGGGAAGATGAGCGGGTAGGCGAACTCGATCGCGGGGTAGGCGACAGCGAGGGTCCAGAGGGGAGCCACGCCGAGGCGGTCCTCGGCGCGCCGGACGGCCCAGAGCAGGAGCGCGAAGATTCCCGCCTGATAGACGCAGAGGAGCAGGAGGCCGAGCGCGCCGAGGGCCCACGGGAGCCCCCCAAACTCGGTGAGCATGTAGGCGATCCAGTAGTAGCCGCCGAGGTTGGCGACGGTGCCGAAGACGAGCCCGTAGCCGACGGTGCGCCAGCCCGACTGCCCGCGCACCGCGGCGAGCGCCGGGACGAGCGCGATCCAGGTGAGGGGGAAGACGCCGAAGCCGATGAAGCCGAGCGCGTCCAGGACGCCCGCGCCCACGGCGAGGGCGAGCCGCGCGCCCGTGGCGCGGCTCCCGCCGGCCAGTTCACCCATGCCGGCGCTCAGCGCTGGCGGAGCCAGTCGCCCATCAGGTTGATCCCGAGGGTGGCGGCGAGGATGGCGACGCCGGGGAAGGTCGCGATCCACCAGGAGGTCGTGAGGTAGTTCCGGCCGTCGGCCAGCATGTTCCCCCAGCTCGGCACCGTCGGCGGGACGCTCAGGCCGAGGAACCCGACCCCCGCCTCGTAGATGATCATCGCCGCCATCTCGAAGGCGGCCACCACGGCCAGCACGCCGGCCATGTTCGGGAGGACGTGCCGCACGAGGATCCGCCGCTCGGAGGCTCCGGTGGCGACGGCCGCCTCGACGAAGGGCAGGCCCCGGAGGCGAAGGGCCTCGCCCCGGGTCATGCGGGCGAACAGCGGGAAGTCGGCGACGCCGAAGACGAGGACGACGTTACCGAGGCTCGGCCCGAGGATCACCACGATGGCGATGACGAAGAGGAGATAGGGCAGGGCGAGCTGGACGTCGCAGAGCCGCATGGCGATCTCCTCGACCCAGCCGCGCACGTAGCCGGCGACGAGCCCCACCGACAGGCCGAGCGCGAGCGCCAGCGCCACACCGCCCACCGCCACGATCAGGGACACGCGCGACCCGTAGATCAGCCGGCTCAGCACGTCGCGCCCCAGGTGGTCGGTGCCGAGGAGGTTGGCCCACGCACCCTCGGGCAGCCAGGCGGGGGGCTGCTGGCTCCGGAGGAGGTCCTGGGCGTTCGGCGGATGGGGAGCGATCCAGTGGGCCAGGAGGGCCGAGAGGACGAGGGCGAGGACCAGTCCGGTTCCCGTCCGGGCGCGCAGGCTGCCGCGGGATCTCACCGGTAGCGCACCTGGGGGTTCAGGAGCCCGTAGGCGAGGTCGGTCAGGAGGTTCACCCCGACCACGACCAGCGAGGCGAAGAAGGCGACGGCCTGGACCAGGGGAAAGTCCCGCTGGATGACGGCCTGGGCGGCGAGCCGCCCGATTCCCGGCCAGGAGAACACGCTCTCGATGAGGACTGATCCCCCGAGCATGTAGCCGAAGTTCACCCCGATCAGGGTGACCAGCGGGATGGCGGCGTTGCGGAGGGCATGGCGGTAGTGCACGACGGGGACGGCCAGGCCCTTGCTGTGCGCGGTCCTGACGTAGTCGCGCCGCAGCTCGTCCAGCATGACCGATCGGGTGAGCTGGGTGAGCCGGCCCAGGACACCCATGGCCAGGGTCAGCATCGGCATGACGAGGGAGGCCCACCCCGAGCGGCCGGCCACGGGAAAGAGGTGGAGCTGGACGGCGAGGACGATGATGAGGATGAGGCCCAGCCAGTAGGCGGGCAGCGCCTGGGCGAGGAGCGCCACCGTCTGGGCCAGCGCGTCCCACAGAGAGCCGGGGCGCGTGGCGGCCAGGATCCCGAACGGCACAGCCACCACCACGGCGAAGGCGAGGGCGGCCACCGCCAGCTCCAGCGTCGCCGGCAGGCGCTCGACGATGAGGGCCCACGCCGACGTGCGGTACTGGAGCGAGCGGCCGAAGTTCCCGACGAGGGTGCCGGCCAGGAACTCGCGGAACTGGACGGCGAGGGGCCGGTCGAAGCCCATGGCCGTCCGGAAGCTCGCCACCTCCGCCGCCGTGGCGTCCTTCGGCATCATCACGATGGCGGGGTCGCCGGTGAGGCGGACCATGAAGAAGACGAGGGCCAGCACGCACGCCACGGCCAGGATCGACTGGCCGAGCCGACCCAGGAGATACGCGGTCACGGGCGGTCGTCGCCGGGCGCGGCGGGCCCTGGCTCCCGCCCCGCGCGCGAGGCGCGGGCCGCCGGGCGGGCCGGCCTCATCGCGCGGGCGAGACGGGGGCGCGCGCCTGCGCCCGGCCGATCAGTCGGTCACGCTCACGTCGAAGGCGACGTGGTTCGTCGACTCGTTCGACCGGGTCTGGTACCCCTGCACGCGCTTCCGTACGCCCTCGAAGTTCTTCACCTGCCAGAGGAAGATGAAGGGCGGATCGGCCTGCATGGCCCGGGCGAGCTGGGCATAGAGCTTCTTGCGCTGCTCCTGATCGACGGTGCTCCCGGCCTGCTCGATCACCTCCGTGAACTCCTTCTTCTCGAAGGCCGTCCAGTTCGAGGCCGGCGTCATGATGCCCTTGAGCGGCTGGTCGGGATCTTGGTAGCGGTCGCCCACGCCGTCGAAGAAGAGCGGCGGGAGCTGCTTCTTGGCCTCGAGGTCCCAGAAGCGGTTGGACTCCATGATCTGGACGTCGACCTCGATCCCGATCTTCTGGAGCGAGCCGGCGATGGCCTGGCAGGCCTCCTTGTCGTTCACGTAGGCGCCGCTCGGACAGGCGAGGCCGACCTTGAAGCCCTGCGGGAACCCGGCCTCGGCCAAGAGCTGCTTGGCCTTGGCCGGGTCGTAGGGCAAAGGCGGGAGGGTCGGATCGTACCCGAACTGCACGTTGCCGATCAGGCTGTTGACGCGCTGGGCGTGCCCGGAGAAGAGGCTCTTGATGATGGCCTGGAGGTCGACGCCCATGTTCATGGCCACCCGGACCCGGGGATCCATGATCGGGGTGCCCTTGCCCGTGGTCAGGTTGTTGAAGGCGATGTAGTAGGTGCGGGTCGAGAGCGCGCTGGAGACGTGGAGGTTCGGGTCACGCTCGAGGGCCGGCACCTGCTGGGGCGGGATCCGGAGGGCGAGGTCGATCTGGCCCGTCTGGAGGGCGGCCACGCGTGACGCGCTCTCGGGGATGAAGCGCCAGACCAGCGTCTGGACCTTCGGGAGGCCCGGCAGGTAGTAGCTCGGATTGGCCTTGAAGGTGGCGTGGTCCCCCTTGACCCACTCCGCGAACACGAACGGGCCGGTCCCCACCGGCCGCTGGGTGGCCCCCTCGTCGCCCTGCTCGGCCGTGTACTTCGGCGGGAAGATGGCGGCCGACACGTTGGCCATCTTCTTCAGGAAGGTCGGGTCCGGCTTCTCGGTGACGATCCGGATCGTGTAGTCGTCCAGGTGCTCGATCCGGGCGATGGGGGTGAAGGGCTGGCGGTTGGCCCGCTGCTTCTCCTGGCTCCGCTTCCAGCTGGACTCCACGGCCTTGCCCGTGAAGGGCTCGCCGTTGTGGAACTTCACGCCCTTCCGGAGACGGAAGAGGTAGGTCGTGCTGTTCTCCACCTGCCAGGACTCGGCCAGGAGCGGCTTGACGTTGCCCTGCGGGTCCAGGTACAGGAGGGGCTCCATCGCCGAGGCGGCGACGTTCAGGCTGTTGACCTCGGGAGACATGGTGGGATCCAGCGTGTTGATGTCGGTGGGGATCCCGATGGTGAGAGTGCCACGGGGCTGGGCGAAAGCCTCTTGGGCCAGACCCCCCGCAAACACCGCCAGCCACACGACCCCGAGTCCGATCAGCATGCGTTTCATCGCCGCGGTCCTCCCTCTTGCCCGATTCTCCGGGTGTCCCTCAGTCGCCCTTGACCACCGGCCGGAGCGCCGCGATGTGATCCGGGGTCGTGGCGCAGCAGCCGCCGATGATCTGGGCGCCCATGTCGCGCCACGTCCGGCCATGCTCCGCATATCGCTCGGGCGTGTTCTCGCCGACGTCGATGACGTGGTACTGGGTCTCGGGATAGTGAGCCGGCACCGGTCCGCGCCGATAGCCGATGTTGGCGTACGCGCCCGTCGTCCCGGGGTAGGCCTCGCGTAGCTTCGGCAGGGTCGCGGTGATGGCGGCCGGGGGACTGCACATGAGCAGGATGGCGTCCACCTGGAGTCCCTGCTCGTCGATCGCGCGCACCAAGTCGTCCACGCTCTCGCCGCTTGTCATCGTGCCGTCGACCGTGGCGTGGATGCCGAGCCAGACCGGGAGCCCGCTCACCCGCGCCGCGCGGACCGCGGAGAGCAGCTGGAAGACGGCCGACATCGACTCGATGAGGATGAGATCGGCCTTGGCCTCCGCCAGGACCGCCACCTGGTCGCTCCACTCGCGGAGGAGCGACGTCGCCGGCGCGACCCGGGCCGGGTCCCAGCCGGTCGGGAAGCGGGTCGTGGGCGCGATCGAGCCGGCGACCGCCGCGGCGGGGGCGAGGCGGTCGCGGGCCTCGCGGGCGATCTCCACCGCGCGGCGCGAGAGCTCTTCCATCCGGTGGGCGAGGCCCACCCGGGCGAGCTGACCGCGGTTGGTGTTGTAGCTGTTGGCGGTGACGACATCCGCCCCGAGCCGGAGGTAGTCCTCGTGGATCGCGCGGAGCACCTCCGGCGCCTCGTCGACCGCCGGCGCCGACCACGCGCCGAGGCCACCCTCGACCGACGAGCCCTTGGACACGTTGACGCCCCGGCGCTGCAGCTCGGACCCGGTCCCGCCGTCGAGGAGCAGGCGCTCCCCCCGGGCCAGGCGCTCCGCCAGCGTCGCTGATCGCATCGTCGCGCGCTCCATCGTCGTCACGGCTCCCTTCTCGTGATGGCGCCGGGGCTCCAGCGCGGCGCCGCGCTACGACGGTAGCCGGGAT
>Ga0066903_100006362_pt1 | contig 10478 bp, 6 predicted proteins | sample PanSoiMetaGPlot1_FD_67491 | JGI IMG/M metagenome (GOLD analysis project Ga0066903, IMG submission 67491) | Tropical forest soil microbial communities from Panama analyzed to predict greenhouse gas emissions - Panama Soil - Plot 1 (version 2) | ecosystem: Environmental > Terrestrial > Soil >...
GCTCTCGCCGGCGGGGCCGCTTCTCGTCACGATCGTGGACGTCGTCGCGCATCGTCGCACCTAGCCCGAGGATTGCCCGACCGGGCGCCGCGCGCGCAGACTGGCGCCGTGGCCGAACCCGCCCTCGACGCGCTCCGCGCCCGGATGCACGAGCTCAAGGACCTCGGAGGAATCCTCGGTCTGATGACCTGGGACCAGGAGACCTATCTGCCCTCGAAGGCGGGCCCTGCGCGGGCGGCGCAGCTGGCGACGCTCCAGGGTCTCTACCACCAGCGGCTCGTGGCTCCGGAAGTGGGGGACTGGCTCGAGCAGGCCGAGCGATCCGGCGCGCTCGACCCAGCGACCCGGGCGATGCTCAAGGTGTTCCGGCGCGAGCGAGATCATGCGGTGCGCGTTCCGGAGTCGCTGGTCCGTGCCCTGGCCGAGGCGCAATCGGTCGGCCTCGAGAGCTGGCGCCAGGCACGTTCCGAGCGCGCCTTCGCCCGTTTCGCCCCTGCGCTGGACCGTCTGCTGGACCTCCGGCGCGAGCAGGCCGACGCCATCGGCCATGGCGGCGAGCGCTACGACGCCCTCCTCGACCACTTCGAGCCGGAGATGACCACCGCCCGGCTGCTGCCGGTCCTGGAGGCGCTCCGCACCGCGCTGGTCCCGCTGGTGGACGCGCTGGACGGGACGGTCGGCGGCCCGGAGGTTTTCGATGGCCGGGTGTTCGACCCCGAGCAGCAGTGGCGGTTCACCCTCCAGCTCCTGGAGCTCCTCGGCTTCGACCTCGGCGCGGGACGGCAGGACCGGAGCATCCACCCCTTCACCGGTGGAACGCATCCCACCGACGTCCGCCTCACCACGCGCATCGACCCCCGGAATCCCTCACCCGCCGTGTTCGGGACGCTGCACGAGTTCGGGCACGGCCTCTACGAGCAGGGCTTCGCGCCGGAGCACCACCGGACGCCGCTCGCTGCCGCCCCCTCGATGGGCTTGCACGAGTCGCAGTCCCGCCTCTGGGAGAACCTGGTCGGGCGGAGCTTGCCCTTCTGGGGCTTCCTCTACCCGCGGTTGCAGGCGGCCTTCCCCGAGGCGCTCGCGGGGGTCGAGCTCGAGTCCTTCCACCGGGCCGTCAACCGGGTGCGGCGTTCGCCGATCCGCGTCGAGGCGGACGAGGTCACCTACAACCTGCACATCATCCTCCGCACCTCGCTCGAGGTCCGCTTGCTCCGCGACGAGCTGGCGGTGAACGACCTCCCCGAGGCCTGGAACGCCGAGATGGAGCGCACGGTGGGCCTCCGCCCGCGCGACGACGTGGAGGGCGTGCTCCAGGACATCCACTGGGCCCACGGAGAGCTCGGCTATTTCCCCACCTACGCTCTCGGAAACCTGTATGCGGCGTCGCTGATGCGGGCCGCGGAGCAGGGACTGCCTGCACTGTGGGACGAGATCGCCCGCGGTGAGCTGGGCTCGCTCCGGGCCTGGCTCCGCGACCGGATTCACCGGCACGGCGCATGGGGGTCTGCCGAGGAACGGGTCCAGGCAGTGACCGGGCATGGCCTCACCGACGCGGACTTCCTCGCCTACCTCCGAGCGAAGTACGGCGCGCTCTCCGGTCGTCCGCTGCCGTCCTGATGCCGCCCGGGGTGGTCCCCGTGCCGCGGCCTGCACCGTCGCCCCAGGCAGTCGTCGTCACGCCTCAGAGCTCGAGGACGCGCTCCCCGCTCTGGGAGGTCCGCCCCGTCACCCGCACCCAGTCGCCCGGTTCCGGTGCGCTGGCCGGGAAGGGTGACGTCCGCGAGCGAACGACCCGCACGCCGCTCGCCGCTCTTCCGTCGGGATCCTGCATCGCGAAACCGAACGCACCGGAGCTGCTCCTCCAGCGGGCGACCACCACGCCCCGGACCGAGACGGTGAGACCGGACGCCCAGCCCGCGACGAGCTGGTGCACCTCGTCCGACGCGGCCGCGGGAACGCCCGCTGGTGGCTCCGGGCCGTCGAGATCCTCGCAGCTGGAGGGAGCGACGACGGAGAGCGGCGAAGGACCGCTGGAGCGCTGCTGCCAGATGCCGCGAACGGCTGCGATCCGGGCGCCCTCCGCCCAGCGCGAGCGACAGGCGGGCTTCGGGCCGAGATATGCGTAGGTGTCGACGGCCAGCGATCTGCCCCGCTCGTCGACCAGGGCGAACCCGTCGCAGTAGCTGCCGCTCGGGACTGCGCAGGGCACGGTGCGGACCTGGCCACCGGCGTCGAGCTGAACGCGCATGTCGGTGAACGGGCCGGGCCCGGCGTCGGGCCGCAGCTCGTCCAAGGTGGCGATGTGACTCGGTGGAAGCGCACGCCCTCGCTCGAGCACCTCGATGCCCACCCCACGGGCGGGTGTCCAGATGCCACCGTCACGGAAGGACGAGGCCGGGTCCCCATCCGGAGACGGCGGCGTCTCGCCTCCCGAACATCCGGAGCAGCCCATTGCCCCGGTCAGCAACAAGACCGCGCAGATCCGCATCCGGATTCCCCCCGGCCGGGAGGAAAGCAAGGAGCCCGCCATCACCCTTTGGCTGGCCGGGAACGGTCAGGGCGTTTCGTGCTCGTCGGGAGGCGCCATGGGTCAGTGACGGTTGATGGCAGTGTCGTGCCGTTCGGGTATCGGTCTTGCGGCGGTCGGATGACGCCCCTACGCTGCGCGCCGGCTCCCAGTGGAAAGCGGTGGAAACACAGTTCTGGTCAAGCACACCACGGTCTCCGAGGCGGCGGCACTGCGCGAGGACCTCAGGAGCTACCTGGTGGTCATCGAGCACGGCGAGGTGGTGGCCCGGCACCCGGTCGGGCTCGAGCCTCTCACCGTCGGTCGCGATCCCGCACGGGACATCATCATCTCCGACGAGAAGGTCTCCCGCCTCCATCTCCAGGTCGCGGTGCTCGCCGGCGAGGTGGTGGTCGAGGACCTCGGGTCGAGCAACGGCACCTTCCTGGACGGTGTCCGTCTCATGACTCCGACGGTGCTTCCGCCCGAACGCTGGGTGCAGCTGGGAAGCCGCCTCCTCAAGCACGAACGGCGCAGCCAGCGCGAGACCGAGCGCGAAGCGGAGCTGCAGCGCGATCTCGAGAAGGCACGCGCCTACGTCCAGTCGCTCCTCCCGCCACCGGTGCGAACCGGCGACGTCCGCACCGACTGGTTCCACCGTCCGTCCGCCGCGCTTGGCGGGGATGCGTTCAGCTACTGGCCGCTCGACCGCGACCACCTCGTCGCGTACCTGGTCGACGTCTCCGGCCATGGCGTCGAGGCGGCGATGCACTCGGTCAGCGTCCTCAACGTCATGCGCCAGAAGGCGTTACCGGGGGTCGACTTCCGGGATCCGGGGCAGGTGCTCGACGGACTGAACGCGAACTTCCAGATGGAGGACCACGGAGGGCTCTTCTTCACCCTCTGGTACGGCGTGTACTCGCGGTCCGCGCGCCGCCTCCGCTACGCCACCGCGGGCCATCACCCGGGAATCCTCTTCGCCGGCGGGGCCGCTCCCGAGCACTTGCGCACCCGCGGCCCGATGATCGGCGCCGTTCCCGGGCAGAAATACACCGCCGCGGAGACGCTCGTCCCCCCGGGGTCGCTGCTGTACCTCTTCTCGGACGGGGCATTCGAGGTGACCAGCCCCGAGGGTCGCCAGCTCGGGCTGGAGGACTTCCTCCCGCTGCTCGGGGGATCCGGGGCCGGCACCCCCGGCGAGGCGGAGCGCGTCTACGTGGCAGTCAGGAAACAAGCCCGGCCGGGACCACTCACCGACGACTTCTCGGTGCTCGCGGTCAGCTTCGATTGAAGGCAAGCTGCGCGCCTTCCAGAGGAGCCGCGACGATGAAGATGGACATCTCGGAACAGGACGGCGTGCTGAGAATCGGCCTAGTGGGCCGCTTGGACACGCCAGGCGTCGACGCCATCGAGACCCGTCTCACCGCTGCGTGCGTGCCTGGCGCGGCGCGAGCCATCGTCGACCTCTCCGGGGTGGAATTCATCGGCTCCCTCGGGCTCCGGATGTTCATCACCATTGCCCGGGCACTCAGTCGCAGGAGCGGGAAGATGGTCCTCTACGCGCCGCAGGGCTTCGTGGCCCAGGTGTTCGAGACCGCCTCGCTCGGGGACATCATCCCGGTGCGGCCGGACGCCGCGGCAGCCCTGGCAGCGGTCAAGGCCTGAGGCCGCGGCCCATGGGGAGCGCCGCGCCGCCTGAGTCGCCCCGGCGCTTCGAGCTCACGCTCCCGGCCACCCGTCCCGGCTTCGCCCTGGGCTTCGACGAGCTGCGGCGCGGGCTGGACACGCTCGACCTCGAGCCACGGGCGAGGTTCTCCGCCGAGCTGGTCTTCGAGGAGGTCGTCGCCAACGTCCTCCGCCACGGCACGCGGCCGGACACGGACACCCGTGTCTCCGTGGAGGTTCAGCTCGCAGACGGCGCCCTCCGCCTCACCTTCCTGGACGACGGACTGCCCTTCGATCCGCGAGGCCGCCCGGATCCCGAGCCGCCGAGCGACCTCGAGCATGCGGAGACCGGCGGCCGAGGTCTCATGCTCATCCGGAGCGTCTCCAGCTCGATGGAGTATCAGCGCACCCCGGAGGGGCAGAATCGACTCACGGTCCTCGTCAGAGGGCAGCAGCGCGGCGGCCCGGGATGAGGTACGACCCCGACCCCAGCTGACGCACACGGGAGGGGTTCATGGTTGGGACCGGACGGCCCTTGGGGTGGCTTGCGCACGCGGTGGTCGTGGCCGCGTTGCTGGCGCTCCCGGCGCACGCGCAGAACGCGCTCCACTACTTCAAGAACTACTTCGTGACCGGCGACTACGTCGCGGTCGGCGTGGGGCTCCAGCACACCGGCGTGAACGGATTCGCCACGGGCACGCTCACCGTCGACCCTGCGCAGATTCCCGCCAACGCGGAAGTCGTCGCCGCCTACCTCTACTGGCAGACCATCTCCAGCAGCGGCACCCCGGACCCCTCCGCGCTCCAGGGGGCGAAGTTCAAGGGCAACGACATCAGCAAGATCGCGGTGCTGCTCAGCCCCACAGGCAGCGCGCCGTGCTGGAGCAGCGGAGGCGCGACCGGCACCGGCGGGTCGAAGGCCACCTGGTCGTTCCGGGCGGACGTGCAGCGCTTCTTCCCGCGGGTACGCCCCGCGAACCCGAACGAGCCGGTCCAGGTCGAGGTCGCGGGCAGCCACACCGTCACCCTGCCCGACATGGGAGGCAGCAACCAGCTTCCCTCGACGCTCGGCGCGGGGCTGATCATCGTCTACCGCGTCACCGGCTACGACCCTGCCACCGGATACCAGTTGCCGCGGATGCCGCTCCGCTCGATCGTCCTCTACGACGGCGGCTTCACCATGGACAACCACACCAAGCAGATGCAGGTCACGCTCGAGGGCTTCTACGAGGCGTCGCGCAGCTCTCCGTTCGCGCGGCTGACGCATTTCGTGGCCGACGGGCAGGCGAACAAGACCGAACGGGTGCAGATCACCAGCACCGCCTCCGCCGCCGACAACCGACTGGTGGCAATCAACCCCTTCAACGCAAACACCGGGTTCGAGGCGACCACTTTCCAGAACGTCCCGCTCGAGCCCGGGGCGATGAAGGCCACCGTCACCGTCGATCCCGGCGGCAGCGGCTCGTTCGACTGCCTGAGCTGGAGCTCGGTGGCGATGAGCACGGTGGTGCAGGACAGGGACGGCGACGGCATCCTCGACGTCCAGGAGTCGAGGACGGAGTGGAGCTCGAAGCCCAGCCGGCTCGCCTCCGTGTACTCGAGCTGGCCGCTGACGGACCCGACTGGAGCACCGCTCCCGGACCTGGGCGCGATGGGTCTGAATCCCGACGTGCAGGACGTCCTCGTTCACGTCGACTACCTCACCGGCGCGGACGGGCACTCGCATCTTCCGGCGAACAGCGCGCTCCAGGCGGTGGCCACCGCCCTACACAACGCGCCCCCCCGCCCCTCGCTCGTCGCCTCAGGGCTGTGCGCCGCGAACGCCGCCCCCGGTCAGTGCCCGATCGCCGTCCACTTCGACGTGGGCTCGAACTACCAGCCGCCCCCGAGCTTCAAGCTCTCCTCGTGCGCCTCGGCGAGCACCTGGACCACCGACTGCGCCGTCGTCCCCGCCGCTCTCGCCAAGGGCGGGAACGCGATTCCCGAGGCGCTCTGCTCGGCGAGTGGCTTCAGCCCTTCAGGGGAGCCCTGCGCCTTCAAGGGATTCGCAGGGGTGGTGGGCTGGAAGAGCGGCTTCCGGGCGTTCCGGGATGCGCCGGTGAACCGTGCTCAGGGCGGTGCGGCTTGCAGCCTGGGCCAGCCCGGTTGCGAGCCCCGGATGCCCCGGAACCGGAAGGACATCGCCCGCTACGCGCTCTTCGCCCACGCACTGGGCTACGCCTCACCGACCGATCCGTCGGTCCCGAGGAAGACCTCGGGCATCGCCGAGTGTGGCGGAGACCTGATGGTGACTCTGGGGCTGTGGGACTTCCAGACCGGCACCGCCTTCATGCAGGGCTCCACGCTCCTCCATGAGCTGGGCCACACCCTCTGTCTGAAGCACGGCGGCGTGGTGGCCTCCGGGGCGATCGAGCCCAACTGCAAGCCGAATTACCAGAGCGTCATGAACTACCTGTTCCAGGTGCGGGGGCTGCTCACTCCCCAGGGAGTGCCCACGATCGACCTGTCGAAGCAGGTGCTCCCGCCGCTCTCCGAGTCGGCGCTCGCGGAATCCACCGGGCTCGGCGCCGCCACCCCGTACCTCCCGCGCTGGTTCGCGCCGTTCTCGTCGAGCTACATCGACACCGCGCTCGCCACCACCCCGGCCACCCGGCGCTGTGACGGCTCACGGCTCCAGCCCGGCGCTCCGGCCTTCGTGCGCATCGATGGGGATCCGCGTCTTCTGCCTGCCGTCGACTGGAACGGCGACGGGCAGATCGCCGGGACCGACGCGCAGGACGTGAACTACGACGGGGTGCCGGGGCAGTCCTTCACCGGATCGAACGACTTCGCCACCATGGATCTGCGTCAGGTGGGCGCGCGGCGCGCCGTGGGCAGTCGAGCGATGAGCTACAGCGTGATCGACCCCACGACAGGTGTGGCTCCGGTCCCCCCTGCACCGGCGGTCGGCGGTGGGCTTTCGCTCGATACCGGCTTCTCGGACCTCGGGTTCTCCGACCTCGGCTTTTCCGACCTGGGCTTCTCGGACCTCGGGTTCTCCGACCTCGGAATCGGCGACCTGGGCTTCTCGGACCTCGGGTACGGCGAACTCGGGTTCGGGGACCTGGGCCCTCCGACGGACGAGGCGCTCGGGCCGGGGGACCTGAACCTCGATACCGCCGGCTCTCTCGGAAACGCCCCGAACTTCCTGACCGCGGTCGCGCTCAAGGGGAAGGTCGGAGGCGTCCAGCTCGCCTGGTCTGCGCCCAACGTGGGAGTGCCCATCGCCTATCAGGTGTACCGGGTGGAGGGCGCGAGCGTGACGCCCACCAACTTCGCCGCCCGCGCGCTGGTCGCCAACGTCGCGGGGACGGTGACGACCATTACCGACATCAGCCAGGTGCTGAAGAACAACCGGACGTTCACCTACTTCGTGGTGGCGACGCTGCCTCCGCCGCCGGACTGCACGCCGACGCCGGCCTACAACTGCGTGGACAACCAGCAAAGCAGCGTCTCGAACTTTGCCACCGTGACCCTCTAGCGCTTGGCGCCACGGGACGCAGCAATCCGCCGGCGGATCTCGTCGAGCAGCGCGTCCTCTCCGGCCGGACCGCGGAGGTCGAGGTAGCGCTGGTACGAATCGGGGAAGCCGGCGGTGCCCAGACCCTCCCGCACCCGTCCCTGGGTGTAGTCGAGGAGCGGGGTGATGCCGAAGGTCGCCTCCTCGTCGAGGAACAGCGCGAGCGCCTCGCCGCGCCGGGCGAGACAGCGGTCGAGCTCGGAGTCGGCCTGGGCAAAGGCCCCGGCCTGCAGGTAGGCACGGGCGAGCTCGAACCGGCCGATCCAGGTGTCGAGCAGCGTGTTCGCCTCGCCGAGGATGGCGATCGCCTGGCGCGAGTCTCCGGCGGAGAGCGCCAGATCGGCCTCGAGCACCTTCGCGTGCGCCCTCGGCTCGGCGGGGAGTTCGTTGGCGAGGGCCTGGGAGATCGAGCGGGCGGCGTCGGTCTCGCCGGTGAGCGCGTAGATTCGCCCGGCGAGGAAGCGGACCTTTATCGTCTCGCTCTCGCCGATGGCCCGCCGGGCGGCGGCGATGGCCGCGGCCTTCCGGCCCCGGGAGAGCTCGGCGAAGGCAATCGCGGCCATCTTTGCCCCGGCGCGGTCGGGGTTGCCCGCCTTGAGGTCGGCCGCGGCGCCCTCCTCGAGGATGCGCACCGCCTCTGCGTAGCGTCCCGAGTAGACGGCGAGGTCGCCCAGTCCCGAGGCGGCGAGCGAGGCGCCGACCGGGCCCGCCCCGGCCAGGGCCTCCCAGGTCCGCCGCGCGTCGTCGAGCTTGCCCTGTCCGAGCTGGGCGAAGGCCATCGGCAGGTTTCCCAGCGGGCTCATCTGCTGGGCCCGCGCGGCCTCGGCCTGCGCGGTGGTGAAGTCGCTCGCGTACGCGGCGTACAGCGCGAGGTTCACCCGGTACAGCGCCCGGTTGGGGAGGATGGTCACCACCTCCCGCATCTCGTCGAGGGCCTGAGGCATCTCGCGCAGCCGGGAGAGGCAGAGCGCGCGGTTGTTGTGGGCGGCCGCATCGGAACGGTAGCGAGCCACCAGCGCTCCGTACTCCTTCACGCACGAGGGGTAGTCGGAGGTGAGGTAGTAGTAGAGCCCGCGGGTACGAAACCGCTCGCGCTCGGTCATCCGATCCACGTGACGGACCGCCTCGGTGATGTCCCGTTGCGCCTCCTGCTGCTTCCCCAAGTTCGACGAGGCGGTCGCCCGGCCGGCATAAGCCAGCCCGAACGCCGGGTCGCGCTCCACGGCGCGCTGGAAGCCATCCCGGGCCGCCTCGAACTGGCTTGATGCCAGCGCCTCCATCGCCACAGCGTAGTCGTGCACCACGTCCAGCGAGGTGGCGGTGAGGGTGTCCATGGCGAAGCGTTGCTCGGCGTCGGAGGTCTCGTCGCCGAGCTTCTTGCGGATCTGCTCGGAGAGCGCCCCCACCGCCGCCAGCACGCCCTCCCGCTGGGGAGCTTCCCGCTCGGCCTGAACGAGGATCTTCCCGGTCACCGCCTGCCGGGCGGTGGCGTGGATCTGGTAGCCGGAATCCGACTTCTCGATCGACCCGCCAACGACCACTCCCAGCCCCTGCTTCACCGCCAGCTCGTTGGCCGCACGCTCGTCGAAGTTCTCGGGCGGGCTGACGTTGAGCGCGCGGCGCACGTCGCTATGCGCGTAGGCGGTGACGAAGGGAGCGCTCTCCAGCGAGAGCTTGATCACCGGCTCGAGGGTCCGATCGAGCCCCGTGTCACCGGTCGTGTTCGCGAAGTCGCTGATGACCACGCTCACGGGGGCATGAGCGGCCGCCGGCGCACGAGGACGGAAGTACCACCACGCCGCCCCGATGCAGGCGAGCACCGTCACCGCGCCGATCGTCACCCGGCTCAGGCCCACGGTGCGCCGGATGCGGAGAGGCCGGCCCTGGTCGTCGAGCAGGTCCAGCGCCTCGGCGAGCTGCGACGCGTTCCGGAAGCGCTTCGATCGATCGGGATCGGTGCAGCGGGCGATGATCGCGTCGACTGCGTCGGAGACGCTGGGGTTCACTGCCCGCAGCGGAGGGACGGCGCGATCGCCCCGCGAGTTGAGCTCGTCGATGGCCGTGGGCCAGCGCGTCTGGCGTGCGCGCGCTCCGAGCATGTCGTGGAGCATCAGACCCACGGCGTACACGTCCGCGCTCTGGTCCACCGTCTCGCCCCGCGCCTGCTCCGGAGGCATGTACTCGAGGGTCCCCACCATCGAGCCGTCACGGGTGAGAGAAGCGTGGTGAGGGTCGAGGGGGTTGCTCCGTGGCGAGACGACCGGAGCGGTTCCTCCCTCGCCCTCGGCGGCGCGATCTCCCACCAGCCGGGCAATGCCGAAGTCGGTGATCAGCGCCTCGTCTCCCGCGCCCACCATCACGTTGGCCGGCTTGAGGTCCCGGTGAACTACCCCCGCGTGGTGGGCCGCCACCAGGCCGGCGCAGATCCGGCGGGTGATCCGCAGCGCCCGGTCGATCGGCAGCTGGCCCTCGCGCGACAGCAGCGTCGCCAGGTCCGTGCCGTCCACGTACGACATGGTGATGTACTTGAGACCCTCGATCTCGCCGAGGTCGTGGATGCGGATGACGTTCCGGTGCGAGACCAGCCGCGCAAGCAGCAGCTCTCGCTTGAACCGGCGCTGGATCTCGGCCGCAGCGGACGGGTCCCCCATGATGTCCGGCCGGATGAGCTTGATCGCTACGTCGATGCCGAGCTCGGTGTCCCACGCCTGGTAGACCGCGCCCATTCCACCGAGGCCCAGCAGCCGC
>Ga0066903_100006363_pt1 | contig 10478 bp, 11 predicted proteins | sample PanSoiMetaGPlot1_FD_67491 | JGI IMG/M metagenome (GOLD analysis project Ga0066903, IMG submission 67491) | Tropical forest soil microbial communities from Panama analyzed to predict greenhouse gas emissions - Panama Soil - Plot 1 (version 2) | ecosystem: Environmental > Terrestrial > Soil >...
TGAGCGACTCCACCGCGGCATCGATCCGGCGCTGGTCCCGCTGCTCGGGCGGGGTGCGGACCAGGCCCCAGAAGACGGTTCTCATGTCGGGCAGCAGGGTCGTCTGCTGCCAGTCCATCCATTGATCCGCGACCCCTCGCTCGGCGTGATCCAGCGGCCAGAGCCCTCCGGCGCCGAACTTGGCCGCGAGATAGCGGACGACGGCGTTCGATTCCCAGACGACGGCGTCGCCGTCCTGCAGCGTCGGGATGACGCGGTTCGGGTTCAGCGCGCGGTACTCGGCCGTGTCGAGGCCGCCGTACTCGCGGCCCGCGTCGATACGCTCGTGCGGGAGCTCGAGCTCCCCGATCGCCCACATGACCTTCTGGACGTTGCTCGATGAGGTCCGTCCCCAGACTCTCAGCATGCGTTCTCGTCCTACGCGCGAGTGCGCCAGAAGCGCTCGAGGGCGGCCGCGGCCTCCGCCGGACGCTCGAGCGGCCACCAGTGCCCGCAGCCCTCGAGCAGGACCAGCTCCCCGTGGACGCGCGCCGCGAGCCGCTCGGCAAAGCGGGGCGCGACGTAGGGATCGTCGCGGCTCCAGAGGACGAGGGCCGGTCGGTCGCAGCGTGCGACGCCGTCCTCCCACTCCTCGCCCACGTGGACGGCGGAGCGGTAGAGGCCGAGGATGCACTCCTTCATTCGCTGATCGACGTGCGCCGCCGCGGCGCGGGCGTAGTCGGAGGGCACGCCGGCCGCGGTCAGGCCCTCGGCGAGCGTCTGGGATTGCATCGCGGCCATGATCGCCTCGCCCACGCCGGGCGTCTGCCACTGCTGGGCGAGATCGTGCCAGACGTACTCGCGATCGACCGGTCCATCGCCCGCCGCCCAGGAACGGATCAGGTCGGGGCGCACCGACGCCACGCGCTGGACCAGGAGGCTGCCCCAGTCGTGACCCACGAGGTCGACGGGCGCACCGACGCGCTCGATCTCGCCGACGAGCCACGTGACGTAGGCTTCCTTCGTCGGCTCGAACCCGGGCGGCGTGGCGACACCGAACCCGGGCAAGCTCGGCGTCAGCACGTCGCGTCGCGAGAGGTGCGAGCGCAGCGTGTCCCACATCCGGTGCGTGTCCGGAACCCCGTGGACGAGGACGGCGGGCATGGAAGCGGCTATACAGCCCGCGCAATGGCGAGACAACGGCGCGGCGGACGCTCGGCTAGATGCGGAACGGCGGCAGCTCTCCGCCCTCGACGCGTCGAGGAGGAAGGGTCCGCAGGTAGGTCTCGCGCTGCCGCGTGGTGCTGTGCACCGGGTCCTTGTCGAACTGCGGGAGGACGTGCTTCCCGAACGTCTCCACCGCCTCGATCGCGACCTCGATCGGCATGGTCGTCGAGAGCATCCCGAAGGTGAGCTGGTCCGCGCCCGCGTCGGCGTAGTTCTTGACGGCGCGCGTGCACTCGTCCGGCGTCCCGATCACCACCAGGCCATTCCGGATCTGCTGCTCGAGCCGTTCGGGTGTCGGCTCGGGGATGAGGTCGGGCCACACCGGGATGCCGGGGGGCTTCGGGAACGTGTCGAGGTACCTGAAGACGAGGCTGTTCTGGTAGCCCGACGCCATGTTGCAGGCGATGTCGCGGGCCTTCCGTCCGTCCTCCAGGCAGAGCATCTGGCTCGTCACCATGACGTTGTTGTTGACGTAGGCGCCGGCCGGCTCGGCGTGCTCGATCTCCTTCTTGTAGGTCTCGATCAGGCGGGCCAGCGTGTCGGGCGAGCCCATGGTGAAGCAGAGGACGCCCAGGCCCATGCGCGCCGCCTTCTCGAAGGTGGCCGGGCTGCCCGCGGCGACCCACATGGGCGGGTGGGGCTGCGTCGCCGGCTTGGGGAGGATGTTGCGGGGTGGCATGGAGAAGAATCGGCCCTCGAACGCGTACTCGGTCTCCCGCCACATCCGCTTGAACTGCGGCACGACCTCGTCGAACATCTGCCGGGTCAGGTCGGGATCGAGGATCCCGAACCCCCGCATCTCGACGGTCGATGAACCGCGTCCCATGCCGAACTCGAAGCGGCCCTGGCTCAGGTTGTCGAGCATCGCCACGCGCTCGGCGACGCGCGCGGGATGGTTGACCGGCGGCGTCACGTTGAAGATGCCGGTGCCGATGTGGATGCGGCGGGTGAGCGCGGCGACGTAGGCGAGGAATGATTCGTTTGCTGACAGATGCGAATACTCGGTGAGGAAGTGGTGCTCGGTCGCCCAGGTGTACTTGAAGCCGGCACGGTCCGCCGCCTTCACCCACTCGACCTCGTCCATCAGCCGCTTCTGCTCGGCGTGCTCCGGATCGCGCTCGCGGAGCATGCGGGGGAGGTAGAGGCTGTTGAAGATGCCGAATTCCATCGCGTCGCGGGACGGCTCAGCGTCGGTTGCCCGAGACGTACGTCTCCGCTCGGTCGCGTGTCAAGGTAGGCGTGTTGCCTTGACAAGATCTTCCCGCCGGTCGTAAGCGATACGCGTCTCGTTCCTCCGGAGGGGTCGACATGCGCGCGTCGCGGGCGGCGATCGGAAGCCGCATCGGGGTGGTGCTCTGCCTGCTCTGCCCGTTGATCGGTTGCGAGCCGCAGCCGGTCGCGAAGCCCGAGCCGCCGGCCCTCACGTCGCCGCGAACGACCGAGGAGCTGATCGCCTTCGTCGAGCGCGCGGCGGCCGTGGTGCAGGTGAAGGGCAGCGACGCGTTTGCCGATCTCGGCCGGCGGCCGAGCGTCTGGAGCCACGACGATACCTACCTGTTCATCGCCGAGGCCGGCACGAACCGGATCGTCGTCCATGGAGCGGACCGGACCCGGCTCGGCGCGGACCTGACCACCCTCAAGGGCGCGGAAGGTCGTTCGTTCGGCCGCTGGGGCCTCGAGGCGCTCGCCACGCGTGATCATGCGTGGATCTTCTACAAGCGGGCGCGTCCGGCCGGCGGCGCGCCGGTCTGGAAGGCGTCGTATCTGAAGCGGGTCGATGCCGCGTCGGGAGAGAGCTACATCGTGGGGAGCGGCGTGTACGATCTGAAGGTCGACCGTCGCTTCGTGACCGAGCTGGTCGACATGGCCGTCGCTCGGATCCAGGAGGACGGGCGGGCCGCCCTGAAGCTCGTCCGCGAGCGGGACGGGCCGTTCGTCTACCAGCAGACGCAGGTGTTCGTGATCGACACGCGGGGCGACGTGCTCGCCGATCCGCTCTACCCCGAGCTGGAGCGGAAGAACCAGATCGACCTGAAGAGCGCCGACGGCCGGCCGGTGCAGCGTGATCTGATCCAGCTGATCCAGACCGAGAGCGCCGGCTGGCGGACGGGATACCTCTGGCCGCGTCCCTATGGCGGCAAGGCCGGGCACAAGGACATCTACATGCGACGAGTCCAGGTTGGCCGGCAGACACTGGGCGTCGGCTCGGGACTCTACGTGGATTGAAGGAGGCGCGCATGGGCACGTTCAGCCAGCAGGAGATCGAGCAGGTCTTCCGCCTCTACTGGCGTACCGGCGCCGTCGGTGAGGACTGGGACGCGTGGGCCGATCTCTTCACCGAGGACTGCGTCTACATCGAGCACTTCTACGGGACGATGCGGGGACGGGAGACCGTGCGCGCCTGGATCAAGCCGATCATGGCGAAGTACGGAGAGATCTATACCAGCTACGAGTGGCACGTGGTCGACGCCGAGCGTGGCCGCGTCGTCTTCTACATGCAGAACCGGCGCGATCATCCGGGCGGGCAGGGCACCATCGATTTTCCCGGGATCTCGATCCTCGAATACGCCGGCGGTGGGAAGTGGCGGAGCGAGGAGGACTTCTGGTCGGTGACTGGGCGGGAAAAGGCGATGCGGGCTTACGAGGAGGCGTGCCGGCTCTGCGATCCGGATCACCCGCGCAAGCGGACGCGGCGGGACTGGGGCAACGGTCCCGAGTGGACGCGGGGCCCCAGGTCCTAGGGCTCACGCCACCTCTGCCTTCGGCACGAGCGGGTGTCGCTTGAGGAGCTGCGCGTAGTAGACGAGGTTCCGCGCCAGGTTGGTAGCCATGTGCTGGGTTGCCTCGTTCATGCGGCGCTTCGCGCAGTCCCCGCTCGTCGGCTGCCCCACCTCGCCCACCCAGTAGGCGGCGCACTCGGGCGGAAGGGTGAACCCCATCCAGGTGAGCACCATCATGATGCTGCCCATGGTCGAGAGGGCGCCGTCCTCGCTCCCCGTGATCACGATGCCGGCGACCTTGTTGTAGAGCGCGCTCCGCCCGTCGGCACGGTACTCCTCGTCGAGCGCGTCCATGCGCTCGATCACGCGCTGCATGAGGCTCGACCGACCACCCCACCAGATGGGCGTCGCGAGGATCACGATGTCGGCAGCCCGCAGGGCAGAGACGATCGCGGGCCAGTCGTCGTCCTCGCTCTCCCGGAAGCCGAGCCCGACGGGGATGCGGCGGTCCGCCAGCCGGACGATCTCTCCTTGCGCCCCGTGCTCCCGCATGTGGTCGAGGACGAGGGTGGCCAGCTCCTCGGTGTTGGAGAGCTCGGGTCCGTGCTTGAGGGAGCCGTTCAGCACGAGGACCTTCAGCGGCGTGCCCGGGGCGGGCATATCGCAGCGGCGCGGGCGCTTCGGCTTGTACATGGCGACGGGCCTCCTTGTCGTGAGATGCCGGTCGTACACCGGCCGTAACGGATCTACTTGACAGCGCCCGGGCTCCGACCCTAGTCGCCCGGGCACCCCGGCGTATGAAGAGCTTGCTCGAATGGCTCGTTGCACACGCCCGCTGGGTCGTGGCAGCGGTGGCGGTAGTATCGATCGGCCTCGGGCTCGCCGCGATGCGGCTGACGCTCGAGTTCCACGCTGGCGATCTCCTGCCGCAGGGCCATCCTTTCATCGCGGTCCACAACCGCTACCACCGGAACTTCAGCGAGGCCAACACCCTGACGGTGATGGTGGAGGCGCGCGAGGGAACGATCTTCACGGTGCCCATCCTGACCACGATCTTCCACCTCACCGAGGCGGTCGACGGGCTCCCGGGGGTCAACCACGACCAGGTCACCTCGGTGGCGCACCGCATGACGCGCTGGGCTCGCGTCCGTGCGGGCGGGGTGATCGCGAGTGACCCGATCATGCTCGGGCCGCCGCGGGACCAGATCGAGGCGGACGAGATCCGCCACGAGGTGATCCAGTCGTACGCGTTCGGTTCGATGGTCTCGCTCGACGAGCGGGCGGCCATCATCCGGGCCGGGTTCGACGAGCGGCGGCTCGACTACCGCGTGCTGTTCGACGCCGTGAACGAAGGCATCCTGCCCTACGCCGACGAGCGCGCGGCGATCTACGTGAGCGGGCAGCCGCGGCTGAATGGCTGGATCCTCCACCTCCAGGGGCAGGTGCTGATCGCGTTCGCGGCCGCCATCGTGCTGACGTGGGTCGCGCTCTACGCCTACTTCCGCGACTGGCGGGGGGCGCTGCGCCCGACGATCTCCGGTGGGCTCGCCGCGCTCTGGGGCTTCGGGCTCATGCAGCTCACCGGCTTCGCGCTGAACCCGCTCACGCTCGTCATCCCGTTCCTCATCACGGCCCGCGCTGTCAGCCACTCGGCGCAGATGCACGATCGGTACTACGAGGAGCTCGCGGGAGGAGCCGCCAAGACGAGTGCCATCGGCAGCGCCTTCGTCGGGCTCTTCGCCCCCACGCTGGCGGGCATCCTGACCGACGCGCTCGGGGTGCTCGCGATCGGCATCGTCGGCATCCCGGCGCTCCGCCAGCTCTCCGTGACCGCGACCCTCTGGCTCCTCTCGCTGATCGTGACCGAGCTGCTGCTGAATCCGATCGTCTACACCCACCTCCGCGCCCCCGAGCTGGCCAAGATCCGCGCGCGCGAGCACGGAGCGTTCACCCGCCGGCTTGTCCGCATGGCCGATGTCGTGCTGGCGCCGCGGGGTCGATGGATCACGCTCGCGGCGGGTGGGGTGGTGCTCGTCGTCTCGGTCGCGCTCCTGCCGTTGATCCGCATCGGCGACCCGGAATCGGCCTCACGCATCCTGGCCCCCGACGCCGAGTACAACCGGAGTCATCACGCGATCCAGGAGAGCTTCGGCGGCAGCGAGCCGTTCATGGTGGTGGTCGAGGGGGATCGACGGGATGCCCTGCAGGAAGCGGGGGTCCTCCGCACGATCGAGGAGTTCCAGCGCTACCTCGAGCGCACGCCGGTGGTCGGCGCGAGCTTCTCGCTGGTCGATCTCCTGAAGAGCATGGGCCAGCTCTTCCACGAGCTGGAGCCGAAGTGGGCCGTGATCCCCACCAACGAGCGCGACATCCGGACCATGTTCTTCACGTACTGGGGATCGGTCTTCCCCAGCACGGCCGCACAGTACTTCACCGCCGACATGTCGACCGCGCACATCACGTTCTTCTGCCGCGATCACACCCTCGAGCACGTGCGGCAGCTGGTGGCGGCGGCCCAGACGTTCATCGCCGCCCATCCGCTGCCGCACGTCCAGTTCCGCCTGGCGGGCGGCTTCATCGGCATCATGGCGGCCGTCTACGACGAGATCCTCCGCAGTCAGGCCCTCATGACCGCGGCCGCCTTCCTCGTCATCTTCGTCGTCGTAGCCGCCACGTATCGCTCGTTCATGGCGGCAGTGCTCCTCATCGTGCCGCTCGCCCTCGCCAACACGCTCGTCAACGCCTACATGGCGGCGCGCGGCATCGGGCTCGACCTCAACACGCTTCCGGTGATCGCGGTCGGAGTCGGATTCGGCATCGACTACGGCATCTACATCCTGAGCCGCGTGCAGGAGGCGACGGCCGCGGGCGCATCGCTCACCGATGCAGTCCGCGAAGGCCTGATCCGAGCCGGCCGGCCGGTCGCCTTCACGGCCGTCACCATGACCGCGGGCATGCTCTGCTTCACGCTCACCGCCCTCCGCTTCGTCGGCGAGATGGCGGCGCTCCTGGCGCTCTGGATGGCGACCAGCGCCGCGACGGCGCTCGTCCTCCTGCCCGCGCTCCTGGTCGTGATCCGGCCGCGCTTCCTCAGCCGGTCTCGGCCAGCGCTCCCTCGATCCGCAGCAGCTTCTTCTTGATCTCGAGCCCGCCCGTGTAGCCGCCGAGCATGCCGCCCGCCGCGATCACGCGGTGGCAGGGGATGACGATCGGCACCGGGTTGTGGCCAAGAGCCTGTCCGACGGCGCGGCTCCCTCCCGGCCGCCCGATGCGGCGCGCGATCTCACCGTACGACACCACCTGGCCCACCGGGACCCGGGCGGCGGCGAGGAGCACCCGGCGCTGAAAGGCGCTGACGTGGCGGAAGTCGATCTGGATGTCGAACCGCCGCCGCTCGCCGTCGAAATAGGCGCGGAGCTGATGGACGATGCCGGCCGTCTTGGCCGGAGAAGGGATGACGTCGAACGCGTGCCGCTCACGGAGCTCGGTCACGAACGACGCCTCGCTGCTCCGGAACGACACGCGCACCAGTCCCGCTTCGGTCGCGGCCACGAGCACGCGGCCGATGGGGCTGGAGATGGCGCAGTAGTAAGCCGTCGGCCGGGGTCGCGGCGCACGGATCGCGCCGTAGATGCGGGTGAAGGTGCCGAGCGTCCGCCGGTAGGCGGCCAGCTCGCGCCGTCCCGCGGCGCTCCGGAGCCACGTTTCGAGGGCCGGCGACGCGGGGGCGTCGCCGAGCAGCATCGCGATGATCTGATCGTCGTGGCGGGTCAGCTCTCTCGTCATGGGTTGGGTCCTCCGAGCAGGGCACGGAGCTTCTTGATCGCCTGGTAGACGTTGGCGCGCGCGGCGGCCTCGTTGCCGCCCAGCATCGCCGCGATCTCGGCGTAGGCGAGCCCGTGAAACTGCCGCAGCATGAGCGCGGCACGCTGCCGTGGCGGGAGGCCGCTCACGGCCGTCGTCACCGCCACCAGCTGGAGCCGCTGCTCGCCCGACGTCGCGCCCCGCGCGGGCAGGCCGTCCAGCTCGACGTCCACCCGGCGCGCGACCATGCGCGACCGACGCCTGAGCGTGCTGAGCGCGTTATGCGTGGCGATGCGGTAGAGCCAGGCCCGGGAGTTCGAATCCGGCCGCAGGCGGGCGAAGGCCCGCTGGGCGCGGAGGAAGGTCTCCTGGCAGACGTCCTGCGCATCGTGCTCGTCGCCGAGGAAGCGGACGAGATAGGCGAGGAGCTCCGGCCGATGCCGCTCCGCGAGGTCGGCGAGGGAGAGCCCGGACCGCACCATGCTCGTCCTTCCTAACCGCGCAGCCGACCCGTGCGTGAAATGACGGGCCCCGATTTCACGTCGAGCCGTCGGCTGGTGTTGTAGCAGCGGTGTTCACGGATCGTAGCGCCCAGATCGAATGGCTGGCGAGCCTCTTCCCGGCCGTGAGTCCCGCGCAGGGGAAAGTGACCGTCATGTTCACGGACATCGAGGGCTTCACCGCCTTCGCGGCCTCGCGCGGCGAGCGGGCGACGATGGGGCTCCTCCGCCGCCACGACATGGCGGTGCTGCCGCCCCTCCGAGGGCACGGCGGCCGGATTCTCAAGCGCCTCGGCGACGGGCTCATGGCCACCTTCCCGTCCCCGGGCGACGCGGTGTCGGCGGCGCTGGCCATGCAGCAGGCCGCCACGGGGCGCGGCGGCCTGCGGCTCCGGATCGGGGTGCATGCGGGCACCGCACGGTGGCGCGAGGGAGACCTCGTCGGTCATCACATGAACCTCGCCTCGCGCATCGCCGATCGAGCGCCGGGTGGGCAGATCCTGGTGAGCGAGGCAGTGCGGACCGCCGCGCAGGGCGTCCGGGCGCGGTTCCGGAGGACGCGCCCGCTCGTCGTGCCCGGTCGGGAGCCGACGGCGCTCTTCCGCGTCGAGGGCTGACACGCGCTCAGCGCTGGATGCCGAGCTTCTCTCGCTGGCGGGCCCGGGCGGCGCGGCTCTCGGGTGTGCTCCACACGGCCATCGCGGCTGCTGCTTCCGCGGGCGTCTCGGCATCGATGCTGGCGAGCGCGCCGGTGATGAGCGCCGTCTTGGCGTGCGCATAGGCCTCGCGCGGGAAGGCGGCGAGGCGGGCCGCCCGTCGCAGCACCGTCTCCTCGAAGCGGTCGGCGGGCAGGAGCTCATCGACGATGCCGAGCCGGACGGCCTGGCTGGCGGGGTAGAGCGCGGCGCCGAGGACGAGCTCGCTCGCCCGCGCGTGGGCGAGGCGCAGGCGGACGATCTCGAGCGCCGTCCGGGGGAAGGCTGCGCCGACGGCGACCTCGTTCAGCCCGACACGGTATTCGCCGTCGAGCCCCAGCCGGTAGTCGCAGGCGAGCACGAGCACCAGACCGCCGGCGATGGCGTGCCCCCGCATCATGGCCAGGGTCGGTTTGGGAAGCGCGAGGAGCGCGCGGTGCGCGTCGCGGTAGAGGGTGTGGACCTGGTGCGACGCCGCATCGTCGCGGCGGGCCGCACGGAAGTCGAAGCCGCCGCTGAAGAAGGTGCCAGCGCCGGTCAGGACGACGGCCCGAACGGCCTCGTCATCCGCGGCCGCGCGAACGGCCGCGGCGAGGTCGCCGAGCAGCGTCTCGTCGATCGCGTTGGCGGGCGGGCGATCGAGCGTGAGGACGCGGACGCCGCCCTCGTGGTCCTGGTGCCGAATGGTGGTCATCAGCACTGCCGATTAGCATGGCCCAGGTGACGACCGAAGTAGGATGTTTCATGGGGCGGAGGGTGCGTCGTTGACGTGCAGGGGACCGCATTGTAGGAGCAAAAACCCGATGGCTCAGGAACGCTTCCTGCCGCCCGCGCGGATGGCTGCTCTCCTCGGCGTCCTGCTGCTGGGCGCCTGCGGGACCGAGCAGATCGATCCTCCCTTCTATCGAGGATACCGCGACCAGTATGCCATCACGCCCGAGGAGCTGAAGACGCTCCAGTTCTACATCTCTACGGAAGTACTGGCCCACGCCATTGACGCATCGACCGGCGTCACCACGCCCGAGCAGGTCGTGATCGTCGACAAGCGAACCCCGGGGCTCGTGCGCGACGTCGGCCCCAACTGGCTCCGGGTGGCGTTCACGAAGGGCGGCGAGGGTGTCCTGTTCCGGCTGCGAAATGACAAGCAGAGCGCAGTCTACGCGCTGGCCACGCGCACCGCGGATGGCAAGATCGCCCTGGTGAGCGAGCTCCCCGATCCCGTGGTGAGCCAGGGAGACCGCCGCTTCCAGATCATTCGCGGCGCTGACGCATACCTCATCGTGAGCGGCAAAGACCTCACCCGCGTGATCGACAGTCGGCGGCGCGCGACGGGGCTCACGGAAGAGAAGTAGAAGGCCCCGGACGGGCTACCGCGCCGGCTCGACCGTGATCGGCGTGCCGTTGAGGACCGCGTTGCCCGAGAGCGGATCGAGCGCCTGCTCGTCCGCCAGGAGATTGCAGTTCACGCCGGCGTGCGCCGCCGCGACGGCCATCCGCGTTCCCGGCGCGTCGTGTCCCCAGCCGTGCGGCACGCTCGCGACCCCGCGCATGAT
>Ga0066903_100006364_pt1 | contig 10478 bp, 8 predicted proteins | sample PanSoiMetaGPlot1_FD_67491 | JGI IMG/M metagenome (GOLD analysis project Ga0066903, IMG submission 67491) | Tropical forest soil microbial communities from Panama analyzed to predict greenhouse gas emissions - Panama Soil - Plot 1 (version 2) | ecosystem: Environmental > Terrestrial > Soil >...
CGTGGCCTCACCATCGCCTCTTGCCCGTACTGCAAAACGACCGAACTAAAGCCATTGCTGAGCGGCGAGCGCAGACGACGAGGAGCCTACGGGCTCAGACGCCCCGGTAGACGAGCGTGGTGAACAGGACGGGGCTGATGATGGACTGACCCCACTTGGCATCGAAGAGCGCTGTCGGCTTCGCCGAGATGACTTGCTGGAGCGACTTGCCCTGATGCTTCAGCTCGGCCACGCGATTGCGGATCGAGACCAGCATATCGCGATATTCCACCAAATCGGCGCGACCGCCTACCGGCCCATGGCCAGGCGCGACCTGGGTGCGTTCGCTCACCATTTCAATGTTGGCGTTCGCAGCCGTGATCATGCCATCGATACTGCCGCCCGCCACATAGTCGATGAACGGATAGAGACCATTCCACCAAGTGTCGCCTGTGAAGAGGACATCCGCCTTGGTGAAGTACACCGATAGATCCCCGTCCGTATGGGCGGGGCCGTAGTGACGCATGACCACGGTGTCACCGTCGAACTGCATCCTCTTTTCGGCGGGGACCATGACCGTCGGCCGAGCATCAGCGGTGACCGGCTTGAAGGTGTGGCCCCATTCTTCGACCCGAATCGTCTCGCCCAGGTGCTTGGCCGTATTCGGGTGGGCGATGATCACAGCGCCGCGCTTGTTCACCCAGGCGTTGCCATCGGTGTGATCCCAATGCCAATGCGTATTGATCAGATAGGAGATCGGTCCCGGCTTAAGGCGCTGCAACACCGCGTCCACCTTCTGCTCGGAAACTGCGATTCCGGCGTCGACCATCAACAGGCCATCAGACCCGGCGAGCACGGCGATATTTCCGCCTGAGCCGGCGAGAAAGCTGATGCCGCCGCGCAGCGACGTGACCTCGATCGGATCGGCCGCCGCAGCGGCGTTGATCTTGGCGTAAGGCGTCGGGGCCTGGGCGAAGGCCGGCATCAGACTGACGGCCGTCGACACCGCTAAACCGAGCAATCCGCTACGGCGAAGGCCTAAGCTTTTCATCATCGCCACCCTCCGGGGTAGTGCAAACACGTTGAGCATCTTGGCCCCAATGCTGCACCTGGCGAGCGCCCGCTAGCTTGCTTCTGGCAGTGCCGACTTGCTCATTTCCGCTCGACTAAACAGTCCTTTGCAGCGGAATTGCCGTCCTAGGCGGTGCGGCCATGACGCTGGCGGCACCGTTGGTGGCGAAACTCTGCGCCGGCCCCCCTCCGCCAGCCGGTATCATCAGGAACAGAGTTGAACAATCGCAGTCTGCCTCGCCCTCAAAACATCCGCCCCATTGAATGGATTGTGAAATACAAAGGATGCGCCCAGCCTTTGGCGGGTCGCGACCCGGTCGGACCTAAAAGCGCTCTTGGCATCTCAAATTCCTTGAACTCTGTTCCATTGGGGCGACGATATTGCTATCGGCGATCAGAATCGCACGCCAATGAGTGCTCTGCGCTCTGACCGGTAGGTACCGAGCGCTTCCATCGAATGCCTCCTGGTCAATTCCGACGGGCAGGAGCATAACGCCCCTTCATGCGACGAGTAGCGTAAGGACAGCGGACAGAGCAACAGGACCTACCCATGCCCAGTCCGCAAGCATCCGCACCGCAACAGCGGCGATTCCGCAGCCGCCCAGAAATCCACCGAGCAGTAAGACCGATTGCACCCAGCGATTCTTGTCCCCCCCAGAACGGGACGGGTTTCCCGATAACAAGTCCATTGATGACAGAACGAAGTTTGTGAGATTGCCTGTCATCACTGCCGTTGAAATTGCGTGGGGCATTGCCAGACGCAGTAAGGCGAACTGACAAGCCATTGCCCCAACGGCAAACATCGCGGCTACACCCGCGATCAGGCCGTGCGGCTGGGTCGACGGCCTGGCCCACACGCCTACGATCAGAACGGTCGCAAGCAAAACGAACTGAACGATCAACAACAGCCTCACTAAACCCGTTGACTGTCTGGCGGAAAACCGTGCGATGAACCATACCGCCGCAACCGCCAGCATAAAGATCGGGATCGCCGCCGCCTGCGCCCACCTGAGAGGCTCACCCGCCACGAGTGCCGCCATCGCCACCACCAGGTTACCGGTTACGTGGGCAGTGAAGACGTTTCCCAGGGTATAAAAACCCGTGAGATCCACCATGCCCGCGACAATGCTTAGCATCGGTGGCAGCCATTCTTCGAGCCGCGCTACTCGCGATGAAGTAGCGTCACGGGAAGCCGGTATTCTCAAGGTGTCAGGGGTGTTGGGCGAGGTCTGCATGTCCGTTCGCCTCTAAAGATCCTGGCTTCACTTGCCGCCGATCGATCCGGTCGATCAGCATTTTGGGAATTACGAGACCGAGACCCATTGCCAGAATGATGATGAAGGCTGTTATCGCATCGGCCAGGGTCCCACCGAGCAGCTCCAGAGTTGTCGATGAGCCACCCCCGAGCTGCAAAAGTCCGCTCGCCATCCTGAAGAGGTAGACCCCGGGTATCAGTGATACGACAGACGCGAAGCCAATGGCCGCGAATGGCATGCGCCAACGACGAGACACTGGAGTCAGGACGAGAGCGACAAACGCACACGCGATCAGGGCGCCGAGGGCGACTCCCATCCCGAGCAGGGAGATCGCCACCCAGCGAGCGGCGTGCGCCACCATGCCGACTGTTACCGGCCACGCCCACATTCTCGGCGGCGTCGAATAAAAGACACTGTAGGCAAACACCGCAACGCCCGCGGCAAGAACATCCACCCATAGCGGAACGGCACGACCGGCCGGATCCACCGGGAGCGAGACTCCTAAAAGCGCCAGGCCGACCAACAATCCAACCACGATGGCCAGGACAACAAGCAGCCCGTACAGCAGTCGGGCCGCCCCGAGGTGAATCCGGCCATACGCGAGATCGAGCGCGCCATTTAGCAGATGCGGCCCAGGGACAAGCACCATGCAGGGACAGACGGCCACGAGACGCAGCGAAGAGCTCAGGTGGTATCGAACAGCCAGGCCACCCACAACCCCGGCCACGAGAGCGGCGCACAAGGGTTGAATGAATAAATTTGCACTTCGTGCCGCCAAGACGCGACGCACGATTGCGCCAACGCCCGCGCTGACGATGATCAGCCAGATAGCAGCGAGATGCGCAACGCCAAAGATCACCGCCAGCGCCGCCGCACCCACCGCTGCCGCAAGGGTGAACAGCCAGGTAGGTGCCGGCGGCGACTCCGCAATTTGGCGAATCGCGGATGCGAAGTCGGCGCGCGCGAGGCGACCGGATTTCATGTCCTGCATGGCATGCATCGCTGCAGCCACCCGCTGCATGTCGATCCCCGCGGGATCCGCCGCAACTTGCCAAGCGAGGTCGCCGGTTTTATCCGCGGCTTCGAGCTGCAACTCTCCCCACCGAGGTGAAACGACCGCCGTGAATCCAACGGTCTTCGCAAACTGTTCCGTTGCTTCGATGGTCTCTTCCGTTGACTGCCCATTAACGTACAGCAGCCGTGCAAACGACAGAACGAGGTCCGCATCTTGGCGTGCAGTCATAAGCTTCTCCGCAAGTTCAAACGCTTAGCCCAATCCCCGCGTGGACCCGGCCGACACCGGCCGGATCCACGCCCTGCAGCAGTCAGGCCGCCGCCGTCTGGGTGGCTGGTGCTTTCGCCACGTACGGTCGTACCATCTTGCTTGGATCGACGATGCGGTCGAACTCTGCTTCGGTTACGAAGCCCAGCTTCAGCGCCGCCGCCTTCAATGTCAGATCGTTGTCCATAGCGTAATGGGCGATCTTCGAGGCCTTGTCGTAACCGATGACGGGCGAAAGGGCTGTCACCAGCATCAGCGAGCTCTCCACGTCCTCGTGGATCTTCTTCAGGTTCGGCTTGGTTCCCTCGATCAGGAACTTTCGGAAGTTGACACAGCTGTCGGTCATGATTGTGATCGAGTGGGTGATGTTGAAGATCATCAGCGGCTTGTAGACATTCATCTCGAGGTAGCCGCTTGCGCCACCGAAGCCTACTGCCACGTCGTCGGCCATCACCTGAACTGCGACCATTGTCAGTGCCTCGCACTGCGTTGGATTAACCTTGCCGGGCATGATCGAGGATCCTGGCTCATTCTCAGGGATGGCCAACTCCGCAAACCCGGCCCGCGGTCCGCATGACATCAGGCGAATATCATTGGCGATCTTGTACAGAGAGACCGCCGCCGTCCGTAGCGTCCCGGATAGTTGCACGAGCGCGTCGTGGGCACCCTGCACGGTGAATTTGTTGGGTGCGCCGACAAAGGGCAGGCCGGTTAGCTTCGCGATCCCAGCGATCGCGGCGTCTGCAAAGCCCGGCGCCGAATTGATACCCGTTCCCACCGCGGTTCCGCCGAGCGCCAGCTTATAAACCCCGTTTAGTGCCGTTTCGATCCTCTCGAGATCGTCCGTCAACATCCCGGCATAGCCCGACCATTCCTGACCGAGAGTGAGCGGAGTCGCATCCTGCATGTGGGTCCGTCCGATCTTAACGATACTGTCCCACGCTTTCGCCTTCGCAGCGATCGCATCGCGCAACGCGGTGACCGCGGGAATGAGCCGCTCCTTCACGTTAACCGCCGTTGTGATGTACATGGCTGACGGAAACGTGTCGTTGGACGACTGAGCCATGTTGACGTCGTCGTTAGGGTGAACCGGCTTCTTGCTGCCGAGCGGAGTACCGGCAATCTGACTGCAGCGATTCGAGATCACCTCATTGACGTTCATGTTGAATTGCGTACCGCTGCCCGTCATCCAGACGTGCAGTGGAAACATGTCATGATGCTGCCCCGCGAGAATCTCGTCGCATACCTGAACGATCAACTTGCAGCGCTCATCGTCGAGCCGACCGCCAGCGTGGTTGGCGTTTGCGGCAGCTTTCTTGAGAATCGCGTAAGCCGTGATCATCTCGCGTGGTATCAGGTCCTTACCGATGCTGAAGTGCTCGAGCGAGCGCTGAGTTTGCGCGCCCCAGAGCTTATCTGCGGGTACCTCGACGGGGCCAAGGCTATCGGTCTCTGTTCGAATACTGGTCATTTGCTCTCTCCTTACGTTTGCCGTCAAAATTGCACTGACAAGTGCAATCCCAACACCACAACGCTCGTACGCTCACTGACTCCGCCCGGGGCGCGAATAAATTGAAGGTTCGGCCGGACGGTGATCGCCGGCGTAACGTTGACGCTGTAGTGAATCTCCGATGAATACTCATTGTGCGGAACCGGTTTGGCCGGCCCCGGAGGCGGTGGCAATTGAGCGTTGTAGAGCGTTGCGCCCTGGGCGATCAGACTGTTGACATGCACGCGGGCGACGGCGGCGCTAAGGTCGTCCTGCGGTCGCCAGGACATGGGCCCGGTCCAGAAGAAACCCACCTCTGCAATCTGCTGTATTTCGGCGATGCGCCGGTCGGCTTGGACGAAGTTTGCAAACAGCGAGATCCGGCGTTTCTCCGACCCAGCGTGTGTCCATACCTGCTGCTGCGCCATCGCATAGAAGCCGCTCTGGTGATGCCGCTGCAATGGAATACCGCCCTCGGTGGCGAGCGGCTCACCGTCCGTGTTGAGATACAGGTCATTTCCACCAACGTTGTCGTACCACGCCCCAAGGCGATAACCGCCGTCGACCCCGGCGCTCTTCGGCAGCCAGCCCACCTCGACCACCTCCCGCTCACCGGGGCCGCCAAAGGGCGTGCCGAACGCAAACCGGTACTTCTTCTCATAGAACTCGGGGTTCACCTCGTAGACGCCGCCCTGGACATACCAGTCATTTTTGAAGTCCAGCCGCGCGACGCCGGCCCAGGTGCTGCCCGGGAACGGAATCCAGTTGGCGGCAACGTTGTGTGCTGGCAAGGTTGCGCAAAACGCGAGGTTCTGGAAGTAACAGCTGAAGGGCATGAAGTCGAACGTCCCCGTAAGGCGCCCGAGCTTGAGCAGCAGCCGGTCGCCAAACAGGTGCTGTTCCCAATAGAGTTGGTTCAGCCTGGCGTAATTGCCCAGGCCATAGATCCCCTGGACCTCGATCAAGTTGTGGAGACCGGCTTTCACCGAAAGGCTCTCGCCATGGCGATCGGTGAGCGAAAACACGATCCGCGCGCCGGGCACACCGACCAACCGCTCGAGGTTCAACCAGCCGCCGAAATAGAACTGGTCGGCGTACGCCGCCTCGCGGCTGTCGCCTCCACGCACGTTGACCGCGGATTCGTTGGTATAGCTCAATTCCAGATCCACACCGTGCTGGGCAAGATCAGTGCGTAGTCCTCCCCAGTCGCCAAACACCCCGTAGGGAATCTCAGCTCCGCGCGCTAACCCCGTGCCAGCGACGAGAAACATTGCTATCACAACCCGCGAACCAACCATTGCACTTCGCCACCCGCCTACCCTGCGCGGTTTCGGACGCACCGCGAGGCAAAACTACCGCCCGCTAACCCTCACTTCAGAAATCGGCTGGCTACCTCGAGCTCACTTAGACTGTCGCGCAGCCGGATGTACGCCGACAGACGAAGCCTCCGCATTGGTTGTTGCGGATGACCAGACTCATAAAGAAATCGTCGGTCCCATCATCGTGCCGCTCGATCGCTACTAACTGAACGCAACGGTACGTGCAGTCGACGGAAGGACTCTTGCACCGCCAAACCCGGTTTTGTCCCGTTTCGCGTTCAACGGGCAGCCGGCGTCAACTCCACCGCTTAAGCGTTCGGGATGACGTCGTAGAAGAGTTGCCCCAGACAGGGCCGCCTGGAGATGGGATCGCGACCTCGCGTTGAGGCGCGTGTTTTTCCGGAAATAGACGACACTAAGACCGAATCAAGCTCGCTGCGCAGCTGACCTCTTACAAATTAGCGGCTGACCGCTGCGGCAGTGCGTTCGGCTGGACTTTCAGCGAAACGACGATCCGTATCGCTCACGCGGTTCCCGCGACCTCACACCGGCGCGTCCATGAGCTTCGCTTGAACCACTTGATCACGTTGAAACAAGTGCCAGTCCCGCGGCGATAACGGTTGCGGGACGAATCAGAGATGGGAGTCGCGGCCCACACGAGTTCGCCCGCGAGGCCCTGTACGAAGACGGTGCCCGCTCCGCGCCGCAACGCGTTTTCCAGATTGCAAAGGGCACGGTGACGAGAACACGGCGGCAACAAAGAAGCACATTCTCAGAACGACGAGTCGCGTACATTGATCCTTGTTTGGCGGGTCACTCGAAATCCGAGGCGCTGTACGCGCAGGTATACCGCTGGTGGCGACACGGGAGGCCAACCGTGTAACCGCGCCTCAATCGGTGAGGGACTCGCTGCGCGGCGAGAAGAAGCGCGTCGCTGCACTATGGAACGGTCGCGAACAATGCAGCGACGTGCGCGGCCGGGGCCGTCGTCGCAAGCGTAGCGCGGGGCGTCCAGGAGCGGCGAACGGACTACCCCAGTTTCCCGATTCTGTTACGCTGGCGCTCGTCCAGCACTCGCTCCGGGGACCGCCGTGCCAGAGAGTCGGCGTTTCCGGCGTGGATCTCGATTCGCCCATCAGTTCGGTTTTGACCTTGGCCGTCTCTGGCTGCTCCCGCGGAGAAGGATCCACTTCTGATTGCGACCGCCGCTGCGTACGATTGCGCGTCGAGTTTGCCATGGCGTTCTCCTGGACCTCGTAAGGTGGAAACCGTGCCTGACCCCTATTGCGAATCGTGCCGCGAAGCTCGCCGCAACTCTTGTATGCGGCAAACAGGACTTGTCGCAACCCGCTGGATTTACCCGCTCGTGCCACCAGCGGCAGCGGCTGGCGGTCGCAACCACGCTCGGTTTGGCGGCGCATCCGGGATGATGGATCCGTATTGCATGGACGCATTCAACCGGGCGGTAATCACCGGCATCTGCTCACGCGGGAAGCCTGGATTGAGAGTGACGTGAAGCAGTGCCTGCCTGCCACCGGCACAGAGCCAGTAGTCTCCAAAAGTAACGAGCCCCCTACACCTTCTGAACCACTGTTGGTCAAAGAGTGTTCGCGCGACTGCCTCGTAGTCGCTGCGGACGCGTGTAGCGAGTGGTTGATCATCCACGGTCACCTCGAAGCGCCCGAGGCGCGCCGGCCCATTGCCGCTATTCATGGCGACGATCGCGAAACACTTCACAGTGTCGTCGGCCTCCCACTCCACCGATATTGTCAAGGCGGGTCGACTCAGGGCGATCTGGTAAGACCTCTGCTCGTCACTGATCTTCGCGGTTAGATTCTTCGTCTCTTCCATGAGCCTGTTGGTTTCCTGCATGAGTCTCAGTTGGCGAGAATAGATCCAGGCCACGAAGGCCGCGACCCCTACCTGGCAAGCAATGAGCACGGTCTGTAAGACAACGATGACGTGATTGCTCGGCATACGAATGCAGGTTCCAGCGCTTATCAGAAACCCTTGCTTAAGGTGACGCGAACGGTACGCGGTTCCAGCGGATGAATATGAATATCAGCTACGCCCGCGGACGGTTCACCGGGAAGGCGGTCGATGTACCAGAACTCCGCAGCGTTCGCATGCACATTGAGAATGTTGAAGAGGCCGAATCCAACCACCCAGCCAGAGCGTGAGGCGTAGTGCAGCTCGCCGTTCCACTCGCCATATCCCGAGCCTTTTACGACGTTATCCGAGGAGAGCGGGAATCCGCCCAGGTATCGGTACTCGAGACCGCCGTCCCAGCCGCCGAGGTCCTTCACGTAAGCAGCGAACGAACCCGTGGCGAACGGTGCGTTCGGCACGAATTCACCCACATGGCCGGTACCGTCGTCGTATGGGGTCTTGTAACGTGCGCGGACACGCGAGTAGCTGCCGTACAACGCGAGCCAGCGTGTCGGCTGGTAGCCCACAGTGAGATCGATTCCGCGACGGCGGCTTCCCGGGCCCGCGTTATCCATCCCGACATCCGGGGCGTATGTAGTCTCCGATTGCGAGTCAAGATTGAACAGAGCGAGGGTCGCCGTGAACTTCGGCGTGAATTGCTGCCGAATCCCGATCTCCTCCCCCGATTGTGACGCCAGCAGTGGAGCGCCGACCGTCCCGGTGTTCCTTGCCTGATTGACCCCGCGCAGGTCATCGCTATGAAACCCCCTGCCCCCACTCAGGTAGAGCTCCGTGGTGCTGGACGGCGTGAATATCAGGCTGCCCTTGGGTTCAAAGAGTGCCGCGCGCGCGCTACCGGGATTGGTCCCGACATCGCTGCCCGAGTCGATATCGACACGAGCTCCGAGCACCGATCTGAACCAGGGTGTCCAGTAAGTGGTCGCCTGCAGGTACAGCCCGCCGGCGGCCAGGCGGACGCGATCGGACTCGGTGAAGCTTTGGGGATCATCGAGCCGAGGCAACAGCTGGCGCTCCTTCGTCGGCAGATGTGAAACCTCAATGGAATCGAAGCGCGCCTGGATCCCGGCGAGCCATTCGGTGCTGACGCCCAGTAGCGATGCTGTACGCGAATAGCTCAAGGCGCCGCCGAGCGTGCGACGGTCCTCGTGTTGCGCCTCCTGATCGCCGTTGACGGGATCCACCAGAAGATGTGTGAAGTTATTCCACAGTGTGAGGTGCGAGCTGATCACGAATAGACTGAGCCGCAGTCGCCCGTCCCCGAGAGGCTTGAAATATTCCCCCGACAGACTCGCGCGCCGTGCCTGGCCGCCATCGGAGGGGTCGAGCGAGCCGAACCGGTCGATCAATCCTTCTGTAATCGCTCGGAGCGGTTGGTCCGTCGTGCTGTTCCATTCACTGTGGTAGAACATCCCGGTAAGCGAATAGCCCTCGCGCTCATCCCCCTCGCCGTATCGGACCACCGCGTTGATTTTCCGCTGATCGTCTGGGTTGACCCAGGGACCGTCATAGTGTTGCGCTTCGACAGCACCGAGCAGATGCCCGGGCCCAAGAGATAAGGAACCGGCAACAAACGCGCGCCGAAACCCGAGCGTACCGACCGTGGCGGTCAAGACTGGATCGATGACGTTGCGATACCCAATGTGCACTGACCCAACAGAGGAAAAGTCTCCTTCGTCGGTGTAGTACGGGCCTTTCGTGTAATAGATTCGGGTGGCGAGCTCCGGAATCATGAAGTTCAGGTCGGTATAACCCTGCCCATGGCCATGGGTGGGTTCATTGACGGGCATGCTATCAACGTAAGTTCCGAGGTTGGTACCATGATCCAGGTTGAAGCCGCGCATCAGGTATTGATTCGCCTTGCCCTCGCCGCTGTGCGAGGTCACGACGAGACCCGGTACGGTCTCGAGGAGCTGGCCGGGACGGTAGGCCGGTGTGAGTGACAACTGGTCATCGGCCACAATGCCTTCACTGGCAGTGCTGGCCGTGCCAACGAAATCGCTGCGTACCGCGGTGACCACCACTTCCGCCGGTTGATCCGGTGTCGTTGAGCTCGTGACGGCAACGGCAGTCGCCGGCCCGTGGCCTGGCATCTCGCCTGCTTGTGATGCGAATCCCGGCCACATAAGCGACAA
>Ga0066903_100006366_pt1 | contig 10477 bp, 9 predicted proteins | sample PanSoiMetaGPlot1_FD_67491 | JGI IMG/M metagenome (GOLD analysis project Ga0066903, IMG submission 67491) | Tropical forest soil microbial communities from Panama analyzed to predict greenhouse gas emissions - Panama Soil - Plot 1 (version 2) | ecosystem: Environmental > Terrestrial > Soil >...
AGAGCCTCATTGACGGTCACGCGATCCGGGAATACAGGCGGATCTGTCCCGGCTGAATGATTCGCAGTGATGACCGCATCGACGACGCCGGGGTTCTTGGCCCCAGTGATCCCGAGAAATGCGGCTGAGCATCGGCTATCGGTCCACCGGGACACACCCGCAGCCAACGCCTGCGATCGCACCTCCGGTGTCACACGCGGCAGCAAGGTGAGATCAGCGAGCTGACGCCCGAGTTCGGTTTTTGTCTGGTGCCACGGCTGGTCGTCTGTGTGGCGCATGTTGGGCCAGAGTTCAGGCACACTTGGCTGGGGCAAGACTTGCCAGCTCGCGCCGTGCAGTCGCATCCTCCGAATCCAGTCACACGCCTGGAGCGCGAGCGTACTAAGCCCAAGCTGAGGACCTTTCAGGAAGCAGTCGTGATCGATCCGCGCTAATCGCTCGACTGCGGATAGCCCGCGCCCTTTGGAGTTCTTCCATCGACGTCCTAACAGGAATGCGCTGGACGGAGTAAAGCCCTGCAGTCGTCCCAGTGCTTCGTTATACAGCCAGATCTGCACCATGTACTTGAGGTGACCACTTGAGGCATGGCCGTCCTTCAGCAGGTCCAGCGTTGCGAACTTCACATCCACAACCCGGTAATACCATTCCGGGAACGGAAGATCGGTCGCGTCGCAGCGCGCCTCTTCGTCGGCGATGCTGTCGGGAAACAGCGCCTGCAAAACGTCAGATCGAATCAAAAGATCCGGCGCACCGTACGTTTGGTTCTGCGGGTTCCAGAGCACGCCCTGGGCGATGACGTCGACGCCGTCGCACATGGCCGCCCACGTCGCTTTCACGCAGGCGCAGTTGCGGACATCTTCCGGCGTTCGTCGAATCGTGACCAGATGACACCGTTGGGCGAGGTAGTTCGTGACGACGCCCTCAAACTCCTGCGCCCTTGCGAACAGGAACCGTCGAAAATCGGTCCTGGGGTCATAGCCAGGGCGCTGGTCGTCCGGAGCCAAGCCGCACGTTTCACCGTGTGCGTCGAGCCAATCGAGAAGCGGATCGTCAGAGCAGTAGTTCCGCGTTCTGGATGCGGCTACCCAGCTGCTCCACGGCGTGTCCTTGCCCGGTACGTTTTGGGATTGATCGTCTCGGCTGAAGGCCGCCTCGAGCGCCACTACGATCAGAATAGCTGAGCTAGCGCCAGCAGTCGCGCGGTCTCTGTGGAAGTGATCGCCAAGCGGTGCGATAGCGTGAAGTTCTGATCAGTCGGACGTGTCGATCATTCTTAAGGCTGGCCAGAAATTCAACGGCGCCGTCATGCTCCATCATGCCGAACGACTTAGGGACGGTTCGATGTTTGTTCAGAGTTCGCTTCGCCGGCTGGCTTCGTGTCGCTGAATGTCTTCCTTTAAACGCTCCGCAAATTTCTGGAGCATTGCGCAATTCTTGTATTGGTCAGGCCCGTGTTCAGCCAACTTCGGAATGATGCGCTCATTTATCACATCGATGTAGTAGTACGGCGGTTTGCCACTGTTTCTGGGAATGTGCTCCTTCCTCAGTTCTGTGTACAGAAGGGTCCACGCGCTTTGTTCGTATTCGATGGAAGGCGCTAGTGCCTCGATTTCGCTCCATCGCGCATCTGTAATCCGTGCGCCTTGGCGCGCATAATGCACCGCCGTATGCATTTGGTCCTCGGCATCATCCTGTCGAGCGCGCAGCTCCTGTTGTTTTTGGCCCGATGCGGAAGCACGGCAACGTCTTGGTTCAACGTTGGCCCCACTGTGACAGCTCGTGCTCGGTCCATAGGAGGCGAGCGAGGTAGCTGAATCGGTAATGGCCGTTCTCAAGAGCAACAGCCGCCAAGAAGGCGACGCGGCGTCCATCCGGAGAGTCGGTGTGCATGACGACGCAGAGTTTGTCATTGAGCGCAGACCACCCGAGGTGGTTGAATCGAAGATTTACAGCGTCATTAAACTCATGCGGCCATTCTGAGAGCAGTTCTGCAATCACGGTGTTCATTGCAGAATCGTTTGGGCGCCAGCATTCAGCGATTATGAGCCCCCAGGCTCCTGTTGAGACGTGTCGCCGCTCTTGGAGCACCATTCGGTCTTCAGAGGCAGCCCGCTTGATGCTGGCCAGCAAATCGACTGCTTCGTTTTGGTCCACGGCATCAAGCGATTCATGGACTGTCTGATATAAGCCCCGAACGGGGGCTGGCTCCGGTTCGACCAAAAGAAACCAGGGTTGTTTCGTTTTGTAAAGGGGCGAGTTCGAATCGTCGTCTGCCATCGCTCTATTCGTCTGTCCGGCAAGAAGGCGGTAACGCCTCGGGCGACGTCAGGAAGAAAAGCTGCCGGAAGGCATCGCCCACCGACAGCCCTTCCAGGCTGAGGGCTACAGACGCAGCTTGAGTCCGCACGTTGTTCGTAGACTACATGGCATTTACGCCAGCAAAACGTCTCTCTGGATGTCGTATGCGATCGGGCATATCCTGTCTGAACGGAGAGACATCTGAGTAGCGCGGGGCGAAGCAGCGGGTGTTGCGCCCGACGCGCTCGTCGTGGTTCGGTGACGTAGCTTGGAATTCAGCTACTGTTACGGGAGTTCATGCCCAGCGCATACAGGCGTTGCGTCGTTTGTGGAAGAAGGGGCAGCGTCCCTGATGGCCGACGTGTGTGTAAAGCGTGTGCCGCCGTTTCGCCCAAAGCGAGGCGCGAGCACCGCCTACAGGGTAGCAAGAAACGAAAGGGAAGCGTGTGGGCCGTATTGGCGGCCTTCCAGGCCTTGGGGAAAACAGCCGTCATTGAATCCGTCTAGGGAGTGTTTGTCCGGCGCGCACCATCAGTCCTGAAACCGTGGTCAGACTCCGCGCCGTCCACAACCCGGTGAAGGTGTCCGACGCATCACCAGCGACGCCGCCCCACCCGCCATTGCGACGCTTTCGATCCAGCACGACGGTTGACGTCAGGCGATCCTTCTTCCACGCGCATGCGAGCTGTGGGTTCAGCAGGTGGAGCACGTTGCTAGGCTTGGGCGCGGGAGATCGCTTCCTGCCGTCGTCCTTGATTCTGAACGCCAGCCCCGGCGTCCATTGATAACAAGGTTCATCAGCGGGCGCCGGCGGGTGCTCTCCATTCAGGACGGCAAGCAGTGCCTCCGCTTCGAGTACGGCGGCGTCCTTCAGAGCCGTTTTGCAAGCGATACGCACCGCATCGGCAGCCAGGCTACCACTGACGGCGAAGTTCCCGGTGTGGCGGAACGACACGACGCTTGTGCCAGTCGGCAGTTCCCGGACCTGCAAGGCCACATATTCGTGCATCGGCCGTCTCTTCTGAGGGCCTTTTCCAATGTTGCCCATACCAAGGGCGAACACCATGTAGAGCATCGGAACGACAGACTATACTCGACGACGGGCAATGAACCGTCAGCTTTTGTTACAGCGAGAGCGCTGGACTACGATGCGGGCATGCCGAAGCAGTCATCCAATCTCCTAGAACTCGCAAGGCGCGGCGCCGCCATCCGGTTGGCCGAACTCAAGGCCGAAGTCGCAGCTCTTGTGAAGGCGTTCCCGTATCTCGAATCGGGATCGCGCAAGCGGAGCAAGGGCCAACGTGAACGCATCGATGCATCGCTGGAATGGGGCGCAGCAGCGGTCATGGATGCGAAGCCGCCCCGCAAGCGGAAGCGTCCGAAGTGGTCTGCGGCCGCTCGCAAGGCCGCCGCATTGCGCATGAAGCGGTATTGGGCCGCGAGACGAGGGAAGAGAAAGAAGTAGCGAAAGGCGCCTCTCGACGGCGTCACGGTGTGACGTGCCTGCGCGATGATGCGCTTCACTTCGTCGAGCGTCGCGGCGAAGTTCGTCAACGAAGGGCGGCGCTTAACGTAAGATCCGCTGTGAGAGGCGGACGTGGCGAATGGAAATGACGGAAATTACTTTCAACATAGTATTGAGGTCGCGGTAGCCGCACGACTTGCTGCGACAGATCCGGGACGTCGCCTCCATGTAGCCTTCGCCCACGGAATGGCACCCTTCGAAACTTGCGGCAACCCACCGGCCGGCCAGTCACGAGGTCTCCTGGAGCGGGCGTTAACCGATCGGGATCGGCGTACGCTTGCGCACAGCAAAGAAGATATGTTGGGACACCCTAGACTAGGCCTCGGTCCAGTCATGAGAGGTTCATCAAAGACGGATTCGCGGACGCAGCGCGGTCGTTCAACACGACGTGATGCCCGTGCTAAGCGGGCGCTATTCGAGTGCCGTCGTCATCACGTATCGGAGGTGGAAGGCGTCGTAGTCCCACGCGGCAGCGTCGGCGACGCTGAGACGATATTGCTGTCCTGCCTCGACGGTTAGTCTCGCGACGATCGGCGAATTGTCCTGGGAAACGAGACGACCCCCGAACCAGAGGTCGAGCCTGCCCTGCGCCATCGACCAGTCGAGTCGGACGACGAGCGTTCCAGCGGATGAAGCCGTTAAATCGTAGTTGTCCTTGGCGCCATGATCTTCCATGGTGCCGGAGACTTCCTCACCGACATTGATCGTGCGGGCACTCGCGGTGGACGCGGGCGTGGTAGAGCTCGGCATCGTTGGAGGAGCGGTAACGGCGCGACTGCTGTTACATCCGCACGTGGCGCAGAGAACGAGAACGGTGACGACAGTCGCGCAGTTCTTCATTGCGCCCTCCGTCGCAGAACGATTAGTTCGGATTATACGCGCTTCGGCCCGCAATCGCTCTCAACCGAGTTCGTCTGGTGGTTGACACCGTCGCCATCGGTCAACACGCCGGCGCCTGCTGACGAGACCGCTGATCGACCTCCTCGGGCGGCCAGACAGACGAACCATCCGTAGAGGAGCTTTTTTGTTTTTGCTAATTGGAGCTGGCACCACGCTAGGGGTCGATCAGGAGGTGGGGTGTGGGTGGACGCGCCTCCTCGGCCGTCACCGCACTGGCTGAATCAGTTTCGGCGACTGCGTGTCCGCTACGACAAGCGCCGACATCCAACGAAGCGTTTCACTCGCTGGGGAGCGCGCTGATCTGCTGGCGTGCGCTACGGAAGCGCTGAGCAACATGCTAAGGGCGCCTCCCCTGCTGGTTCGGCTTCCGAAGCGGTGGGCCGCCTCGCTATAATAAATGCCTCTCGCAGCAGCGAAGCCGCGCATGGCCCTTTCTGCCGGCACTCGCCTCGGCCCGTACGAGATCCTCACGCCGCTCGGAGCTGGCGGAATGGGCGAGGTCTACAAGGCTCGCGACACACGCCTCGATCGCACCGTCGCGATCAAAATTCTCCCGCACGCGCTGGCCGCTGATCCACACTTCCGCGACCGCTTCGAACGCGAAGCTCGTACGATCTCGCAACTGGATCATCCGCACATTTGTGCGTTGTACGACGTCGGCGAACAGAACAGCACCGCGTACCTCGTCATGCAGTACTTGGAAGGCGAGACGCTGGCGAAGCGCCTCGCGCGCGGGTCGCTACCGGTCCCGGAAACGCTCGCGTACGCGATCCAGATTGCCGACGCGCTGAACAATGCACATCGCTGCGGCATCGTACACCGCGATCTGAAGCCCGCGAATATTATGCTGACCAAAGTGGGCGCGAAGCTGCTCGACTTCGGTCTGGCCAAGCTGCGCGAGCCGGCTTCAGTGCGACCTGCCGGAGGCGCGGCCGAGCAGCCGACAGCGGCCCGATCGCTGACCGCCGTCCGGACGATTCTCGGCACGCTGCCATACATGGCACCCGAGCAGCTTGAAGGCAGCAACGTCGACGCGCGCGCGGATGTGTTTGCGTTCGGCGCGGTCGTCTATGAGATGGCGACCGGCCGTAAGGCATTCGAAGGCAAGGGCGAGGTGAGCCTCATCGCTGCAATCCTCGACCGTGAGCCGCCGTCGATGTCATCACTCCAGCCGCTCACGCCACCCTTACTCGATCATGTCATCACCCGCTGTCTCGCGAAGCATCCCGACAACCGCTGGCAGAGTGCCGGGGATGTCATGCGCGAGCTGCAGTGGATTGCTGCCGGAGGACTGATTGCACCGGGCGGGTCGATTCAGAAGAAGCGCTCTGCGACGATCGCAGTTGGCGCGGCGGGACTCGCCATTGTGGCCGGCGCGCTAACGTGGTCGCTGAAGCCGTCCACCGACGCCCCGCATGCGATCACGCGCTTTTCAATCGTGCTCCCTGCCGATCAGGGTTTCACGCGGAGTGGTCGACAAAGCGTGGCCATTTCTCCCGATGGGACAAAGATCGTGTACGTGGCGAATCAGCGCATGTATCTGCGCTCGACCGATCAAATCGAGCCGACGCCGATTCCCGGTACGAACATCGACCCGGCCAATCCGTTCTTCTCGACTGATGGCCGCTGGATCGGTTTCTGGGCCTCCAATGAGCTGAGGAAGATTGGAATTGACGGTGGGACTCCACTTAAGCTGTGCGATGTTGCGGCCATCCCGTTTGGCGCGAGCTGGACTGGGGATCGAGTGCTTGTCGGGCAAGGATCGAACGGCATCGTCGAGGTGTCGGCGAACGGCGGTTCCCCAAGGGTCATTGTGAAAGTCGATTCCGCGCGCGGTGAATTGGCGCACGGTCCGCAATTGCTCCCTGGCCAGCAAGCGGTCCTCTTCACTCTCGCGCACGGCCAGGACTGGGAAAACGCCCGCGCCGTCGTGGAATCGCTGCGGACCGGCGAGCGAAAAGTGATCCTGGAGAGCGCTCGCGACGCGCGCTACGTCGAGACGGGATACATCATCTACGGACATGCGCAAACGATCCTTGCGGTCCCATTCGACGCTCGGCGTATAGAGATCACCGGCAGTCCCGTTCCACTGGTTGAAAACGTCATGGCTTCGAATCCAACGGGTAGCCTGATGTTCGCCTTGTCGCGATCCGGCACGCTGGCGTTCATTCCCGGCGACTCCGGCCCGAATCGGACACTCGTCTGGAAGGACCGTCAAGGCGTGGAAACGACCATCGCGGCAGGCACGCGGCCGTTCGATGAGCCGCGCCTGTCACCGGATGGGACACAGGTGGCGGTGCACATCGCCGATCGAGAGGACACGATTTGGATTTGGAATTTCTCGCGCGGCAGCTGGCGCCGGCTCCGCCCGGGCCGCAGCGACTCTCCGCGGTGGACACCTGACGGCCTCCGCATCGTGTACAACGCTGCAACTGACGGCGCTCGTGGCATCTTTTCGGCGACAGTTGATGGAATCGGCGACGCCGAGCCGATCGTCGCCGGTAATGCGTACCCGCGATCCATTTCCCCTGACGGTCGCTGGCTCGTGGCGGAGGAATTCACACCGGCCAGTGGGTTCGATCTCAAGCTCATTGCGCTCCACGGCGACCGTCCGAACGGACCCGCGCTCAATTCGCCCTTCCTCGAGCGCTGGGGTGAGGTGTCGCCAGACGGACGGTGGCTTGCGTACCAATCCAACGAATCGGGACGCCCCGAGATCCATGTGCGCGCATTTCCTGACCTTGACAGCGGACACTGGATCGCGTCCACGGGCGGTGCAGGAGGACTGCAATGGAGCCGCATGGGACACGAGCTGTTCTTCGTTGAGCTGAGCGGCGAGGGGATCTATCTCGTGGCGGTGCCTGTGCGTGCCGACGGTCGCACGTTCGTTGCGGCAAAACCCGTCCCGCTCTTTTCCATGAACGGATACAGCGGAAGATACGACGTCACCGCCGACGGACGGTTCCTGATGGTCAAGGACGATGTGGAGAACCAGCAGCGAAGGGTTGTCGTCATCGAGAACTGGGATCAGGAGCTGAAGACCCGCGTTCCGTCGAAGTAGTCCAATCGCGGCGAGGTCGTGGCTGACCCAGTCGAAAAGAGCGTCGGGTCCCCGAGCGCGACGATGAGATCTTTCGGGGCTAGCGGCCGCCGCTTTCCGTCGCTCTTTCCGCCTGAATGATCCCGACGAGACTGCCGGCTGCGCTTGGCATTAGGGCGGGCATGAAGTCGTCGTGTAGGCAGCGTTCAGAAGGGATGTAATCCTCCGGCCCGGCAGGCTGAATGCGTCGTGCCACGGCGGCGGCGAATCTCGCCTGCGCATCCGGCGTGGACGGCGGAATCCGGCCGTCAGGCGGCTCCACGATCAGCGATGTCTGAATCCGACCACCCGACCTCGCCGGCCTCGGCCAACGGTCTACGCTCCACCCAGAAATCATTGATCGCGCGACCGGCCAGATCCGCCTCCGCCGTCTCGGCCCGGCGATCCGCATTGTCTGCATCGAGCCTGCGTTTCGCGAAGGCGCTCGCCTCTTCGGGCGTGAGTTGGCGAGTTCTCATGGTCGCTCCAGCGGCGTCAATGTCGTGACGGCCCACACGCTTCAAGGTTCGAGTGCGTCTGCCCACTCTGCTCGGTCACTCGCGTATCGCGCACCTATTGGCGAACGACAGTGCGGTGGCGACACTCACAAGGATCGCGCCAACAATCGCAATGGCGGTGTTCCTCATGAGCAGGATTCTAGGACGCCGCGCTGAGCAGAGACTGCTTGATAGGAGAAATATGGGAGAACCATACGCCACACCAGCCACATGCGCCATTGACAACATACACTTATGTCAAGGACAACGACGAGGAGGCCGCGTGATGCGGGCCGCCATCTACGCGCGGGTCAGCACCAGCGAGCAGACGGCCGACAACCAGCTCCTCGAACTGCGCCGCTACGTGAAGGCGCGGGGCTGGACGGCCGTCGAGTACACGGACACAGGGGTGAGCGGGGCCAGGGATCGACGCCCCGCTCTCGACCGCATGATCACGGATGCGCGGCGCAGGCGATTCGACGTGCTCGTGTGCTGGCGTCTGGATCGTCTCGGACGGAACCTGAAGCACCTGATCACGCTGCTCGACGATCTCCAGGCACTCGGCGTTGCGTTCGTCAGCCTGGCCGAAGGTATCGATGCGACCACGCCGGCCGGCAAGCTGCAACTGCACATCCTCGGCGCGATCGCGGAGTTCGAGCGGGAACGCATCCGAGAACGGGTCATGGCGGGCCTACAGCGGGCCAGGACGCAAGGTCGACGCCTCGGCCGGCCGCGGCCAGCATTCCGATCGAACGGCTCCAAAGGTCGAGGCGCTGACCCTCGACGGCGCCGCCACGCAGCTTGGGGTCTCCCGGTCGACAGTCAAGCGATGGCGCCGGCAACTGAGTTCGCCAGAGCGTGAACACGGGTCGTGACGGAAAGTCCTACGCTGCTAACGGCGAACAGTCGTTAGCTCTTTTTGGACTTTTTGCCGCTCGCCGCAACTTTCGACACGGTGATCGAGGTTCCCTCCATATCGCCCGTCAGCTTCACCGTCTTTCCCGCATTCAACGCGAGGTCCTTCTCGTCCTGATTGGCGATGGTGTAGACCTTCCCGCCAGAGACGAACACGTATTTGCCGCCGCCCTTCACACAGGCGACTGTGCATTCCGCATCGGTGCCAGGGTGCTGAGCCTTCATCTTGGCGTGAGAAGCCCCGCACCCGCTGTCGCTGATCTTGCCCGTCCATGTGCCGGTCGCCGCAAACGCTCCACACGCCGCGAAGACTGTCATCGCCGCCACCGCTGCGATCACTCGTTTCATTGCAAACCCCCTGTGACGCATGAGTTCGGCTGTCGTTATCTCCACTATACGCCTGACGAATTTGATCTTGGACACGCTAGCAGGCCGTGGTGAAAGTCACCTGCCGAAGTTCACCGCCTCGCCTCCGATGAGCATCGATTGCGTTCGGCCGACCCGTGAAAGCCCGACGGTGCCTTTCGAGGAGAACGCGCGTGATATCAACGGCTTTAACGCCTCGCTTCGTTTTTCCCGGCCCTGACGCGGTCGTGTTCGGGACTACTGCTCAGATGATGACGTCGTCCCCCCAGAAGACCCCGTCCCGGAAGACGCGGAAGCGCCATTTGTGAGTCATCGGATCAAGCGCGGCACGATGAAGCACGGCACGAACCCGCTGTCCCTCGAAGTCGCCTTCCAGCACCAGACGATCGTGGCCTTCCTCGTTCACGACAAGACTCCCGACCGCCGGGGAAGTCTGGTCGGGCCGGATCAGAGATACCGATTTCTTGCCCGCATCGAAGTCCACGGAGAATAGACGGCGCGTGCCGGGCCCGAAGTGAATCACGAGGCTCGGTTTTGGGTAATACGCGCCCCAGTCGAACACAAGCAGCTTCCATCGACTTTGATCGGTGAACAGCGGCGGCCGCTCGACGCCATTTACTGCGAACGCGTCCACGGCCCAAGCGCCGTAATAAGGAGCCTTTAACGGCTTTGCCGCCGCCTCGTTCGAGAAGCGGCGCTCATCCAGCACGTCGGTCGCTGCCCAGTAGCAGCCGGCCAGAAGCGTGAGAAGCATGACGCCGTTCTGAAGCCACCTCCGCGTGAAGAGTGGTTTCGCCGGCCGGGCGGGCACCGCGCGCCTCAGCACGAACGCATCCCAGAACCGGCGAGCGTCGGGGACCAGCAGAAAGATCGCCATCAAGAGCAGCATGAATGCGA
>Ga0066903_100006367_pt1 | contig 10477 bp, 10 predicted proteins | sample PanSoiMetaGPlot1_FD_67491 | JGI IMG/M metagenome (GOLD analysis project Ga0066903, IMG submission 67491) | Tropical forest soil microbial communities from Panama analyzed to predict greenhouse gas emissions - Panama Soil - Plot 1 (version 2) | ecosystem: Environmental > Terrestrial > Soil >...
TGCCACAGGCCTTCACAATTACACTGCGATCGGCCAGATCCGCCAACCATTGGCTGTTAGCAACAAACTGAACGCGTCGGCTTGGGTAAGCTTGTAATTTGCGACGTTGCTCGTCCTTTGCCAGGACGCGATTCAAAGGTGTTTTTAGGATCGGACACGGCGCACAGGTCTCGGTGAAACGATTGCATCCGCGATAAAGAAAACAGCCGCCCGTGAAATGCCACATATCATGCAAAGTGATGACCATACCTACCCCGCTTGGCAGTGTCTCTAACCAACGGGGTGCATTGAACCAATCTGCAACCGTGTGTAGATGCACCAGATCGAAACCCTGCAACTCCTCGGGGCGCGGTGGTGACAAAAGTCGGCGCGTTCCATGCCACGGTTCAGTTGAAAGCGAGACGTACGCTTTTCGGATAACCCGATCCCAGAAAGGTTTGCCGGATCGCAATTGCTGCGAATCCTTTGAGAGCATGTGGCTTTCAATCCCCTGCTCAGCTAATGTGATCGAAAGAAGCGCCGCATATTCATAGCTCCCGCCGGACGCATGAGTGTTGAGATGCAATACCCTCATGGGACAAACGGCGACACGCCAAGATCAAATTTCATTCTACTAATTTCCTCGCTGCGGCGGCGATAAAGCCGTCGCCGGTCCGGTGCTCGGCGAATATATTCGAGCCAGTAGCGCCCTACTTTTTGGTATGCAGCAGACCTATCCTCTTTTCTAATAAGTCGGTAGAACAGCGACACAATTGGAAAAGCAAATGCGCGCAGTGGCGCAGTCATGTTTCGCCAGAATCGTTCGCGTTTTGCTTTTTTGAAGCGCGGTGAGTCGCGGTCCACTGGGAAGCCGACATCCGCTGCAACTCGCTCAAATAATTCCTGAGCTGGGCCCGGTGTTCCACTCATCCATGGGACGGAACTGGTGTAATGAAGCACGCAGTTCAGATTGTTGTTTTCCTGTGCGTCAAAACACCAGGATGGCCGGTTCCAGTATTCTGGTAATCCTTCGATATGTGAATGTAGAAGAAAGTTGATCGCGGATTGATCGTGAAACCGATAATCCACTTTCGAGACAGTTAGAAATTCCACGGCGCACTCAAAAAAGCGCTCCTTCCGCAGTTCGTCGAGATCCATCAACATTACTCCGGAATTAAAGTAAACGGCCTCGGGAGAGAGCTTCATCGCTTTTGCCAACGCTGGAGAATCGTGCGCGAGCGAGTACGTCTCGGAGTCTGGAACTGCCGCCATAAATTTACCGGCCGACAATTGAAAATCGAAAAGCTGTGAAAGATCGCGAAATACCAGCACGTCGCAGTCGAGGTAGATCAATCGTGGCACATCGACGAGTTGCGGCAGCAATATTCGGCAATAAGCCATATACGATTGCCCCGGACCAAGGGTCGCGCCGCGAAACATAGATTCATCAATCGGCACAAACTCCAATCGGACATGCCTCCCAAATCTCGCCACCAAATGCGAAAGAACTTTTCTGGATATCTCGGAAATACCGCCATCGAGCACTTTTAAATCCACTTCTCTGGTCGGGGGCATGGTGCTCAGTGCACTCGCCACTGCGCAATAAAGTCCGGGGAAATAGCGCTCGTTAGTGGCTAAGGCAAGGACAACTGGTATAAGCCCGGATCTCTCATCCCTACGAGGCTCAGTAGCCTTTTGCATCAGCAGTCCAAATCGCAAATGGTCTGAAACAAACGAACCGATAGATCCCTGGGTATCCATTCGTTGGCTCGCTGGAAAGCGGCTTTCCCCATTTCGGCCCATCTGTCACGGCTGTTCCAGGCACGCTCTAGGGTTTCACCGATAATCTCCGGATCTTCACCGGCGCTCACACAGCCATCTTTGTTGTCTCGCACCAGCTCGTGATTCCCGCCCGTTCGCGTGACCACGGCCGGCCGGCCGCAGAACATAGACTCTATCAGCGCAAGCGCCAGCCCTTCGGCGCGAGAAGTCAGAACATGGAGGTGATGGTCCATCCAGATTTTCGTGAAGTCCCGTTCAAAACCACATAATACAACACGATCTTCCAAGCCGAAGTTCCGGATCAAGTCGTGCAGGTAACTTTCATCCGGTCCGCTGCCGAAGAAATCGAGTCGCCAATTGCGTTCTTTCCACTGCGATGTAGCGAGTGCCTGCAGAAGGCGATCCTGGCACTTACTGCCTATTTCATACCGACCGACTGTCGCAAATCGCACCTGCTCGAGCTTGTTGGGCCAAGGTAGTGGATGCTCTAACCGCGCTCTGATTGGATTGGGCAAGATCATAATAGGCAGAGTCGATGTTAGTTGTCTCTGTAATAACTGCGCGTTGTTGCGCGAGACGCAGATGACCCCCCGCGCCGAACGATAAAGAGCTCGCAACGCCTGGCGTTCGGCTTGGCCACTGATATACGACTCCGCGTTGCCTTGTATGATAAACACCCGCTCGCCGCTGTGTGCTCTTAAAAAACTGTAGAGATCTTGGTCGCGATACGGCGTAGCTGGAGGACCGGAGGTGCATACAATATCGGGACGCCAGCGCTGCAACCGTCGAAAACGGCAATACAAACCACTAGACACAGTGCGCGATGTGAGGCGATTTAGAGGCTTATATGCGAATACCACTCCACCAAGAGCACGAAATTCGGCGAGCTCTTCACACTGCGCGATTGGCGTTTGTGCCATGACGGCGACGGAATGCCCACGGTGCAGTGCTTCTGTCGCGAGCAGCTTCCACATCTCTTCACTACCCGCCCACGAGTAACCCCCCACGGTGGATATTATCCCGATTCGCATTGGATCAGCTAAGCGTTTGGAAATGCGTTGCGAATCCGGCGCGCCGGAACTCCTGCCCAAATTTCCGCTTCAGGTACTGAGGTTGTAACTACACTGGCCGCACCCACCATGGCATTGTCACCGATTCTAACTCCAGGCAAAATAATGACATGGGCGCCGAGCCACACATTTCGGCCGATTGTGATCGGCTCTCCATGGTACCCTTGTGCGCGAACAGGTACATCGGCTACCGTAAACCGGTGATTACCGCTAATTATATAGCAATAAGCTCCAATCAGCGTATCGCTTCCGATCCAGATCGGCTTCCAAGCCCCCAAATAGGTGTTTCTGCCAACAAACACATTAGCTCCCGTAATCACCGACGGTTCGCTGTCAGCCTCGGCCGCACACCATATGGTACATTCGCGCTCGATGACGGAGCCGGTGCCAAATTGGAGCCACCGAATCACGTCAGCGCGCCCAGTTAGTTCAATCGATTTGTGAATCGAAACGCCGTGCCGGCGCATTTCTTTTAGCCAAGCCTGGCGCAACCGCCATCTTTGAAAGTGCTGATAAGCGCGACGGGCTGTCATTTTCAAAAGGGCTTCAGCGATGTTGCAGCCGTACTAGTTTCTCGCACTCCCTGAGTAACACGGCGTGGATTCGGCTCGGTTCGAACCGACTGTGATACATTCGGCGTGCGTTCGCCACAAGCTGTTTCTGCCGTTCTGAGCTACGCGCCACATTTTGAAGCGCCGCAACACAACCTGCTGCATCGAGTGAAGTATAACACTCCGCCGCATCAAATTCGCGGGCCACACGAACGGCAGAACAATACTCCGGCCCCCAGATGACAATTGGCTTCTGAAACGTCAGATAATCAAGAAACTTTGTCTTAAAGCTGGTTCTCTCAATTTGCGCGCACTCGTCTCCGAAACCCATCGGTAACAACAGCAAATCTGCTTGTCGAGCATCGGTCTTGAGTTGATCAAAGGCTACCTGACCCCTGTACACACCGGCTGTTCGTGCAGCGCTGTCAAAGTTTGGGCTCCAGCTAGCGTTACTTCCGAAAATTTGGAAACGTAATTGCGAGTCCGAGCTTGCTCGCACAAGCTGTTCGAGCATCGGGCCGTACCAGGCGGAAAGTGAGCCTGCAAAGAACACGGTGGCCGGCCTTTCATTACGAGTGAACGGAACAAATTGCTGTTCCACGTCAGGCATGTTATCGCCGGTCGGATACAACACATGTGCGTTAGGATGCGGGCCTAATGCCTCGAGCATTCCTTCCGAGGTACAGAATGCGAGATCACAATCGCGATAAAACTTACGAAAAGCTCTTTCAATTGTCCCTCGAAAACACGGGTGCATTAGAACTCCAAAATCAAACCAATCATTGAAACTGGCCACTAACGGCACGCGGAGCCGTCGTGCAACCCGCTGCGCAATGCGTGCCGTCCAGTTCCAGCTACCAGCAATCGTGAATACTAGATCCGGCTCAAAGATCCGGGCCGCCTCCCATACTTCTTGTGGAACGAAGTAGCCACTAATCAACTGCTTATAATGCCAAAACCACATGTAAACCCGCGTGTGCAGCATCCTATTAAGCCACTCAGGTTGGTCGAATTGCAAAAATCGATATGGCACGTCATACTCCTGCACTTCAGCACTGTCTGTGGCGACAAATATCTCAAAATCGTCGCGTTCGACAAAATGACGATAGAAAGACATCGCCCCGCCCCAGCTTGGAACTGGTGGTGTATAGCTCAGGTAAAAAACGCGAATCCGTTTATCGCGCAGCGTAGCTAGACCCGAAGCGTCGCCTGTCGAACCTGCGGAAGCTGGGTACATTAAATGTGCTGCGTCAATATATGTGACCGTAGCGACCATTCATCACCGCAAACAAGTCGAAAGAGAGTCCTGCCAGCGATAAGCAGTGACGTGATGCTTTTTTCCAGCAATGTAACACGACTCACATTCTGACAAGGTAACGAGTCAGGTGAAACGTTGCACACCGCCTCTTCCAACGCTCGGTTGGTTGTCAGCGGATTTCGCTCCAGCAGATGTCGATGCATGACAATCCGCCCGCCACAGTTGTTGTGCGGCGGAGCAATAGATACAAGCAGTACCTTTAGCTTTTCTTCCAAATTCAAGTGCGCTCCTTCGTGTGGATAGAACTGAGGCCTCCGTCGCTTGGCTTTATACTCCTCGGAATGTAACTGCAGGGACATTAATGAGACCTCTTTGTGCGCAGTAAAAAAGCGCGTTGCAGGAGGCCAGCGCGGACTGGCTGAAATGGCCAGCATCGTGGTCGTAAAGATCAACGAAGTGATATTCTAAACGGTGCAGGTACTCAGCGAGCCGAAAGAACGACGTATGATACGTGTTGCCTAGCTGAAATGTGACCTCAGCAAGAATGAATTGAATTTGGCGGGCGCGGAGCATTGCTTCAGCTCCCTTGAGCACCTCCAGATCGAATCCTTCTGTGTCAGTTTTTAGCAGATCAATGTGGTTGATGTTTTCTTCAGCGCAGAAAGAGTCTAACGTTCTGAGCGTAACCAACTCACCACATGACGAAGAGCAGCCGTTGCTTAGTTCGTTTCGCAGGCTGTTGAGTCCTGATACTGGGACGAGTTGAATTCTTGCAGTTCGATTGCTGTCAGCAAAGGCTAATTGGAATGTTCGTACGCGTTGGCATTTCGACACACGCTGCACCAAAGATTTGTACGTAGCGGCAACTGGCTCGAACGAGTAAATCTGAGCAGATGGAAATGCACGCACATAATGTGCGGCGGTCTGACCCTCATTAGCACCCACATCGAAAACAACTTTGAGATTTGTCGCCGATCCGAGAAACCGTGCCACATCATGAACGTGATCAAGACCGAGTGGCTGATAAACGATCTTGAAGTAGCGGTAGCCAAGGCGTTCAAGCATTCGGCGCAGCAGCTTCTTCATAGTCGATCTTCTGAATTGGGCTTTTCCATCCCAGCAGACGCCGAGCAAGGCTTTTGAGACGAAATCGGAAGAGGAAAACCCGTCCTTCGGATGTCAGCCCATGACTGCCGCAAAAATGAAGAAAGCCGGCCCGCTCCCTTTTTGCACCCGAAGATGAGTTAAACAGTTTGCCGCACCGTTGACGGTACACCTTGAATGCGCGGCGGAAAGCAGCTACGTTTTCGTGGTTGAAGTCGAATTCCCAAGACACAAAAGTCCAGCCGATTTCTTTTCTCATGACTTCCAGTAGGAGCTGGCCGTGGGCTTTAGCTAGCAGATCGACCGAACTGAGGTGCGGCATTGCTTGTTCAAGGGCATTCATGTACACATCAAACGGAATGCGAAAAAGAAACGGAGAGTGTGTAGATCGCGAAAGCCGGTTTCCGTCGCAGCCGCTGTAAGTCAAGGCGCGAGTCATCGCGCCAAAGTCGAAGCAGCAAATCCCCAGTTCGCGGGACAACTCGTAGCCCAGGATTTTAGCGCCGCCTCCCGAGGACAAAAAGAGAGTATCAAGTCCGTTTTCTTTGACGAAGCTTCGTAGATCTTCTTTCACGAGGTCCAGGTTAGCGTCCAAGTTACGCCCATCATCGCGAAGCTGGTGATAAAAGAGCTCTGCCCTCTCGGGCCAATAAGCAGCAGCTGCCTGCTTAAACTCAGCTGTCTGTGACAGGAGTTCCAGTAACCGCACTTCGGCTCCTGCAAACCCGACGCGGCGGTCATTGCAATACTCCTTAAACTCCTTCTCCGTCCACGTCAGAAACATAAGGGACGTCTCTTTGCTCGGATTGCGATAGCTTCCCGGCGCCCTCTCGAGCTTTAAAAGAGGTACCAAATGCTCGTTAGGCCAATTCTTCTCATGGAAGTCCACATAGTCGGCTTGTTCATAGGCCTTCCGCAACCTTTCTGCATACTTGACGCTGAGGCCTGGATTTCCGAATGCGCTTGTGCCAGACAGCGGACCATCATCGAATTCTATCGCCCCAGCCTGTTGGTGTTGGTAAGCAAGCAGATATACAAGTTCCATATCCCCTAGACGCAGAAAACAGAAAGGCCTGCGCGTCCTCATCAGTTCCGACAGCAGCTTTGCTCGAGTGACGCGAGCGCCGTAACCGTCTTTCTTTCTGCCGAATGCGCTTCCGGATAGCGGCGGGCAACTTTCAAAAAGCTTTTCGTGGAAGGTCATTATTTAATTTTTAGTCAGTGGAACACAACCACGCGCCGACAGCTTGCCGCATTTCAATCGAATACGGTCAACGACTCTTTAAATTCTTGCTTTTTGCTGTGCGCTAGCATGGATTTAACAGCCTCAAAAACGGTCTGACAGTCGAGCTTCTTCATACAAGCGATGTCGTTGGGGCAGCCGGTAATCCAATGGATAACCGGTGTTCGGTTATGACAGAACAAGCATGGCACATCACCGAACACGCCAAGCGCCCGCGACTCGGGTGGCAATCGTGAAGCGGGATCCAGGGGCCCAAATAATGCGATAACGGGTGTGGCAACGGCTCCGGCAACATGCACCGGGCCTGAATCAATGGAAATAATCAAATCACAGATGGCAATCAGCGCCACGAGCTCTTCCCCGTTAAGTCGATTCGCGACCGATTTCACACCTGTGAGTTTGTCATATTCAGAAGATCCATCGCTTTTGTCCATTCCGAACCGTATGATTACAGCATGGTATTCGGAGTGGATTTTGTTAATCAGCTTCTGCCATTTGGAGAATTGCCATTCTCTCACGCGCCAGCTGTGACCTGGGTTGATGCCGATAACCAAATGCTCCGCTGTGGTACAATTTAGTTCGTATGCAATCCGTGTCTTTTGGATCACGCTCGGTGATAGATAGAGCTTTGGTTGACGTACTGTAGGCGCGAACCCATAAGACGCAGCAAGATCATCTATAAGATGACGAGTCGTTCCAAATGTATGCGACAACCGCTCGCCGGTCGTTTTTGGGTTGTAAATTGTGTCCACCAAACCAAAAAGTTTGACTGTCTTTGGCATGGTAAACGGGTGGACCCATGATCTGTTCGCATAGACCACATCCGCCGATCGAGAAAGTATAACGGCCTGCCGCCAAATTGCTGCCGTGACAAAAACAAGCAGCTTCCCAGGGTGCCGATGACGAACCTCATCACACATCGGGAAGGTGCAAACCACGTCTCCTATTCCGCCGCAGCGGCAAACAATAATGGCCCTCTTTCGGTGCCGAGCGCATTGGAAAACCAGCCACACGGTGAAAGGTACCCATTCACGAGCCCGCTGCTTAAACCGGAAAAATCGACGCCACCATGGCCTGAGTGCGGAATGCACCGGGCCAGGCAACATTGAAACCACCGCTTTTCGGAAACCAGTCACAATGCCATGCGGAGCCGACGCCTACGATTTCCAATACGCCAGTTCCGTCCCTTCAATTTGGACGATATTTCTGTCCAGCGTGCGCCACTCCAAGATGAATTTTAATACACCCGGGTGCATTCGGTTGCAATCGTTAGATGCACAACCGGAATCTGACTCGATTGTTTGCGCGTCAGCGGTTGATGAGCGCGCCCTGGACGGGCTCGCTCCCGTTTCTGTTTCGGAATTCGGGTTAATGAGAAACGAATCTACGCCGCCGGCCTGACGCGTCCGATCAATCGTCTCAGCCGAGTCCGAATGGCTAATGACATCGTGAGTTGGTTCCAATGGTTGAGACCCCAATATCCTCCATAGACGGCCCAACCCAAGGCCAATACTTTTAACGACATCAACCGGACCAGACGCGAGGCGGATTCCCAGTATAGCCGTCTTGCCTCGCGATACTCCCCGCGGTCTGCGAGGCTGCGAAGCGATGTCCGCCAGACTTGGTACTCCCGCTTTCTCAATAGCCGGTGATAGCGGCCGCCGAAATGAGCGTCTAAAAGATCAATAGCCTTTTGATTACACCGCAATTGATCTGCCGCCGACTTGGTGGTCCACATGCCTCCTGCATGGACCCGCCAGCAAGACATGAGTTCGCTTGAATAACCGACCGGGCCTTTTCCCGCATATAATGCAAAGGCGCACGCATCCCAAAGTATCCCCACGTCTTTGAGCCAATCCGGAAATGTCACCAATTTCCGCCTCGCCAGCATGCTGGAGGTATGCATCGGGTAGCCTGTCAGGAAATCAGCAAGGCCATATTCCGGCTTGAGCACGGCTGGTTCCAACACTCCGGCATCTTTTTCGGCACCATCACTCGAAGTGGTAACGAATTGGGTCCCGGTGCCGCACATGGAATAGTGCGGGTTGGTTTCCATCAAGGCCACCTGCTTTTGCAGTTTTTGTGGCGTCCGCCAATAATCGTCCGCATCCACCCAGGCAATGTATTTTCCCCGGCAGGCCTGCCAGACCGCTCCGTAGTTCCTAGAGATGCCCAGATTTTTTTCGTGCAGTAGCGCGCGGACCACGTTGGGATATTTCGCGGCATACGCTTGCACGATTCTTCGCGTGCCGTCGGTGGAGCAATCGTCCCCAATTACCAATTCCACCTCAAACTCCGTCTCCTGCATGAGGACACTTTCGATCGCTTGCGCGATGAATTGCTCGCGATTGTAAGCGATCATCGCTACGCTAACCGTGGGCTGATCGCAGGCGGTTTGTTCAGCAACGCGGATCATGGATTAATGTTTTGGCTCGTCTTGCAGACCGATACGGCGTAGCTCTCGTACGGCTGCGGTGTGGCGCTGGATGTAAGTGCCGATCGCAGCGTTAGCTTCGTCACATTCACTTTACAGTCATCGCTACAGCGGTGATCTCAGTAGCCAAGTCGATCAGTTGATCGCAACTCGCCACGGCACTGAGACGATGAGCGGCCACAACCATCGTGAGCTTGCCTTCAAGACTGCGCAAAGCGTCGAGCAGCTTCGCTTCCGTCGCTATGTCCAGCGCGCTTGTTGCTTCGTCTAAAATCAACAGGGATGGACGATGGTAAAGGGCGCGCGCAAGGCCGATGCGCTGGCGCTGGCCCCCTGACAGCCGGATACCGCGCTCCCCGACGTCCGTGTCGAAGCCAGCAGGCAATTCGGTTTCGATAAACTCGAGTAACTGCGCCACGGCACAGGCTTCGTGCAACCGCGCGCGGTCGATCTGGTTGTCCGGCAAACCAAACGCGATGTTGCGCGCGATGGTGTCGTCGATCAGAAAAATATCCTGCGGCACGTAACCGATCGATGCCTGCCATGAGGGCACAAGTACAGGGGTGAGCACTTGGCCATCGATCAGGATGTCGCCTGCAGTTGGGTGATAAAGACCGAGCAACAAGTCAACCAAGGTTGATTTTCCGGAGCCCGTTGGACCGATCACACCGAGCGAACTGTTTTTGGCGATTATTAGAGAAAGCCCGTCCAGCGCTGGCCGGAGTGCGCCGGGATAACGAAAGCTGACTTCGCGCAGAGTGATCTTCTCGTTCCAACGCGAAGGCTTGGCCGGAACGAGAGGCTCGATAGTTGGAGTCGGCAAGACAGATTTGTCAGTCTCGGCGGCGACAAACTCGTCATACACTTCGTCAACCGCATGACGCATTGCGCTGACCTGCGTGAGTTGGCCGTAGAGCAATTGCAGCGAAGGCAACAGCCGATAACCCGCGAGCGCCATAACACCGACGTTCGGCAAAATATCTGAAAAATCGCGGCCTTTTGCCGCCAGCAGCAACACAGCGAGAACGAGACCGCCGAAAGCGAGCGGTTCCACAA
>Ga0066903_100006368_pt1 | contig 10477 bp, 9 predicted proteins | sample PanSoiMetaGPlot1_FD_67491 | JGI IMG/M metagenome (GOLD analysis project Ga0066903, IMG submission 67491) | Tropical forest soil microbial communities from Panama analyzed to predict greenhouse gas emissions - Panama Soil - Plot 1 (version 2) | ecosystem: Environmental > Terrestrial > Soil >...
TGCGCTTCTGGCACATGATCTTCCAGAGCGAGCGCTTTCCCGAGCCCATCCTGAAGCCGTACTCGCCCATGTCGCTCGGCTCAGCGATCCTGGTTGTGTTCGGAGCCGTGTCGTTTCTGTCGTTCGTCGACGCGGTCCTCGCCAGGGGTCGCCTGTTCCATTCGCCTGGCAATCCGATCGGCAAAGTGCTGTCGGTTCTCGGCGGCATCGCCGGTCTGGCTCTGGCCGGCTACACGGGCGCGCTGCTGAACACCACCAACGAGCCAATCTGGGGCAACAGCCCGTGGCTGAGCGCCCTGTTCCTGTTCTCGGGCGTCTCAACAGGCATCGCCGCGTTGCTGCTGTTCGCGCGGCGCACATCGCCAGCCACCGTCGAGAAGCTGTCCGAAGCCGACAACTACATGATGTTGTTCGAGCTGATCATCCTGGTCGTGTTCCTGGTCACGCTGGGCGCACTTGGGAGTCGGTTCATCTTCGGCTCGGCAACGCTTGTCCTGTTCGGGATCGTGGTGATTCTCGGATTGCTCGTGCCGCTGGCGATCCACTGGCGACCTGGACTTGCCGGTGGCATGCGCAGCGCCTCGGTGCTCTCGGCGGTGCTCGTGCTCATCGGCGGCTTCGTCCTGCGTTGGGCGGTCCTGGCAGGTCCTCAGGGCATCGGCTTGTGAAGCGCGGCCGGCTGGCACTGCTGGCCGCGCTGCTTGCCGTGGGGTTGGTGGCCTGTTCACCGGAAGCGTCGCGCACTCGCGGCGACGGCCCCGGCGCCGACGTCGGCAACCACTCACCTAACCTGCCCCAGCCGTCGACGCCGCCGCCTTTGCCAGGCGGGTAACCCACGCCACACCTACAATTCCGGACGATGTCCGCCCCGCAGGATCTCGCGTCGCTCCTCGATCGCCGCGTTGCGGCATTGAAGAAGGCGCGCCCGGAGCTTGGCGAGGCGCTCGACGTCCAGGCGCAGCTGATGCGGCCAGCTTTGACTTCGGCTCGGCCGGTGGAAGCACAGCCCTTTCCTCTGCCGCGCGAGCAGGCGGCCGCGCGTGTGCGCGAGGGTGTGCCGCTTCTTCACGATCAACCCGCCCACCTCGACCTCCACTTCGCGGCCGACCTGTTCAGTCGGCTGGTCAACATGCTCCAGGAGCGTAACGACGAGGAGCTGGCGTCCCGACTGGCCACGCTCGTGTCGGCGGCAACCAGCGGCGGTCTGGATCCCGAGCGGCTCTTCGCTGAGGCCTTCGTGCACCACGACGACCACCTGCGAGAGATCGCGTTGCAGGCCGGCGTCGAGCCTGAGCTGCTGACGACCCTGGCCGCGCACGCGGTCGCGCCGCTGCTGCGCGCGTATGCCGTGCGCCTGCTGCCGATGCTCGAACGCCTCGACGACGGAACACCAGACGGGTACGGCTGGCAGCGCGGCTACTGCCCCGTGTGTGGCGGCTGGCCGCTGATCGCGGAGCTGCGGGGTATCGAGCTGGCCCAGTACCTGCGTTGTGCTGCTTGCGGCACTGGCTGGCGCTGGCCGCGGCTGGTATGCGCTTACTGTGGCAACGACGATTATCACTCCCTGGCGACGCTCACGATCGAGGGCGAGCAGCGCTTTCGCATCGGCGTGTGCGATCGCTGCAAGGGCTATCTGAAGGTGTGCAACGCGTTCGATCCGCCCCCGCCGGAGCTGCTGGCGGTGGAGGACGCGGTCAGCGTGCACCTGGACGTTGCCGCGATCGAACGCGGCTACCACCGCCCCGGTGGGAGCGGCTTCGTCATCGAGCTCGCCGTGCCTGAAGACGCATGGGTCGAGGAGCTGACCTGAGCGTGCTGTTGGACTCCGTCGACTCAAGCTCCGAAGACCTCACGCCGGTTGTGCCGCGCCGCTACGTGCGGTACGTCGGGGGGCGACCCGAGACGGTCGACGCCGAAGTGATCGGCGAGATCCGCTTCTCGATCTTCGTCGACGATCGCGAGCTGGTCACGCTCATGTGCTCGGCGTGGCAGCTCAAGCCGCTGGTGGTCGGCTTCCTGTACCTGGAAGGTCTGATCGAGGGCGTCGACGACCTCCAGATGCTGCGCATCTGCGCCGAGGACCGGCTGGCCGACGTACGCCTGGCAAACGGCTTTCCCGAGGTGCCAACGCGCAAGATCCTGACGTCCGGCTGCACTGGCGGTGTGAGCTTCGGCAAATACCTGGATCAGATCGAGCAATTCCGCATTGCCGAAGACGACGTGCGCGTCGCACCGGAGCGCATCTACGAGCTGCTGCGAGCGCTGTACGACCACTCGAACCTGTACCGCCAGTCGGGCGGCGTGCACACGTCGATCTTCGTCGAGCGAGACGGCTGTGCGCCGCGGCTCGTGGCCGAAGACATCGGTCGGCACAACACCCTCGACAAGCTGCAGGGAATGGCGCTGCTCGAAGACATCCCGACTACTGGCGGAGTGATCCTTGCCTCCGGGCGCATCTCGAGCGAGATGCTCTTCAAGGCGGCGATCATGGGGGTGCCGATCGTCGGCTCGCGTACGAGTCCGACCAACCTGGCCCTGGCTGTCGCCGAGCGACTGAACATCACCGTCTGCGGCTACGTCCGCCAGGCGAGTATGAATGTGTACACACATCCCGAGCGGATTGGGCCGTGAGTCGGGCGCTTTTCGTGCTCAGCCGTCGCAGCTGATGGCTAGCAGCTGCACATGAACTCGCCTGGCAGTTACGTCTATGTCCTGTACGGCGAGGACACGTTCGGGCGGGACGAAGCCGTGCAGAGCCTCAAGGAGCGCATGCGTGCGCTGCCCGCGGGCGAGCACAACCTGACGGAGCTGGGGCCAGACACCAGCGTGGCAGCGCTGCGGCTGGCCGCGGACGCGGTGCCGTTTCTTGCCGATCGTCGCATGGTCATCCTGCGGGGACTGATCGGTCGTCTTTCGGGTCGCGGTGGCGGTCAGCGGCGCGGCGCAGCCCGCGCTCGCAAAGCCGCCGACTCCGGTCCCGACGAGTTCCGGGTGCTGCTCGAATACCTGCCTGATGTGCCCTGGACGACGTCGCTGGTCCTGGTCGAGGACGGCCGGCTGAGACCCGAGCCGCTCGTCGCGGCCATCCCCCGCGGCCGCGCCGCCGTACGCGAATACCCACGTGTGCTGGATGTGCCGGGCTGGCTGCGCGGCCGCGCCAGGCTCGTCGGTGTGGATCTGGACGAAGGCGCCGTGCGCGAGCTGGCCATGCTGGGTGGGACCGATCTGCGGCGTCTGGATTCGGAGCTGCGCAAACTGGCCGACTATGCCGCTGGTCGAACCGTCAGCCGCGCCGACGTGCGCGACCTGGTCATCGGGCGGGACATTGCCGTGTGGTCGCTGCTGGACGGTCTGGCTGAGCGGCGGGCCGACAAAGCGCTGCGCGCGCTGCACGACCTGTATGCCCAGGGCGAGACGCCCGAAGCGTTGCTCGGCCGAGATATCGCGCCCCACTACCGTCGGCTGATGGTCGCTCGCGAGCTGTCGCTGGCGAGCAAGCGGGAGCGGGCACGCGTCGAGGTGGCCGATCTCGGGCTGAACCCTGCCACGGTCGGCCGGTGGTCCGATCAGGCGGCTGCCTTCGACCGAGCAGAGCTGGAACGCGCGCTGGAGCTGCTGCTCGAGCTCGATCGGAAGATCAAAACGGGTGAGACCGAACCTGAACCGGCACTGGAGGTGGCCGTTGCGCGGCTGTGCAGTCGGCTGACCGTGGCCGCATGAGCTGGCAGCCTCAGACGGTATACTCCCGCCCAAACGTCTGACGAGTCACAAGGACATCCACCTTGGCTAACACGAAATCGGCACAGAAGGCGATGCGCCAGGCGGTGCGTCGCGCTGCGCGCAATCAGGCCGCCCGCTCGGCAGTGCGCACCTACGTCAAGAAGGCGGCGGAGGCCGTCGCCGGCACGGCCGAGGAGGCGGCGACCATCGTCCGCGAGGCGGTGCGCGCGCTCGACAAGGCGGCGCAGAAGGGTATCGTGCACCGCAACGCGGCGGCGCGACGCAAGTCGCGCTTGATGACGCGGCTGCACCGGCTGTCGGTGGCGCCGCCGGTGGCGGAAGCGGAGAGCAAGGCCAAGGCGCCCGGGCGGCGAACGGCAACTGCGCGCGGCGCGAGCGCCGACAAGAAGTCATCCACGAGCACGCGCAAGCCGGCCGCACGCAAGCCGTCCACCCGACCGGGCGGGTAGCGCCGCGTCGGGGCCGCCCATCGCTCTGGTAGACTGAGGGCGTAGAAGCCGGCTGACGAGTCGGTCGGTTTCGCCAGGACGAGACCGGTGCCCATCGAGCAGCTCCGCAGCGTGCAGCGCCACGAGCGCATTCTCGACGCTGCCACCCGCGTGTTTTCGTCCAAGGGCTACCACGGCACGCTCGTCGACGAGATCGCCTCTGAGGCCGACACGTCGAAGGGCGGCGTCTACTTTCATTTTCCGACCAAGCAGGCCATCTTTCTGGCCCTGCTCGACCGCCTGGCCGACACGCTGCGCGAGCGTGTCGAAGCCGCCGTGAGCAGCGAGCCCGACCCGATCGGGCGGGCCGAAGCCGCGCTGCGGGTCGGGCTGGACACCTTCGCCAGCCATCGGCGGCTCACGCGACTGTTCATGGTCGAGGCGCTCGGCGCTGGGCCCGAGTTCAACGCCCGCATGATGCAGATCCGCGCGGCGTTCGCTGACCTGATCCGCGTCCACCTGGACGAAGCCGTGGCCACCGCGGCCATCCCACCGCTGGATACGCACGTGGTCGCCACGGCCTGGTTCGGGGCGGTCAACGAAGTGGTGACGCACTGGGCAATGGCCGAGCGCCCGGGCGATCTCCACGCCGCCTACCCCACCATTCGGGCGATGCTGTTGCGCGGCATCCAGGCCAGGATCGAGAGCGTTGCAGGCTGAGGCGACAGGCGCCGCTCACGGCGCGGTTCAAGCAGCGGGCGCCGCTCAAAGCCTGGCGGAAGCGGCGACGCGCGCGCGTTGCCTCGGTCGGCCAGTGCTCGCCAGCTGGACGCGACCGGCCAGGGTCCAGGACGCCATCGATGTGTTCGCCGCCGCTGGCAGCTCACGCGAGCGGGGGCTGTGGCTGCGCCCGGCCACGAACGAGGCGATGGTGGCCATCGGCTGCGCGTACAGTCTGGTCGGCAGCGGCCCGCGGCGCTTTGAACAGGTCTCCGCGGCCTGGCGCGATCTGCTGACCCACGCCCTGATCGACGGCCCCTCGGGCGGACCGCGGCTCTTCGGCGGCTTCAGTTTCGATCCGCTCCAGGCGAGATCGCCGCTGTGGACCGGTTTTCCCGATGGTCGGATGGTCTTGCCCGAGCGCCTGCTTGCCCAGCGCGGCGGCACTGCCTGGCTCACGACCAATCTGGTCGTGGGCGCGGAATCACGACCCGCCCCACGCGAAGCTGCACGAACCGGCGAGGCACCGCCGCCATTGACCTCTGAGGAGTGGCAGGCGCTGGTCGGTCGTGTCGCGGGCGGCGTTCGCGGTGGCCACCTGGGCGTAAGCAAAGTCGTGCTCGCCCGAGCGCAGCAGGTTCGCGTGGGGCGATCGAACGAGTGCGCCCTGCGCGATCTGGCCGCCAGGTATCCGGAGTGCACCGTGTTCGCGATCGGCCACAGGGAGGCGTGCTTTCTTGGCGCAACGCCCGAGCGGCTGATTGCCGTGCACGCTGGCGTGGCCTCGACGATGGCGCTGGCGGGCTCGGCGCCGCGCGGCAAGACGCCGGCCGAGGACGATTGCCTGGGCGAGCGCCTCCTGGCCAGTCCCAAGGAGCGCGCCGAGCACGCCGTGGTCGTCGCCGCCCTGCGCGAAGGGCTGGGCCGAGCGTGCACGGGTATCGTCGCCGAGGCCGAGCCGACTCTGCACAAACTCGCCAACGTTCAGCATCTGCTCACGCCGATCCGCGGCCACGTCCCGTCCGGGCGCAGCGTGCTCGATCTGCTGGATCACCTGCATCCCACGCCAGCGGTAGGTGGGTATCCGCGAGCCGCGGCGCTTGAGCTGATTCGAACGCACGAGGCGCTCGAGCGTGGCTGGTACGCCGGGCCGATCGGCTGGATGGATGCGAACGGTGAGGGTGAGTTCGTCGTAGCGCTGCGCTCCGGCCTGGTGCGCGGCGACACGGCCACGCTGTTCGCCGGCTGCGGCATCGTGGCCGACTCGGATCCCGTAGCCGAGGCTGCCGAATGGGGCTGGAAGCTGCGGCCGATGCTCGGGGCACTAGAGGCGCGGCCGAAAACGTGAAGAAAGCCGTGAATCTCGGTGGCCGCGCCCCCAGGCCAAGTCTGTCACCAGAAGCTTTATCAAGGCCGACTGCGACTCGTGCGAAGAGCGGCTTGTCGGCCGAACTTCTAGGCGCTGAGGCGTGAGCGCCGCGTCACAAGGGCTGCGCCTGGTGGTCGGGACGTTCGTCGACCAGCTCGCCCATGGCGGGGTGCGCCATGTGTGCGTCTGCCCGGGCTCGCGTTCGACGCCGTTAGCCATGCTCCTCGCCGAGCACCCGGGTATCCGCGTGTGGACACACCTGGACGAGCGATCGGCGGCGTTCTTCGGCGTGGGGCTTGCGCGCGCGCTCGGTGAGCCGGTCGGGCTGCTGGCGACCTCGGGCACCGCCGCGGCAAACTTCTTTCCCGCCATCGTCGAGGCCAATCTCGCGCGGGTGCCGCTGATTGTGCTCACCGCCGACCGTCCGCACGAGCTGCGCGACAGTGGCGCGCCGCAGACGATCGATCAGCTGCGGCTGTACGGCGGGCACGTCAAGTGGTTCTTCGATCAACCCGCGCCGGAGCCTCAGGCGAGCGCCGAGCAGGTGCGGCTGGCGCGGGTGCTCGCGGCACGCGCCGTCGGCTCGGCGACGGCCGAGCCGCGCGGGCCGGTGCACCTGAACTGGCCGTTTCGCGAGCCGCTGCTACCGGCTGCAGGCCACCACGCCGACGGTCAGCATGCCTCGCTCGAAGTGCGCAACCCGGCGCTCACGCCCACACAGGAGCTGATCGCGAGTCTGAGCCGCGATCTGTCGCGGGCCAAACGGGGTCTGATCGTCTGCGGTCCACACGAGGACGCCGAGCTACCGACCGCTGTGGCGCGGCTGGCGCGGTGTCTCGGCTATCCCATCCTGGCCGACCCGCTGTCGGGTGTGCGCTTCGGTGAGCACGACCGGTCGCTGGTCGTCGATGCGTACGACGCCTTTCTGAGGGACGCCCCAACGATCGAGCGACTGCAGCCTGAGGTTGTCGTGCGGCTCGGGGCCATCCCGACGTCGAAGCCGCTGGCGCAATATCTGCAGCGCTTCCCCGCCGCGCGCCACATCCTGATCGATGCGGGTGGCTGGCGCGAGCCGCTCGGCATCGCCAGCGACGTGCTGCACGTCGACCCGCGAGCGCTGTGCGAGGCGCTGGCGGACGAGGTAGCCGCGAGCGCCGCCAGCCCTTGGACCTCGACGTGGCTGGAGGTCAACTCCGCCACCCGCCGAGCCATTCGGCGCCATCTCGACGGACTGGACGAATTGTTCGAGGGCAGCGTGTTCGCGCAGCTTGCAAGCCTGCTGCCCGATGGCTGTGTGCTGTACGCGGGCAACAGCATGCCTGTGCGCGATCTCGACACGTTTCTGGCGTCATCCTCCAGCGCGCTGCGCTGTATGTCGAGCCGCGGCGCCAATGGCATCGATGGCGTCGTCTCGAGCGCTCTAGGCACCAGCGCCGCAGGCGTGGGACGCGTGGTGCTGGTGATCGGCGACGTGTCGTTCTACCACGATCTGAACGGGCTGCTGGCAGCGCGTCGGCACGGGCTGGACCTGCTGGTGGTGCTGGTCAACAACGACGGCGGCGGCATCTTTTCGTTCCTGCCCCAGGCGCAAGCCGACGCCGCGACCTTCGAGTTGTTGTTCGGGACACCGCACGGGCTGGATTTCCGACCGTTCGTCGAGGGCTACGGCGGCCGCTTCGTCCGCGTCAGGAGCTGGCAGGACTTTGGCGCGGCGGTTGGCGACGGCCTGGCGCAGGGCGGCTTGCAGGTCGTCGAAGTGCCGACGGATCGCGCGCGCAACGTGACACTGCACCGCCAGGTCTGGCGGGCGGTCGCCGACGCGCTCAGTCCCGCCGCTGTGTGTTGACGCGGCTCAACGATCTCGAGTTCCACGTCGAGGTCGAGGGCAGCGGCCCGCCGCTGCTGCTGCTGCACGGCTTCACGGGCAGCGTGCCCAGTTGGGACGAGGTGCGGTCGGACCTGGTCCGATCGGCGCAGGTGATTGCCCTGGACCTGATCGGCCACGGCCTGACCGCCTCGCCCGTCGACCACCGCCGCTACACGCTCGAGTGGAGCGCGCGCGACCTGACCGCGCTGCTGGACGCACTCGGCCTCGAGACGGTCGACGTCGCTGGCTACTCGATGGGCGGACGGGTGGCGCTCCACTTCGCCACGGCGCGGCCCGAACGCGTCCGCCGCCTGATCCTGGAGAGCGCCTCGCCAGGCATCGAGGACGAAGCCGAGCGCCAGCGCCGCATCCAGAGCGACGAAGCGCTGGCACAGCGGATCGTCACCCGCGGCATCGCAGCGTTTGTCGAGGAATGGGAGCGCCAGCCGCTGCTCGAGCCCGCGCCGCACGTGAGCGCTGAGCGCCGCGCCGCGCAGCACGCTCAGCGACTCACCAACCGGCCGCTCGGGCTCGCCAACAGTCTGCGCGGCATGGGCTCTGGCCAGCAAGCGCCGCTGTGGTCGAGCCTGCGTGACCTGCGCTTGCCCGTGGCACTGATCGTGGGCCAGCGCGACGCGCGCTATCGCGACATCGCCTCGCGCATGCGTGAGCGGTTACCCGCGGCCACGCTCTGGAGCGTGCCCGACGCGGGACACACGGTCCATCTCGACCAACCCAGGCGCTTTGTCGATCTTGTCGCATCCGTTCTTGGGGGTGAACCCGACTTCGGTCCCTGACGTGGGCTGACGCCCCGCGCTGCATAGTCCCGAGCGAAGCACCAGCGGAAGTTCAGGGACCATTTCCGGTTTCACCCCGCTCTTGACAACAAATTGACACATCCCACAACACGTTGTTAGACTCACTTCGAACGCTTGTTCTAGCAAGGTGCAGAAGACCGCGTAGTGGGCGGTCGAGGGGAAAAGAGTGTGTCGTCGAAGAAGTTGTCGGACCGACAGAAGAATATTTTGAAGTACATCGAGGCCCACGTCGATGAACGGGGCTATCCGCCGAGCATTCGCGAGATCGGCGATCGCGTGGGGATCTCGTCGACCTCGGTTGTGGACTACAACCTGCGGGTTCTCGAGCGTGATGGCTACATCCGGCGTGACCGCGAAGTCTCGCGCGGCCTGGAGCTGGTGAGCTCGCAACGCAGCCAGCGTCAGGTTCAGCCCCGAGTAGTGCGCATCCCGGTGATCGGGCGCATCGCCGCGGGTCTGCCGATCGAGGCGATTGAAGACCCGGGCGACGTGGTCGAACTGCCGGTTGGCTCGGTACCCGACAACTGTTACGCGCTGCGCGTGCGCGGCACCTCGATGATCGAAGACCACATCGACGACGGCGACCTGGTGGTTATTCGGCCGCAGCCGAGCGTCGAGAACGGGCAGATCGCGGTGGCCATCGTCAACGATGCCACCGAAAATGGTGGGGCGACGCTGAAGCGGCTGTACCGCGAGGGGGATACCGTGAGGTTGCAGCCGCGCAACCCCGCCATGCAACCGATCCTTGTCCCGGCCGATCAGGTTGAAGTGCGTGGGAAGGTGGTGAAGCTCTTACGGGACCTGTGAAGCATTGAACGCACGCCGCCTGAGTGTCATCGCCGATCCGCGCAAGCCCGAGGCGGTTCAGTTGAGCGAAACGATGCGGGCGTGGCTCAAGGAACACGACGCCTACACCGAGGATCCGACGCAAGCCGACGTGCAGATCGTCATCGGCGGCGATGGCATGGTGGTGCGGGCTGCACGCGCACACTGGGAAGCGCCGGTGCTCGGGATCGACTTCGGGCAGTTCGGGTTTCTGGCCCACGTGCCGCCGTCGCGCTGGGAAACGCGCCTGAAGCAGGTGCTGGCCGGGCGCTATGAAGTGCGCGAGGATGCGACGATTCGGGTCGAGCTCGAACGCAGCGAACAGATGCTGGCCTCGTTGTGGGCCGTCCAGGACGTGGTATTCCACGCGTTCGTCGTGCCGGGCAACGGCCAGCAGATGGCCGTACTCGAGGTGTACATCGATAACAAGTACCTGAACCCGATCCCCGGTGACGGGCTCATCGTGGCCACCAGCCCTGGCTCGAGCGCCTACAACCTGGCCGCAGGCGGACCAGTCCTGGCGCCGGGCAGCCACACCTTCGCCATCACCCCGATCAGCGCCCACACGCCCATGCGAGCGTCGTTTTCAGTTGCCGAGTCCACGCCGATCACCCTCGTTCATGTCGGCCGCTTTCCGATCAGCGTCTGCGTCGACGGTCAGGCGTCTTTCGACGAGTTCGCGACAAACGACGTCGCCCACATCCGGGCC
>Ga0066903_100006369_pt1 | contig 10476 bp, 9 predicted proteins | sample PanSoiMetaGPlot1_FD_67491 | JGI IMG/M metagenome (GOLD analysis project Ga0066903, IMG submission 67491) | Tropical forest soil microbial communities from Panama analyzed to predict greenhouse gas emissions - Panama Soil - Plot 1 (version 2) | ecosystem: Environmental > Terrestrial > Soil >...
GCCCGCCTCACCGGCGCGGGCGGCCTCGATCGTCGCATTGAGCGCGAGCAGGTTGGTCTGCTCGGCAATCGCCGTAATGAGCTTCACCACGTCGCCGATCCGGCCCGCCGCATGCAGCAATTCGTTGACGCGGTGGTCGGTCTTCTCGGCCTGCTTGACTGCCTCGACGGCGATCCCGCTCGACTCGTGCACCTGCCGGCTGATCTCGCGGATCGACGACCCGAGTTGCTCGGTGGCCGTGGCGACCGAGCGGACGTTGAGGGAGGCTTGTTCGGAAGCGGCGGCGACCGTTCCCGAGAGCTCCTCGGTGGTCTCGGCGGTTCTGGTCAAGGTCTCGGCGGAGGCTTCCAGTTCAGTCGACGCTCCGGACACGGTTCGCACGATATTTCCGACCGCAGCCTCGAACGAATCGGCGAGCTTGTGCATCTCGGCCTTGCGCTCGGAGATCGCGCGAACTTCCGATTCCTTCTGCTCGGCTTCCATCGCGCCCATGCGAACGAGATTGTCGCGGAAGCTCGCCGTGGCCCGCGCCATCACGCCGATCTCGTCGGCCCGATCGGTGCTCGGGATCGCCACGTCGTAGCGGCCGTCGCGCATTTCCTCCATGGTGCGCGAGAGCCCGCCAAGAAGCGCGCGCAGCGTGCCCATCACGATCCGGCTCAGTCCCAGCACGACCGCAAGCACGCCCAGGGTAACACCGAAGTAGGTCACGACTTGGCGCCAGGCGCCGGCGATCAACTGGTCGACATCGGCGCTGACGCGCTCGGCCATCGAAGCGAAGATCTTGTTCAGGACGGCCGTCATTTCGCCGTTGAGGTCGATCCAGCGCTGGGCCTCCTCCGGCGAGCCCCCGGAACTCTTGAGCGCAATCTCGCGCAGCTCCTGCAGCGCACGTCCAGTGCCCTCCTCGAAGGACTGATATTGGCTAACCACCTGGGCCGGCGCCAAGATTTTGAACAGCTTGCCGAAGATTGCCTGCCGGGTCATGCCCGACGTCATCAGCAGGAACATACCTGGCGGAGGCCGCGCGTTCTGCAAGATGGCCAGCCCGGAGTTCCGCTGTGACAGCAGGCCGTCGCCGAACTGGAGCGTCGCATAGAGCGCCAGGATCTGGCGCGCCAGGGCGCCATCGCTCACGATCGTCGCCATGGTGCCGACGGAATCGATGGCGTAGCCGGAGGTCCGGACCAGCAGCGGGACGAGGCTGGCGAGAGGCTCTGCCTTGGCAGCGAATTTCTCGCGCATGGCGGCGATGTCGCGCATTCCTCCGTCGATCGCCTTGAGTTGTTCCTCGATCCTGGCGTTCTTTACGACGGTAGCGGCAGCCGCCTCGCGCAGCGCGCGATAGACATCGTCGGTGGTGCGGCGCTGCGCTTCGAGCTTGGCTCGATCGCCGTCGCCGAGATACACCCGGCTCGCTGCACCCTCGGCCGGCAGGGCGATGACGCCAAATCGGCTGGCGGCAACGGCGAGCCGTACCAGTGACGAGGCGCGGACCAGGTCGTCGTAGTGCGACCAGCTTTGGTAGGTCAGTGTGCCGGCTAACACCATGAGCACGGCGGCGGGGATCAAGGCGATCGTGAGGAGAAGTTTGGAAAATGCAGTCCTGTGCATGAAACTCGATTCCAAGGCATCTGCGGCAAAAATCGGAGCCCGGTCCGCACGGCGCATTACACGACGTTAGGTTTAATAGACGGTTTCGGGAACGTGGGTTCGTTATGCAAACCAAGCAGCAGGATACCGCGCGAACGGGTTCGCGTGGGCGCCACCAGCCGTGACGCCGGCTCATTTTGGCCTATGCGAATCGCTCTTTCGCCCGCGCCCGCGCCTTGATCGCTTCGGCTTCGCGGTTGCGCGGCGGCCGCGCCGTCTCCAACGAGTCGAGAAGCCTGCGAGCGACATCAGCCACCTCGTCGACCGCGCGAGCAAAGGCCGCCGCGTTGGCCTTCGACGGCTCGTTGAACCCGCTCAGCTTGCGAACGAACTGCAGGGCCGACGCGCGGATTTCTTCCTCGCTCGCCGGCGGCTCGAAGTTGAACAGGGTGCGGATATTGCGGCACATCGATTCCTCCTAACGCGCGCGGGCAAGGTTACGTGCTCCAACATTGAGCTAAAGCGGGATGACGAGTCGAAGAGAAGTCATCGCGCTTTAGGCGCATTATGCACGGGAAAATACCTCTCCAGCCAACCTCGCATGATCGACCAGACCCGCTGGTTGTTCTCCGAGAACATGAAATGGTCGAGGCCGCTCAAGAGATGGAGCTCCGCGGGCTGGGCGGCCCGTTTGAACAGCTCGACCGATTGTTCGGTCGGCGTCACCGAATCGGATGCGCTGTGCAGGAGCAGCAGCGGGCGCGGCGCGATCTTCCCGACCACGTCGTCGGCGCGGAAGTCGAACATGCTTTGCGCCGTCTCGGCCGGGAACATCTCGATCGAGCCCGGTGGGAACATCGGCACGTTCTGTTGTGCGAGGTTGTCGCGCACGTGCTGTGGGATGGGCACGATGTCGTAACGCGGCACCATGAGGGATTTGCCGGTGCGCTCGCGATGGCGTCTTCCCTCCGCCAGCATGCCGGTGAACCTCGCCCACGCTTCCGGCGTCGGATGCTGGCCGCGGAACTTGCGCTCGCCGTCGCCCCAGCCGCCATTGGAGATGACCGCGGCAAGGCGCTGGTCGGTCCCGCCGGCATAGATGGCGACCGCGCCGCCGAAGCTCGTGCCGACCACGGCGATGCGGCTGGCATCAACCGCGGAGTGCTGCGCCAGCGCGCTCAGCGCATTGCGCGTGTCAGCGACCTGCTCGAGGCAGATCACGCGGCCATGCTCGCCCTCGCTGTCGCCGCATCCACGCATGTCGAAGCGCAGCGCCACGTAGCCGAGCTTCGCCAGGACCTCGGCTGGGCGCTGCGCGCTGCCCGAGTTCTTGTTGCTGCCGAAGCCGTGCAGGACCAGGAACGCGGCCCGCCGCTCTCCGGGCGCGAGATCGTCTGGCACATGCACAATGCCCGAAAGCTTCAGCCCGTCGGATTTGAACTCGAATTGCTGCTCGCTCACTTTCTTGCTTCCCTCATGAACTCCGCTTCCCTCGCCAAGACACGGTCCACCATCTCGCCGGCCAGGCCGAGATAGTTCGCCGGATCGGTGAGCTTGGCCAATTCGGCTCGCGTCGCGTGCCCGCCAATCTCCCGATCTTCTGCCAACAGATCGAGCAGCGGGGCGCCGCTCGCAGCCGCCCGGCGGCACATGTCGTAGACCAGATCGTGGGCGCGCTGCCGTCCCAGCTTGGCGCCGAGGCCCATCATGACAGCTTCCGAGACGATCATTCCTTGCGTGATATCGAGATTGTCGCGCATCCGCTTCTCGTCGACGACAAGGCCGGCAACGAGGTCGCGGCTCTGAGCGAGGCAGCCCGATGCGAGCAAGAATGTCTCCGGCAGCGCGATCCACTCGATCTCCCAGGGGCCGGTCGAGCGCTCGTGGTCGGCGACCGCGGCCTCGAGCAGCGCCGCCGCGTTCTGTCGCACCAAGGCCGCGGTGGCATGAATGTAGAGGGACGAGATCGGATTGCGCTTCTGCGGCATGGTGCTCGACGAGCCGCGGCCCTCGTGAAACGGCTCGAACACCTCGGCCACCTCGGTCTGCATCAGGAGCTTCACATCCATGGACAGCTTGCCGAGCGTGCCGGTGACCAGGGCGAGGAAACAGCCGACCTCGGCGATGCGGTCGCGCACCGTATGCCAAGCGATCTCGGGCTGGCCGAGGCCAAGCTCCTGCATCAACGCGGCTTGCACCTTGAGCCCGTCCGCCCCGAGCGATGCCAGCGTCCCGGCGGCGCCGGCGAACTCGCCGACCAGCGCACGGGGCTTAAGCTCGCCGAGGCGCGCGCGATGGCGCTGCAGGCCTGCAAGCAGCGTGGCAGCCTTGAAGCCGAACGTGACGGGAACGGCCTGCTGAAGGTTGCTGCGCCCGGCCATCGGCGTATCGCGAAAGCGGCGCGCGAGATCGGCGAGCGAGGCCGAGATGGCGGCAAGGTCCTGCTCGACGAGGAGGAGCGCCTCGCGCATCTGCATGACGGTGGCGGTGTCGGTGACGTCCTGGGTGGTGGCGCCCCAGTGGCACCACTCGCCCAGGCCGTCGCGGCACTTCTCGACGATCTGCTGGACCACCGGAAGCACCGGATAGCCGATGCGCTCGGTCTGCCGCTTGAGCGCGGCAAAATCGATGTTCTCGATGCGGCACACGCGCTCGATCTCCGCCGCCGCCTTGGTCGGAATGACGCCAAGGCGCGCCTCGACCCGTGCGAGCGCGGCCTCGAACGCGAGATAATGCTCGACGCGCCTCTCGTCCGAGAAGGCGCGACGCATCGCCTCGGTGCTGAAAATGTCGCGAAAAATCGCGGAATCGAGTGCGGTGGCGGGCATGTCCCCCTCGAGGCTTGCACCTCTCCCCGCAAGTGGGGAGAGGTGGAGCGAGCTTGTGTATCCGAGTCAACCGCGACACGGATGGCCGCGGCGCACCAACTCCATTATCGGATAATCGCGAGGGCGGATGGAAGACGGCTAGTCGCCCTGGCCCGGATTCGGGGAGAATTCCCGCTCCTTGTCGGGCTTGCCCTCCCACTCCTTGGCGTCCGCGGGCGGCTCGCGCTTGACCGTGATGTTCGGCCAGACCTTGGCGTATTCGGCGTTGAGGGAGAGCCATTTCTCGAGGCCAGGCTCGGTGTCGGGCTTGATCGCGTCGACCGGGCATTCCGGCTCGCATACGCCGCAGTCGATGCACTCGTCCGGGTGGATGACGAGCATGTTCTCGCCTTCGTAGAAGCAGTCGACCGGACAGACCTCCACGCAGTCCATGTACTTGCAGCGAATGCAATTGTCATTGACGATGTAGGTCACCGAACGTTCCCTTAGCTTTGCATTTGCGCCCCTCGCCCGATCGAGGCGCAGCCGGCGGCCGGACGTATAATGGCTCCGGCGGCAAAAATCGAGGGCAACGGGGCAACGATTCAAGTTCCCTGCAGCATTCCTTCCTTGACCGCAGGAGCGGCCGCACGGGCGCGTTGCAGCCGCGTGTTCCAGACCGTGCGCCGGCCGTCCCCGGTCGGCTGGTAGAACACGCTGTAGCGGCGAATCGTCTCGGCAAAGGCCGCCGCGTCGGCATCCTTGGTCACCTCGAACGCGTCGAAGCCGGCGCGCAGCATGAACAGGAACTGGTCGCGCAGGACCTGGCCGGTTGCCCGCAACTCGCCCCCGAAGCCGTACTGCTCCCGCACGATGCGTGCCTGGCTGTAGGCGCGGCCGTCCTTGAAGACCGGGAACACCAGGGCAATGAGGGCGAGCCGATCGACATAAGGTGCGAGTTCCGACACTTTGCGATTGTTGGGCCAAATCACCCCGGTCGGCGCGTCGCGCCGCAACAGGCTCGCATCGGCAATGAGGCGCCCGTCCGGCACGATGACGGCCGCGCCCTCCGGCACCGGCGCATCGCCGAGCCAGCGGACATAACGATCCTCAACAATCCTACCCGCTTTGACGAGCGGCATAAACTCGCTCCTTGAATGGCTCGACGCCGAGGCGCTTGACGGTATCGATGAACAACTCCTCCGGCCGCTGGCGCAGCTCCAGATAGGCAGCGGCGATGTCCTCGACCACATCGGCCACTTCGCCGTAGGGCACGGCCGGCCCGATCAGTGTTCCGAGCTGCGCCTGCTCGTCGGCGCGCCCGCCGATCGTCACCTGGTAGTATTCCTCGCCGTTCTTCTCGACCCCGAGAATGCCGATGTGGCCGACGTGATGATGGCCGCACGCATTGATGCAGCCGGAAATGTTGATGTGCAGCCGTCCGAGATTGCGGGCGACGTCGAGATCGCGAAACCGCCGGGTCAGCTCCTGCGCCACCGGAATCGAGCGCGCATTGGCGAGGCTGCAATAGTCGAGACCCGGGCAGGCGATGATGTCGGAGACGAGGCCGACGTTGGGGACCGCCACGCCGATCTCGTCGAGCGCGGCCCACAGTTCGGGGAGATCGCGCTGGCGCACGTGGGGCAGCACCAGGTTCTGCTCGTGGCCGACCCGGATCTCGCCGCAGCTGTAGCGGTCGGCCAGATCGGCGATCGCATCCATCTGCTCGGCGGTGGCATCGCCGGGCGTGCCGCCCTCCGGCTTGAGCGACAGCGTCACGATCGCGTAGCCCGCCACCTTGTGGCGGTTGACGGAATTCCTGAACCAGGCGGCGAAACCGCGGTCGCGCAGGCGCGCGGAGATCAGCGCCTCCGGGTTGTCATCGAGCTTCTCGTATTGGGGATAGCGGAAGCGCGCCGCAACCTCGGCGACCGCAGCCGCGTCGAGCGCCAGCGGCCCGTCTTTGATGGCCTGCCACTCCTCCTCGACTTCTTCCGCGAACTTGTCAACGCCGATCTGGTGGACGAGAATCTTGATGCGCGCCTTGTGGATGTTGTCGCGCCGCCCATACTGGTTGTACACGCGCAGGATCGCCTCGATGTAGCTCAGCAGATGGCGCTTGGGCAGGAACGACTTGATGGTCTGGGCGAGGTACGGGATGCGGCCGAGGCCGCCGCCCACGCCGACTTCGAAGCCGGTCTCACCACCGTTCCGGTAGAGCCGCAGACTGATGTCGTGGATCTTGATCGCGGCCCGGTCATGCGCCGCTGCCGTGATGGCGATCTTGAACTTGCGCGGCAGGAAAGAGAATTCGGGATGCAACGTGGTGTGCTGGCGCACCACCTCCGCCCAGATCCGCGGATCTTCGATTTCATCCGGCGCGACCCCGGCCCACTGATCGGTCGTCACGTTGCGGATGGAATTGCCGCTGGTCTGGATGCCGTGCAATCTGGCCCGCCCCAGGTAGGCCATCGCGTCGGGCAGCTCCTCGAGCTTGATCCAGTGGAACTGGATGTTCTGCCGTGTGGTGAAATGCCCGTAGCCGCGATCGTAGCGGCGCGCCACATGCGCCAGTGCACGGAGCTGGGTGGAGGACAGCGTCCCATAGGGGATGCCGATGCGCAGCATATAGGCGTGAAGCTGCAGGTAGACGCCATTGAGCAGGCGAAGCAGCTTGAACTCGTCCTCGGTCAGCTCGCCGGCGAGCCGCCGGCGCACCTGGTCGCGGAACTCGGAGATCCGCTGCTCAAGAAAGGCCCAGTCGAATTCGTCGTAGACGTACATGTCGCCCTCAACTTGCGACTCCAGAGCGTGATGACTGTCTTCCGTTCGTCCTTACGCTCTAGTCTATTGGCGGAGCATGATCATTTCCGAAAACCGGGTTCCACTTTTCGCGATCATGCTCCGGGCAGCTCGATGGTCGGACCGGCGCCGCGGATGCGCTCGCGCAGATTGCCGGGCAGCACGCGCCGATCCGCCGTCAGCTCGACCGGCGCCACATAGGCTCCGACAGCGCCGACGTCATCGGCAACCGCGCCTTTGAGCAGCTCCTGCGCGGCGGGCGCGGTCGTCACCACGGCGGACGCGGCGAGATCGGTCGTCCACCCTCCGTCGGTGGTCCGATAGATGACGGCGCCGTCGCGCAGCCGGTTGGCGGTGACCACCACCGGCCCCTTGACCTTGATCTTCTGTTCGAGCGGCGAGGTCATGCGGCCTCCAGTCGCGCCACCAGGGCACCGAGCTCGGCGGCCCGCCATGGAGTCGAGCGGACAACCACCTCGCCGATGACCAGGAGGGCCGGCCCGCCGCCGACCGATGCGGCGAGCGACGACAACTCGGCAAGCCGCCCGACGGCGGCTCGCGAATCGGGGCGGCTGCCCCGGGCGAGAACAGCGGCGGGTGTATCCGCCGCGCGCCCGGCCGCGATAAGGCCGTCACGCACGGCGACCGCGGAGGCAAGACCCATATAGACCACGAGCGTGGTCTGCGGGTCGACCAGTCCCGACCAGTCGATTGCGGCAGCGTCGTCGGCGCGATGCGCGGTGATCAGGCAGAGGCGCGAGGCCTCGTTGCGGAAGGTGAGGGGAAGTCCGGCTTCGGCCGCGCATCCGAGCGCCGCCGTGATGCCGGGCACGATCACGGTCGGAACGCCGGCTGCCCGCAAATGCTCGAGCTCCTCGCCGCCGCGTCCGAACACAAACGGATCGCCGCCCTTGAGCCGCACCACGCGCTTGCCGCTCCGCGCGGCAGCGACGAGGCGGTGATTGATCTCGTCCTGGCCGATGCCGCGTTGGCCGCGGCTCTTGCCGACAAACACGCGCTCGGCGTCGCGCCGCGCCCGATCGAGGATCGAAGGCGTCACCAGTTCGTCGTAGAATACGATGTCGGCGTCCTGCAGCGCGTGCAGCGCGCGCAGCGTCAACAGGTCTGGATCCCCCGGTCCGGCGCCGACGAGAAACACAGGACCCGTTGTGGCGTCGTCGTGATGCCGGCTCTGGTCGATGGCGTCGATCAGGGCCGCCTCGGCCTCGGCCGCCCCCGAAAGAATGGCGCCGCCGATCGCCCCGTCCACAATGCGTTCCCAGAACCGGCGGCGCGCCGGCGTGTCCTTGAGCGCCGCCGCCAGACGCGCGCGATGCTTGCCGATCAGTTCCGCGAGCTTGCCGATCCGCTCCGGCAGCAATGCCTCGATGCGCTCGCGCAATCGCCGTGCCAGCACCGGCGCGGCCCCGCTGGTTCCGATCGCAACGACGACGTCGCCGCGATCGACGATGGCCGGCATGATGAAGGTGGAGAGATCAGGACGGTCGACGACGTTGACCGGGATCCGCGCCGCCCTGGCGCGTCGGGCGATGTCATCGTCGAGCGGTCGTCCGGCCGCCGATATGATGGCGATTGCGTCGGAGAGATCGTCGGGTCGCGGATCGCCGGTTGCAACCTGGACGCACGCCTCTTCGCCGAGAGCGGCAGCGTCGGCAGCAACATCGACTGCGCCGACAAACCAGCGCACGCGCGCCCCCGCCGCCGCAAGCAGACGCAGCTTCGCCCGCGCCGGCTCTGTTGCGCCGACCAGGACGACAACTCCCGATGACAGATCAAGGAAGAGGGGCAAAAATCGCATCAGACGACCGCTCTGAGATACTGATACAATTTATATGACGCAGATAATTTTTCTATACAGGAGTTTCAATCAAGCGAAAAAGAGAATGATCTTCTATTTTACGCGCAAAAACACGTCGCGCGTTGCGTCAAGCGCCGTGATACCACATTTGCTTGCTGCCTGCTGCCGAGCGGGATTACGCCCGCCTCAATCGCGGCAACGTGACGAAACTGAGCGCCGTCAGGCGGGCGGCCTGCCGGGCAAAACGACGACGCGCGTGCCCACGTTCACGCGCCCATATAGATCCTCGATATCCTCGTTGAGCAGGCGAATGCATCCGGACGAGACGAACTGACCGATGGTCGAGGGTTGGTTGGTGCCGTGGATGCGATACAGGGACTTGCCGAGGTAGAGGGCACGCGCACCGAGCGGATTCCCCGGACCTCCCGCCATGAAGCGCGGCAGATAGGGCTGGCGCTCGATCATCTCCGACGGCGGATGCCAATCCGGCCATTCCGACATCTTCGAGATGCGTTCTTCGCCCGACCAGGTGAAACCCTCGCGACCGACGCCGATGCCATAGCGGATCGCGGTCCCATTGCCGAGCACGTAGTAGAGGTGGGTGTGGCCGGTGTCGATGACGATGGTGCCGGCCGGTTCCTTGGTGCGGTACTGGACGAGTTGGCGGTGAAGCTGCGCCGGCAACTCCCGGGGAGCGCCCTCCTCGGGCTGATAATCGGGAGGCAATGCGGCGAAGCGCTGGTCGCCCTGGCCGGTGGCTGCGGGCGGCTGCTGATCGCCCGGCTGCGCCCCATAGCGCGGCTGCGCGCCATAGCCCGGCTGCGCGCCAGGGCCCGGCTGGGCTCCGTAGCCCGGTTGCGCGCCGGGGCCCGGTTGCGCTCCGTAGCCTGGTTGCGCGCCGGGGCCCGGTTGCGCTCCATAGCCTGGTTGCTGGCCGTAGCCTGGTTGCTGGCCGTAGCCTGGCTGCGCGCCGTAGCCGGGCTGCGCCCCATCGCCTGGTTGCTGGCCGTAACCCGGCCGGGCGCCATAGCCCGGCTGCGGAATCGGTTGCGGCGGGATGGCATCGGGGGGATAGCCGAAGAACCGGTCATCGCGGAATACGGCGGCCGGCGGCCGGAAGAACCCGAACGGTCCCGCATCGCGCGGCGGGATGGGGCGGCCGTAACGATCGGTCGGGTAGACCGGGGCCGAACGGTAGGGCGGCGGCACGCGGTCGTCGTCGCTAGGTCGGTCGGAGAACAGGTCGTCGTCATCCGCGTCCGCAGGCGGCGCGCCGCGATAGATGTAAGGATAGTTTTGTGCGAGCGCGTGGCCGGCCGGGATGGCACAGCCGAGCAGGAGCGCCGCGAAGGCGACGGTCGGACGAAGCATTGATCCTGGTCCCCAAAAGGTACGTCTGAACCTTGCGCTTTAATGGTGCGCCACAAAGGCTTATTCAAGACAAGATTTAGGAAC
>Ga0066903_100006370_pt1 | contig 10476 bp, 9 predicted proteins | sample PanSoiMetaGPlot1_FD_67491 | JGI IMG/M metagenome (GOLD analysis project Ga0066903, IMG submission 67491) | Tropical forest soil microbial communities from Panama analyzed to predict greenhouse gas emissions - Panama Soil - Plot 1 (version 2) | ecosystem: Environmental > Terrestrial > Soil >...
CCGCAGGGTGCGCGGCAGCAGGTCGGCTTGCACGTCGAGTCCCGCGCGGTCCGCGACTTCGTGGGCGCGCTGGAGCAGGGCCAGGCCGCGCGGCGCGATCACGTGCACCGCCAGTCCGCTGTGGCTGGCCAGCAATGCCATCGCATTCAGGACATCCGGATCAGTAGCGCGGGGCGTCGTTGGCGCAACTGCCTGCTGGTGCATCTCGGACAACCCTTGCGTGGCAGCGCGCATAGATCTTGTTAAGATGCCGCGCATCCTCGTTAAGACTTCGTTTGGGCCGTACGTGGTCGCCCTGCTGGCGCTGCTGGCGACCTTCATCGTCGTTGGCATGCTGGAGTCGACCGGAATCGACCTGCCCTCGGCGATCCTGCTGTACCTGGTGCCGATCGTGCTCGCCGCTAGCCGCTGGGGTCGCGGCCCGGCCATTGTGACGGCGGTCGTATCGCTGCTCGGCCACGACTTGTTGTTCGTGGAGCCGCGTGGCACCTTCAATGTGGCACGCGCCGACGAGGCGCTCGGTCTGGTCCTGTTGCTGTTCACCGCGCTGCTGACCGCGCAGTTGGCCGATGGTGCGCGGCGTGGCGCGGAGACGGCGCGTGATGCGGCGATCGTCCGCCGCTCTGACGCGCTGAAAACAGCCATCCTGCGAGCGGTCACACACAACCTGCGCACGCCGCTGGCGTCGATCAAGGCCAGCGTGTCTGGCCTGCGCCAGCCGGGTGCAACGTATTCGGAAGCGGACCGCGCTGACTTGCTGGCCGAGATCGAGGAGGAGGTGGACCGACTCGATCGGCTGGTCACCAACCTGCTCGATGCCTCACGACTCGAGGCTGGCGGCCTGCGGCCATCCACTCATCCGCAAGACCTGCGCGAGCTGATCGCCGCGGTCGTCGACCGCCTGGCGCCGCGCCTGGCTGGTCGAGCGGTGCGCGTCGACATCCCCGAGGACCTGCCGCCCGTGGCGTGTGACTACGCGCAGATCGACCAGGTGGTGACCAACCTGCTGGAGAACGCGGCGCTGCACACGCCAGTCGGCACGCCGATTACCCTCCAGGCAAGCACGCAACGCGACGCGGTGCGCGTCGCGGTGGTTGACGGCGGGCCAGGCATCCCCGAGGTGGAGCGCGAACGTCTCTTCCGAGCGTTCGAGCGCGGCCAGACGCGTGCACCGGGTACGGGGTTGGGCTTGACTATCGCCCGCGGCTTCGTCGAAGCGCACGGCGGTCGCCTGTGGTTGGAAGATGCGCCCGAGCGAGGGGCGCGCTTTGTGTTCACCCTGCCGGCCGCATGAGCGGCGAACGCGTCCTGGTAGTCGACGACGAGCCGCAGATACGGCGGGCGCTGCGGGTCGTGCTGCGCGCCAGTGGCTATGCCGTGACCGAGGTCGGCTCAGGCGAAGCGGCCCTGGATGCCGCGGCAACCGAGCCATTCGACCTGATGATCCTCGATCTGATGCTGCCCGACGTCGAGGGTGTGGAGGTGTGCCGTCGGCTGCGCGAATGGAGTCGGCTACCGGTGATCGTGCTGTCGGCGCACGACGAGGAAGACATCAAAGTGCGCGCCCTGGACGAAGGTGCCGACGATTACGTCTCGAAACCGTTCAGCGCGCCGGAGCTGCTGGCCAGGATGCGTAGCGCGGTCCGCCGCTCATCCTTCGATTCAGCACCGGCCGAGCCGGTCGTTCGCGCCGCTGATGGCGAAGTTGAGATCGACCTGGCGCGTCGCGTGGTCATGCGTGCTGGCGAGGAGGTCCACCTGACGCCGACCGAGTACGACCTGCTGCGCTTCATGGCTTCGCAGGCCGGCCGCGTCATTACCCATGGCCATCTGCTGCGAACCGTGTTCGGCGACGGATATGTGGACGCCAACGCGGTCCTGCGCGTTCACGTCGCCAGCCTGCGCAAGAAGATCGAGCCAGATCCGGGGCGCCCGCGGATCATCCTCACCGAGCCAGGAGTCGGATACCGGCTGCGTGTCGACTGACCGCCGCGACAGCCATGGGCTCGAGTGGAAGGAGGTCCGCCAGGGCACCCATCCGGGCGATCAGTTCGTGCGGACTGCGCGCCATCGCGCCTTCAAGAAGCTGGGCACGGGCCGCTACGAAGTGCGCGCCAGGGGCACGCTGCCCGCCGGCCTGAGAGGCGCTAAAGCGCCTCTCCCTTTGGGATAGGCCGGCCGCAGGCCGGGTTAGGGGCTGCCCTCACCCTAACCCTCTCCCAGAGGGACAGGGGACGTTCGGTAGCGCCGCAGCTCGGGGAGGCGCCAGGCGATGTAGGTGACCACCCCGATGCATGCCAGGCCGCCGCTGACGACCGCGAACACCGCGTTCGTCGCGGCGGCCACGATGCCCGACTCCACCGCGCCCAGCTGATTCGAGGCGTTCACGAACACTGAGTTGACGGCGGTCACGCGACCGCGCAGCTCATCCGGTGTGGCGAGTTGGATGGCGTTCTGGCGCATCACCATGCTCACCTGATCGGCTGCGCCCACGGCCGCGTACGCCAGCACCGACAGCGCCAGCGACGTCGAAGCGCCGAACAGCACGGTGGCCACGCCAAACGCGGCGACCGACGCAAGCAGCGTCCGCCCCGTGTTCGAAGGCATCGGCAGCGCGACCAGCGCCACGGCCATGAGCAGCGCGCCGACCTCCAGCGATGCCGACAGCACGCCGTACCCGGAAGCGTCGCTGTGCAGGATGTCGACGGCGTAGATTGGCAGCAACGCCTTTGCGCCGCCAAAGATTACCGCGAACATGTCGAGCGTCATCGCCCCGAGCATCACCGGGCGGCTCCAGACGAACACCAACCCCTCGCGTATCGCGCCCAGATGCACGCCCGCTCGGCCCTTGCCTTTGGCGGGAGGGATGTTGAGCCGTAGTAGCGCCGCGATCGCGACCAGCATCAGCGCGGCGTGCACGGCATAGGCAAACGGAATGCCTTGCCAGGCGATCAGGACGCCGCCGAGCGCTGGGCCGGTCACGGAGGCGAACGACTGCAGTGTGGAGTTGACCACGATCGCACGCGAGAACAGGCTGCGCGGCACGGTGGCGGGCAGCAGCACCTGCCGGGCGGGGTTCTCGAAGGCAGCCGCGACGCCCAGCGCGAACACGAATGCGTACACCGAACCGATGCTCACGTTGTGCGTCGCGAGCCCGGTCAGCATCAACAGCGTCCCGAGCAGCGTGATCGCCTGCGCGGCCGTGAGCACGGCGCGGCGATCGTAGGCGTCGACCACGGCGCCACTGACGAGGCTCAGGGCGAGGTTCGGCGCGAAGCGGACGAGCCCGATGAGACCGAGGTCCAGCGCAGAGCCGGTAAGCGCGTAGACCTGCCACGCCACAACCGCCTGCAGCATCGTGGACGCCGTGCCCGACGCAGCGCGGCTGGCCGCGTAGCGCTGATACGTCGGGACTCTGAGGACGGCTGGGAGCAGGGTCAGGGGCGTTGCCGGGGGTACGTTCGACGCCTTAGAGGTGCCCCCGCGGCGCCACGTGGCCAGATGATACGTCGGCCTCGCGAGCGAGAAACGCAGCCATCCGCTCCGCCTGTGCCACGACCTGGTGCCACTGGGCGGTGCTGAGTTTGCTGAACGCGTCGACGCGCACCTCCAGACGCTTGCTGCTGCGCTTGCGTTCCCACAGTCCCGAGACCACGCCATCGACGAGCAGCACGTTGAACATCGCCGCCGTGTCGCGCCGCCCCAGGCGCTCGGCGGCGACGCCTGGAATGAGCTGCTCGCGCGGATGGCAGCCCACGATGTAACTATCGAACTGCGGCAGCAGGTGGGCACGTGTGCCGCCGTCGCCGTGCTCCGCACTGGCGAGCTGCCAGGCGCGCGTGCCCTCGATGTCGACTTCCTCCAGCTCCTCGCGCAGTGAAGCTTGCAATGCTTTCGCCGCCGCGGGGTGCGTGACGAACCAGCGCGCGAACTCCATGTGCGTGGCAGGTCCGTAGCTGTCCAGGTATCTCCTGAACACCTCCGCGAGCGCGCGCTCACCATCGACCGAGGGCAGTTCGGGGAGCCACTGGTCGAGTCGGACGTACGTCACCTGGTTGCCACGCGGCGGGCCGAATGCCAGGACGCCCTCGTTCGCGGCAGTCGACAGGGCCAGGTGCCAGCGCGGCAAGAAGCCGCCGAACGCGGGGAACGCCTCCTCGGTCGCCCATGTGCCGAGTCGCTGTTCTAGCTCGGCGGCCAGCTCCGCCCGACTCAAGCACTTGCCGTCCAGCGCTTCGCGCATCGCGTGGAGGAGATCGGGCAGGCGATCCGACGGCAACGTGCTCAGCTCCTGCTTGTCAGGTGGGCGCGGTGGCGTGCGCGCGCGGAGCGCGCTCAGCCACAGCGGTAGGTCATCGACGGCGAAGATGTGCACCGTGCCTCGCGGTCCATACGTGCGCACCAGCGAACGCTGCCGCCACAGGGCTTCGTCAAGGTCGTGCCGGGTCAGACCCGCGACGCGGATGGCCAACGACAGCTCCGCGCTTGGTTGCACCTGGGCGTGCACGCCGCACATCTGGCGCACAACTTCGCGCAGTTGGGTACGCGGTACTGGATGCGACAGGAACTGCCGCGCGAGGCGGCGCTGCCACACCTGGGGCCAGCGCATCGCCTGCACACGATCGTTGTACGCGGCCGATGCCAGTGGTGGTGGTACGCTCGGCCAGCGTGTCCTTCGAGCTGCCGCTGCCTGCCTTCGTCGCGGACGAGCCGCCGCGGCAGGACTCCGACGCTGGCGCCTACTTGCGGCAGCTGCTGCTCGAGGCGCTGCCGCACGCCGACATCGTGTCGATTGCCCGCCGGCCGGGCGTGCTCGCCAAAGTGGCCGTCCGCGCTGGCTCGGTGTCGGGCGATGTGATCGCCCAGCTGCGCGATGAGCTCGGCGGTGAGCGCATCGAGGTCGTGCCGTGGCAGGCGCAGCCGCGGGCGTTCATCGCCACGGCGCTTGGCCTGCCGGAGGTGCCTCCGATGCTGCTGAAGCCGGTGATTCGCCACGCGGTCGTGCTCGTGGGCGAGATCGACGTGCGTGGCATGAATGGCTGGCGGGGGATCAATCGGCTGCTGGCCTCGGCCTTAACCGGCTGGCGCATCCACCTGCGCGCTGTCTCTGAGACGCCCGCCTGGACGCTGCTTGAAGGCGCGATGGCGGAACGCCGTGCTGTCGCCGCGACGGTCATCGGGCCCACGCCGCGTGGTCTGTGTCTGGACGTCCACGGCCTGCACGCGCTGCTGCCGCGTGCCACGGGACGACAGCCCGGCGACGAGCTGGCGGTGCGCGTCACCAGGATGGATGCCGACGAAGGCAAGATCATCGTCTCCCAGCATCTGGCGCGCACCGGTCAGCTAGCGCTGCCGCGCTAATGTGGGAGCGGCAGATCGAGCAGCAGCCGTGGCTTACGTAGCCGTCAGCACACACGCACCACTGGCCGAGGTGGTAGTCTCGCCGGTTATGAGCGAAGCACCGGACTATTCACCAGGCACACCGATGTGGGTCGACATGTCCGCTTCCGATCTCGAGGGAGCCGTGCGCTTCTATACGGAGCTGTTCGGCTGGCAGCCCGAGGATCTCGGCGAGGAGGCCGGGCACTACACGATGATGCGCAAGGACGGCAAGATGGCCGCCGCGGTCGGGCCGCAGATGAACCCGCAGGCCCCGCCGTCGTGGACTTCGTACGTCGCGACAACGGACGCCGCGGCGAGTGCCCAGAAGGCCAAAGACGCTGGCGGCCAGGTGGTGATGGAGCCGTTCGACGTCATGCAGGCCGGCAAGATGGCCGGCTTCCTGGACCCGGCCGGCGCCTTCATCTGCGTCTGGCAGCCGGGCCAGCACCAGGGCGCGGAGATTGTGAACGCCCCCGGCGGCTTCACCTGGAACGAGCTGCAGACGCGCGATGCCGAGGCCGCGAAGCAGTTCTATCCGAAAACCTTCGGCTGGGGTATCAAAGAAAACGCCTACGATGGTGGCACGTACATCGAGTGGACGGTCAATGGGAAGAGCATTGCCGGCTGCATGCAGATGGGTGACAACTTCCCGCCCAATGTGCCGTCGCACTGGCTGGTGTACTTTGCCGTCGACGATGCCGACGCCGCGGTTTCGAAAATCCAGCAGCTCGGCGGCCGGGTGATGATGGGACCGATGGACTCGCCGGCAGGTCGCTTCGCGGTAGTCGCGGATCCACAGGGCGCGGCCTTCGCGGTGATCAAGCTACCCGCGTAGATGCCGTAGTATTCGGCCTTCGGCGGGTCGCGTCCGCCAGGGGAGAATCAAACTCATGTCAACGAATCGAAGCCGCGAGGCGGTCATCGTCGGCGGGCTGCGCACGCCGTTCGGCCGCCGCGCTGGGCAGCTCAGCGGCTGGCACCCGGTCGAGCTGCTCAGCTTCACTCTGAAGGGGCTCCTGGAGCAAACGAAAGTCAACCCGGCAGAGGTCGAGGACTTCATCGCCGGGTGTGTCGATCAGGTCGGCGAGCAAGCGCTGAACGTCGCCCGCCACGCGTGGCTGGATGCTGGGCTGCCCGAAACGACGCCCGGCACGACCGTCGATCGGCAGTGCGGCTCGGGCATGCAGGCGCTGCAGTTCGCAGCTCAAGGGGTGATGGCCGGCAGCTATGACCTGGTGATCGCCGGCGGCGTGGAGAGCATGACCCGCGTGCCGATCGGCGCCAACGTGCTGTGGGCTGGTGATCAGCGCCCGATGACCCCGGCGATCAAAGAGCGCTACGGCGTAGACCACTTCAACCAGGCCATCGGCGCGGAGATGATTGCCAGGCAGTGGGGTATGTCGCGTACCGCGCTCGACGAATTCAGTGTGCGCAGCCACACCCTGGCTGCCAACGCGACCGCCAAAGGCTGGCTGGGCGAGGAGATCCTGCCCGTGCCGATCGACGGGGCGACGATGGAGGTCGATCAGGGCATCCGCCCCGACACGAGCATGGACAAGCTGGCCAGTCTGAAGCCAGCCTTCGAGGGTCTTGAGCTGCTTACCGCTGGTAACTCGAGCCAGATCACTGACGGTGCGGCGGCGCTGCTGGTCGCGTCGCGCGAGAAGGCCGAGGAGCTGGGACTGAAGCCACTGGCGCGCTTCGTCGCCTTCAGCCAGGTCGGCTCGGACCCGGTGACGATGCTCACCGGCCCGATCCCAGCCACGCGCAAAGTCCTGCAGCGCGCCGGGCTGGCGACCGACGACATTGACCTGTTCGAGGTCAACGAGGCATTCGCACCAGTGTGCCTGGCCTGGCAGGAAGAGCTCGGAGTTGGTCAGGATCGACTCAACGTCAATGGCGGCGCCATCGCCCTGGGTCACCCGCTCGGCGCGAGCGGCGCTCGGCTGGTGCTTACCGCCACGCGCGAGCTGCAGCGGCGCGCCGCGCGCTACGCGCTGACCGCCATCTGCGAGGGCGGCGGCATGGCCAACGCGACGATTATCGAACGCGTCGAATAGTCACCTCTCCATCCGGGACAGGCCTATTTAAGGGGCGAGGGTGCGCGCCGCCCAGGCCTTGTCCATCGCCACTTCGTCAGGCTGGATCGACCGCAGCGCGAGCGCTGCCAACGCGGCCCCGACCAGCAACAGCGTCGGGGAGACAACAAGCAGCGCGGTCTGCAGGCTGCCCAGGCTATCGGACAGCAAGCCCACCACCGCCGCGGCGTACGAGTCGCCAAAGACATGCGAGATGAGCTGACCGACGGTTACCGCGCTGGCCCGTAGCGTTGGCACCACGACGTTCTGCTGGATCGCGCCGAACGGACCCGTATACAGGTACAAACAGATCACCGTCAGCAGGAAGCTGGGTAAGAACAGCCCGAAGGGTGCTACCAGGGCGACCACGATCAGCACCGCCCCGAGCATGAAACCAACGATGCTGATCTCCAGGTCAGCCGTGGCTGCGCGGCGTCGCCGCCGATCCGCCAGCCAGCCGCCGAGCAGCGTTCCCAACAGCCCGCCCAGGACGATGACCCCGCCGGCCAGCGTGCCCGCGGCGCCGACGCTCATATCGAAGCGGCGCGTGAGCGCTGTCGGCAGCCAGTAGGCATTCGCACCGAGCACGAAGAAGACCGCCGTCTGCGACAGGATCGTCCAGCGCAGCGTCGGGATCCGCAGCAGCTTCACCAGCATGTGCAGGGAGGCCTCGCTCGCGTGGGCGATGGCGGGCCCAACCGACTCGGCTGCGCCACGCAGCGGCTCGCGCAAGCGGAAGGCCAGGATCGCGAACACCAACCCTGGCGCGGCGGTCACGAAGAACGCTGCGCGCCACCCGTACGCGGCCGCGATGAGGCCGCCACCGGCAAAGCCGACGGCGATGCCGATGGCCGTGCCGGCGATCCAGATCGAGTTGGCGCGTCCTCGCTCCTGGCGCGGAAAGTAGTCGCCCAGCAGCGACGTCCCGGCTGGAAAGTAGCTGGCCTCGCCAATGCCCAGCACTGCGCGAGTGACAAACAGCTGCACGTAGGTCGTGCTGAGCCCGGTCAGCAGCGTCGCCATGCTCCAGATGGCGACGCCCGTGCCGATCACGGTCTTGCGCACGCCGCGGTCGGCCCACATGCCGAAGGGCAGCGCCGCCAGCGCGTAGATGAGCGTGAAGGCGCTGCCCAGCACGCCGATGCTGAAGTCGTTGAGGTCGAACTCGGCCTGGAGGAGCGGCGCCACCGCCGAGCCAACCCAGCGGTCCATGTAGTTCAGCAGCGCGATCCCGACCATCAGCCCCAGGACATAGAAGCGGTATCGCGACGCCACTGCGCGGCATAGAGTACATACTGGTGGCGATGAAGCCGCACACTGTTGGGATCGTCACCGCGGGCGAGATGGGCAGCGGCGTCGGGACCGTGCTCCATCAGCAGGGCATCCGCGTGCTGACATGGCTCGAGGGCCGAAGCGACGTCACGCGCGAGCGGGCTCGCCACGCCGGTATGGTCGAGGTGCCAGATCTCGAGACGCTGGTGCGTGAATCCGAGATGGTGCTGTCGATCGTGCCGCCCGCGACGGCGCCGGCCGTCGCCGATCAGCTCGCGGCTGCTGTGCGCGCAACGAGCGCGGATGTGCTGATTGCTGATTGCAATGCAATCGCACCCGGCACGGTGCGCGGCATCGCGCAAGTCATCACCGACGCGGGTGCGCGCTTCGCCGATGCGGGCATCATTGGCCCGCCGCCCACGCGGCCCGGCAATCGCTTCTTCACCTCGGGCGCGGGCGCTGCCGAGTTCGCGCGCCTGGCCGAGGCAGGCCTTGCCGTACGCGTGCTCGACGGAGACGTCGGCAAGGCGTCGGCGCTGAAGATGTGCTTCGCGGCGCTGACCAAGGGGCTGCAAGCACTTGGCACGGAGCTGTTGGTCGCGGCGCGCCTGCTGGGCGTCGACGAGGTGCTGCGTGGCGAGCAGCAGCGGGATATGGGCAACATCCTCGCCTACCTCGACCGCGCCGCGCCGACCATGGTCCCCAAGGCCCACCGTTGGGTGGGCGAGATGGAGGAGATCGCGCGCTGCTTCGACGAAGTCGGCCTGCCCGGTGCGACCTTCGAAGGCATCGCCGAGATCTACCGCCGCGTGACCGAGTGCGACGACGCGCCGATCGACGAGGTCCTGGACTGCATCGCGGAGCAATGCAGACTGCGCCGCGAGGCGCCAAGCCTTGCCTAGCCGCTACGTGCTTACCCGGTCTTTACCTTGGCGCGATAGCCCCGAAAACCAGGCAGCAGCGCGCCCGCCACGGCGCAGCCCAGCACGCACAGCACCCCGCCGGAAACCACCGAGAATGGCACGCTCACCAGGCTGGCAGCGAAACCCGACTCGGCGTTGCCCAGCAATGGCCCGGACATGTAGCTGACCATCTCGATCGCCGCGAGTCGACCGCGCAGCGCATCGGGCACGGTGTGGTTCCAGATAGTCGAGCGGAAGATGCCACTGATGGCGTCGGCTCCGCCGGCCATCGCCAGCAGGGCCAGCGCCAGGATGGGCGTGGTGGCGAGGCCGAACAGGGCGATGGCGATGCCCCACGCGGTCGCGGCCAGGATGACCGCCCAGCCGTGACGGCGGACATGCGACGTCCAGCCGCTGGTCGCGGTCGCCACGAAGGCGCCCAGCGCCGGCGCCGAGTACAGCAATCCGAGGACGCCTGGTCCGCCCATGCTGTCGGCGATAGCGGGAAACAGGGCCGAGGGCATGCCGAAGAACATCGCCACCAGGTCGACCACGTAGGTGCCGATGAGTTCTGGCTTCGTGCGGGCGTAGTCGAAGCCCTCGAAGACCCTGCGCAGGCTCGGGCGGTGGTCTTGCTCGGGCGGAGGGACGGCTTTCATGAGTGCCAGGGCCAGCAGCGATGCGCCGAAGCTGATGACGTCGACGCCGTAGGTGAGTGGCAGGCCAACGGCCGAGATGAGCAGACCGCCGATTGCCGGACCGAGCAACATGCCGAACGTGCCGCGCAGCATGGACAAGGCGCCCGCGGCCGTCAGCTCGTGGCGTTCGACGAGCCTCGGCAT
>Ga0066903_100006371_pt1 | contig 10475 bp, 10 predicted proteins | sample PanSoiMetaGPlot1_FD_67491 | JGI IMG/M metagenome (GOLD analysis project Ga0066903, IMG submission 67491) | Tropical forest soil microbial communities from Panama analyzed to predict greenhouse gas emissions - Panama Soil - Plot 1 (version 2) | ecosystem: Environmental > Terrestrial > Soil >...
GCGATAGGTGAGGACGGTCAGCTGCACGATCAGCCCCGGACAGTGGAGGGCGTGGGCCGCCTTGAGCGTGCTGGTCATCGGCGCAGTGGTCCACACGACCAGCATCAGAATGACAATCGTGAGCGCCTTCAAAAGGACCAACCCGGCCAGGGTCAACCCGGCGAAGGACAAACTCAAGGGGCCGAGCTCGAAGCCATCGCCGGGAACCGTCAGCGGCAGCCAGACGACAAACAGAGCCAGGAACAGGGCCACACCCGCCAGGCGCTTGACGAGCCAGAGCCAGGGAATCTTTGCCAGAGAAACCAAAACGAGTGCCAGGAGAAATGCCGTCAGGACGGGTTCCAGCGTCTGGAGCAAGGCCGCCGCCACCGTGGCCGGAATCAGGGCCGCCAGCTTCCAGCGCGGATCGAACCGGCCTACCGGAGAGTGAAAACACTGCGGAAAATCCAGGGTTTGCTTCATGTTTCGAAGCCTCGCATGCGGCTTGGCGTTCGCCTCGTGTTTCCGTGAACGCGAAGTCGCCAGCGGAAATACCATCTGCAATCGAAAAAAAAAGCCCCCGCCGTTTGGCAGGGGCTCGCAGAAAGATGACGCGCTCAACGTCGGGTCGAAGGAGAGCCACCCGCCCGTGTGTACTCCTCCCGCAGTTCCTTCTCGGCCTCGATCCAATCCTGCTTGTCGGATCCGTGCGGCCGGCCACGCTTGCACCACTTCTCGTAGGCACGCATCGCGATCTTATCGTGCGGAATCATGGTGCCTTGCATGGACGGGGTTGATGTGACGCCCTTGACGGACATGTCTTGTCCCTCCTTGACTCTGGTAAAAGCATGTTGTCGGGAACCATTACCCAACGCATGGAATATTCCACCACAGTTTTCCCAACTTCGCAAGCGGTTTCTGAAAAAAAACAGAAAAAATGAGTGGTGAGTGGTGAGTGATTACTTGGCACTCATGAATTGCGGGGAGGTGAACAGCTCCGTATCTTCGTCTCCGTGACAGCCGTGCGCGAACAGCAGAAAGCCGGACAGAAGGAGAAGGATGGGCCACAGCCACAATCCGGACGCCGCTTGCCGTTTCGCGCCCGCTGGATGATTTCCAATTCGGTCCTTCCGAGCGGGCGCGAAACGACAAGCGGGATTTCCCAGTTGCTCATTCATGCATTCAGTTTGGCAAAGACCAACCCCGTCCGCAAGCACTTCCGTAAAATATCATCACCATGACCGACATCCCTATTGAACAGGCTCTTTTCCATCGTCTGGACCATGACAAGCCGAGCGTGCAGGCGCGGTCCGCGGGATTCAAGGATGAGTGGCTGACGGAGGCGGAGGCGTTGATCGTTGGATTCGGCGATCGGCCGGCGGGGACGCGCTGCCCCCGGGCGATTTTCGCCTATCCGCTCGCAACCGATCAGGTGGCCCTGGTGCATGTGGCCGATCAGAACAATCCGGAAGTCGCCGGCAGGCTGACGTGCGGCTACCATTTTTTCGTTTTGCCCCGAGTTGCTTACGAACGGCTGTATGGCGATCCATTTGCCCTGGCCCGGCTCCTGCCTCCTTCCTGGCAGGCGCGGGGAACCCTTCCGGAAATCACCCTCCCTGCAACGCCGCTGCCGCCCCGGACGGTTCAGGAAATCCAGCAGGTTCTTCAGCGCCTCAAGGCAGGGGCCTTGCCGGAAGACGAGGACCCGCAGGCAACCGCAATCACTGCCACGGCACAGGCTGTCGTTCCCGCAGGTTCCGGCCTGACCGCTGCCAAAGGCGATCCGGTGCGCACGCCGGAAAACTCGGAGAGCCCGGCGCTCCTGGGCGGCGTGCAAGTACTGGTGGACGGAGGCCGCGTCGTTTTCGAACGCAAGGAAGCCGACACCGGTTTGATCCCGGCCCTGTGGACGCTTCTGCCCACGCGCTCGCGCTGTCAGCTGTGGCCAGCCAGCTTCGCCTTCGGCAACGCCCTGGGGTTCGATGCCCTCGTGGTGCCCCGCGCTCAGGGGGACGACTTTGCCGGCTACACCACCGAGGACCAGGCGGAGGAATACCCGCAAGGCCAGTACGAGCTCGGCTTGCAGATTGCCGTCGAGGCTGGCGATCAGCGCGCCCTGAACTCGCTCCTGAATCGCCGCACCTGGGCCGAAACCTGGCGACTGGCGATCACGCTGATTGTCCTGTTTCTGATCCTGGCCCTGTTGCCCAAAATCCTTGCCCTTGTGGATGCCCTGATGGCAAAGCAGAACCAATAGCATTTCCGCTTGCGGAAATCAGGAGTCACTTATGCCCGACAAGGACGCCGAACAGGTTTTGGTAATTCCCACGCAGGTGCTGGTGGATTCCGGCCTCTTCCAGGGTTTCAGCCCGCGCACGGATCATTATCTGCCGCGCCTGCTCGATCCGGGACATCTTCGGTATCTGCGCCGCGCTCAGGCCGAGGAGGACCCGTCCTTCAAGCAGATCATTCCCTACGTGGTCTTGCGCTGGCGCGATCAGCTTTTCAACTATGTCCGCGGCAAGCGCGCCGGCGAGACGCGCTTGCAAGCCCTGCGCTCCATCGGCGTGGGCGGCCACATCAACCCGGCCGACACCAACCTGTTCGAAAGTCCGTATCGCCAGGCCATGCTCCGCGAGGTGAATGAAGAAGTCCGCCTCGATACCGTCTATGAGGAACGCTGCCTGGGCTTGATCAACGACGACAGTACGCCGGTGGGCCAAGTCCACCTCGGCATCGTCCATGTATTCGACCTGGCGGAGCCCAAGGTCCAGCGCCGTGAGCAAGGGCTAACCAGAGCCGGCTTCACGCCCGTCGCGGAATTGCTGACAGCGCGCGCGGAATTCGAAACCTGGTCGCAATTCGTGCTTGATGAAATGAAGTAAGGACCGCACACCCCAAACAAAAACGGCCTCCACATTTGTGGAGGCCGTTTTCGTTAGTTTGAAAGAACAGGATTTCAGGGATCGACCCTGGCAGGCGGGCTTACGCGCGGAGACTGCGTACGCTGCTTGACGCTGCGACGGCGATGCTCCCAGGTCCTTGATTGATCCGCCCCTCGTTGCGGTTCCTCGACGATTGTCAAATTCCGCGGCGCCGGCGCAACCGTCAGTTCCTCCGGCCGGTCCCTGTCGGGTTTCGCTCCGGAATTGTCTTCCAAGAAATCAACCTCTTCGCTGTCGTCCGGATTTACCAGGTCGTCCAGATACGTATCCAGAAACTGCGAGTCATCGAGCACTTCCTGCATCTCGGCATCGGACATGGAATCGTCGTCATTCCCCGGCGCATCCGGACGCGGATTGGGACAGGCCGGTCCTTGTCCGCGGCGGAAAGGACACGTCGGCTCTTCACCAGTTTGCCGGCGGAGCTGATCGGCCTTGCCGTAAATCTCTTCGATCAGGGTCTGTTCCTCATCGTTTCCAGTGCTGGATTCCCGCGGCGTTTCCTGGGCTTCCCCCGCATCCCGGGCCGATGGTTCCCGCTGTGCCTGGCCATTCATGCGCACGAGCCGGGCGCTCGCGAAAATGCCGTAACTGCTCTTCGGAGCGATTCGGCAAACTTCCTCGTAACAATTGCGGGCCATGTCCAGGTCGCCCTGGCGACGGCAGCGTTCCCCGATTCGATACAAATGCCGGGCTCTGGATTGTCGCGGCGACAGGGACAGCTGGTCCGGCTGCTCCTCCGGCGTTTGGACTTCCTTCGGCATGACTTCGAGCACTTCGCTTTCGGGCGCCTCGGCCTCTTCGGCCTGATTACTCGCCATGTCTTCCATGATCTTGCCCAGGATTTCGAGAAAGCCGATGCAGCAGCCGTCCACACACGGGCACATTTGCTCGGCAGTTTCCTGGACTTCTTCGAGTGCTTCCTCGAGCGCGGCCGTTTCACTCGGCAGCGGATAATTCGGTGGCGGTGGAACATACCGGGGAGGCGCCTGGGCAACATGCGGGCTGGGCCGACAGCGGTTGCGGCAATCGACCTGCATATTCATCGGCAAATCGGGCGGTTTGGCAAAAGCCAGGAGCGGCTCAATCAACGACAGGACCAGATACGCAAACAGCAGACGCGGGGACATGAACGATTCCCTCCGTTCCAAGAAAACAGGCGAGCCGGGGGCGTAAGCCCCCGGTGGGAACATCCATTTCCTCCGGGGGTTAACACCCCCGGCTCGCCGTGAGAATTACTTGCCGAAGCGAAAATGCCGGGCCACCGCGGGGGGCACGTTGAGGAAGACCCAGTCCTCGCGGAACTGGCCGGCTCGAATCTTGCGTTCCAGATACCTTCCCAGGACATGTAGTCGTTGCCTTTCACGCTTGCTGACAAATTGCATCTTGATTGGGCGAATCAACAGGTACTCGAAATAGGACAGAACACCGTTTGCCTTGAGCAGCCGCTGATAGCTTTGGAAGATGTCGCGGACCAGGGCCAGCGGGAAATTATTGAGCGGCAGGCCCGAAATCATGTGATCGTAAACGCCTTCTCCCGCGACTTCCTGCAACGGCGAATGAATCAGCCGCACCTGATTCTGCCGGCTGTGCCAGAGCGGCTCCTGGGCGAAGCGTTTTTCCAGGACGGCCACAAAGTGCTCATTGATCTCGACAATGTCGAGCCAGTCGCCGGGCCGGAGCAGCCGCAGAATTTCCGCAGTCACCGCGCCGGTTCCGGGGCCCACCTCCAGGATGCGTGCCGGGCCGGTTCGACGTCGCATGGGACCGGTCAGGGCACGCGCCAGCGCCCGGCTGCTGGGCATGATCGAGCCGGTGGTGAAATAGTGCCGGCGAAATTGGCCGAAGAATTCCCGGCACTCCGTCCAGTAGCGCATCCCGGTTGCCTCGCCATGAAAATCCAACCTGTCCTGTCGCGTGGGGCAGCATAGCGTTTTTTTCAGATCGGGCAACGCGAAGTCAGAACCGGGCAAGATGGGATTTCTTGCAAGATTGCTGCCGATTGGGCGAAATACACATGAGGCGCGTGAAACATCTCTGCGCCGCTTGCGGCCTGGCGTTTGCCGCAACCAGGCAGCGAACGCCAGCCACAAGCGGAATGCACACGCCGCGCTTGACAATATGCATATTCTCGACTAGTTTGTGTGTTTTACCGATCTTGACACGAGAGGCGAACCCATGTCCACTGCTGCTCCTCCTCCTCCTGCCCCGGCACAGGCGCCAGCGCGGCAAAAAGAGATCACCATCTACAGCCATTCCACGCTGTTTTACTGGTGGCCGGTCTGGGTCGGCGGGTTCATCATGGCGCTGGTAACCGCCTTCAGCGGCGAGGTGCTGGCGGTCGTGCCGGCGCACACCAAACCCGACGTGAACCGCAAATTGCCCTGGCTCGCATCAGAAGACGCCAAATCCAAAGACGAGGGTATTCGCAATATCCTCGTCCTGCCAAAGGGGAAAGAGCATCCCAAGAACAAAACAACCGGTGATCTCGAGGAACCGCACCTTCGCATCGCTTACAGCAAGAATGTCGGCGTCCTGTTTTGCACCATCCTGCTCCTGGTTGTCTTCATCACCAACGTCCCGCTCCGCGGTTTGTGGTCGGTCATCGTCATCGGCACCATCATCTTCGTGTCTATCATCTTTGCCATCCTGGATTGGTGGGACCCGATCTTGACCTACCTGAGCTTCCTCGACATCCGCATCAACATGGGCGGGTACCTGTTCATTTCCATCGTGCTTTTTGTTCTCTGGTGCATCGTCACGTTCCTGTTCGACAAGCAGATTTACATGATATTCGCGCCCGGTCAGTTCCGAGTGCGTCTGGAGATCGGCGAAGGCGAAACTGCCTATGACACCGCCGGCATGACGATCCAGAAACAGCGGAGCGACCTGTTCCGGCACATGATCCTGGGCTTCGGTTCCGGCGACCTGATCGTGCGGACCTCCGGTGCCCAGGCCCACACCTTCGATCTGCCCAACGTGCTGGCCCTGGGCCGCCGCGTGCGCGAAATCGAGGACATGCTCCGCACCCGTGCCGTGGTTGCTGGCGGCCGTGACGTGTAGTGCAAATCCGAATTCTCACGAATTCGGCTACTCTCAAGATAGACGCTCACACGTCCCCCACTTGTCTGGCGTTGCGCATCACCCCTAAGATTGAAATAGGGAGGCCCGTCAATCAAAGGGGGTGGCTCATGTCCTTTGCCAATCGCCGTTCTGCCGGCCGGCAAATCCTAGGAAACGCTCTTGCTTTGTTGCTGTTCATCGGCCTGATGGGGTTTTTGATCTGGCGTTTGTGGCCCGCCCAGTCAGGGCAACTCGATCCGGATGCGGTCGCGCGCGCCATCACCCCACGCGGCGAATTGGCCAACGACGAAAAGGCCACCATCCAGCTTTTCAAGCAAACGGCGCCTTCCGTGGTCCATATCACCAACGAGGGTGTCGCCCGCGATTACTTCAGCTTCGATGTCATGAAGATCCCACGCGGCACCGGCTCCGGCATCGTCTGGGACCAGGACGGGCACATTGTCACCAATTACCATGTCGTCAAGGGCGCCGAGTCGCTAAAAGTGACCCTCGCCGACCATTCCACCTGGGAGGCAACGCGTGTGGAGGTCGATCCGGACCGGGATGTCGCCGTGATCTGGATCAAGGCGCCCAAGAAGAAGCTGCGACCAATCCTCGTGGGCAAATCGTCAGATCTGCAAGTCGGCCAAAAGACATTCGCCATCGGCAATCCCTTCGGCCTGGATCAAACTCTGACGCAGGGACTTGTGAGCGCCTTGGGCCGGGAGATCGAAGCCGACACGGGGCGGACCATCAAGGGCGTCATCCAGACCGATGCGGCCATCAATCCGGGCAACTCCGGCGGACCGCTCCTGGATAGCGCCGGCCGGCTCATCGGCGTCAACACCGCCATCGTCAGCCCGTCCGGGTCGTCGGCCGGCATCGGCTTCGCCATTCCGGTGGACGAAGTTAATCGAGTCGTGACACAGCTCATCAAGCATGGTAAAGTGAGGCGGCCCGGACTGGGCATCCAGGAAGTGCCCGATCAACTCGCTCGCCGCTGGGGCGTTCCCGGCGTTTTGATCCTGAGAGTCGATCCGGACGGCCCCGCCGCCAAGGCTGGCTTGAAAGCCACGCGCCGCGATCAGAGCGGCCGCATCCTCCTGGGCGATGCCATCACCGCCATCGACGGCGAGGAAGTGGATTCCTCCAACCAGCTCTTCGCTCTTCTCGAAAAGCATGCCGTGGGCGATGAGGTGACCGTCACCATGTGGCGTCAGGGGAGTACATTGGACGTGAAGATGAAGCTGATTGCACAATAATTTCCGTCGTTCGGTTAGCGCGACGCGGAGTCTTCGGAGCGGAGCGCTTGGCGTTGCATAGTCCCGCGCTCCGCTCCGAAGACTCCGCGTTGCGGCTAACCTTGTACGTTGTGCTCCCCGCACTTCGGACTCCCTTCGTTTTCGGATTTGCGTTAGACTGAAATTATCAGCTTCTTAGTTCATTCCGAGGTTTTGCCATGGACCTGGTGGCATGGTCGAGCAATGATCCGTTGAAGCGCTGGCGGCGAACTCTTCAAGAGGGCAGCGTGACCCTTGGCCGCAAGGGAGAGTTGAGCACCTGGGAGGTGCCCTGGGACCGGCAAATCAGCGGACTGCATGCCACCTTGACCTGGAAAGACGGCAAGCTGGAGGTGCGCAAGGAGCCGCGGGCCATCAATCGCATCTATTTCCACGGCAATCCGAGCGACCAGTTTACGCTAACCCCCGGTGAGCAGTTTGTCATCGGCGGCACCACCTTTGCCCTCCAAGATGACGGCGAGGCGACGCCGAGCGAACTGCCTGCCCCGCAAATCGAGCTCACGTGCAGCCGGCATGAGTTGCAACAGATTCGCTATGCCGATGCCGACGAGCGCATCGAGGTGCTGTCGGCCCTGCCCGGCATGATCCGCTTTTCGCCGAGCGACGAGGATTTCGAGAAGCGGGTGCTGGCCGCCTTGCTGCAAGGCATTCCCCGCGCGGATGCTGCCGCGGTGGTATGCGTGAAAGATGATTGCGGCAAGGAAGAAGTCGAAGTACGGCGCGAGCTGCATCGCGGAGGCCGGGCCGGGGGACTCCGTCCCAGCAGGCGGTTGATTTTCAAGGCCATCTGCCGCCGCCGGCAAAGCGTGCTGCACAGCTGGGGACCCGGACAGGGCGACAGCAACATGTCCTTCACCATGAACATGGACCACAACTGGGCGCTATGCGCACCTTTGCCGGATGAGCCCACGGCGGGCTGGGGCCTGTATGTCGCCGGCCGACTCCGCGAAGACGCCGGCAAGCACTCGCGCCAGGACCTGCAAACCGGCGACCTCAAGTTTGCCGAACTGGTGGCCGACATCTTCGGCTCCCTTCGCCAGGTCCGCGATCTGCAGCGCCGGCAAACCACGCTCGAACGCTTCTTCTCCCGCCCCGTCCTGTCCGCACTCGCCGGCCGCGACATCGACGAGGTCCTCAAGCCCAGGCAGACCGACGTCACGGTGCTCATGTGCGACCTGCGTGGTTCCTGCCGGATCGCCGAGGATACCGAGCTGGAACTTCCCGCCATCTGGAAACGGGTCAGCGAAGCATTGCAGATCATGACCACGAACATCATTGATAAAGATGGCGTGATCGGCGACTTTCAGGGCGATGCGGCCATGGGTTTCTGGGGCTGGCCACTGGACAGTGCCGGCCAGGTGGAACAGGCGGCCCGCGCTGCTCTGGGCATTCGCCGGGATTTCCTGCGGGCCGCGCAAACCCCCGGCCATCCCCTGCACGGCTTCTCCTGCGGCATCGGCCTTGCTCATGGTAGCGCCGTTGCGGGCCGGCTCGGCACGCACGATCAGTTCAAGGTCGGCGTCTTTGGCCCCGTGGTCAACCGTGCCGCACGCCTGGAATCGATGACCAAGTTCTTCCAGGTGCCGATCCTTCTGGACGACAGCGCTGCCGCGAAGCTGGATCACCAGCGCACCAGCCACTGGGCTCGCTGCCGCCGGCTGGCCAAGGTCCTGCCCTACGGCATGACGCAAACGGTGGTGGTGAACGAACTGCTGCCACCTGCAGTGGAACCGGGCACGATTTCCGAGCGCGACCGCCGCGATTACGAAGCCGCCCTGGACGCCTTCCTGGCCAAGCGCTGGGACGACGCCAAGGATCTGCTGCACCGCCTGCCCAGGGACGGCGCCCGCGCGGTCCTGCAAACCTTCATGCAGAAGCACAACGGAACTCCACCAGCCGATTGGGATGATGTGATTGCGCTGGAAGCGAAATAAGGAAACCACAAAGAACACAAAGGAGAATTGCAGATTGCAGGTCTTTGTGTCCTTTGTGTCCTTCGTGGTTCATTTCAGGCGGCACCACACACTCGCCGCACCATCCGGGCAATGTTGCGAGCATCGTCCAAACCACGATGATGTGATCCTTCAAACGTCAGTCCGAGATGGCGCAACGCCTGGGCGATGCCGAGCTTCTTTCGCAGATTCAAGACGCGGGCAAATTCGGCTTTCAGATTCCGGTGCCCGGAGCGAAACGGGTATTCAACTTGATGGTATTCGCAATCCTGCCAAAATTGGTTGCGATCGTAATCTCCCCACGAGCAAAAGAGCGCATCGTGAAATTGGCCCATCCACTTTTTGAATGATTCAAGAGCTTCCGGAAAGAGTAGAGCATCGGCAACCATATCCTGCCTGATCCCGGTCAACTCGGTGCAAAACGCGGTCAGCCGGCGGTGCCGAACCGGGCGCACGAAAGTCTGAAATTCCGATTCGATTTCGAACGTCTGTGAGGATTGGATGACGGCCCCAATCTCGATGATCTCCATCTCGTATTTCGGCACGGCCCCATCGTCGGAGCAGGTGGCTTCCAGGTCCACGATCAGGTAATAGGCGTTGGGGATGTTCATCAGATGTGGTTGCAATTTCGGCTCATCCCCAGAATTTCCACCATGGCCGTTTGGCTGGTGCTGCCGGCTTCGGCTCGCTGACGCGTTCCACGATCTTGACCTTGGATAACAAGCGCTTGAGTGCTTCGTCCTCGACGCCCTCCCCGACGGCATGCACGCGCACCTCGCCGCCGCATGCCGGGCAGCGCTCGACTTGCCCGACCGTCAGCGTCACCGGCTTCTTGCAATGCGGACAGGGGATCGTTGAACTCGCCACGGGATTTCTCCCCATCATTTGTTGCTTTTCTTCCAGACGCTCAAAGTGTGCCCGCTCGCTTCCTTGGCGGTGAAGTCGCTCGGGCGTTCCTTGCCGGGGGCAGCGAAGCAAAACGTCGCGGTATCGCCTTCGAGTTTGTAGATGCCGAGTTGTTTCTTGCCCTTGGTCAAGCCTTCCAGCATCAGGTAGTCCATGGTCTTCGGCTTCTTGGACGGGTCGATGGTGAACTTGGCTTTCATGAATGGCATGCCGCCGATGGTGACGGTGGTCACCCCGTCCTTGGCCACCCGCCGGGACCCCTTGAGGAAGGCATCCGGCATCACCTTGCCGTTGATCTGCCCGGACACCATCGACCATTCGCCTTCCAGGCG
>Ga0066903_100006372_pt1 | contig 10473 bp, 7 predicted proteins | sample PanSoiMetaGPlot1_FD_67491 | JGI IMG/M metagenome (GOLD analysis project Ga0066903, IMG submission 67491) | Tropical forest soil microbial communities from Panama analyzed to predict greenhouse gas emissions - Panama Soil - Plot 1 (version 2) | ecosystem: Environmental > Terrestrial > Soil >...
GTCGGCGATTCTCCCGGCGTTACGGTGTACTTTCCCGAGTTTGCCGACGAGGAAATGATTGCCGTGCGCGAACACTACCACAAGAAATCAGGCATCGCGGGCAAGGTGGTCCAGCGCCTGGAGCGTTCGGACCTGGCCCTTGTGGAACTGGAAGAACTGCCTGCGGGCATTGAGCCGGTGGTCCTTTCTTCCAAGAGCGCGCGCCCGGCCCAACCGGTCCTGTCCGTGGGCAATCCGGGAGTCAGCGGAGGGCTGTGGAATTCATCGCGCGGCCAGGTCCGCCAGGTTTTGCACCATAAATGGAAGATTACCGATGACGTGAGCGGCAAGGTCAAGAGCTACGACGCCTGGATCGTGGAAACAGATTCGGCCATCAACCCCGGCGACAGCGGCGGCCCCCTGGTGGACAGCCAGGGCAACCTCATCGGCATCGCTCATGCCGTCCACCGCACCGCCAAGAACCTGAGCGTGTTTATCGACGTGCGCGAATGCCGTACACTTCTTGCGAACTATTACCAATCCATCGGCGAATAACTAGGCAGTGTGAGGCATTTAAAAAGAAGGGACCACCCGCGGGGGTCAGCGGGTGGCCGGGGGAATTTCGTGGCCGGATATTTGATAGGGGCTCGGCAGGAGAAGCTAGCCGGTTCGCTGCCAACCGTCAGGGTCGGGAGGTTGGGGAACCTCCAGAAGGTTGGCAAGCTGGCATCGAAACCCTCGGGGGAAAAGGCTTCGATCAAGACCTGGCTCGCTTCATTGCGTTGATCAGGTCGTGAGTGGTTAAAGCAAGGTCCGTGCCAAGAAGACAGATATTTCATGAGCGACTTGCAACACATTGCAGAACAGGGAGTTGTTGACTTTCGCCTGTTTCGATGGGCAACGCACACCAACATGATCTTTGTAAAAAACGCCGAATCCGGTGTAACTGCTACCAGGATTCATCGTCCCTCATTGACCGGCGAACGGTATTCCCCTACCACATCCTTGGCGGTTAGCGAATTGACGTCGGCAAGGGAAAAAGGAGAAATTGTCATGGGGTTTACCACGGTTGCCCAGGTTGCGGACATTCCCGCGGGCAAGGCCAAGCAGGTGACGGTGAACGGCAAGACACTGGCCGTCTTCAACAGCAACGGCGCTTTCTACGCCATCGACAACGAATGTCCCCATCGCGGCGGACCGCTGGCCGAGGGCGAATTATCCGGCACGGAAGTCGAATGTCCCTGGCACGGCGCACGCTTCAACATCGGCACCGGGGCCCATCTCTGTCCCCCCGCGAATCGAGACGTGACGGCGTATAAAGTGCAAGTGATCGGGCAAGAAGTGCAAGTGGACGCGTAGTCTTACCAATCCGATTCCAAGACATTGCGGTAGACAATGGCATCGGTGAGCCCGCCGATACCACCGCCGATTGCTCCCGCCAGCGCGATCCAGCCATCCCAGAACACGGCGCCCCCGATGGTGCCGATGACGCCTCCCGTGACGAAGCCGACTAACGGCCGGAATTTTGCCCAATCTTCCCGCAAGAATTCGTCCCGTGCCGTTATTCCGCCAATTAGGCCCGCGAACCAACCAGCAATGGGACAGATGACCAATCTGCGAACTCCGATGAGATTCCATTCGAAATCGGTGGTACAGAGAAAAACTATCATGACGCCCGCTGCGAGGAGGAACCCGACAAAGCCACCGAGGAATCCCGGGCCGAAGAACCACTCAAGGAATCTGGGTGGTTTGCCCTGGCCCAGTTGGGTTTCCAGGTCCTTGCGGATTTCTTCATTGAGATCGGGGTACATGAATGAATCATAACTTCGCCGGCTTTGACATGAAAGCTTGCGCGCTCGTGCGCTCTGCTCATTCTTCCGGCAATCGCCAGGTCGGCACGTGCGGCGGCAGGTTGCCGCTGTAGTAGGCTTCCATGCCGACCAGGTTTCGCAATTCCTTGAGCGCCTGGCGGCGAACAGTGACATAATAGTAATCACGGCGGATTTCTCGCACCGTTTCCCAGATGCGATAGAGCTGCTCGGTTTCTTCCAGGGCCGCCCGGAGATCGTCGGCGTGGACTTGATCCAATGCCAGGCGAGCCTCCAACTCCTTGTGGTACGACTGGTTGCAAGCGAGCATGTCCTCCACCAGCTCACGGCTGGGGAATCGGCTGCATTCTTCCAGGTAGGGAGCGCTGGCCAACTCCTGATAGCGTCCTTGCAGGACCTTCATGTCGGCGGCAAAATCTTCCGCCTTCGCCAGCAGGAACTTGGTTTCCTGGGGATCGAGGATTTCCATTTTCACGGCCAGCGATCGCAGAGCCGGACCATAATCGGCAAGCATCGTGCCGTTCAGGTCCACGGCGCCGGGCGGTGAGGTCAGCAGGATCATCGCGACCACGAACTTTTCGGCGATCATTCCGTTGCTCCGTTCCATCGTAGCCGAATTCGTGAGAATTCGGTCGGGTGATTTCAGCCGAATTCTCAGGAATTCGGCTACCAAGCCATAAAAAGGGGCCGGGGTGCAACGCCGTGAGACGTTACACCCCGGTTACCCCCCTTTCCCTCACTGCCTGCGATCGCGCGAATATCCCCGGGAGCCGAGGCCAGGCCCGGCTCCCGGTACAACAAAGCTCACTGCGAAGCACCTACTGGAGTGGCCGACCCATGAACCACTGGTCCCAGCGTGGTCGTCGCCTCTACCCAGGAGGGTGGGTAGTGCCGGCATCCCGTGAGCCGGCACGCAGAGAGCTCGGCAATTCGAAATCAGTCGCAGTCCGCAGCGGCAGTTGGCAGTAAATCCTTGCTGCTGCCGACTGCTGCTGCTCGACCATTCGATCCGTTTCGGACCGAACGAGGGGGGCGTATAGCGAGGTCGCCCACAATTTCCTAGGGCAATTTGCCAGGCCAATTTCCCTTTTTACAAACTGGCAATGGCAATCCGCCCGCCAAAAGGGTACAAAAAGAGAATCCGGGAGGTTTGTAGATTCTGCTGGGGTGAAAACGAGCCGCGACCGCAAGGGAGCGGCTGACAATCCACCGCTTCCTTATGGTCGCGGCCTGTGTGCATTGTTCACGGAAAGGCGGCGCCGCATGATTCGTATCATCATCTCTTTACTCGCGCCCCTGATGCTGTTCGCCACCGTTCGGGCGGACGACGATCCGGCCGATCTCAAGCAGGCCCTTGCCTTGCAAAGGGTCATGCAAAAAGTAATCCGCGACGCGGAGCCGGCCGTCGCCTGCATCCTCGTCTCCCGCAGTGATGCCTACCAGCGCATGGCCCGGGGACCGGCCAAGACCCAGCCGGGCAAGCTCGGTGGATTCAATCCCAAATCGCTCGACTTCTTCGATAAAGACCTGGCCAAGAAACTCGATCTGGCCGATGCCAACGTCATCCCCGAATCGTTCGGCAGCGGCGTGGTGATCGACGCCAAGGGCCTGATTCTGACGAACTACCACGTCGTGCGCGATGCGACCAAGGTTTTTGTGCGGCTGCCCGGCGGGAAATCATCGTATGCGGACATCAAGGCCGCCGATCCGCGCAGCGACCTGGCAGTCCTGGAATTGCTCACCGATCTCCCCGGCCTGAAAGCGATCACCTTCGGCGATGCCGGCAAATGCTCGCGCGGGCAGTTCGTTCTGTCCCTGGCCAATCCATTTGCAGCCGGCTTCCGCGACGGCCAGCCCAGCGCCTCTTGGGGAATTCTCAGCAATATTCGCCGGCGCGTGCCCGGCACTCCCGTTTCTGAAAAAGAACTGCCTCGAACGCTACAACAGTATGGCATTCTCCTGCAAACCGATGCTCGCCTGAACCTCGGTTGCAGCGGCGGCGCCTTGCTCAATCTCCACGGCGAAATGATCGGCATCACCACCGCCCTGGCCGCCATCCACGGCGGCGAAACCCCGGGCGGCTTCGCGTTGCCCATCGATGCCAGCATGTCGCGAATCATCGATGTCCTCAAGCGCGGCGAGGAAGTGGATTATGGTTTCCTCGGCGTCGAACCGTTTCCCGATGCGGGCAACAAGGGCGTCATCATCAACGTGATCCCCGGCTCCCCTGCCGAAAAGAAATTGCAAAACCGGGACCGGATTCTCAAGGTCAACGACATGCCGGTGCGCGAGCTGGACGATTTGTTTTTGGCTCTGGGCACCAAGCTGGCCGGCGCCAAGATCACCCTCCAGATCCGCCGTTTCAATCAGGTGATGGAGGTGAAGGATGTGGAGCTGGCCAAATTTTACGTTCCCGGCAAGGGGATCTTTTCCTCCATGGAGCCCCGGCCGTATTTCCGCGGTCTGCGTGCCGATTACACCAGCCTGCTCGTGCAACAGCAACGAACGCGGCAACCCATTTTGCCCGGCGTGTTGATTGCCGAAGTCCGGCCCAACAGCCCGGCCGCCAAGATGGACCTCAAGGCCGGCGACATCATCATGCAGGTCAAGGGTAGGCCGATTTTCACCCCCGCGGATTTCTACCGCGAGGTGAAGGGCGCCCAGGGACCGATCGAATTGACCTTGCACAGCACGAATTTTCCGCTGCCGAAAGTGACGCTGAGTCCGTAATCTCGGACGAAACAATTCCTTGGAACAGGGAGTCCATCATGCGCTATGCCATTTGCAACGAAACCTTCGAAGGCTGGGACCACGGCAAGGTGTGCGAGACTGTGGCACAGCTCGGCTACGAGGGATTGGAGGTGGCGCCGTTCACACTGGCGCCGCGCATCACCGACGTCAGCGCAGAGCAACGCAAGCAGCTCCGGCAGCAGGCCAAGGACAATGGCTTGCAAATCATCGGCCTGCACTGGTTGCTCGCCAAAACCGAGGGGATGCAGCTTACCTCCGCGGATGAGGCAGTCCGGCAGCAGACTGCCGACTACCTGGTCGAGCTCGCCCGTTGCTGCCGGGACCTGGGCGGTGAATTGATGGTCTTCGGTTCGCCGTCTCAACGGCGCGTCCCCGCCGACGCCACCCGGGCCCAGGCGACCGATCATGCCGTCGACACCTTCGAGCGGGCCATGCCGGGGATCGCCAAGGCCGGCATCATTCTGTGCCTGGAACCGCTGTCGCCGCCTGAGGCGGATTTCATCAACACCTGCGGTGAGGCCCTGGAAATTCTCGACCGCATTGATCATCCCAATTTCCTTCTACACCTCGATGTGAAGGCGATGAGCACCGATGAGGCGCCCGCTCCGGAATTGATTCGCCGACACGTTGGGCGTACGGGCCATTTCCATGCCAACGACAGCAACCGCCGCGGCCCCGGCTTCGGCGACACCGATTTCGTGCCCATCTTTCAGGCCCTCAAGGATAGCCGGTACCAGGGCTGGGTGTCCGTTGAGGTTTTCGATTATTCCCCGGATCCCGTGACCATCGCTCGCGACAGCATCCGCTACATGAAAGAATGTGAGGCACAATAATGCATCGCTGCAACACGATCTTTCGTTTCGCGCTTGCCACCGCTTGCGGCTTCGCGCTCGCCGGATTCCTCCAGGGAATTCAAATTTCTTCCAGCGTTGCCCCATTGCGAGCCGGCTTCGGCGAGAGCGACATCACTCCCAAGCTCGGCGGCCGGCCGGTCTACCTCGCCGGCTTCGACAAGAATCGCAAGGCCACCGGCGTGCACGATCCGATCATGGCCCGGGCCATCGTGCTGGCCGACGGCAAGCGCAAGCTGGCCCTGGTATCCGTGGATGTGGTTGGACTGTTTCAGGCCACCGTGGAAAACGTTCGCAAAAAGCTGTCGGGCTTCGACTACGTCCTGGTTTCCAGCACGCACAACCACGAAGGGCCCGACACACTGGGCCTGTGGGGACCCGGACCGCTGCGTAGCGGCGTCGATCCGGCCTATATGAAACAACTGGAGGAAGCCATTGCTCGGGCGGTCACGGATGCAGACAGGGCCGTCAGGCCGGTGATTGTCCGCCTCGGCACGGCCCGCGCTCCGGAGTTGCTCCACGATGGCCGCGAACCGATCGTCAAGCACGATGAACTGGTCGCCATCGAATTCCGCGATTCCAAAAGCAAAAAAACGGCCGGCGTGGTCGTGCAATGGAATTGCCATCCGGAGACTCTTGGCAGCCGCAACACCTTGATCAGTGCCGATTTCATCTGGGGCACGGTGACGCATCTGAAGAAACGCCATGATTGTCCGGTGGTCTTTTTCAACGGAACCGTCGGCGGTCTGATGACGTCGCTCCATGTCGAAGTCAAGGACGACAAGGGTAACAAGCTTGCGGATGGCACTTTCGAGAAGGCGGAGCGTTACGGACAATTGATTGGTCAGCTGGCGGATAAGGCCTTGACCAAGGCGGAAATGGTTTCCCTCGCTCCTCTTGAATTTCGCTCCCGGCAGATATTCCTGCCGCTGGACAATGCCGTCTACTTGATCGGCTGGAGGCTCGGCGTCCTGGACCGCAAGGCATTCTTGTGGACGGGAGATCCCTACGAGGCCAACCCCGCACCCGCCGATGTGGGCCGCAAAACGCCGCTCTGCATTCAATCGGAATTAGCCTGGCTGCGACTCGGAGAACTGGAAGTGGCGGCCATCCCCGGCGAAATCTATCCGGAATTGGTCCTGGACAAGGTTCAGGATCCGCCCGACCCCGGCGCCGATTTCCCCAAAGCTCCCATCGAGCCGGCCATTTACAAGCAGCTCAAGGCCAGGCACAAGATGATCCTCGGCTTGGCCAACGACGAGATCGGCTACATCATCCCCAAACGGCAATGGGACGAAAAGCCGCCATTCTGCTATGGCCGCAAAACCGCCCAGTACGGCGAAGCCAACAGCCTCGGCCCGGAGACAGCGCCGGTTTTGTGCAAGACGTTTCGGGAGTTGGTTCAGGGAAAAAAGTGAGGCCTTTTCTTATCATGGGCGATATGTTCAAGTAGGTCTATGATGGATTTCATTTTTGGAATACTTGGCCTCATAGTTCTGGTGGGAATTTTCTGGCTTACCGCCCGATTTCTGCGCGATCGTCAGAATTCTGAAGACCGCCGTTATGGAAGCAACGATTCCGGCTCGGGTTACATGGGAGATTCTGGACCTGTGTAAGCCGGTAGCGCTTCTTGCGATCCACTTCTCCCTTATGTAAAATAAGTGGAACGTTTTTCCCGCCTTTCTGTCGGTATTTTCATGATTTCAGCCAAAAGAGTGGTCTTTGGTTCCCTTGTTGGCCTATGCCTGGCGTTTCTCATTGCGACAGGCATGTCGCAGGAAACCAAGAAAGCGAAGCCGCCCACGCCGGAGCAGGTTCAATTCTTCGAATCCAAAGTTCGCCCCGTTTTGGCGGAAAACTGCTTCCGCTGCCACGGCCCGAAGAAACAGAAGGGCGATTTGCGGCTGGATTCACGGGCCGGCATGCTCGAGGGCGGGGATCAGGGGCCGGTGCTGGTGGCGGGGCATCCGGAGAAGAGCCTGTTCATCAAGGCGATCCGCTACGGCGATGCCGACCTCAAGATGCCGCCGTCGCAAAAGTTGTCGAAGGTGCAGATCGACGACCTGGCCTTGTGGGTCAAGATGGGAGCGCCGTGGCCGGGGTCGGAAAAAACCGGGCCGATCGGCAAAAAATCCGGTGAATTTCAGATCAGCGACAAGGACCGGGCGCACTGGGCGTATCAGCCGGTCAAGCGGCCGGAGATTCCGGAGGTCAAGAACAAGGCCTGGGTGAAGAATCCCATCGATGCGTTTATCCTGGCCAAACTCGAAGCGAAGGGACTATCGCCGAATTCGCCGGCCTCCAAACAAGAACTGGTCCGCCGGGTTTATTTCGATCTGACCGGTTTGCCGCCCACGCCCCAGGAAGTGGAAGCGTTCGTCGCAGATACTTCGGCTGACGCATACGAAAATCTGGTGGATCGACTGCTAAGTTCGCCGCGCTACGGAGAGAAGTGGGCACGGCACTGGCTCGACCTGGTCCGCTATGCCGAGACGAACAGCTATGAGCGCGACAATCCCAAGCCGAACATCTGGCGTTATCGCGATTACGTCATCCGCGCTTTGAACGACGACAAACCGTTCGATCGCTTCCTGCGCGAACAACTGGCGGGCGATGAACTGTATCCCGGCGACAACGATGCCCTGATTGCCACGGGCTTCTACCGCCTCGGCATCTGGGACGACGAGCCAGTCGATCCGAAGCAGGCCCGTTACGACGGCCTGGACGACATCATCACCGTCATCGGCCAAACGATGCTCGGCATGACGCTCGATTGCGCCCGCTGCCACAATCACAAGATCGATCCGATTGCCCAGAAGGATTATTACCGGATGCTGGCCTTCCTGCACGGGATCAACCACTACCGGGGGGGCGGGGCCGACGACCTGCGGCCCGTCGGCAGTCCGGATCAGATGCAAGCCTACAAGCAGATCCTCACGGCTCATGAAGCGAAGAAGGCCAAGGCGCAGGCCGCCATCACCGCCATCGAAAACGAATTCCGCAAGCTCTACAAGCCGAGCGCCCAGGCGGCCGGCAACGATCTCGATGAATTGACCTATCGTTTCTATCGCAACGCCTGGACGAAGCTGCCCGATTTCAGCCAGTTCAAGGCGGAAGACGAAGGCAAGCTGCCGAAAAAGCTGTTCGACCTCAGCCCGCGCACGCGCAATGAGGCATTCGGCTTCGTCTTCGAGGGATTCTTGATCGCGCCGCAGGACGGCAAGTACACGTTCCACCTCGATTCCGACGACGGCTCGCGCCTGTGGATCAACGGCAAGGCGATCCTCACCTACGACGGCATCCACGGCATGGGCAAGGTGAGGAAAACCACCGTTTCCCTGAAGAAAGGCCGATTGCCCATCAAGCTCGAGTATTTCCAGAACGTATTCGGCCTGGGCCTGTATGTCGGCTGGTCCGGCCCCGGTTTCGGCAAGCGCAATCTGTCAGCCGCCTCGGACGCCCTGCCCGACATTACCGAACTGATTCACCAGGAAGGCGCCAGGGTCCTTGGCGAAAAGCGCTATCAGGAATGGTTCGTGCTTCTCAAGCAATTGAACCTGGTGCGAACGCCGCCCAAGATGCCGGCGGTTGATATGGCCCTGTGCGTCGTCGAACAAGGGCCCAAAGTGCCGGACACGTTCGTATTCCTCCGCGGCAATCCGCACGTTCTGGGCGACAAGGTTGGCCCGGGGTTTCCCAGCGTCTTCAACCTGCCCGACCCGCCCGAGGCCAAACCGAGTGTGAAATCCTCGGGCCGCCGCAGCGTGCTGGCCGACTGGATTGCATCCAAAGAGAATCCGATGACGGCCCGCGTTATGGTCAACCGCCTCTGGCAGCACCACTTCGGCCGGGGAATCGTGCGCTCGCCGAACGATTTCGGTTTGCAAGGCATGAGGCCCACGCATCCGGAATTGCTCGACTGGCTGGCGACGGAATTCACGGCCAGGGGCTGGCGGCTCAAGGCCATGCATCGATTGATCATCACGAGCAATGCCTATCGCATGTCGTCGCGCGGCAATCCGCAAGCGCTCACGGCCGACCCGGCCAACGATTTGTTCTGGCGTTTCGACATGCGCCGCCTCAGTGCCGAGGAAATCCGCGATTCCATCCTGGCTGTCACCGGCTGCCTGATCTTGAAAATGTATGGTCCCGGCGTTTACCCAGAGATTCCCAAGGAAGTATTGGCCGGCCAATCCGTTCCCGGCCGGGGCTGGCCGGTTTCCCCCATTGAGGAGCAGAACCGCCGCAGCGTTTACGTCCACGTGAAGCGATCGCTGCTTTATCCTCTGCTGGACAGTTTCGATCTGGCCGAGCCGGACCGCCCGACGCCGGTGCGCTTCTCCAGCACCCAGCCGACGCAAGCCCTGGCGATGCTCAATGGCGAGTTTCTCAACAAGCAGGCACAGATTTTCGCCGATCGCCTGGTGCGTGAGGCGGGCAAGGACGCCAGCAAGCAAGTGCGCCTCGCCCTGTACCTCGCGACCGGCCGACCGCCCACCGAAGCTGACATCCGCCGCGGCCTCGACCTGATCGATGCGTTGCAAAGAGAAGACGGCGCCAGCGCGGACGTGGCACGCAAATATTTCTGTTTGATGGTGCTGAATTTGAATGAGTTTGTGTATCTGGATTAGGTGAGCGGCGAGTGGTAGACTGGTGAGTGATAGTTAGACGGAGGCTTTGATGAAATCTCCCGATCAATCCAGCAATTCGTTCTGCCATCGCACCCGCCGCGAATTCCTCTGGGAAGCCGGTGCCGGCTTCACTAGTTTGGCCCTGACCGGCCTTTTGTCTGCCGATGGCTTCTTCAACAAGGCCCAGGCGTCACCCTCGGACTCCGCCAATCCGCTGGCGCCACGGCCGCCGCATTTCCTGGCCAAGGCCAAGAGTGTGATCTTCCTGTTCATGTACGGCGGGCCCAGCCATGTCGATACCTTCGATTACAAGCCGCGCCTGTATCCGCTCGATGGCCGGACTGTGCCGGTGCGGACGTTCGGCCGGGGCGGGCATCGCAATGAAGGCCGGGTCGTCGGACCCAAGTGGCGCTTCCGGCAATACGGGCAATC
>Ga0066903_100006373_pt1 | contig 10473 bp, 12 predicted proteins | sample PanSoiMetaGPlot1_FD_67491 | JGI IMG/M metagenome (GOLD analysis project Ga0066903, IMG submission 67491) | Tropical forest soil microbial communities from Panama analyzed to predict greenhouse gas emissions - Panama Soil - Plot 1 (version 2) | ecosystem: Environmental > Terrestrial > Soil >...
GGAGCTGGTCGCCCACCATTTTCTCGAGCTCTTCGGCCGGCGCTAACCCACGTCTTTTCTGAAAGTTCTGAAGATTTCGCCTCGAAGTGGAATAAATCGCGTACCGCTGGGGTTTTCACGCCCTGACGAGGCTCTCATGCGCGATTCCGATACGGCACTCTTACAACGGCTCCAGGCTCGCGACGAAGACGCCGTGGCGGCGCTTGTCGACGCGTACGGCTCGAAGATCTACCAGCTGGCCTACCGGTACCTTCGCAACAAGGAAGACGCCGAAGAGGTGACGCAGGACGTGTTGTTCAAGGTGTACCGCGGCGCCGCCGACTTCCGCGGCGACGCGGCCCTGTCGTCCTGGGTGTACAGGATCACTTTCAACACGGCGATGTCGATGCTCCGCACCGGCCGACTGCGGCGCGAGCAGCAGGAAGCTCAGTACGCGTCGATGGACCGCGACGAGCTGGCGGCACCGCCGGCCCGTGAAATTCCGGATGGCGCCGAGCGCGCGGACGAGCGCATCTTCCGTCAGCAGGTTCGTCAGCGCATCATGCACGCCGTGCTGTCGCTGCCGGCCATCTACCGGGCGCCGGTCGTGCTGCGCGACATCCAGGGGCTGTCGACGGAGGAAGCCAGCGCCGTCCTGCACGTCAAGGATCAGACGCTCAAGTCGAGGCTTCATCGGGGCCGGACGATCCTGCGTCGGCAGCTGGCCGAGTTCGCGAGCGGGCTGTCGCTGCACCAGCCGGTGTTCGGCACCTAGCAGAGGGACGGCCTGAAGGCCGTCCCCTACAACGTCGGTAGGAAACGGGCTTAGCCCGTTCCGCCGTTCACAACAACATCGCGTTATCGAGCAGAACCTGCTCGTGCACACTCAGGGCCGGGCGGTCGATCCCCACGATACCGGTCGGTCCGAGCCGCACGGGCAGCGCGGCCGCGCGTGCCCTCACCCCCGATTCATCGTCGGGTCCCACGAAACACGACACGCGTTGACGCGATCGACCGGTAAGGCTGTCGATCACGGCTGCCGCGGCTGACGCCAGCGCGTACGGGCCCGGCGGCCAGAGGGCGCCGACGCGCGCTTCGATGCGGCGTCGCGCCGGTCCGTCGAGGACCCTGGCGACGGCAACACCGCCGACGGTCGCGTCTTCCCAGGGAATCACCGTGTGTGTCGGTGGAACGCCGAGCACCGACAGCGCGACGTCCCTGGGCGATGTGTCCGCTTCGAGCGCGACCATCGCGCGCGCGGCTGCCGACAACGCTTCGGGCGACGATCCGAGCAGCCGTTCGCGCGGCAGACGCAATTCGCGAACGGCCCGCTCGAGGACGATGCGCTGCGCCGCGCCGGCAAACACGATCACCGCGTGCTTTTCGAACTCGCGGAGGCGTTTGACGAGCATCAGCGCCTGATCGTCCTGCCACTCGGGGCCCGCGTGACGATCCGCAAGGACGACGATCGCCGAGGCCGCTGCCCACGACAGGTCCGTCCCTCCGCTGATCTCTGTCGCAAATCCTTCGATGGGTGCCGCCTGCATGAGGTCGAGCGCTTTGCCCTCGGCGATGCGTCCGGCGTCGTCGACGAGATGGATCGAGGGCACGATGTGCCGCCGGGCCAGCACGTGTGCGAGCAGTCCGCCCAGCTCGCCCGCGCCCAGAATCGCGACTCGCGTCATGGTTCGGCCGGCCGAGCAGTACAGACGCTCGGCCTGAATGTGTGCAGTATTGTAGTAGCCGGATGGAATCTCTCCGAGGCAAGGTCGCGATCGTGACGGGCGGATCCCGCGGCATCGGGTTGGCCATCGCGCGTGCGCTCGCCGCCGAAGGCGCGCACGTCGGCATCACCGGCCGCGACGCGCGCCACCTCGCATCGGCACGATCGCGGCTGGAAGGCGCCGGCCCGAGCCGCGTCGAAACGTTCGAAGCCGACGCCCGGCGCTTCGACGAGGTGGAACGGGCAGTCAACGGCGTGGCGGGTCGGTTCGGCGGCCTCGACGTCCTTGTCAACAATGCGGGCATCGGTCTCTTCACCGACGTCGCGGAGATGACGCCGCAGGAATGGTCGGACGTGATCGACACGAATCTGACCGGCGTCTTTTATGCCTGCCGTGCGGCTATCCCGCACTTCCGGCGCCGGGGTGGCGGCTTCATAATCAACATCAGCAGCCTGGCTGGCACCAATCCGTTCCCCCGCGCCGCCGCGTACTGCGCGTCGAAAGCGGGCCTGAATGCGTTCGGCGAGGCGTTGATGCAGGAGCTGCGCTACGACGGCATCCGGGTCAGCACTGTTGCGCCGGGGTCGGTAGCCACCGGGTTCTCCGGCGGCGACGCGACGAAGGGCGCCGACTGGAAAGTGTCGGGCGAGGAAGTCGCCGAGGTCGTCCTCAACCTGCTGCGCCATCCGGCGCGGAGCCTGCCGAGCCGGGTCGAACTGCGGCCGACGAAGCCTCCGAGAAAATCATGAGATCGGTCTTCGACAAGCACCGGGACACGCTCGAACACCACGAAACGAAAATGGGCCCGGCCCGGGGGCGCCTGGCCGTCGCGCTCGATCTGCTCACCGATTCGCTCGCGCTTGTGGGACAGCACGGCGTGTATTGTCTCAGCGAGCGTTTTCCGGGAAAGCCGCGGATGGATATCGCGCTCGTGCTCGAGCAGCTCGACGACGCGAAGCAGCTGGTGCAGAGCGCCTTGCAGGAATTGAAGCGATAGGGGGACGGGCCGAAGCCCGTCCCCTGCGAAAACCTGTTACTGCGGACCCGCTCCTGGCGCGCCGCCGCCGCGACCGCCCCGCCCACCGACGGCCTGCCCGCCGACGCCAAGGCCGTCCTGCACCGGACGCCGCGGCCGCACGATGCCCTTCTTGAGGTCTTCTTCAAGCGCGCGGTCTTCGGCGCGCTCTCCGCCGAGCGACTGGGTGAGCGCCATGTTGCCCTCGTGGCAGTTGTACGGCAGCAGGCGGCCGCCATCGAGCGGCGTGAAGACCATCGACATCGTGAACGGTCGCTCGTAGGTCACGGGGTCGTCGACCGTGACCTGATACTGCACGACATCTTTCCCCACGCGCTTGAACCGTTCCGTGAGCTTCAGCTCCGTGCTGGTGCGATTGCCGTTGCCGTTGACGCCAATCGCGGTTTGATCGGTGAAATTGGTCGTTTCGACGACGAGCTCGTCGCCCTCCCAGCGGCCGATGGCATTGCCCAGGTACTGCCGGAACACTGACCCGACGTGCGGCCGCCCGTCGGTGTGAATGATGCGCGTGTCGTGAATCATCTCGTACGTGATCGCGACAACGCCCGGCGACTGGACGATCTGGTTGCCGTTGCCGTAGATGACGCGCAGCGTCGAGCCGAGAATGCCGCGCGTGATGCAGCGCTCGTAGAGCGAGAAGTCAGTCGGGCCGTCGAGCGGTCCGTTGCCGTACGTGCCTCTGGGCATCGGACGCTTGAGCCCCTCGGCCGTGTAGGCGGGCATGTGGCCGTCGGGCGGATCGACGATGAGCGACGTCTGGCGGAACGCGCGGCGCGCGAAATCGAACCGGAACGCTCCGACCGCTTCCTCGTCGCCCTGCTGGGCGCCGCGCTCAATCTGCTTGGATCGGGCCCCGAATTCCTCATCGTTGAGGTACAGGCGGTCGCCGTACTGCTGGGGCCGCGCGAGAGGCACGCCGCTCATGTCATCGGTGGACCACACGCCCTGCAGGTCCGGTTCTCCCCACGGCGTCTTCGGCGAGACGAATTTCGTCGCAGGCGGCTGGCCTCCGTACGCGGTGATGACGAGCGGCGGTGCGGCGGAAGGCTTGCTTTGTCCAGATGTCGACACCGACATCAGTGTCGCGGCGCCAACGATCGCCGCGAGCGTGCCGGCCGAACCGAGCATTCGCGCTGTCATGATGCGGCTCCTTGCGGCAGGACTGAAGGCCTGCACGACGTCTCACTGCGGCCATCCCGGGACTCTCGATTTTAGCCGATTCGTCCCTCGAGCACCTCGTCGGCGGCGACGCGTCCGCCGGCGTCCGTGCCGACAACATCCGGCTGCCCCGGCGTTTCACGCCAGTTCGACATTATGAGCAGCCAGAGCAGGCCGGGGACGATGAACAGCGCGCCCAGGATGAACGAGACCGCTCGCGGCGACCAGGTCCGGTCGAGTGCCGCCCCCGTGAAGTAGGCGGAGATCGACGAGGTGAGCGTCACGAGCGCGAGCTCGGCGGCGAACACGCGTCCGCGGAACCGATCGGGCACCTCGAGCTGCAGGAGCACCGTGCTGAACACCCAGAGAATCGAGCCGCCGAAGTGGGCGAGGAGCACGCACAGCGCGGCGATCGGCAGCGTGGGCGCTGCCGCCAGCGCGATGTAGAACACGCCCACCATGAAATACGCAGGACCGATCGAGCGGCGCAGCGTCGACGGTGTCTGCCCGAGGATCCATCGCAGCGTGATCGGTCCCAGACCCGCGCCGATGCCGCGCGCGCCGTACAGCACGCCGATGCCGGCCGCCGTGCTGGCTGCCACCGGAAACACCCGCTGCCCGAAGATGGTGAGCAGCAGGAGAATGCCACCGGCGAGACCCCATCCGGCCTTGACGAGCATCAACGCGGCGACGTGCGCTCGTGACCGGACGTAGCTCATGCCGTCGACGAGATCGGGGATGCCGGTGAGCGCAAGCAGGCCGTGCAGCGGCGCCGACGCCGGCGGCGTCGCGTCGTACCGGGTGGCGCCGATGAACGCGGCCGACGCGAAAAACGAGAGCGCGTTGACCGCGAACGCGACGTTGCGGCCGAGTACCGCCGTGACGACGCCCCCGATCGACGCGCCGATGGCCAGCATCGCGGACCACGTGGCGCTCGACAGAGCGTTGGCGGCGAGCAGCTCGCCCGGTTCCGTGACGTTCGGGATCGTCGCCGTGCGCGCCGGCTCGAAGAAGCCCGACGCGCTCACGGTGAGGCCCATGACGACGTACGCGAGCCAGATCTGATCCGCCCGTCTGACAAGCAGCAGCGCGAGGATCAGGATGCCCCGCAGCAGGTCGGCGGCGATCATCAGCGTCCGCCGGTTCACGCGATCGACGACGACACCGGCCAGCGGTCCCACGATGGCGATCGGCAGGAACTGCATGATCATCATCCACGCCACCGCCGTGGCCGAGCCGGTGAGATCGAGCACGAGCGCGTAGACGGCCACAGTGTTGAACCAGTCGCCGAGCTGCGACACGGCTTGTCCGAAGTAGAGCAGCCTGAAGTTGCGATTCGTGCGGAGCAGGGCGAGGTAGGGGTTCACGTCCGCCGGGCAATTATAATCGTCGCGACTTGGCGATCGAGGCGCTCGGCCACTACAAGATTCTCGACCGCATCGGTACCGGCGGCATCGGCGACGTGTACCGCGCGCGCGACACGCGACTCGGTCGCACCGTCGCGATCAAGGTGGCGTCCGACGACATCGTCGGCGACTCCGCTCGCCGGGACGCGTTTCTCCGTGATGCCCGCGCCGCTGCGGCGCTGTCGCATCCGAACATCGCCGCGCTGTACGAAGCGGGAGAGGACGACGGCCGCGTCTTTCTGGCGCTCGAGTTCGTGCCGGGTGACACGCTGACGCAGTCGATCGCGGGACGTCCGCTCAATCCGCGGCGCGCGCTCGAGTTCGGCATCCAGCTCGCCGACGCCCTGGCCGAGGCGCATGCGGTCGACATCGTCCACCGCGACCTTCGGCCCGACAACATCGTCGTCACGCCGAAAGGCAACGCCAAGATCCTCGACTTCGGTTTATCGGATTGGACCAGCGGGGGTGCAGCACGGCAGGCGGCGGCCGGTGGCGCTCCGACGGGTCCGGCGGCAGCGCTCGCGTACATGTCGCCGGAGCAGGCGCTCGGCGAGCGGGGCGATCAGCGGACGGACATCTTCTCGCTGGGCACCATTCTCTTCGAGATGTTCACGGGCAAAGCGCCGTTTGGGGGAAGCGGTGCGGGCGACACGCTCGTGCGGATCGTGCAGGCCGTCGCGCCCGCGCCGTCGACGGTCAACCCGGCGCTGCCGCGCGAGCTCGACGCCGTAGTCGCGAAAGCGATGGCCAAAAGCCTCGATGCGCGGTACGAAGCCGCTGCGGCGCTGGCGGGCGAACTGCGTTCCGTGGCGGCAGTGCTCGATGTCCGTCAGTCCGTGGCCGATGAAGCCGCCCCTCGAGTGGCCGTTCGTCCATTGCGGCGTCGCCGAGTCTGGCCATTCATCCTTGCGGGATTCGCGATGGGCATGGCAGCGGTGTTGTGGTGGCTGGGCGTCATCCGCTGATCACCCGCGCCGCAGAATGTCGGCGAGCTGCGCCGTGAATGTCGAGCGCGCCAGCACCTCTCCGACGCCGGCCTCCTTCGCGCGCGCGATGAGATCGGCCTGGACGTGCGAGACGAAACCGAGCGTCGGCACCGAGGCCAGAGCAGGGTCGGCCTTCATGCGCGCGACCGTGCCCAGCGGATCGGTCCGCGCGCTGTTGAGGTCGAGAATCACCAGCGACGGCGCGCCCCGCTGCATCTGATCGAGGGCGGCGTCAGGCGACCGGGCAAACGTGACGGCGACGCCCAACTGTGTCGCCGCGGTCTTGATTTTCGACGTGAACATCAGGTCGTCGACGAGGGCTAGGATCATGCTGTCGGTCCGCTCCATCAGAGGCTTTGAGGAGCATAGCTCATGCTCGTAGAAACGCAGGCTGTCGGGCCGTTCTTCAAGAACGGATTCGTCGTCGCATGCGACGATACGCGCGAGGCCGTCATCATCGACCCCGGCGATGAGGTCACCGGGTTACTCGCCTTCGCCGAGCGTAAGGGGCTGACCATCCGCCACATTCTCCTCACGCACGCCCACGTCGACCACGTGACGGGCGTCGCCGAGGCCAAGCGCCGTTTGAACGTCCCCGTCCACCTGCATCGCGACGATCTGTTTCTTTATGAGGGCGCGGTGGAGCAGGGCGCGCTGTTCGGCTTGCGCGTCGTGCCGCAGCCACCGATCGATGCGTTCTACGAACCCGGCCAGGTCATTTCGTTCGGCACGCTCGAGGCGCGTCCGCATCACACGCCCGGCCATTGCCCCGGCGGCGTCTGTCTGCAGATCGGTGCGCGCGGGCAGGTGGCTCGCGACCTGTTCGTCGGCGACACCTTGTTTGCCGGGTCGATTGGCCGCACCGATCTGCCTGGCGGCGATTACGACACGCTCATCCGCTCCATCCGCACGGTGCTGTTTGCCTTTGGCGACGATGCGGTCGTCTACCCGGGGCACGGGCGACAGACAACCATCGGGCAGGAACGGCGGACGAACCCCTTCCTGCTGTAGCGCAGAGCTTCAGGTCTTCGTGCAGTCGTGCAGACCGTCAGGTCTGCCGCTCAGGATTCCGACTGCCGGGCAAGCGTCAGCTCCACGCGGCCGACGCGCAGGCGGTCGCCGTTGACCAGCCTGGCGCGATCGATCCGGCGGTCGTTGACGAACGTGCCGTTGGTGCTCGACAGGTCGACGACCTCCACGTCGGCGTCGCCGGCCATGAGCTGGCAGTGCAGGCGCGACACGAGCGCGGCGTTCAGGATGAAGTCGGCCCGAGGGGCGCGGCCGACGGTCTTGATCGCGCCCGGACCCAATCGAAACGTGAAAAAGGCGTCCTGGGGTTCGGAAGTCCGGAAGATCCACATAGGTTTCAGCGAAGCGTGTTCTGCAGCCACTTGACGATGCCGCTGGTGACCGCCGGCGACACCTGCTTGTCGGTCAGGCGCGAGTACTCGTCGAGGTCGCCCGTGATCGCCGGCACCAGCAAATGGTTGATGCCCGGTATGCGGAGCAGCTCAACGGTTCCACCTTTCTTGCGCGCGCGCGCCAGCGCTTCCAGTTTGTCGGCATTGGAAGGTTCCACCTGCGTGTCGAGCTCCCCTTGCACGATCAGTATCGGCTGCCGGACGTCGGGCATGATGGTCGCCGGATCGGTCGACAGGACGCTCAGGAATTCCGCGTTGTCCACCTGCCGCCGGATGTTGGCGGGCAGCGCGTCGAGCTTGCCTGTCAGCGCGGCCTCGTTGATCTGTTTCTGCAGCGCGATGCGCGACTGTTTGTCGGCATCCGACAGATTCGACTTCTCGAGCATCCGCTGCTGTTGCGCGAGGACCACATCGGCACCCTTCATGCCGTTGGCGGCAATCAGGACGACTGCCGCGATGCGTTTTTCCTTCGATGCAGCGATGAGCGACACGACACCGCCTTCGCTGTGTCCGGCCACTGCAATCCGTTTGGGGTCGACATCCTTGCGTTCGGACACGTACTTCACGGCCGATCGCTGGTCCTCGGCGAAATCACGAAGCGAGGCAGTCTCGACGCGGCCTCCGCTCTGGCCGATCCCGCGTTTGTCGTAGCGCACCACTAGGAACCCGGCGTCTGCCAGCGCGCCGGCGACCTGGCCGAGGATGGGGATGCCGAACACCACCTCGTCGCGATCCATCGGGCCCGATCCGCTCGTCAACACCACGGCTGGCAGACGAGGAGCGGACGGCGTGGCCGGCTTCGAGACGGTCGCAGCCAGCGTGAAGCCGTTGGCCGTGATGCGCGTCTGCTCGTCGTTCGGCCGCGAGATGACCACCTGGCGCGCCGACACCGACCCGATGTCGTCGCGCACCACTTCGAGACCCTGGGCGGGGATCGAAATGCGCAGCAGTCGGCCCTCTTCGTCGAACTTGAGATCGAACTCGAGGGGGGCCGGCGTAGCGGGGACGGTCACGCGCGTACGACGCGCGCTGATGAGCCTCGCCGACGTCTGGATCTGTTCCGGCGCCGACTCGCCGACGGTCAGCGTGGCCGAGCCGTTGGGGAGCAGATATAGCGGAACGGTCGCGTCCTTGTTCGAGGCGGCCAGACGGGCTGATACCGCTTCGAAAGCGCCGAAGATGAGGTTTGGCAGCATCACGGCGGTGGCGTCGACGGTGTCGATCTTGGTCGATGCCAGTGTGCCCGACATGATCTCGTTCGACGCCGTGGTGCCCGCCATCGTCGTCTTCACGCGCTGCAAGGTGCCGCGCACCGTCATGTCGATGCTGGCCTCGAGCGGCTTCCAGTCGGAGGTATAGCGGAACTCCGCACGGCGCGTCACGATCTCCAGCGGCGCGCCCATCCGGTTGGCCGTCACGATCGTCCAGCCGGTTGCCGTCCGCGTCACCGCCGTCTGCTCGGTGCCGATGGGCATGCCCCGGACGAAGATTGTGAAATTTGCGGCGCCGGGAATCGGCTGGATGTCCTGCAGCGGCCTCCCGGCGGCGCCCTGCGCCACCACGACGGCGGCGGCCACCGCGATCGCCCGGCTAAAATGGGGGAGGCGCATGAGCGAAGTGTATCAGGCCGCGCACGAACGAGTGGCGGTCCTCGACCGATCGGATCGCGGTCGGATCGTGGTCAGCGGCAATGACCGTGCAACCTATCTCCAGGGACTCTTCACCAACGACATCGCGGCGCTTCGGCCCGGCACCGGTTGCTACACCGCGTACCTGACGGCCCAGGGCCGCATGATCGCCGACGCCTGGGTGTACGAACTGGGCGACGTGATGCTGCTCAGCGTGGTCGGCGACGTGAAGGACACGGTGCTGGCCCGGCTCGATCAATTCATCTTCACGGAAGATGTGCAGCTTGGCGATGTGACGGAGACGTTCGGGCAGCTCGCGATCGTCGGCCCGCACGCAGCCGGCGCCGTGAGTGGCCTGACAGCGCGCGACGAGGCCAGCCTCGACGCGATGCCGGAGCACGGCACGTTCCGCGCAGTAGTGGAAGGCGGACCGGCGATTGTGACGCGGACGCACGACGTCGGCCCTCCGGGCTTCGACGTGTACGGGGAGCGTCAGCTCGTCGCCGCCGTTCGCGAACGGCTCGGACGCGAGGGCGTGCCCCTTATCGATCCCGGGACCGCGGCGGTCCTGCGCATCGAGGCTGGCATCCCGTTGTTCGGTCGCGACATGGACACCGAGACGATTCCGCTCGAAGCAGGCATCGAGGGTCGCGCCATCAGCCTCACCAAGGGCTGTTACGTGGGCCAGGAAGTCATCATTCGCGTTCTGCATCGCGGACACGGACGCGTCGCGCGCAGGCTCGTCGGCCTTGCGATCGACGGCGATCAGATCCCGCCGGACGGCGCGGTCATCCATGGCGGCGACCGCGACATCGGTCACATCACCAGCGCCGTTCGATCGCCGGCGAGCGGACGCCCGATCGCGCTCGGATACGTGCGCCGCGAATCTGCGGCACCCGGCACCTCGGTGTCGATCGAAGGAACGCCGGCGTCGGTCGTCGAGCTGCCGTTTGCCTCTTGAGGGCTTGGCCCCCGAGGGGTTCGCGGTTCAGCCGGCCAGCCGGCGGATCAACTCTTCGTCAGCGGGCGGAAACCTGAGCGACGTCAGCTCGGCGCGCGAAACCCACTGCATTTCCTGCCCGAGTTGCGGGACAGGCATCCCCACGACCTCGCACCGGTAGAAATACAGCTCGAC
>Ga0066903_100006374_pt1 | contig 10473 bp, 6 predicted proteins | sample PanSoiMetaGPlot1_FD_67491 | JGI IMG/M metagenome (GOLD analysis project Ga0066903, IMG submission 67491) | Tropical forest soil microbial communities from Panama analyzed to predict greenhouse gas emissions - Panama Soil - Plot 1 (version 2) | ecosystem: Environmental > Terrestrial > Soil >...
CTGTTCTCCACGCAGCCGTCGCCGTCCGAAACGCCGGTCAAGCCCGGGTTCTACATCGGCGGCAACATCTACAGCGACTGGGCGAGCGTGCCCGAGAACTACAAGGTCAGCAACTCGGAGAAGCCCGATCCGCGCCGGTCGACCGGCACCGTGTTCAGATTCACCTGGTGACACCGGTCATTTGGTCATTTGGTCATCTGATCATCTGGTCATTGATGGTTCATTTGATCAATCCAATGACCAAATGACCAGATGACCAGATGACCAAATGTCAAGTCTCTCTCCATGCCCGCCGTATGGCCGACAACAGATCGTCCCCGACCGATTGCTTCGCGATGAACGCGGATGCACCCAGCGCGAGCGCCTTCTGCATGATGGCCGGATCGATCATCGCCGTCAGGATGATCACCTTGGTATGCGGGATCGCCTGTCTGATCTGTTGACAGGCGTCGAGGCCGTTCAGCTTCGGCATGTTCAGGTCGAGCACGATCACGTCGGGCTGAAGGCGTCCGACGGCTTCGAGCAGCTCGCTGCCGTCGGCGACGCTTCCCACCACGTCGCAATCGGGCGCGAGCAGCCGTCTGATCGCACTGACGATGCCAGGGTAGTCGTCGGCGATCAGGACGCGCGGGCGCATCGATGACTGCCTGGATGAGTCGGTTGGCACCGCGCTGAGCATACAACGTGCGGACCGATTACGGCAGATGCCCGCGCGCGCCGCGGATGAACGCCGCAACGCAGGAGCGTTCGGTGGCCGTCAGCGGCACTGAGTGAAACCCCGCAGTCGCTGCCAGCGATCGATCTGCGCACGGTCGGTGGTGACGGTGATCACGAGCGCCTCAGTGTCTGCACCGCGGGAGCGTTGCGCTGTCGGCGATGCCTGCTTTCGCACGATATGACGTTGCGTGAGCCCAATTTCGTAAGGTGGGTGCCATTTCCGTAGGACGTGTGCCGGGGCGGGACATCGCGACGAGCCGGTCAGGCCGCCGGTTTCCATCCAACGCCTTCGTTTCAAGGAGCTTAGGGTCTGAAGATTCCCTGGTCCCCGCATTGCTTAACAGCCGGCGAACGGATCTGTTCATCGGCCGGGTCGATTGAGAATGCGAATCCTTCCGACCCCTGTGCGTCTGGCGTCGCTGGCTGTGGTCGTGACCGCGGCAGCGATGCTGCTCGCCTCGACGACGGGCTGGCCACAATCCGACCGCGCGATCGAGTTTTCTGCGCTCGTCTTCGCGGCGATGCTCATCTCCGCGTTCGCGATTCGGCCTGTGACCGCCGAGGATCGCGGCATGATGACGCCTTCGTTCGTCGCGGATTTCAGCGCGCTGCTGATGTTCGGCGGCGGCGCGGCGCTGGTGGTTGCGGCGCTCGGGTGTGGAATGCGCTGGCTCGCGGAGCGCGAGCGCGCTCGTCCCGGCCAGCGGACGCTCGTGAACGCCGGCGCCAGCCTGCTGGCGATCGAAGCGGCGTCGCTCGCATATGCCTTGCTCGCGGGAAGGATCGGCGAATCCGGATGGCCGTGGCAGGCTGTATCGATTGCGGGCGCCGTCGTCGCGTACGGTGTGGCGAAAGCGGTGTCCGCATACGTCGTGGCGCCGCTGGTCAGCAACGCGCCGATCGATCGATCGTGGCCGAAGGCGTTGCCGCAGATCGCTCCGTACTATTTCCTCGGTGCGAGCGTCGCCGCCGCCCTGATCGAACTGGTCAATCAGCAAAGGTGGGATCTGCTGCCGGTTCTGGCGGTGCCCGTCGTCTGCGGGCTTCGCGCCTACGCCAGCGACGTGATCAGGCTCGAACACGAGTACCGCCAGCACGAGGTGATCGCCGCGCTCGATCACGGCATGTCGGTGGTCGACGGCGCCGGTCGCGTGACCCTCTGGAACGACGCGCTCGAGCGCATCACAGGCTGCCGGCAGGAGCGCGCGCTCGATCGCCCGCTCGTCAGCGTGCTGCCGGCGCTCGGGAAGACGGCATTGCCGCGCGCCGTCGAGGAGTCGCTCGCGAGCCGCACCTCGCGGACGGTCACGCACGTGGCGCTGCCCTCCGGAGCCGGCTTCCGGATCTTCGAAGTCAAGCTGGTGCCGGTCGCTGACGGCCTGACGCTGCTGTGGCACGACGCGACCGAACGGTCGCGCGCCGAGCAGGCACTCAAGCGCAGCGAAGAGCGGCTGTCGCTGGCGGCGAACGGCGCGAACGACGGACTGTGGGAGTGGGATCTCCGGACGCAGGCGTTCTATGCGTCGGCGCGCTGGAAGGCGATGATCGGCCTGCCGGCAGACGCCGGCGTCGGCCGCGTCGTCGACTGGCTCGAGCGCGTGCATCCCGACGACGTGGCCTCGCTCAGGGAGGCCATCAACGCGCACGTGGCCGGGACGACGCCGCACGTGCACCACGAGCATCGCATCCGCCACGAGGACGGCACCTACCGCCGCTTCCTGTGCCACGGCGTCGCCGCGCACGGCGTCACGCAGCGCGCGGTGCGGCTCGCCGGGTCGCTGACCGACACGACGGAGCAGGCGAGCGCGCAGGAGCAGCTGCGGCTGGCGAGCTTCCGCGATCCGCTGACCGGGCTGTGCAACCGGGCGGTCTTCGTCGAGCGGCTCGGCCAGCGGCTCGCGGAATTCAAGCGGCAGACCGGCGGCGGCTGGTTCGCAGCGCTCTATCTCGATCTGGATCGCTTCAAGGTGGTGAACGACAGCCTCGGCCACATGGTCGGTGACGAGCTGCTGACCGGCGTCGCCCGGCGCCTCGAGTCGTGCTTGCGCCCGAGCGACGCGCTGGCGCGTCTCGGCGGCGACGAGTTCGCGATCCTGCTCGACGCGATCGGCGACGCCCAGCAGGCCAACGCTGTGGCGTTCCGCATCCAGGATGCGCTCACCGCGCCGTTCTCGATCGGCGGACGCGAGGTCTTCACCTCGGCGAGCATCGGCATCGCGTTCGGCGATGGCCACTACAACAACCCCGACGAGATCATGCGCGACGCCGACACCGCGATGTATCACGCGAAGGCCCGCGGCAAGGCGCGGCACGAGCTGTTCGACGCCGACATGCACGCGCGGACGCGCGATCGGCTGGGCCTCGAGAACGATCTGCGCCACGCCATCACCAACAACGATTTCGAGGTCTACTACCAGCCGATCGTCACGCTGTCGTCGCGGATGTGCGTCGGCTTCGAGTCGTTGATCCGCTGGACCCGCAACGGCGAAATGGTATCGCCGGCGACGTTCATTCCGATGGTCGAGGAGATGGGCCTGATCGAGCCGCTCGGCACGTGGGTGCTGCAGCAGGCGTGCCTCACCTTCGCCGACTGGCAGCGCAAGTTCCCGGCCGCCGGCATCGACTGCATCACTGTCAACGTCTCGAGCCGTCAGCTGATGCAGCAGCACTTCATGCTGATCGTCGAGGAGGCGGTGCAGAATGCGCGGCTGCAGCCGTGCGATCTGCGCCTCGAGATCACCGAGACTGCGCTGATGGACAGTCCGACGGTCGCTGCGAAGCTGCTGAGCGAGCTGCGCGAGTTCGGCGTCAAGATATATCTCGACGACTTCGGCACCGGCTACTCGTCGCTCAGCCACCTGCACAAGCTGCCGGTGGACGCCCTCAAGATCGATCGCTCGTTCGTGCGCAGCCTCGATATGCCCGATCGCCCGGCGATCGTCGAGAGCATCCTCGCGCTGGCGCGCACGCTCAACACCAGCGTCGTCGCCGAGGGCATCGAGAGCGATGATCAGGCGTGCGAGCTGGAGCGTCTGGGCTGCACCCATGCCCAGGGATTCCTGTTCTCGAAGCCGCTGCCCCGCGCCGTCGCCGAGCAGGTCCTCGCCGCGCGGCAGCCGCTCGGCCCGAGCCGACCGCGGCCAGACGAGCTCGTGCCAGATGGGTTCGCACCACCACGCCACGTCCCCGCGGCCCTCTTCGAGAGGACCGGCCCGCTCGTCAACTGACCGAACAATCAGCCCGAGTGAGTGACGCCGCCGTTGCCGCCGCAGCGATGCGGACGCAAGAGACGGAGTGTCTTCTCGCGCCGTTCCGCGCGATAGTGGAGCAAGGCAGGTAACGCGCGTGACACACTACGACTGGGCTGCCGTCGCAAACCATCTCGACGCTCATGGCTGGGCGGCACTGCCGGCGCTGATGACGACGGACGAGACCATGGCGCTTGCCGCGCTCTACGACGACGAACCGCTGTTCAGGAGCCGCGTTGTCATGGCGCGGCACGGCTTCGGCCGCGGCGAATACAAGTACTTCAAGTACCCGCTGCCCGACGTGATCAGGGAGATACGCACCTCGCTGTATCCGCGTCTCGTGCCGATTGCCAACCGGTGGAACGAAGCGATGGGCATCGATGTACGCTACCCGGCCGGCCATGCCGAATTCATCGCGCGCTGCCACAAGGGAGGTCAGACGCGGCCCACGCCGCTGCTGCTGCGGTACGGAGAAGGCGACTTCAACGCGCTGCACCAGGATGTCTACGGCGAGCACGTGTTTCCGCTGCAGGTGATGATCCTGTTGTCCGAGCCGGAGCGGGACTTCACCGGGGGCGAGTTCGTGCTGGCCGAGCAGCGCCCGCGGATGCAGTCGCGCGCCGAGGTCGTGCCGCTGCGTCAGGGCGATGCGGTCATCTGGGCGGTGCGCCATCGGCCCGTCAAGGGAACGCGAGGTCACTACCGGGTGGCCATGCGCCACGGCGTCAGCCGCATCCGGTCGGGGAGCCGCCGGACGGCTGGCGTGATCTTTCACGACGCCAAATGAACGGCTCGGCCGTTCGTCCGCGCCCAGCCTTGTGACAATGAGCGACCTTTCGGCTTAAGCTCTTCGTCTCTCATGACGCGGGCCTGAATCGTCGATGGAGGCGTTTCTCACCTCGGAGGGCTTGCTCGCCCTCGTGACGTTGACGTTCCTCGAGATCGTCCTCGGGGTCGACAACGTCATCTTCATCTCGATTCTGGCGGGCAAGCTGCCCGCCGGCGATCAAGCGCGCGCGCGAAGGACCGGTCTGCTTGGCGCGATGCTGATGCGCATCGCGCTGCTGTTCTCGATCGCCTGGGTGGTCCGCCTGACGTTTCCGCTGTTCTCGATCGCCGGCCGCGACATCTCGGGACGCGACCTGATCCTGATTGGCGGCGGATTGTTTCTGCTCGCGAAGGCGACGATCGAGATTCACGAGCGGCTGGAGGGTGAGGAAGGGCACGGCCCGGCGCGGGCGGCGCCGTCGTTCGGCGCCGTGATCGCGCAGATCATGATGCTCGACATCGTGTTTTCGCTCGACTCGGTCATCACCGCCGTCGGCATGGCCGACGATCTGTCGATCATGGTCGCGGCCGTCGTCCTGTCAGTGGCGATCATGATGTTCTCGGCCGGACCGGTCAGCGCGTTCGTCGGCCGGCATCCGACGGTGAAAGTGCTCGCGCTCTCGTTCCTGCTGCTGATTGGAGTCTCGCTGGTGGGCGAGGGCCTGGGCATGCACATCCCGAAGGGCTATATCTACTTTGCGATGGGGTTCTCCGTGTTCGTGGAGATGATCAACCTCCGCGTGCGCGGCTCCGCTCCGGTCGCGCTCCACGATCCCCGTCGCCCGTAGCGCTTCGAACCAAGAACCAAAACCAAAGAACCCTGAACCCTGAACCCTGAACCCGATAGGGCATCGCCCCCCGCTGGCAGCGATTTCGCTACGCTGCGTGTCGCCCGACAGAGGGTCGCGGAGAAGAGGGTCCCGAATCGAGCAAACCAGCAAGCCGCGCGGCAACGCCGCCGGCTTATCGTGGTACGCACACGAACTATCGTACGGGCGCACGACATGTCGTAGCGGGCCGATCGCGGCCGCGCCTCCATGCCGGGCTCCGAGCGTCCGCTCGTCAACGCGCTGAATGCGAAAGGGAAGAACGTGCCAACAACCGTCCTCGACCGCCTCAAGTGGGGACTCGTCCCATTCTCGGGCAGCAACGACGCGTTGTACGAACGCCACCTGATGTTCGACAAGGTGGTGCCGCTCGATGCTGCCACGCCGCGCGACAAATTCGAGGCCGTGGCGCACGCCGTCCGCGACGTCCTGTCGCAGAGATGGATCAAGACCGAGCAGACGTATCAACAGCGGAACGTCAAGCGCGTCTACTACGTGTCGCTCGAGTTTCTGATCGGGCGTGCGCTCGCCAACAACATCACGAACCTGTTGCTCGATCCGGTCTTCAATGCGTTCTGCATCGATCAGGCGATCGATCTGGAGGACATTCTGGGACAGGAGCCTGATGCCGGGCTCGGCAACGGTGGCCTGGGCCGACTGGCGGCCTGCTTTCTGGATTCGATGGCGACACTCGGTATTCCGGGCATGGGCTCGGGCCTTCGATACGAGTACGGCATTTTCAGGCAGGGCCTCCAGAACGGGTGGCAGCAGGAGCGACCGGATCGTTGGCTGGCGCGTCCCGATCCATGGGAAGTTGCACGGCCGGACGACGCGGTTCAGGTACGGCTCGCCTGTTCATTCGAAATCCGCGCCGGGGCGCTGCGGATCGTGCGGGACCGGCCCTCGATGCTGATCGGGCTGCCATTCGATCGACCGGTCGTGGGCTACGGCGCCTCGACGATCAACACGCTTCGTCTCTGGTCTGCCGCAACGCCCGACGAGTTCGATTTCCAGCAGTTCAGCTCCGGCGATTTCGTCGGGGCGCTCGCCGAAACGCTCACGTCTGAAACGCTGACGCGCGTGCTCTATCCCGACGACTCGACCACGGAAGGGAAGGGGCTGCGCTTCCTCCAGCAGTATTTCCTGGTCGCGTGCACGCTCGGGGATGCCGTCCGGCGGTTTCGCGCTGCCGGCAACGAGTGGTCCGCTCTGCCCGACAAGGTGGCGCTACAGTTGAACGACACGCACCCGACGCTCGCGGTCCCCGAGTTGATGCGCATCCTGCTCGACGACGCGAAGCTCGGCTGGGACGAGGCATGGGACCTCACGACGCACACCCTCGCGTACACGAATCACACGCTGCTGCCCGAGGCGCTCGAGAAATGGCCGCTGCCATGGTTCGAGGCGGTGTTGCCGCGGCAGCTCGAACTCATCTACGAGATCAATCGTCGCTTCCTCGACGTCGTGCGTCAGCGCTACCCCGGCGACGATCGACGTGTCGCACGCGTCAGCCTCATCGAAGAGGGCGCAACGAAGCAGGTGCGGATGGCGCATCTGGCGATCGTCGGGAGCCACAGCATCAACGGCGTTGCCGCGATCCACTCGCAGCTGCTCGAGCGGACCGTCGTGCCCGATTTCGCGGCGATCTTCCCCGAGCGCTTCAACAACAAGACGAACGGTGTCACGCAGCGTCGATTCCTGCTGCTCGCCAACCCCTCGCTCGCCACGGTCATCACCGCAGCGATCGGCGAAGACTGGATCGCCGACCTCGACCAGCTCGAACGGCTTGCACCGCTGGCGGCCGACGCCTCGTTCCACGCCGCCGTTCGCAATGCGAGGCGCGCCGCCAAGATGCGGTTCACCAGCTGGCTCGCGGCCGCTACCGGACAGCGCGTCGATCCCGACTCGATCTTCGACAGCCAGATCAAGCGCATTCACGAGTACAAGCGCCAGCTGCTGAACGCCTTGCACATCGTCATGCTCTACAACCGTCTGCGCGCCAACCCGGCGATCGACGTGCCGCCGCGCACGTTCTTTTTCGCAGGAAAGGCGGCGCCGGCGTATCACTTCGCGAAACTGGTCATCAAGTTCATCAACAACCTCGCCGCGACGATCGACGCCGATCCGTCGGTCAGAAGCAGACTGAAGGTCGTCTTCGTTCCGGACTACAACGTGTCGGTCGCCGAGCGCCTCATTCCCGCGAGCGACGTGTCGGAGCAGATCTCCACCGCGGGCTACGAAGCCAGCGGCACCAGCAACATGAAGTTCATGATGAACGGCGCGCTGACCATCGGGACGCGCGACGGGGCGACGATCGAAATGGCCGCTGCGGCGGGCGAGGAGAACTTCTTTCTGTTCGGTCTGAACGCCGAGGAGGTGATGGCCGCGCGCCGCGACTACAATCCGCGCTGGCACTACGACAACGACGGCGAGATCCGCGCGGCAATCGATCTCATCGCCGCCGACGGGTTCAGCGCCGCCGAGCCGGGAGTGTTTGCGCCGATCGTCGACACCCTCATCCGCCACGGCGACCACTACCTGCACCTGGCCGATCTCAGGAGCTACGCCGACGCGCATGCGCGGCTGGCAGCGGCGTACGCGAAGCGCGACGAGTGGTGGCGCAAGGCGATCAGCAACATCGCCGCCTCGGGACGGTTCTCGAGCGATCGCACGATCGCTGAATACGCCGCGGAGATCTGGCACGCCGAGCCGTGCCGCGTGGATTGAACTACGGGGCGTATCGCGCGGCGACCACGGTGATGTCGTCCGACTGCTTCGCGCCGTCGGTGAAGGCGCGGACGTCGGCCAGAACGCGCGCCACGGCGTCAGCGGGTGTCGCGTCGCGCGCCGCTGCCAGCACGGCGAGCAGGCGCTCTTCGCCGTAGAAGTCCTCCTGCTGGTTCAGCGCCTCTGAGACGCCATCCGAGAAGAGCACGAACATGTCGCCGGCCGCGAGCGGCACGTGTTCGGTCTCGATCGAATTCTGCGGCATTAGCCCCACCGGCCGTCCCGTCGACGGGAATGCCATCCGCGGCGGACAACCCGGCGAGAGAACGACGAGCTGATGATGGCCGGCGCCGGCCACCGAGAGGCATCGACGCTCCAGGTCGAACACGAGACACTGGATGGTGACGAACATTCCGCGCGGATTCTGCTGCGCGAGCTCGTCGTTGAGGCGGCGGAGGATTTCGTCCGGCTCCGGGATGTACCTCGCCAGCGTCCGCAGCACGCTCATGGCGACCGCCATGAACAGCGCGGCCGGAACGCCTTTCCCTGAGACGTCGCCCAGCGCGACGACAACACGGTTCTCCGACACGCGCAGCACCTCGTAGAGATCGCCGCCGACCGCGAGCGCCGGCTCGACGACGGCGTGCACCTCGAGGCCGGTCCCCCTGGTGGCTTCCGCCACGTCTGCGGGCAGGATGCCCATCTGAATCTCGCGGGCGATCCGAAGCTCTCTGGCGATCGCTTCGCGGACGGCGTCGGCATATGCCTTGGCCTTGAGCAGCGATCGGACGCGCGCCTTGACCTCGAGTACCTCGAACGGCTTCGTCAGGTAGTCATTCCCGCCGACCTCGAAGCCATGGGCCTTCTTCGCGACATCCTCGAGCGCGCTCAGAAACATCACCGGGACCTCGCGCGTCGACGGGCGCGCGCGCAGCTGCCGGCAGACTTCGAACCCGTCGAGATCGGGCATCACGATGTCGAGCAGCACGAGATCCGGAGGCGCTTTCTCGATGCTGCGCAGCGCTGACGCTCCGTCGAGCGCGACGCTCAGCTTGTAGTCCTCGCGCAACGCCTGGACCAGGATGTCGATGTTCGCCTTCACATCGTCGACGATGAGAATCCGGCTCTCGGAGAGATCCTTCATTGGGCGGGTCTCGCTTTCACGCAGCCGTCGAGCTCTTGAGGAGCGCACGTTCGAGACGCGCCTGCGCATCGGCAAACGCGTATCCCTGGACGAGCTGCTCGAACTCGGCCCACGTTTCGTCGACGAACAGAGGGCGCAGGGCCGGCCGGTGCTCGACGACGAATTCGGCCGCTGCCGGATCGAGATCCGAGAGCAGCGTGTTCAGTCGCGCGGCCGCGTCGCGGGATCGGCTGGTGTCCACCGGTTGCGCTACGTGTTCCGGCGCGGCCGGGTCGGCTGGAGGCAGCGCCGCGGTCAACGCGGCGACGAGCGGCGTCAACGTCGCAACGACCTGCCGAGCGGCCGCATCGAGATCCGCTGTGCCCGCGCGCTGTCGGATCAGTTTCTCGAGCGCCGCGGCCGACGAGTGAACCTGGCGTGCGCCGATGTTCCCAGACACCCCCTTGAGCGTGTGCGCAATCCGGTCGGCCCGTGCGAGGTCGCCGGCGGCGCGCGCATCGGCAATCTGATCAGCCGACGAGCCCTGCTGGTCGACGAACTGGCGGAGCAGCCTCAGATACAGCTGATGATTCCCACCGACGCGCGAGAGGCCGTCCCGCGCGTCGAGGCCATCGATCGACGCCACGGCGCTGGCGCCGCTGTGTGACGGCACGCAGAAGCGGCGCACGGTCTCGATGAGCGCACGCGGATCGATCGGCTTGGCGATATGGTCGTTCATGCCGGCGGCGAGGCAGCGCTGACGCTCCTCGACGGTTGCGTGCGCCGTCATCGCGATGATCGGCAGCGTCGCGAAGCGCGCGTCGGCGCGCAGCGCGGCGGTCGCCTGATACCCGTCCATCGCGGGCATCTGCACGTCCATCAGCACCGCGGCGAACGGCCACGGCTGCGGCCCGCGAGCCAGGATCTCCAGGGCCTCGCGTCCGTTGCCGGCGACGGTGACGGTCGCGCCGGCGCCTTCGAGGAGCTCGACGGCGATCTGCTG
>Ga0066903_100006375_pt1 | contig 10473 bp, 8 predicted proteins | sample PanSoiMetaGPlot1_FD_67491 | JGI IMG/M metagenome (GOLD analysis project Ga0066903, IMG submission 67491) | Tropical forest soil microbial communities from Panama analyzed to predict greenhouse gas emissions - Panama Soil - Plot 1 (version 2) | ecosystem: Environmental > Terrestrial > Soil >...
AACGGCGCGCCAGACGCCGCACAGAGAACAGATTCGACCATGAGCGCATCGACGGCCTCCCCACTCTCGTGAGACCAGCGCAGAATGACGAAAGGGCTGGACGGAGTTGGATTTCCGCTCAGTCAAACAACCGAATTATGGCTTGCGTCTGAGGCGTGGTCAAAAAAGATGGTGGTGCGAGGTTGCCAAGGGTCAATCGAGTGTGATTCAGACGTGAATTAATTCGTCTCAGCGATATCCCGCATGCTGAGCAGCTTCAAACGACCGAACGGATTGTGCAAAACTGAGATTAGTGAACAGCCACAACGGGTCTCACTTTCGACTCGGTAACGAGCGTGGGAACCGACTTGTCTCGGCCCCGCAGCCGCTCGAGCACGGCGTAGAAGACAGGCGTGAAGAAGATGCCGAACACGGTGACGCCGAGCATGCCGCTGAACACCGTGGTGCCTAGCGCCTTGCGCATTTCGGCCCCGGCACCCGTGCCGACGAGGAGCGGAACCACCCCGAGGATGAACGCGAAGCTGGTCATCAGAATGGGCCGCAGACGTTGTGTGGCCGCCGACACGGCCGCGTCATAGCGCGACATCCCGGCCTCGCGCTTCTGCTTGGCGAACTCCACGATCAGGATCGCATTCTTGGTCGCCAGGCCCACCAGCACGACCAGCCCAATCTGGCTGAAGATGTTCAGGTCGAGAAATGTGATGAGGAGTCCCGACACCGCGCAAAGCAGGCTCATCGGCACAATGAGCACGATCGCTAAGGGCAAGAGCCAACTCTCGTACAGGGCTGCCAGGACGAGGAAGGCGACCACGACGCTCAGCGCGAACACGAGGAGCGTCGTGTCGCCGCGAAACTCGAATACGCCCGGCACCTCGACGCGCGTATTCGCCGCCAGTTTCTGCTGGTAGGCCATGTCCGTCCATTCGTACGTCAATCCCGGTGGCAGGTCGCGCTTGGCCAGCGCTTCCATCTTGTCGATCGCCTGGCCGGACGAGATCAGGAACGGGATCGTAAAACCATTCAAGTCGGCCGAGGGGTACTTCTGATAGCGGTTCACCATCGTCGGCCCTTGGTACGGGGCCGTGTTGATCAACCCCGCGATCGGGATCATGCCCCCGTCCGGCGCGCGGACCTTGATCCGGTTTAGATCGTCCGCCGAGCGCCGGAACACGCCGTCGGCCTGGACGGTCACCTGCCAATTGCGGTTATCGAGCGTGATGTCGTTGACATAGACCTGGCCCATGTAGGACTGCAGCGCGTCGTTGACGGCCTGTACCGACACGCCCATCTGCTGCACGCGGTCGCGATCGACAGTCAAATAGATTTGTGGGTTGTTGGAGCGGAATGAGCTGAACGCGACCGGGATACCCTCGCGCGGGTTCTTGCTCGCCTCGGCCGCGAGCGACCAGGTCATCCCTTCCAGCGTCTCCGGCCCCAAATTGCCGCGGTCCTGGATCTGCATCTTGAAACCACCGGCGTTGCCCAGGCCGAGGATGGGGGGCGCACCGAACGCGGTCGCGCTTCCGCGTCGGATGCTGGCGAATTTAGCGTTCAGGTCGCGCACGATCGCATCCGCATGCCGACCCTTCCGTTCTTCGAACGGCTTCAGCCCGATGTAGATGCCGCCGTTGTTCGGGATATTCGCCCGGCTGAAAATTGAGTAGCCGCTGATTTGAACCGTGTGGGCGACTCCTTCGGTCGCGAGGCACGCCTCCGCGACTTCCTTCATCACCTCGTCGGTGCGTTCGACCGATGCACCCGGTTCCAATTCCACGTTGACGATCAGGTAACCCTGGTCCTGCTGCGGGATGAACCCGCCGGGGACCATGCGGAATCCGAGGTAAGCCAACCCTAACAGTCCGGCGTACACGACGAGCACAATGATCGCGAGGCGGATCAGCCAGCCGACGGTTGTGCCGTAGAGCCGCGTGCCGCGTTCGAACGCCCAGTTGAACCCGCGGAAGAGCCACCAGCCGAGCAGGTAGTGCAGTCCCTTGTCGATCCAGTCCTTACCCGCTTCGTGACTGCGCAACAAAATCGCGCACAGAGCCGGGCTGAGGGTCAGTGAGTTGAACGCGGAAATGACCGTGCTGATTGCAATCGTGACTGCGAATTGCTTGAAAAACTGCCCGGTCAGCCCGGGAATGACCGCGGCCGGCACGAAGACCGCGCACAATACCAACGACACGCCGACGATGGCCATAGCCACTTCGGACATCGCCTTCTGTGTCGCGGCCAAAGGCGCGAGCCCGCGGGCGATATGAAACTCGACTGCTTCGACGACCACGATTGCGTCGTCCACCACGATGCCGATGGCCAGGACCATGCCGAAGAGCGTCAGGTTGTTGATCGAATACCCGAGGGCAAACATGGCCGCCATGGTACCGACGAGCGATACCGGCACCGCAATCATCGGGATGAGGGCCGCCCGCCAGCTCTGAAGAAAGATCAACACCACAAGGAAGACGAGCAGAATTGCTTCGAACAGAGTCTTCACCACTTCATTAACGCTGGTCCGCACGTAATCGGTCGGGTCAAAGACAATGTCGTATTCGATCCCCTCCGGCCAGTCGGGAGAGGCGCGGAGTTCTTTCATCTTCTCCTTGATGTCACGGGCGGTGGCGAAGGCATTGGCGCCGGGCAGTTGGAAGATCGGTATTCCGACCGCGGGGCGATTGTCGAGCGCGCTCGACGAGTCGTAACTTCTCGCACCGAGCTCAACGCGGGCCACGTCGCCGAGGCGCACGAGCGCCTCCCCCTTGGGCCCGGTCTTGAGAACGATGTCCTGAAACTGTCGCTCCGTTTTGAGACGGCCGAGCGTGTTGACGACCAGTTGCCGCGTCTGGCCGCGCGGCACCGGCGGTTGCCCGATTTGCCCCGCCGCGACCTGCACGTTCTGCCTGCGGATCGCGTCCACCACTTCGGATGGCACCAGGTTCAAGTCCGTCATCTTCTCGGGATCGAGCCATATGCGCATGGCGTAGTCACGGTTGCCGAACATGAACACATCGCCCACGCCGTTGACGCGGGCCAGCTCGTCTTTAACGGCCAGGTTGGCGTGGCGGCTGACAGCCAGTTGTTGTTCGAACACTTCGGCTTCGTTCGCCGCCGGCCGCGTCGCGTACATGTTCACCACAAGCAGAATCGCCGTGGACCGCTTCTTGGTGACGACGCCGAGCCGGCGCACGTCCTCCGGCAATTTCGGTGTGGCGATCGCGACCCGGTTCTGCACAAGAACCTGGGCCAGGTCCGGGTTGGTTCCAAGTTTGAACGTGACCGTGAGCTGCATGCCGCCGTCGTTGGTGCACTGCGACTCCATGTACAGCATTCCCTCGACCCCATTTACCTCGTCCTCGATCGGTGCCGCGACGGTCTCCGACACCGTGCGCGCGTCGGCCCCAGGATAGGTGGCTGTCACGACCACCTGAGGCGGTACCACTTCCGGGTATTGAGCGATCGGCAACTGAGTGAGTGCGAGCAGGCCCGCGAGCGTGATCAGCACCGAGAGCACGGCGGCGAAGACGGGGCGGGTGATGAAGAACTGCATGGTCGTGAGTGGTGAGCGGTGAGCGGTGAGTGGTCAGGACCACCACTCGCTGTTCACCGAACAGTTACTGGAATCCCCGGCCGGACGCGAAGCAGGTTGTCGGCAACAACCACATCACTTTCGTCCAGCCCGGTCGAAGCCGCGGCCGACGACCGGCGGTTTACCTCGACCATCCCATCGAATGCGGCGCCGGCTTCGACTTCGCGGAGCTGGGCTTTGCCATCCACGACCACGTACACGTACTGCCGGCGCTGCTGACTGAAAACGATCGCTTCCGGCACGGCCAGCACTTCGCGCGCGGAACCGGCCGGCACGCGAACGCGCACCGAGTCGCCGGCTGACAGGGGTGGAGTCAACCAGGCGCCGTTCGAGTCCTTCTTCAGGGGGTTCTCGAGCGTCGCACGAAGCGTGCGGGTGCCCGTCGCCCGCACGATCTCGGGATCGATGTAATCCATTACGCCATTGCGGCTGCGGTCGCTCGTATCTGTCGTAAAGTACTTCTCGTCCTTGAATTTAATGGTGACGATGAGCGGAGTGGACGGGCTGCGGGGATCCGGGATCGCTCCGGTCCGGATCTGGTCACGGTACCACCGCGACGTCTGCTCATCGATCTCCCACGTCGCGTACACCGGGTTAATCGGATAGACGGACACCAACTCGGTTTTGTACGCGTCCACTACCGTGCCTGAAGACACCAGGGATTGGCCCAGCCGCCCCGACGCGGGGGCTTTGATCGTGCAATAGTTGACGTTCTCTTTGGCCTTGATGAGAGCCGCCTCGGCGGAGCCCTTACTGGCCTTTGAGACGTCGAGCTGAGCTTCGGACACCTTCACATTGGCCGCAGCTTTATCGAGTTCTGACTTCGTGACCGCCAGATTCGCACCTATGCGAAGCCGATCGAACTCCGCCTTGTCGCGCTCGATCTGCGCCTTCCAGTTCGCAATATCCGCGACGGCGCGCTCGATGTCCGCCTTGGTTTTCTGCTCTTCGGCCTGGTACAACACCGGGTCGATCCGGAATAGGACATCCTTGCCTTCCTCAACGTAATCGCCATCCTTGAACTCGCGCTTGAGCAGCCGACCGGTGACCTGGGGGATTACTTTCACCGGGTCTTTCGTCACAAGTCGCCCCGTGAACTCCTTGGTCGGCCGGAGCGAGGTGACCTTTGGCTTGACAACCGCGACGGTCGGTGGTTCGGGCGGGGGCAGCTGAGGTGGCCCCGTCCCGCAGCCGATAACGAACGTCCCGGCAAGGCCCATTGCCAGTCGCAGGATGGAATGCAAACGCGAAAGGTGCATTGGCAACTCCGTGCGGTTGGGGAGTTGAATTAGAGTTAGATAGTAGCCGCCGACGAGAAGTCTTACAGAGGGGCGTCACGGCGCACCCAACCTTGCACAAGTGATCCGACGCCGCCGGCCAACGCGCCCGTGAGCCCCATTGCGATTCCGTACAGTGGGGCCTTATCGTCGAGGGGCTTGACGCCGCCGAAGCCGAACAGTCCGCCCCAGAAGAGCGGAAGAAACGTCAGGATCGCGGCGCCATACGCGAGCGCACCGCCGACGGCCGCGGCGGTAATCGGACGTGCCACCTGATGGCGGACGATGCTGCCAATCAGCACGGCGGCGACGCCGATGATGCCACCGAACCCGGCCGAGATGACCAGAAGCGCCAGCATCGCGTCCGGGTCGGCGTTGCGAAGCCAGAACCCATAAAGTACCGCGGGCCGCGCCGCGGCGCCAAGCAACGCACCGGCGATGACGCCGAATCCGATCCCCGTGCCGCGTGACATGGCGCCTCCCTCACGCGGCCGGGTTCAAGGCGGCTCATCTCGAGCCGTATCGAACAGACGGATGATCTCATCATTCCCTGTCTTGGCCGCGTATTGGGATACCGCTTTCACTTGCGAATCTTTCGCCCGGGCGAGCGCGGGCAACTGAGTCTCAACGACTCACCTTCAATTTCGGGCAGTCCACAACCAAGTCGGAGACACCGCTATCCGTGACCTTGGTCGCGAACAAGCTGACTTCTCTCAGCGCCGGTAAGACCTTCAGGTGCCCGAGACCAGCGTCGGTCACGGCTGTCCAGCTCAGCGTCAGATACCTCAAGCGTTTGAGATCTTTCAGATGCGCCAGCCCGGCGTCCGTGACCTTGGTCTTAGAAAGCTGGAGTCCGCCCAGCCCGGTCAGCCCGGCCAGGTGGGCGAGGCCGGCATCCGTCACATGCGTGTCGTCGAGCTCCAGCCACCAGAGAGTGTCCCACCCCTTCAAATGCTCCAGCCCCTTGTCCGTGATCGCCGTACGTCCGAGGTCCAACCACTCCAATTTGGGCAGAGCCCGGACCTGCGGCAGACCGGCATCGGTCACTTTTGTCCCGGACAGGTCGATCGAGCGCAGATCGGTCAGTCCCTTCAGGTGGACCAGCCCCGCGTCCGTGACGCCCGTCCCTGCCATGTACAGCTTCTGTAGCTTCTTGAGCCCGGCCAGGTGTTCCAGCCCGGCGTTCGTCATTCGGATGTGCGCCAGGTTCAGCAGCTCCAGATTGCTCAGCCCCTTCAGTTGCGCCAGCCCCGCGTCGGTGACCGACGTCCCGCCGATCTGCAACTCCTTCAACTTCGACAGCCCCTTCAAGTGGGCGAGCCCCGCGTCCGTTATGGCCGCGCTTCCGACGTGCAGAGATTCTAGAGTCCGCACTTCTTTCAAGTGGGCCAGGCCGGTGTCGGTGATCGATCGGTTCGACTCGCCCCAGGTGATTGGTCCAGTCACGGCCAGTTCACGGAGGGCCGGGAGGGCCTTGAGGCGGGCCAGTCCCTCGTCCGTGATGTTCTGGCCGTGTAAGTGAAGAGATTCCAGCTTACGGAGACCAACCAGGTGACTCAGTCCGCGGTCCGTCACGCGCGTGAAGGACAGGTCGAGAACCCGCAACTCCGACAATCCCTCGAGGACCGTCAAATCGTCGTCGCTGGCATCCGACTGGCTCACATCGGCCGAAACGATCGGCTGGCTTGGTCGGTCCGCGGCCCGCTTGACCTTGGCCCGCAGCTTGCCGATCTCCTCGACCGGCGGGTCAGAGTCAGCTTGAGCGAAAGCCGATGTGGGGAGTGCGAGCAGGACGCAAGCCGCGAGGAGTGCGGACATAGGCCTGGGGGCCCGAGCCATGGATAGCTTCTCCGCCGAGTGGCCAGTTAGCCAAGCGCTGGGGGTGGAATTTTTTTGCGCCGGCACATCCGGACGGCCCGCGGCCAACACAGCCTGTCCGTGCGAGGTCACTGTCACCTCCGCCCCGCCCGCGTCTCCCTCGCCGACCCGGATCAGTTCGCCAATGAGAGCATCCTCCCAAACGCTCTGTCGCGGGCAAGACGTCCGCCAGGCGTCCATCGCCTCGGCGTAGGTACGGGGCCGGCTGGCCACCCAGTCCAGGAATTGGACCATCAACAGGCTGACAGGGTCCGGGTTCGCTCCCCCCGCGGCTTCTGCAACGGGTGGTTCGGCAATCATCCGCTCCATCCGATAGTTAACGAACTCCGCCCCGCGGCACGTCACCACCTGGGGAGCGAGCGTCGTGAACCCCTGGGCTTCGAAAAACGGCCGGGCCGTAATGCTGGCTTCGGTGAATAGCCGGGTGAGCCCAACCTGGTGAGCCTCGGCCACCAATGCGTTCAGCAACCGCCGTCCGATCCCGCGACGCTGGTGGTCGGCCGAGACGTAGACGCGGTCGATGTGCCCGTTCGCCTCCAACTCCGCGAACCCGACCGGGCGACCGGCCTCCTCGGCCACCGGAACGAACCGCCCGTTGAATCGCCCGAACCACCTGACTGTATCGATGTCGTCAGAAGCCCAGGCCGCGACCTGCGTCGGGGAGTAGTCCCGGGTGTTGACTCGGCGAATGGTGTCCCGGAACAGCGCCAGGAGCGCGGGCGCATCGTCCGGTTGGTAGGAACGCAAGGTGATCAATCTTGTCCTCCCGCGCGTCAGCGATCTTTGGCGGCCGGCCCCCGCGGTGTGGCACGGGCGAGGCCGTGCAGGTCGGCCATCGGGACGCCGCGGTGCTTGGCGAGCGGATCGACGTACCAGCGGTACCCACCCGTGTTGCTGAAAAACAGGTACGGCCGATTCTTCTCGACCCACGCCGACCAGTCCGCAGCCGAGGCGCTCTCGCCCGGACCGTCCGGCGCGTAACGGGCCAGGAGGCGTCGGGCATCCGCCGCGCTCTTGCCCGTGAGCGCCGACGACGCCTTGCCGAGAAACTCGGGGCCAGCCGGCGGAACTCCGAAGGCGCGGGCGTCGTTGTCCACCGTCAGCTTGCCGTCTTCGTCGGCGTGCAAATAGTCGCGCACCTCGCGGTACCAGGCGGACACGTCCTCGACGGACTTGTCCTTCAGGTGCTTCTCGAAGTCCGCCCTCGCGAAGTAGAAATGCAGGTTCGAGAGGTCAGGCTTCGGCTCACGGAGCCGCCGGGCCAGAAAGTCGCGGTTGTACACGTGCTTCCGCTGGACGAAGATGCAGGGCGTCCGCAGGATCGGCCGGTCGTCGGTGAACTGCGCAACGTAGGCGATCGAGTTGATCAGGAGGGCGCGGCCGGCGTCATTCATCTCGGCCGGCGCGAGGTCGAAGCCGAAGTGCAGCAGGTGGCCCTGCCTCCACACCGCCCCGGCCTTAGGCGTCTTGCTATTGACGCCGCCGCAGATCACTTCCAGCTCAGGGGTGCCGTCGTGATCATAGGTGTAAGTGCACCAGCCCGACGAGTGCCTGGCCTTGGGGTCGCGGGCCAACGAAAGGACCTCGATCTTGGGTTCCTTGATCGCGTCCTTGAAGGCGTCCGGCGTGTCGATCGCCGTCGTCTTCTTGATGTCGATCGGCAGTGGCTTTTGGAAGAGCACATGGTCGCGTAGCACGTACGCGGACGGCTCCAGACACGTTCACCCCGCCCCGCCGATGATTTGCCACTGGCCGGCCATGAACAGCCCGGCACTTCCCAGCAGCACCGTCGGCCTCGACCAGTCTTCGAGCTTGCCGAACGGCGAGGTGGCCTTGTCCACCTCGTCTTCCGACTGCGACCAATCGAGCAGGACCACGTCGGCGTCGCGCGCAGCAGCCGGATCAAAGCCTTCGCGGCGGGCCACCGTCACCTTGGCGAAGTGACGTTTGAGGAACGATTCGTAATCGGCGGCGCGGTCGCGGTCGTTGCCGACGTACAGGACCTTGAGGGGCAACGGATCCGCGGCCACCGCGGGCCCCGCGACACCGAATACGCTGATCGCCAGCCCCAACAGGGGGATATGCCATTTCATGACTGCCCCTTTGTCTCAGTTGACTGGAACCACCAAGCCAATCTGATCTCCACTGATGCAGGAGCGACCGCCTACTTCCGCTTCTCCAGCCGCGCCATGGCCTCCTTCGCCGCCTTTGTCGGCTGAGCGTCCGGGTGACCGGTAGTCAGCTCTTTCAGGACGGCCACCGCGGCAGGAGTGCCGACGTGTTCCAGCAATACGATCGCGCGCACCGCTCGCGTCCAGTACTTCCGCCGGTTCCCCCAGGTGCCGACGTTGATCCGTTCGATCTTGTATTCGGCCCACCACGACCCGCCCTGGCGGAAGTTGTAATACACCTCTTCTTTTTGCCCACCGTGGCGACCGAGGGTGATCTCCTCCTTCCGCTCCAACAACTGGTCCGCCTTCCGGTCCCCGCTCAAAATCGCCACCATCCGTGCCCGCGGCACCCGGTCGGTCACCTCGTCCATCAGCGTCGGCAGATCGATGGCGAGCCGGGGGTCGAAGTACTCCAGTTCCTCGAGGGAGGCTTTCCACTTCCTCTCGTCCTCACTCCCGAGATCGGCGAGGAGAGCGCGCACCCGCTTCTCGTCGATCTTCAACGGCTTGAGTTTCTCGGCGCACATTTCCACCGCCTCTTTTGGCCGGGCGGCCAGCTTCAGAAGCGCTCGCGACGCGGTGAATTCGTCCCCGGCCAGGTCCGCCCACAGGTCTTCCAGTTCCTTCTTCGCCGCTGCGGCGGCCGTTCGGTCGGGTGCGGCCCAACCTGGTCGGGCGAGCCCGGCGGCGAGCAGCCCGGCGAGCGCCGCCCGGCGTGTGGGGTTTGTTGGCATGTTGAGCGCTCCGAAACATGAAGTGATACCGGCAGTTGTCGATGGCCACGGCCGCGCCGCACCCAACAACCCGTTCTGATTTGGTCAATTACCGGTCTCTTCCTCACGCGCCCCGCCGCGTTCTCTCTCCTGCTCCCGTTCCTCCAGGGCCGCCGCGAGCAATACATCGAAACGCCGAACATAAGTGGCGTGGACTTTGTCGAGGTGCTTGCGGATTTTCCGCAGCGTGGCGGGAGTAGTCCGCTTGATGACTTGCACCACGTCGGCTTGGTCCTGCACGCGGTACGAGCCGAGCTTGGTTTCCACCCATCCGGCGACTCCCGCATAGCCTGCGCCTTCGCGAACCCCTAACTGCTTGGGGCCGGGGATCGTGGCAGGCGCGTCCTTTCGCGGCTTGCGACCCTCGGGGACAATGTCGATCGGGACGCCTTCATATTGGAACTTGTGCCACCCGTCCGGATCTTTCCAAATCAGTTTCATGCCGTACCGGGGCGCGACGCGGGCCAGAATGTCGAGGTGCCCGCTATCGATGACCACGTCGATGTCCTTGGTAAAGCGCCGATAGCCATGATGGATCGCGGCCAGTCCGCCCACGATGGCCATCGCGATGCCTTCCTGGCGGGAAAGCGACTCCAGGGTCGCGAGCGCCCTGCCAAATTTCGATGCCGGCGGCTGTTCGCCCTTCACGGCGGCAACCATCCTCTCGAGGTCAGCGAGTGCGTCGGCAGCGCCCGCGATGGCCATAGCGATCGCTACTCCTGTTCAGATAATCGTGCGCTTAGATCATACCACGGTCGCCAGCGTGCGAGAGAGACGAAACAAGTGGC
>Ga0066903_100006376_pt1 | contig 10473 bp, 9 predicted proteins | sample PanSoiMetaGPlot1_FD_67491 | JGI IMG/M metagenome (GOLD analysis project Ga0066903, IMG submission 67491) | Tropical forest soil microbial communities from Panama analyzed to predict greenhouse gas emissions - Panama Soil - Plot 1 (version 2) | ecosystem: Environmental > Terrestrial > Soil >...
GAGACTGGGGCTGATCGGTAGGATTTCGTGCACCACTACGCCGGCGCCGGCCAGCCATGCGGCCAGCGACGCGATGGACTGCTCGCCGCTGTCAATCACCACGTGAATGCTGGTGCCGTACACGGCCACATCCTTTACGCCGCGCACCGTCTCGAGCAGCGTCACCGCGTGCATTGGCTGTTCGCATGTCACGCTGAGCAGCTGGCCATCGAGTCCTGAGCGACGTAGCTCGGCCGGTGAAGCCAGCGCACGCAAAACGCCGCCATGGATCAGGGCAACGTGGTTGGCGTGCTCGGCCTCATCCAGGTAGTGGGTGGTCACAAAGACCGTCACTCCCTCGCGCGCCAGACCGTAGATCATGGTCCAGAAGCGCCGCCGCGACACCGGGTCCACGCCGGCCGTGGGTTCATCCAGAAACAGCAGCGGCGGCTCGTGGACGATCGCGCAGCCAAGGGCCAGCCGCTGCTTCCAGCCACCCGAGAGAGTGCCCGCCAGCTGGCTCTCGCGGCCGGTCAGTCCAGCCATCTCGATCAACGCGGCCAGCCGCTGCCGCCGAAGCCTCGCCGGCACCTGGTACACCCCGGCGTAGAACTCGAGGTTCTCGCGTACGGTCAGGTCCTCGTACAGCGCGAACTTCTGACTCATGTAGCCGATGTGCTGTTTGATGCCCTCGCCCTGAGTCGCGATGTCGAAACCGAGCACATGGCCGCTGCCCGCGGATGGCACCACAATGCCGCACAGCATGCGTATGGTTGTGCTCTTGCCGGAGCCGTTCGGCCCGAGGAATGCGAACACCTCGCCTGTGCGCACCTCGAACGACACTCGGTCGACGGCGACGAGGTCGCCGAAGCGCTTCGTCAACTCGCGCACCGCGATGGCTGGCTCGTTCATTAGCGACGAGCTAGCCCAGCCGCTTGTTGAAACGCGTCGCGCTAAGGGCGAAGACGACGACGCCGAACATCGCCAGGGGCAGCACGTTTCCGAACAGCACCTCGACCCCGACACCCTTGAGGATGATCCCGCGCAGGATTTGCAGGAAGTAGGTCAGCGGGATGGCCAACCCGACCTGCTGAATGATCCACGGCATCCCTTCCCGCGGGAACATGAAGCCCGAGAGCAGCACCGATGGAAGCATCACGAACAACGCGAGCTGCATCGCTTGCGTCTGCGTTTGCGACACCGTCGAGATCAGCAGCCCCACCCCCAGCGAGCTGAGTAGGAACAGCGTCGAGAGCGCGACCAGCAGCAGCAAGCTTCCCTGGACCTCGACGCCAAACCAGAACCGTCCCACACCCAGCGCCACGGCGACCGCGAGGAATGCAGTCGCGACATACGGCAGCAACTTGCCGGCCATCAGCTCCCAGGGCTTGATAGGGGTGACCACGAGTTGTTCGAGTGTGCCCTTTTCGCGCTCGCGCACAATAGCGAACGCTGTCAGGATGAGCGTCTGAAACTGCAGGATCAGCCCGATCAGACCGGGGATCATGAAGGTCACGCTCAGCATGCTGGGGTTGTAGAGGACCACTGGCCTCAGCTCGATGGTCGCCCCGCCACTTGTGGCCAGGCCCTGGCGCGCGAGCGCGTTTGCCAGCGTATCGGCTGACTGCACCTGGGCAACCATACCGGCGGCGAAAATCGCCGTCTGCGCCACGTTCGGGTCCGAGCCGTCGACCACGAGCTGAGCCATGGCCGGCTCGCGGCGCAGCACCTGCAGGCCAAAATCAGCCGGAATGACCAGCCCGACCTTGGCGCGACCGCTGTCGACGGCCTGACGGACCTCCTCGCGCGAGCTGGCAACGTCCCGCAGGTCGAAGTAGCCGCTGTTCTCGAAGGCCGCGACGAAGGCGCGACTGCGCGCGTCGCCGGCCTCGTCAAGGACGATCACGGGTAGGTGATCGACGACGGTATTGATGGCGTAGCCAAACAACACGAGCTGCAGGGCTGGCATCGCCAGCACAATGGCGAGCGTGCGTGGGTCGCGGAGGACGTGGATGAACTCCTTGCGGATGATCGACGAGATGCGGCTCAGCATGGCTGCACGCGCTGCGCGAGTTAGTCGATAAAGGTCGCATCGACCGGCATGCCCGGCTTCAGCGCTCCGTCAGGGTTACGCACACGCGCATTGACACCAAACACGAGATTGAGGCGGTCGCGTTGTGTCTGCACGTTGCGCGGTGTGAACTCGGCCCGCTGGTTGATCGAGGTGATGCGACCTTCGAACAGGCGGTCGGGGAACGGATCGGCTGTCACGTTCAGGCGCTGGCCAAGCCGCACGTTGCCGAGCTTCGCCTCGGGCACATAGACGATGAGCTTCAGCTCGGATAGATCAGCCACCGCGAGCGCGGTCTGTCCGGCGCCGATCACCTCACCCGGGCGCATCGGTATGCGCGTAACTACCCCTGAAAGCGGTGCGCGCAGCACGTACTTAGCTGCCTGAAGCTCGAGCTGCCGCCGTGCCGCCGGCTCGGCGGCCTGTGCAACCTGCAGCTGCGCCAGTGCGTCGTCCAGGCGAGCGAGGGCATCACCGGCAGTGATGCGCTGGCCCTCGCGCACGGGTATTTCGAGCAATCGCCCGGGGACTTCGGGAGCTACGAGCACTTCATCGGCCTCGACGGTCCCCGACGCCGTCAACGACCCGGACGGTTGCTGTGCACGCCAGGTCTGGACCCCCCACCAGGCGAGCGCGCCCAATGCCAACAGCGCCAGCGGGATGGCCTGACGCGGCGGATGCAGTCGCCTGCGCGGGGCAGCGGCGCCATTAGGCGCTGGCAGCTCGGGTTGAACGACAGTCGTGTCCTGGGCGGGCAACGTTGTGCTCATGGCGTGTCCTCTGACTGTGGTGCTGTGTGTGACTCCAACACACCGCGCAGCACAAGCTGCACGTACTCTCGGCTGCACGCGCGCAGGTCGGGCAGCAACGGGCCGATCAACGGATCGAGCGCGATACGCGAGACCAACATGCCCATGAATGCCTGCGCGCGCACCAGTGACGGGCCCGGGCGGATCGTCCCGCGGCGGACGTGCTCGTCGAAGATACGGGCCACCAGCGGCAGGGCTCGACCGAGCGTGTGTTGCATTGCCAGCCGCGCCACGTCCGGGTGGTGGACGGCTTCGCAGATCGCCAGGCGCAGGAAGCCACCGCGGTCCGCCAGTGCCGCGACTGCTGCTTCAGCAATGCGCGTGAGCTGTGTCTCAAGATCAGGCGCGGCCGCATCGCTGGCCAGCGCGGCCTCGGCGACGATAGTTGGCATCACCCGCAGGTGGTCAGCCAGAGCCGCGACGAGCTCGTCCTTGTTCTTGAAGTACCAATGCACTCCGGACAGCGACATGCCGGCTCGTTCAGCCACGTCGCGCAGGGTGGTGGTGTGCAAACCGTGCTCTTCGAAGGTCGCCAGAGCGGCTTCGAGGATCTGCTCGCGCGGCGTCCAGGCCACACCATTGGCGAACACGTTAGTGGCGGGCTCGGCATCGACCTCACGCACCGCGCGCCGAAGCTCGGCTCGGGTCGCGAAGTGGCGATAGACGGTCGCGCGGCTCACACCCGCGGCGCCGGCGACCTGGCCGATAGTGGCGCCGCGACCGTCCGCCGCGTTCAGCGCGCGGGCCGCGGCCAGGATACGCTGGCGGCTCGGCTCGCTGCTGGGCTGGTATGCCGAAGGTGGGTGTGCCACGCGTACGGGCTCAGCATACGCGACATTCCCGCCTTGTCAATATGGGAATGTCGCGGCTGCTGGCGCACTGGAATCGCACGCTTGGCTCGCTAGACGACGCCGAAGTCATGGTCCAGGAAACGTACTTGCGGGCCTGGCGGTAAGAAAGGCCGCTAAGCATCGCTTGACTCTCCCGTTGGGGGAGACCGCAAGCTGCCGGCCGTGGGCACTCTCACCTTCGAACAGCCCGTGCCGCTCGAGCGGCTGCGGCATTGGGCTCCGATGCCGGTCCTCATGGCCGGCACGTTCATGATCGTCCTGGACTTCTTCGTTGTGAACGTGGCGCTCCCTGCCATGCAGGCTGAGCTGCACGCTAGCCCTAGCGCGATCGAATGGGTGGTCGCCGGCTACGGTCTCACCTTCGCCACGTGTCTGATCACCGGCGGACGCGTCGGCGATCAGATCGGTCGACGACGTGCGTTCTCGATTGGCCTCCTCCTGTTCACCCTCGCGTCGGTCGCGTGTGCGTTGGCGCCTTGCCCTGAGGTACTCATCGCTGCGCGGCTCGTCCAGGGCCTGGCCGGGGCGCTGCTCAGCCCGAACGTGTTAGCAATTGTGGGCGTCATCTACCGCGGGCACGACCGCGTCCAGGCCATCACCGTGTACGGCATGGTGATGGGCGTCGCGGCGGCCGGTGCGCAGCTGCTGGGTGGACTCTTGATCCACGCCAATCTGGGCGGACTGGGCTGGCGGACCATCTTCCTGGTCAACGTGCCAGTCGGGTTAGCCGCGCTGCTCTTCGCGCCACGCTTGGTGCCAGAGTCGCGCGCGCCCTCGGCGCACGGGCTGGACGTGCCCGGCACACTGCTCCTGACAACCGCGCTGTCCGCAGTGCTGCTGCCGCTCGTCGAAGGCCGCCAGCACGGGTGGCCTGTCTGGAGCTGGCTGAGCCTGGCCGCCGCGCCGGTGGTGCTGGGTGTCTTTGTCGGGTACCAGCAATGGCTCAGTCGGCGAGGCGGTGCGCCGCTGCTGGACCTCGCGCTGTTCAAGGAGCGCGCGTTCAACAGCGGACTCCTGACCCAGCTCACGTTCTGGTGCGGCCAGGCGTCGTTCTTCCTCGTCCTGGCGCTGTATCTCCAGCACGGGCGCGGCCTCGATCCGCTCCAGGCGGGGCTGGTGTTCACAATTCTGGCCGCGGCATACATGGCGACTTCGCTTCGGGCACCCAAGCTTACGCTGCGTTATGGTCGCGGTCTGATTGGCGTCGGCGCGCTCATCCTGGCGGCCGGCCACGGACTCCTTTTTGCCGGCGCTGGGCTCGTTGGCTCGACCGAGTCGATTGTGTTGCTCGCAGCGGGTCTGCTGCTGGTGGGCGGAGGTATGGGGTTGTGCATCACCCCACTCGTCTCGACGGTCTTGTCCCACATCGATCCGCTGCGGGCGGGCGCCGTGTCGGGCATGCTCTCGACCATGCAGCAGCTCGGGAACGCCCTGGGCGTCGCCGTCACAGGCGTGCTTTTCTTCGGCGCGGTAGCCGAGGGCTACACCGTCGCATTCGAGATCAGTGTCGCCCAGCTAGGCGCGCTGCTGGTAATTGTCGCGGCGCTCAGCCGCCTGTTGCCCGCTCAGCACGGTTGACGCGTACGATCCGGTACGACGTGAAGACCAATGGTCTGCTGCCAATCGGCATGTTCTCACGGGCGAGCTCGCTGTCGATCAAGACGCTGCGGGCGTACCACGAGGCCGGCATCCTTGTGCCGGCTCAGGTGGATCGCTTCACTGGCTACCGCTCGTACACCGCGGATCAGCTGGCCGACGCCGCGATCGTGCGCCGGTTGCGCGCGCTCGACCTGCCACTGGACCAAGTACGCGAAGTCGTCCAGGCGCGCGACCCGGAGTTGACGCGACGTATCCTGGCCAAGCACCGGGTCGCGATGCAAGGGCGCCTCGAGGAGACGGAGCGTATCGTGGCCGAGCTCCAGTCCGGTGTCGCGCCGGTGGCGCACACGCCCGTGCACACACGCTTCGAAGAAGCGGTGCACACTGTACGGATCGCAAGCGTGGTCAGCGAGGCTGAGTTCGCCGACTGGCTGGGAGGCGCACTGGACCGGCTGACTGCGTTTCTCGCTCGGGCAGGCGCGACGCCCCACGCACCGGCCGGCGCGCTCTATACGCCGGAGATCGCTGAGGAGGGCATCGAGAACCTCGAGGCGTTTATTCCGATCGCTCAGCCAGTGTTTGTGGCCGAGTCCGAGAGGGACGTGTCGATCGGAGAAATTCCGGCTGCCTCGGTCGCGGTCCTGGTGCACATGGGCAGGTACGACTCCATCCCGGATACCTATCGCACGCTGGGCGCATGGGTGGCGCGCAATGCCGAAAACGCGGGCGAGCGGATCCGCGAGTGGTACGTGGTGGGTCCAGCCGACGTGGACGATCCCGAGCAGTACCGCACCGAGATTTCCTGGCCAATCAAGCATGTCAGGGTGACCGATCGGGTTCCCGGTAGCTCCTGAAGGGGGTGAGGAGCGGTCCGTCTGAACCGCGGTCGACGTGGTAATCCACGACCACCGCGCCAAGCGAGGGGCAGCAGAGTGGATCGGTTGGCGCGTAGCGCAGAAAGCGCGCGGTCACCTGGTCCGGACGGAGGGCGATGACCGACCCGGCGCCGGTGGTGCGCGAATTCATCGGGTCGGGCGAAATCGTGCCCGCCAACTGGCCATCGACGAAGATAAAGCTCTGGTACGCCAGTGGTCGGCACATCCCGTCGTAGCCACCTGCGCCATCGACCACCATCAGCCCCCAGCCCGCGCGATAGGGCGCCATCAGGCTCCACCCGGCGTCGACGAGCGCCTGGTCTTCGGGTGTTTCGGCCCACCGCTCCACGCTGGCACACCGCGGGTTTGACCCGCTCAAGGAGTGCGCGGCCGGCACATCCATCGCCACCTGGTTCCAGCTGCTGGCGACGGGTTCGTCCAGCCACGAGCCCGTCCCGTCGGAAGCGGAATCTGCTCGCCCGATTCCACAGAGCCAGAGCGTCATCAACAGGCCGACCGCCACCAGGCCGCGCCAGGTCAAGCGTGCGCGAACCTGTGCGCTACCAACCATGGAGCCTCACGCGTGAGAGTGTACGCGCACGACTCCATTGGGATAGCGGGCCGATTCAGCGCGGCCGCGAAGTCACAGTGCGATCTGGGATGCGATCAGCGCGGCATAAGCGGCGGCGCCTTCGGCTCGCAGGTGCATGCCGTCGTCCCAGAAGTAATCCGGGCGCTGGCTGCTGGCTCCACGCCAGTCAACCAGTAGGGTGTTCGGATAGCGCTGCACTCCGTCGGCAATGACCGCGTCGTTGGGCGCTTCCCACGGCCGAGGAACCTTGTCATTGATGAACACCACGCGTGGGACGCTGGCCAGCACGTCCATCATGGTGTCGAACTGCGTGGCGGTGAAGGTGCCGTTATTGCCCATGTGGACGATCACCACGTCACCCAACTCGCCAGACGCGGCCCGGTCCCGCAGCAGTTCGATGGCCTCGGACGCCTGTCTGCTGATGGCGGCATCGATCGCGATGCCATCGATTTCGGACTCGAGCGCCAAAGCCGCTCCGAGCATCACTGAGTCGCCAATGGCAGTGATGCGGAGCGGGCGCGGCCGCGCCGGCGGGGCGCCCGCGGTAGGGGCAGTGTTCTCAGTCGCGCCCGCGGTAGAGGCAGCGTTTTCAGTCACGACCGCGGGCTCCGGGGCCGGGTCGACAACCTGGTCATTCAGCTGCGCGGCCGGCGGTTCATCCGCCAGCGCCGTGGCTGGCGTGCTCCAGGCCTGCGCAGGTTCCCCGGTCGGCGCGGCCGCCGCGGTCCACGTATTGATCGCGTCAACCGGAAGGTACGACGGACGTTCCGGTTCCTTGGCCGCAACCATCGACGTGCCCAGCACGAGCGTGCCAACGACCAGGCCGCCCGTGGCCTGAACCCAGTGGACGCGACCGCGTCGGAACGGCATCTCCACAAAGCGGTAGGACAGTTCAGCAAGCGCACCAACCAGGATCAGACGCAGGATGAAGAGCGGCCAGCCATCGAGGCGGACGTCGAGCTGAGGACGGGTCACCATGAACACGGGCCAATGCCACAGGTAGATGCCATACGAGCGAGCTCCAATCCAGCGCAACGCCGGCGTGTCAAGTACGCGCCGACCGATACGGGCACGGCTGTGGACTGCCGCGGCAATGGTCGTCGCGGTGAGCACGTCTACGAGGACGAATCCGCCCCGGTACAGGAGCGGTTCGAACTCGTTCATAAGGATGCACACGCAGCCCAGTCCGAAGACGGCCGCGAGCCCGACGACATCCACGACCGCTGGTCGCACGCGCCTCCACCAGGCGGGGAACGCCAGCGCCAGCGCCGCTCCGAGCAGCAAACCGCTGGCGCGCGTGTCGGTGCCGTAGTACACGCGCGACGGATCGCCATCTGGCTGATAGAGCCAGGCCATCGTGAGGGCCGAGGTCAGGCCAAGGGCGATCGCGGCCACGGCCAGCGGCTGCAGACGGCCCCGCCACAAGCGCAGGCCGAGCGCGAGCAGCAGCGGCCAGAACGCATAGAACTGGGCCTCGATCGCCAGCGACCACAGGTGGCGGAGCAACGGCGGCCGGCCAACTGCCTCGAAGTACGACTGGTGGGCCAGAATCGAGTACCAGTTGCTCAGCGACAGCAGGCCAGCGAGCGCCGCGCCCCGCAGGGAGAACAGCTCGTGCGGCAAAAACAGCGTCGTGAACACCATCGTGCCCAGGATCACCGTGAACGAGGCTGGCAACAGACGCCGGGCGCGGCGAATCCAGAACGCAGTTACGTCGATACGAGCGCCGTGCTGCGATTCCTCGAGGAGGATCAATGTGATCAGGTAACCGCTGATCACGAAGAACACTTCGACCCCCAGGAACCCGCCGGCAACCAGCCCGCCGTGGTACAGCAGCACAGCGACAACCGCCAGCCCGCGCAGGCCGTCGAGCCCAGCCACATGGCCGATTCGGCCCTTCACCTGCCGAGCGTCGCGTGACCACCCTGACTTCTGCCTGACTCCGCGGGCGCCTCACCTTGACGCGACCTGACCGGCGGAAGACCCCAACACGACCGACAACAGACCCGGACGCGACCATCCCCCGACCAGGATCTCGTTCAGCCCGTCGACACTCTCAACGTGCGACGTGCCCTAGAGATGCTAACCTCGCCCTCGCGATTTTCGACTGAACAAATGTCTCCTGGAACTGGACGCCGCCTGAACGCGAGTCGCGTCCTCGCCGCCTTGCTGCTGGGTCTCGCCCTGGTAGGCATACCTTCGATCGCGGCCGCGTCCGAGCAACTGATGGCAGACGACTGGTGGAGACCGGCTCCCGCGACGGATTTGGGGCGACCGGCGACCAGGAAACCGACCCAGATCTTCGGCGTCGGCGACTCGGTAATGCTCGGCGCCAGCGGTGATCTCGAGCGGGCCATACCCGGAGTCGAGATCGACGCGGTTGTTGGCCGCCAGGCATCGACCGGGATCGACATTCTGCGTGCCCGAGCCGCGGCCGGACTGATTCCTGACGTGGTCATCTTTGGCCTGGGCACGAATGGGCCGCTGACCACTCGACAGCTTGATGAGGCCATGGAGGCGCTTACCGGGGTCCAGCGGGTCGTCATCGTCAACAACAGCATGCCGCGTGCGTGGGAGGGACCAAACAATGCCTTGCTCGCGGACACCGTCCAGCGTTACCCAAACACGGTGCTGGCAGACTGGCACGCGGTGACGAGCGCTCGGCCTGACTTGCTCGTGGCCGACGCAATCCACCTGCAGGCGAGCGGCGCACATGCCTACGCCGCGCTTGTGGCGCCCTATGCCACGGCGCCCCTACCCAGTTGAATTAACTGGGTTTAGCCGGCGAACCCCGCTGAGCAGTCGGGCGGGCGCCAGGCAGTCTACATAGGCTGCTTGCATGCGCATCGTGCTCGTCGGCTTGTTGCTGATGTGGACGGTCGCTGCGACGAGTCACCAAGCCTGGTCGATGCCGCTGCCGCCGGCCGGTGCACTCGTCGACCAGCCACTCGACGATCTGTCGAACGACGCGGCGGCGTACGCGAAGACGCGACCTGGAGCAGTTGGCGTCGCGGTCGTGGTGCCCGATCGTGGTGTCGTGTACACGTGCGGTGGGGACGAGCGGTTCGCACTCGACAGCCTGATGAAAGTGCCTATCCTGGCGGCCGAGCTGCACCGCGCCCAACAGCAGGGCCGGGCCTTGACCGACCACGAGCAATACCTGCTCCAGGTCATGATTACGGTCAGCGACAACGACGCCACGATGGAGCTGTGGGACGATCTTGGAGGGGGCACGGCGCTGCACACCTACCTGGACAGCATTGGACTGCCGCTCATCCAGCCGGACCCGTATGGCTACTGGGGCGACAGTCAGGCTTCGGCCAGGGACGTGGCACTTCTTCTGGCGAAGCTCTCCTGGGGAGACATCCTCGACCCCTCCAGTCGAGACGTGGCGCTCAGCCTACTGAGCGATGTGGTTCCCGAACAGCGCTGGGGAGTCACCGCCGGTCTTCCGGCTGAGATGCCGCAAGGTACCGTCATCGGGGTCAAGAACGGCTGGTATCCGGAGGACGACGGCTGGTCGATGAACACAGCCGGACTGATCCTCCCTGGCGACAACCGATCCGGGTATGCCATCGCCGTGCTGACCAGCGCTCAACCGACGTTCGAGAGTGGAATCGAGACAACGGAAGGCATCGCCGCGCGAGTCAACACGGCGATGCTTTTCGGCAGCGCCATCTGATTCACGCGACCGCGG
>Ga0066903_100006377_pt1 | contig 10472 bp, 7 predicted proteins | sample PanSoiMetaGPlot1_FD_67491 | JGI IMG/M metagenome (GOLD analysis project Ga0066903, IMG submission 67491) | Tropical forest soil microbial communities from Panama analyzed to predict greenhouse gas emissions - Panama Soil - Plot 1 (version 2) | ecosystem: Environmental > Terrestrial > Soil >...
GTCGCGGTGGACAGCGCGGGCAACATCGCCGTCGCGACCGCGTTCGCGACCAGGCTGCGGGTTATCGCCGAGCGGACGGGCAGCTTCTACGGCAGGCACATGCGGGCCGGGCATGTGTACACGATCGCGGGCACCGGCCGCCTGTGGCTGTCGGGAAACGGCGGCCCGGCGACCTCGGCCCAGCTCCTCCCCGGGCCCGAGGCCACCGGCCGCGGCGGGAACCTGCTGGTCGCCGACGCCACCGCGGACACCTTCCGCAGCGAGGTCCGGCTGGTGGCGGCCTCGACTGGGAGGTTCTTCGGGCAGCAGATGACGGCGGGGAACATCTACACCATCGCGGGGCTCGGCCGGGACGGCTTCTCCGGTGACGGCGGGCCGGCGGTGCTGGCCCGCCTGGCCCTGTCCAGCCATAACGGCCAGGGCGGCATCGCGGCGGCGCCGTCGGGGAACCTGGTCATCGCCGACGGCGGCAACTTCCGGGTGCGGGTGGTGGCCGACCGCGGCGGCACGTTCTACGGCATCGCGATGAAGGCCGGCCACATCTACACGGTCGCCGGCAACGGGACAGATAACTACCGGGGTGACGGCGGCCTGGCGACCAGAGCCGAGCTCGATTTCGTCAACGGGGTGGGCCTGGCTGTGGATCAGTTCGGAAACATCGCGATCTCCGACCCCACCACCGGCGTCGTCCGGATGGTCGCGGATAAGTCCGGCACGTTCTATGGCGTGGCCATGAAGGCCGATCACATCTACCGGATCGCGGGCATGGTCGGCCAGCTCGGGTTCTTCGGCGACGGCGGGCCCGCCAGGAAGGCCATGTTCATCTCGCCCTTCGGGCTGGCCTTCGACCCGGCGGGCAACCTGGTGATCACCGACGAAATCCGGCTCAGGGTGGTCGCAGCGACCACGGGCACCTTCTACGGCCAGGCGATGACGGCGGCCGATGTCTATACCATCGCGGGCGGGTCGCCCGGCGATGCCGGCGACGGCGGCCCCGCCCTCAGCGCTGCCCTCGGGACGTTCGCCCTGTCCGTCGACCCGCAAGGCAACCTGCTGTTCCCGGAGAACAACAAGATCCGCATCATCGCCGCGCAGACCGGCACGTTCTACGGCCTGCCCATGACGGTCGGCGACATCTATGTCGTCGCCGGCAACGGGACGGCCGGCTTCGCGGGCGATGGCGGCCCCGCGACGGCGGCCGAGCTCTCGTTCAACCCGTTCGCCGCGGCGAACGCGCCAGCCTTTGTCGCGGCGAACGCGTCAGGCCTCGAGATCGCGGACGTCATCAACGCGCGGGTGCGCCTGGTCACGCCGTGACGGCGGGCCCCGCCCGAGGTCGGCCGGGGCCCGCCTGGCTAGCCGGCGTCCAGGCCCTTGCCGACCTGAGCGCCGAGTTCAGGGTGCACACAGCGCCAGTACTCGACGACCCGCGCCTTCATGTCGGTCGTCACTTCGGGTGCGCCCGCGTGCGCGCATATGTTGGCGACCAGGTGCTCCTGCTCGGTGGGCGTCATCACGCGCTCCCACAGCGCCCGCGGCTGGACGAAGTCGTCGTCCTCGGCGTGCAGGGTAGACGCGCTGCGCACGAGCTCGCCGGCCACCTGGTAACTCTCGCCGCGCCACAGATCCGGGTCCGCCACCGGGCCGAAAAAGGAGTTCGGCGCGTAGACCGGGTCGCCGGGGTTGGCGTACCGCATCGCGCCGTCCTTGTTGTAGGAGCGCACAGGTGACCTCGGCCGGTTGACCGGAAGCTGGAGATAGTTGGTGCCGATCCGGTGCCGGTGCGTGTCCGGGTAGGAGAACAGCCTGCCCTGGAGCATCTTGTCGGGAGACGGGCCGATCCCCGGCACGAAGTTGGCAGGCTCGAATGCGGCCTGCTCGATCTCGGCGAAGTAGTCCTCCGGGTTCTGGTGCAAGGTGATCGAGCCGATCGGAATCGGCGGGAAGTCGGCGTGCGGCCAGACCTTGGTGAGGTCGAAGGGGTTGAAGCGGTAGTCAGCCGCCTGCTCGAACGGCATGATCTGGAGCTGGACCGTCCACGACGGGTAATCACCGCCCGCGATTGCTGTGTGCAGGTCGCGCAGGTGATAGTCGGGGTCCTGGGCCGCCATCGCGGCGGCCTCGGCCAGGGTGAGGGTCTCGATCCCCTGGTCGGTCTTGATGTGGTACTTGACCCAGAACTTCGCTCCGGCCGCGTTGTACCACAGGAACGTGTGGCTGCCGTACCCGTTCATGTGCCGCCAGGTCCGCGGCGTGCCGCGGTCGCTCATCAAGATGGTCACCTGGTGCGCGGATTCCGGTGAAAGCGTCCAGAAGTCCCATTGCATGTTGTTGTCGCGGGTGTGCGTGTCGGCCCGGCGCTTCTGGCTGTGGATGAAGTCCTGGAACTTCTGCGGGTCCCTGACGAAGAAGACCGGCGTGTTGTTGCCAACCAGGTCATAGTTGCCTTGGTCGGTGTAGAACTTGATCGCGAACCCCCGCGGGTCGCGCACCGTGTCGGCACTGCCGAGTTCCCCGGCTACCGTGGAGAACCTGATCAGCAGGTCCGTCCGGGCGCCCAGGGTGAACAGGCCCGCCTTGGTGTACTCGCTCATGTCGCGGGTCGCCGTGAAGGTGCCGTAGGCGCCGCCGCCCTTGGCATGGACGACCCGCTCCGGTACCCGCTCCCGGTTGAACTGGGCCATCTTCTGCACCAGGTAGTGGTCCTGGAGCAGCAGCGGACCGTCCGCGCCCACCGACTGCGAATGCTCGTCGCTCGGCGCCGCGGTCCCTGCGTCCGTGGTCGTGATGTGCCGCTGGTCAGTCATCGTTCCCCCCGTGCGATGCCCGGTCCCCGCGCCCCAATCGCATCGTTGCACGGAGAAGTCGCAGGCCCGGCGGCCGGGGTTGGCGGAGCACGGCAGGGGATGTTTTGTCCGTCCGGAGCGCCCGGGAGGGCTCGGGAATGGACAAGTCGCCGCCAGCGTGCACCATACTGGGGGCATGCCCGATGAGCCCGCGCAGCCCGCGCCCGCGCCGGATGAGTTCGACCGCGCGCTGCGTGACCTGACCAGCGGACGGGCTGAGCCTGCCAAGTTCAAGGAGCCGCCAGCGGCCGAGCGGGCCAAGCTGCGCTCGGTGCCATCCGGTCCGGCCAAACACGGCCGGATGAGCATGCGCAGCAAGTGGAAGGCGCGGCAACTGCGCAAGCCGGTGGGCGGGCCCGGGCAGAGCAACGGCCCTGGATCGGGGCGCGGGCCTGGATCAGGGCGAACGAGCGGAGCCGCCCGGCGACCCACCGGGCGTAGCGCGCGGCAACTTCGGTTGCGTTCAATCGCCAGGACAGTGGCAGTGCTCGTAGCGTTCGCCGCCCTGGTCTTCCTTCTGCACTTCCTGGGTTTTGGCCCGCACTAGCCTGGCGCCTCCCCAGCCAAGCTCCGCCGACCTGGTGCAATAGATCCATGGAGCAGCTGGATCGCCTGGATCGGCTGGATCGGCAGATGGCGTTCGTCACCGAAGTCGGCCAGCTCAAAGGGGTCGACCGGCAGACCATGCTTGCCGGGCTTGGCCGCAGCGAGAACTCAGCCGAGCACTCCTGGCATCTGGCGATGATGGTGCTCGCCCTCGCCGAGCACGCGCCACCCGGCACCGACCTAGGCCGCGTGCTCACCATGGTGCTGATCCATGACCTGGTGGAGATCGACGCCGGCGACCTGTTCCTGTACGTGGACGAGGAGCAGCAGCGGCGGCAAGATGCCGCGGAGCGCTCTGCAGCCGACCGGATCTTCGCGATCCTCCCGGCCGACCAGGCCGCGGCGCTCCGCAGCATGTGGGACGAGTTCACCGAGCGGCGGACGCTCGATGCGAGGTTCGCCCGGGCGATCGACAGGCTGCAGCCGATGCTGGAGAACTTCGCGGTCGGCGGCGGCACCTGGCAGCGCCACGGAATCACGGCCGATCAGGTGCTCGAGAAGGTCAGGCTGATCGAGGACGGCTCGCCCGCACTCGGCGAGCTAGCCAGGAAGCTGGTCACCGCGGCGATCGCGGACGGCATCCTGGCGCCATGACCGGCCAGCCGGTGAGCGTTACCGCCGGTGAGCGCTACCGCCGCGGGGCCGCTCGCGCCATCCACCTGGTGGCCAGGCGCTCCACGATGAGCGGGACGCCAAAGCAGCGCGACAGGTTGCGCTCGGTGAAGACCTCAGCCACCGGGCCAGCGGCCAGAACCATCCCCCGCCGCATCAGCATCGCGTGCGAGAAGCCCTCGGGCACCTCCTCGACGTGGTGCGTGACGAGGACCAGGACAGGGGAACGGGGATCGTGCACAAGCGCCGCGAGCATGCTGAGCAGGTCCTCGCGGCCGCCCAGGTCGAGCCCGGCCGCTGGCTCGTCGAGCAGCAGCAGCTCCGGGTCGGCCATCAGCGAGCGCGCGATCTGGACCCGCTTCCGCTCGCCCTCCGACAGGGTCCCGAACCGGCGCCGGATCAGGTGCGTACAGCCGACCGCGTCGAGCAGCTCGACCGCCCTGGTCACGTCGGACGAGTCGTAGTCTTCAGCGCCGCGGCCGAGAATCCCGTACCCGGCCGTCATCACCAGGTCGATGACCTTCTCGCCGCGCGGTACCTGGTCCGCCACCGCCGCGCTGGCGATCCCCACCCTGCTGCGCAGCTCGGCGAGGTCCGAGGGTCCGGTCAAGTGCAGCTCGTCCGGCTCGGTTACCGCGCCGTCGCCGCTCACGAGCTCGCCGAGTACCTCGGCGTATCCCTCCGTCGGAGCGAGCAATCCGGCGGCGATCTGCAGCAGGGTCGTCTTGCCCGCCCCGTTCGGCCCGACGATGACCCAGCTCTCGTCGTCCAGCACCGTCCAGGTGACGTCGGACAGCAGCATGGACTGGTCGCGGCGCACGCCGACGCCGCGCAGCCGCAGGACGGCGGCGCTGGCTGCATAGGATCCTCCGAAACCTCCCGCGGGCGGCATCGGGCTCCTGGGCGTCATGCCACCTCGTCTCGTGGCTTCCAGGCCGCGATCAGCTCGCCGGTTCCGGCCTCCTCGCCAGTTCCAGCCGCCAGGGCGGCATTCGCTGCGCCCTCGAGCTCGGACCAGGGCATGGTCAGGCCGATGACCGCGATCGCGGACGTCGGGAAGTCGACCGCCTCGCCGGTGAGGATATCGGCCAGCTCGGCGGCCGCCGGGTTGTGGCCGACGTACATCACGCTCGTCACGCCGGGCTCGGTCTCCCCGACGATGGCGAGCAGCTCGGCGGCCCCCGCGTCATACAGCCGCGAGTCGTCGACGACCCGGGGATTGCCCCCTAGCTCGGCGGCGACGTGCTTCCAGGTCTGCCTGGCCCGGCGGGCCCTCGAGCACAGCACTAGGTCAGGCAGGACCCCCCGGCGAGCCAGCCACCGGCCGGCCGCGGCCGCGTCGCGGTGGCCGCGTGGCCGCAGCGCCCGCTCGATGTCCGGGCCTCCGGGCAGGTCACCGGCCTTGCCGTGGCGCATGACGATGAGCTGTCGCTCGGGCTTCATAACGTCCATCGTCGTGCAGAGCAGGCGCCGGGCAAAGGCCGGCACGCCAATAGCGGCCTGGACGGCCGACTCGGGCCCTGGCGCCCGGCCCGGACTGCCGGCTCCCGTCAGCCGGTCGCCGTCTTGGCTGGCTGGCCATCCGCGTCGGCGGGCGCGCCGGGCTCGGCACCCACCTCGGTGTCGCCTGGAGAAAGACCCGCCGACCGGCGCTTGGACATGATGACCGAGGCGACGACGATCGCCACCGCGCCGAGCGCTACACCGACGCGCAGGCCGGTGTTGGCCGCGTACTTCACGACGCTGGTCGCCACCAACAGCGAGACCAGGTTCATGACCTTGATCAGCGGGTTGATCGCCGGTCCGGCCGTGTCCTTGAACGGGTCGCCGACGGTGTCGCCGATCACCGTGGCCGCGTGCGAGTCAGAGCCCTTGCCGCCGTACTTGCCTTCTTCGACCAGCTTCTTGGCGTTATCCCAGGCACCGCCGGAGTTGGCGAGGAAGACCGCCATCAGCACGCCGACCGCGATCGCCCCCGCCAGGTACGAGCCGAGCGGGCCGTACCCGAAGGCGAACCCGACGGCGATCGGGGTCAGCACCGCCAGTAGTCCGGGCGTGGCCAACTCGCGCAGGGAGTCCCTGGTGCAGATGTCGACCACGCGGCCGTACTCAGGTTTCTCTGTGTAATCCATGATCCCCGGGTGCGCCCGGAACTGCTCGCGGACTTCCACTACCACTCGCTGCGCTGCCCGGCTCACCGCCCTGATCAGCAGGCTGGCGAACATGAACACCACGGCCGCGCCGACCATCAGGCCGACCAGGTCGTTGGGCTTGTCGATGGACAGCGAGAAGGAGCCTGGCCTGGCTAGCGCGGCGGTGACCGCGGTGCGGAACGCCCCGTACAGCGCGGTCGCCGCCAGCACCGCGGTCGCGATCGCGATCCCCTTGGTGATCGCCTTCGTCGTGTTGCCCACCGCGTCCAGGTGCGTGAGGATGCGGGCGCCCTCGCCCGCCACGTCGCCGCTCATCTCGGCGATGCCCTGGGCGTTGTCGGTCACCGGGCCGAACGAGTCCATCGAGACGATGACGCCGACCGTGGTGAGCAGGCCGGTCCCGGCCAGCGCCACCGCGAACAGGGCCAGCGTGGCGTTACCGGTGCCGAGCAGGAACGCCCCGTACACGGCCGCTCCGATGAGCAGCGCCGAGTAGACGCTGGACTCCATCCCGGTCGAGACCCCGGACAGGATGACCGTCGCGGGTCCCGTGGTCGAGCTGTCGGCAATGTCGCGGACCGGCTTGCGGTTCGTCTCCGTGAAGTACCCGGTGAGCAGCTGGATCGTGCTGGCAAGGACCAGCCCGATCAGCACCGCGCCGATCGCCAGCCAGCGCGGGCTCCCCGAGTGCCCGAGGATCCCGCTGTTGGTGACCCCGGTCAGCCCCTTGAAGCTGGCGGGCAGGAACACGAACGCGGCCCCGGCGACCAGGATCGCGGAGATGATCGCGGAGGCGAAGAAGCCCCGGTTGATCGCGGACATCCCGCTCCGGTCCCGCTGGCGCGGGGCGACCACGAAGATGCCGACGATCGCGGTGATCACGCCGATCGCCGGCACGATGAGCGGGAAGACCAGGCCGATGTTGCCGAATGCCACCTTGCCCAGGATCAGCGAGGCGACGAGGGTCACCGCGTAGGACTCGAAGAGGTCGGCAGCCATGCCCGCGCAGTCACCGACGTTGTCGCCCACGTTGTCGGCGATCGTCGCGGCGTTGCGCGCGTCGTCCTCGGGGATGTTCTTCTCTACCTTGCCCACCAGGTCGGCGCCAACATCGGCGGCCTTGGTGTAGATTCCACCGCCCACCCGCATGAACATCGCGAGCAGCGCGGCGCCGAAACCGAAGCCCTCAAGGACGTTCGGGGCGTTGCCACGGTAGATCAGCACGACGATAGCCGCGCCGAACAGGCCGAGCCCGACGGTGAACATCCCGGCGACGCCTCCGGTGCGGAACGCGATCCGAAGCGCGTGCCGTTCGCCGGTCTCTCTGGCGGCCGCGGCGACGCGCACGTTGCCGCGTACCGTCAGCGACATCCCCGTGAAACCGGTCAGCGCCGAGAACAGCGCGCCGACCAGGAAGAACACCGACCTGCCCCACCTGATCGAGGAGGAGTCCGCAGGCAGCACGAGGAGCACGAAGAAGATCACCACGACGAACACGCCGAGGGTCTTGAACTGCCGCCTCAGGTAAGCAGCGGCGCCCTCTTGAACGGCCTTGGCGATCTCCTGCATCTTGGCCGTGCCCTGGCTCGCCGCCAGGACCTCCCTGACCAGCAGGCCGGCTACGGCCAGGGCGATGAGCGCCACGACCGCCACCACGACGACCCAGGTCAAGTGGGATCCGGTCACGGTCACCGCTCCGTCGGCCAGAGCGGAGCCCAGCCTTGTCATCTATCCTCCTCGACAGTCCTGTACGCGCGCACCTGCGGGGTATTTCCGGGCTGCGGCGCGCCGACCTAGGGGTTCACAATCAGGAACTCTAGGAAAAATTACTACGTTTGCCACCGCCAAGCTGTGGTGCCCGGAGTCTACGCATCCGAGCCACTGCATCCTAAGGCGGGTCACGCCTTGGCGGCACGGGATACGGGCTCGTGACCGTACGGTAACCGAAACGAGTCGCTCGCGAGCTAGCCCCATCGCGCTCGGGCGGCACGGGCGATCAAGGGCGGGAGTCGGCGACGACCGAGCCTTCCAGCGGCCAGCTCATCCGGACGCTCGTTCCCCCGGCCGTCTCGCTGACCTGCACGTCGTCTGCCAATCCGGCGATCACCGCGAGGGAGAAGCCGGGCGGCATCAGCCCCTCGTCGCCCGGGGGCTCGGCCCCAGCCGGATCCTTGGATCTGGCCGCATCGCCCGCGAGCTCGCTGGGCAACCCGCCCGGTGCCTCGCCGGGAGCGAGACGGCCGGTGTTGATCACCTCGATCTCGAACCTGCCCGCCTCGTCGGTGAGCGCGACCTTCACAGGCTCGGCGGGGCAGTGCGCCTGATGTGCCTCGACAGCGCGCGAGCATGCCTCCCCGACCGCCAGCCTGACCTCGTCGAGCAGCGTCTCGGCGACACCGCTGCGCCGCGCGACCGCCGTCGCGACCAGGCGGGCCGTGCGAACGTGCGCCGCTAGCGGTGAGAACGTCACCTCAACCGTTGCCATTTCGGGCCACCTCGCGGAGCGGGCTTCCCGGCTACCGTTCCGCCTTCCGGGCGGCGATCGCCTCGTCGACAGTGTCGTAGATCCCGAACACCTTGGTCAGGCCGGTGATGCGGAAGATCTTCAATATCCGCTCCTGGGTGCAGACCAGGTCGAGCGAGCCGTCGTGGGCGCGCACCCGCTTGAGTCCGCCCACAAGCACGCCGAGGCCAGTCGAATCGAGGAACTCCACCTTCTCCATGTTCACGACGAGCTGGTGATGGCCGTTCGTCACCAGGTCAATGAGGAGTTCGCGCAGACGCGGGGCGGTATAGACATCGATCTCGCCTTCCACGTCAACGACCTCAATGCCGTCCTTGTTGTAGTTAGCCAGCTTCAGATCCACGGATCCCTCCAGCGCCATGCGTCCATTATCTCAGCCGTTGGCCGTGCCGACCTCATCCGCCGCGCCGGGCCAGGTGCCAGCACCGCACCGCGCGAGTCGACTGCTCCAGCGCGCATTCAACCATGCCCAGACTCATGTCTATACCAGATCACGGTTCCAGGCATCAGCACGGCCGATGACAGACTTGCCATATCATGCCCGATCAGCGACCGGTCACCGCTGACCCAGCGGACGACCCTCTGCGCCACGGCAACCACGCCCGGCCTGCCGCGGCTGAGCGCGTGCTGCGGTACGGCGCCAGCACCGGCAGGCTCACGCACGTCGAGCGGCTCGCGGCCCGGCCGGGAAGAGCGGTGCCCTGGCCGCAATGGATGCCTCTGGACCTGGTGATCGCGTTCGCCGCGCTCGGCATCCGGGATCCGTGGGCGCATCAGGCCGCTGCCGCCGAGCATGCGAGGGCAGGGCGGAGCGTGATCCTGGCCACGGGAACGGCCTCAGGGAAGTCGGCGGGGTACTTGGCGCCTGCGCTCACGGCCATCGGCGAGGGTGCCACCGTGCTCTACCTTGCGCCCACCCGCGCACTCGCCGCCGACCAGCTCGCGGTGGTTCAGGCGCTCGGCCGCACCATGGGTGACGGGCGGCGGTCGGTGCGCGCCGCCGTCATCGACTCCGACACGCCTCGCTCGCAGCGGAGCTGGGCGCGCAAGTACGCCACTTATCTGCTGACCACGCCGGACATGCTGCATTACGGCCTGCTTCCGGCGCACGAGCAGTGGAGCGGCTTCCTGCGCCGGCTGCGCTACGTGATCGTCGATGAGTGTCACGGCTATCGGGGCGTGTTCGGCTCCCACGTCGCTCACGTCCTGCGCAGGCTCCGCCGGGTGGTTGAGCATCACGCTGATCCCGGTGTACCCGCGCTCGCCTTCATACTCGCCTCGGCCACGATCAGTGAGCCCGAGATCTCGGCTGAGCTGCTCACGGGCCTGCCCACGCATGCGGTCACCGACGACGCGGCGCCGCGCGCGCCGATGACGTTCGCGATGTGGGAACCCCCGCTGACCGAGCTGCGCGGGGAGGTCGGCGCCCCGATCCGCCGGACGGTCGTCGCGGAGACCGCTGACCTGCTCGCCGACCTGGTCAGCGACGGCGTGCCCACACTGGCCTTCATCAGGAGCCGACGCGGCGCTGAGGCGATCGCGGCAGTGGCGCGGGACAGGCTGGCCGGGGCCGGGGCTGGGCACCTGGCGGCGCGCGTGGCCGCATACCGATCCGGCTACCTGCCGCAGGAGCGGCGCGATCTGGAACAGGCGCTGCGCTCGGGCGCGCTTACCGCGCTGGCGGCCACCCCAGCACTGGAGCTGGGCGTCAACATCACCGGCCTTGATGCG
>Ga0066903_100006378_pt1 | contig 10472 bp, 8 predicted proteins | sample PanSoiMetaGPlot1_FD_67491 | JGI IMG/M metagenome (GOLD analysis project Ga0066903, IMG submission 67491) | Tropical forest soil microbial communities from Panama analyzed to predict greenhouse gas emissions - Panama Soil - Plot 1 (version 2) | ecosystem: Environmental > Terrestrial > Soil >...
GCGCACCTTCCGCCAAAGTTCGTGCGGCAGCAAGCGAGCGTTGGGCGCGGGTGAGGCGTCGGCGCGCACCCCAAAGCTCCAGGGTCTTGGCGAGCCAAATGGTCCAGGTCAGCACCGAGGCGAACACGAGGCCAATCATCACCGCTTTCACGATGATGTCCGCCGACATGAACATGCCGAACGGCGTCAGGTCCCTCGGCAGCACGGCTGAAACCGTTTGCTCCGAGGCAAGCGGGACATCTGTGGCCCGCTCAGCAGCGGCTGGCGCGCCGGCCGTCGGAGGGGAAGATTCGGATCGTTCAGGGACACCGGCCGCGGCGCGCGGCACTGCAGATTGAGGCGCTGCCTCAGCCGACGTAGGAACGGCAGGTGCTGCGCTTAAAGATGACGGCGCGGGCGCATCACTTTGCGGCGCAGGCATGTTTTGCGGCCGCGGTTGCCCATACGTTACCGTCGAACCAGAAACCACAAGCAAAGTAAGAAGACCAGCGCCGAGTATGTGCGTGATCCATTGCCGCGTGACCAGCTCGCGTCTGGTGGTCCCAACCGATCTTGATAACATTCTGCTCACCTTTGCACTGGGTAATATTCGCAAACGTTTCCAATCCACCCCCAATGCATTGGAGACTTGCCTCTTTGCAGCACCCTTAGATTCCGCCCCAGTGGTAGTTGACGCCAGCCTTGACTTCGTTGATTGCGGTCTTGAAGGTCACGCCATTACCGAATGGAGTCACGAACCCCAAGGTGTCGCTGCCAAAATTGAGATAGTCATACTCAAGCTTTGCCGACCATCGAGAGCCCAGCATGTATTCCAGGCCGCTGCCGACGTTCCATCCGGTCCGGTTGGCGCCCATTACATTTGCGCCGCCTATCCCGCTGCTCACCTCGAGGCGATAGTCGGCATTCATCCAGGCGACGCCGCCCTTCCCGTAGAGCATCAGGGGGCCCATCACATAGCCGACCCTGCCGTCCAAGGTGCCATACCAATTGTGGTCACTGGTAACGGAGAGGGGCGCCGTCGGATCGATAAAATTGGTCTTGCCCTGGGCCGACGTCCCGTCGACTTCGGCTTCGATCCCGAGTAGCCACGGCGCGAATTGGTAATTGTAGCCGAGCTGGAAGCCGCCGAGCACGCCGCTTGGATCGGTCGCGGAGATACCAATCGGGGTGGTTACATCCTCTCTGTTAAACACACCGCCGAAGTTGGCACCGACATAGGCGCCGGTCCAATGAGACGCAGGCGCGGCCGCAGCCTTGGTGCTGAAGTCGGCAGCGCGATCCGGAGCCCCAAGTTTCTGCGATATGCCCATGTAGTATCCGCGCCGCGGGCCGAATTGCGATGCGAACACGCCGATGCCGGTGCCATTGCGGATCTGGTAGATGGTGTCGCCCACGTTGACGACATCGAACCGCACTGTGACGGGCAGTCCGTTCCAGCCCCAATCGGCAAACTCATGCGACAGGCCGAGATTGACCTGCCAGTACTCGGGGAGGTGGTCGCAGTTAGGGCAGGTGACCCCCTCCGGTGTTGCGCGCAAGCCGCTGCCGTAGATCAAGGTCCCGCTCGCAACGGTGCCGTCCAACCAGCTATGGGTGTCAGTCAACCGGTAGGAGAGCCTTCCTGAACCCGTTACATACTGTTCATGGTCCGTATTGGTCCAGTGGGTCGCGATGTAAGCCAAGTCGTCGGGACTGAATAAGCTTTGGTTTGATACAATCGTATTCCCGTGCTGTCGCGCAAACGTCCAACTGGTGTCGGCAGAGAAGTTTCCCATCCTGAATCTGGCGCTGAGTTCGAGGCCGTAATTCTCGGCTTTTTCGTAGTTGAATGCCGTGAGCACGTAGGCTTGGCCAAACTGACCGTCGTCAAGCAAATCCTTGGCGCGCTTGTAGTAGACGTTGGCGCCAATCTCCAGGCTCGGACAGTCCGTTGTTGTAACAGGTGCTTTGGTGAGCGATGCGCCGACGCCCGCCGGACACTGCGGCAGCAGTTGCTGCACGATCCCCGTGTCGACCACGTGGGCTCGCTCGGGCTCGATCGAACCGACATTCTGCGAGGAGGCGGCACCGGTGGTATTGTCAAAGAGTTGGGCTTGGAACACCCGACCGAGCACTTGCGGCGGAGGCGTGAACGTTCGCATGTAACCGACATGGAATACCGTTGCCCACCATGGCTTGTAGGTGAAACTGGCGCGCGGACTGAACTGGTTCGCATCGACATACTGGAACATCTGGTCGAACCGCAGGCCGTAATTGAAGGTGAGTTGGTCAGTCAACCGCCACTCGTCCTGGACATACGCGCCGAGCTGCCAGCCAAATAAGTTGCTACCATCGGTGATGTTGAACGGAGGTTCCAACGCCGTCAGGCCGGTCGGATCGGTCGGGTCGAGCGCTTCGACCGTCGCTATGCTCTTGATCCGGGTCTGCTCGCCTTGCGTGTAGAAACCAGCACGAATGGTGTGGGCGTCGTTTAGGCGGTACGCGCCGTCACTCGAAATGCCGTTGAGGAAGGTGCTTCGGAAAACGTCGGAGGCAATATTGTTGAAGAGCATGTCGCCGACCGGGTCGGGCACGAAATGAACCTCGCTGTAGCGGGAATAGTATGCGAGCTGTACATCGACATCGCCTGCCGATTTCTGCCAGGCGACGACGCCGTAGGCATTCTTTTCGTATTGTCTTTGATTGATGTTGGCCGAATCGAAATTACTGATACCCCAGGCCGTAAACGGCCCGCCGCCCGGGCCGTTAAATCCCCCTGCATTGACCGGCTGCCCAACATTGTTGGGAATCTGGTATCGGCTCTCACCCATTCCGGCAATGGAAACCACCCGGGACGTTGGATCGAGCAGCGTGGAGGTGTAGGCAAATAACCTGCCCTGTTGCGAGTAATCGTGGATGCCGTTGAGAGTCGGGGTCGGAATCTCAAGGCCCAAGCCGGTGCTGAGATAGCGGCCAGTAGCGTAGTATTCGGTTTGCCCCTCTACCCCGCCGTATTCAAAGTTTGGCGATATGTTGTGCCGGCTGCCGCCATAAACACCAACGGTGCCGCCCGCCAGCGCTGTACCGCTCTTTGCAGTGATATCGATGATGCCGGCAGTATGGAGGCCATACTGCGCAGGAAGCGCGCCGGTGATCAACCTCATGCTGCCGATGAAGGAGGACTCCAGAATCTGCGAGAAACCGGAAACGCCGTCGGGCAGCAGAATTCCGTTTATCCGATACTGAATGTTGCCGTGCTCATTGCGCACATGATAATCGCCCTGGTTGGTGGAGTCCTGAGTGACGCCCGGAAACTGCAACACCAAGTCGCTCAACTGAATGGCATTCGCTTGCGGTACGTTTTCGATGTCCCTCTGGCTCAGTTCAAAGGTATTCGCGCCAGTCTTCGTCATGATCACATCGTCGCGCCTCTGGTCGAGCGTCTGGCCGCGCGTGACGACCTGACGATTGGCCTCAGCCTGCACCTGCTCCGGAGTCGGCGGCGGGGGCGCGGGCGGGGCCGCCGTCCTCACCACCGGAGCGGGGCGTGGCGCGGGCCTTGCCGCCGTGCGCCGCGGGGCTTGCCTGGGCGCCGTCACGGTGATCCGCGGAATTGGTGTTGCGCCTGGAGCCTCCGGAGCCTGAGAACCGGGCTCTTGTGCGCACGCTACGCCAATGGTCGCCAACATTGCGACTGCCGAACTGCCTTGCAGCAGCTCGTTTCGAACTGACCTGAACATGTAACCCCCGAAGCTGGACGCGGACCGAATTGGGTGATCCGCGCGATCGAGGTCGCGCTCATGCGCGAATCGATCGCGCCCCAGCCGTAAGCACGGTGGATCCCCGCAACGGAATCGAGCGGGGTGACCGGCTCAGGCAGGTATGTCAGGCCTGGGGAGGACCGCGGGCGTTAAATGGGAGGTAGTCGAATGACGCCGGCTCACCGGCTGCCAATGACCACCGCAATACCTCGGTGAATAAACTGGGTGCTAGAATGACTAGGAGGATTGGCAGAACAAGCGTGCTGGCGAGACTGATATTCGCGCAAACGGCGCAGAAGTCGCCCGCAAGGCCGATCGGGTTCTTTTGTGGTGACGGCGGCGGGACGTCGGAAGTATCTCCGGTCTCAACCGCTGCCCATGCGGCCGAACCGCCGCTGAACTTGCCGACGTGTACATGGCCGAACGAAAGCACAAGCTGACACGCCAGCGCAAAAAATGCCAGCCACGCCACCACGCCCCGATTTGCTCGGAACCAACCCATTGCGGCGACCTAACTTTCTTGACCGCAGAAGAATCAATTAAGAAGGATACCAAATCGGTCTGTATTGTGAAGCCCCATTTTTTACACGGGGAGCGAACGCGTTCATGCAGAAAGACAACTTCAAGCATATGGACAGATCAAACGGCATCGTTGCTCAATACTGGCCAAAATCGGCGACCAACAACAGCGAGAGTATTGTCGTGTGCGCATTTGAGATCCATGTGGGGGATCGGGAAAGATTGCAGGCTCGCAAGGCACGCAGCAGTGTAGACAGCGAGCAGACCGAGGATGGTCGTCGCTGTTGTGCCACCGGTTGGATGATTATGGTAGCTTTTAGGAGCAGGTGCGACGATTCCGGCTAGGAGGCCGTTCAGCACGGGTACACCGATGGCCATTGCCCTCAGTCTGGCGACACTCATATCGACCCTGCTTGGGGGACTGTTCGCCCTCTATTGGCGAGACCGGCTGCATCTGACTTTGGGATTCAGCGCAGGTGCCCTGCTTGGTGTCGCCTTCTTCGATTTGATCCCCGAGTCACTTGAGCTTGCAAGCGCGGCTGGCGGGAAAACGGTTGCAGGGGTCATCGCCGCCGGCTTTGCCGGCTACATGCTTTTGGACCGGATCGTCGCACCGCATGGCGACAAACCTCCGCGGACGGAGAAACTGTCGCACCGAGGCGTCCTCGGCGCCGCGAGCCTGGCGGCTCACAGTTTTCTCGATGGATTCGCGATCGGTCTTGGCTTCAAGGTTTCGGCTGCGGTCGGCGCCATCGTCGCCGCTGCGGTACTTGCCCACGACTTTTCCGACGGAATCAATATGGTAAACGTGATCCTTCGCAACAGGGGCGATAACCGATCTGCTTTTCGCTGGCTGCTGGTCGATGCGGTAGCGCCCGTGGGGGGTGCTGCTTCAGCTCTGGTACTTCCCATGCAGCAGGACATGCTGGGACTCGTTTTGGCACTGTTTGCCGGATTCTTCCTTTACGTCGGTGCGAGCGACCTCCTCCCTGAGAGCTACCATGATCATCCAACCGGCGGAACGACAGCGATGACCATCCTCGGTCTATTGGCAGTCTATGCTGCCGTGCGCTTCGCGAGCCTTTGAATTCTCCACGCCGCTGACCGTATAAACCGTCACTGCGATCCCTGGAGGCCCAGCTTTTTCACCAGCGCGCCCCATTTCTCCCGCTCGGAGCCGAGGTAGCTCGTGATGCCTTCGATTGCAGGGGAATCGAACGGAATGAGCCCAAGGTCCGACACGTGCTTTTGCATGGCCGGCGCCGCCATGATGCGCCCCATTTCCGCGTGCAGCTTATCGATAATATTCTTCGGCGTCGCTGCCGGCGCGAACAATATGTGCCAAGAGACCGCTTCAAAATCGGGTGCGTCGGCGGCCTCGGAAAAAGGCGGCACGTCGGGAAGCAGAGGCAAACGCGTTGAGGCCGACACCGCGAGGGCGCGCAGCTTGCCGTCCTTGATCAACGGCACTGAAGCACCGGCCTCGGCAAATCCAAGACTTACATGTCCGGCTGCGATATCGGTGATCGATTGGCCGGTGTTGCGATAGGGGACATGCGTCATTTCGATCCCGAACTTTTGCTTCATGTATTCGCCAGAGAGGTGCTGCGCGACGCCGGCCCCGGGTGACGAGAATGTAAGCGGATTGCCGCTTTTTTCCCGGGCATACTTGATAAGCTCAGGCACCGATTTGACGGGAAGCTCCGGATTGACAACCAGAATGAACGGCGACTTCGCGTAGAACGAGATCGGTACGAAGTCCTTCACCGGATCATAGGCGATCTTTTTGTAGAGCACCGGATTGATCGCCATGGCTGAGCTGGTCGCCACCAACAGGGTGTAGCCGTCGGGGGGCGCCTTGGCGACCGCATCGGTTCCGATCATGGTCGCGGCGCCTGGACGATTGTCAACAATCACAGCCTGGCCCAGCGACTTCGACAATTCATCGCCATACAGGCGTACGACGGTGTCCATGCCGGTGCCGGCCGCAAGCGGCACGATGATCGTGATGGGTCGGGACGGATAGGTCTGAGCGGTCGCCCGCGCCAGCGGATAGACCGCCATAAGCGTCAGCGCAGCGACAATGCAACGTGCAGAGAACGGCCGCATGTTTCCTCCATCCAAGCTTGACCCATGTCGAAAATCTCCAAAGCTTCAGAGTGACGCAAAAATGCCACGGTAATGCAGGTTTCGTCATCAACTATTATGTAACTATTATGTGCGACATGCGCGACGGAGGCAGCCTCCATGCGATGAGGCGCCCCCGTGCACGCAGCGCGGACAACCACTAAACGAGGCGTTCAGACTGCCTTCTTTAATGTGGCCGTTTCGACCGCGGGACCGAACTGCTCGCGGAAAGCTTGTGCGTCTGCCGCATGCTCGAAGCAATATCGAATGAAAGCCGTTCCGTCGGCGATCGCTCCGAAAAGATCGAACGTACCGACCCGGCTTTCGAGAAAGTTCATGATTTCCTCCTCATCGCGCCGGCTATACCCAGCGGGTGGCGGAACGACATCGACGTGATGCGGAAATTTCGCGCTGATTTCATGTCGCCACTTTTCACGGTCTACTCGGCTCACTGCATCCCCCTCTGCTCAATGTGAGCGCCCATATGTTCTCGTTTTGTTCTTATTGTCAAGAGCGCCTTGCACATGTCCACGGCGCCGAGGTCAGATTAACCGATTTCGGCTGATCTAACGGTACACGTGCGGCTCTCGAAGGTCGCGTTTCAAAACTCACTGATGAAACTGCACTGGTCTCGCAGGGCCTCCCATGGGAGCAGTTCGGTACGCTTCCCACTCTCATGGATTGTACACAAGCACAATTCTTCGCCGGCTGCACAAGCCCTTGGAAGCGTCAAGGTCGATTCACCTTTCGCGCACGCAATGCACCTTGACGCCGCGCACTGAACTTCCCGCACGACATTTGGCCACAAATCAAATTGTGCCACTAACTTTTTTGCTCGCGAACCGACTTTTGTACGATTGTTTGTGAATTCTGTCTGTGGTTCAACGACAACGGCGGACACGAGCATAAGGCGAACGCAACAACAGGTACCCCAGGATACCATATTGATTCTAACAACTTCCTGACAATCGAAGCGGGCGGGGTTTAATGCTGAGCGTGCAGGGAGCGTGAAAGGCTCTTTTTGCCAGCGAGAATTCGGTCGCGAGTCTGCGAAGACACTGGGAACGCAACGATGCAAAATTCTCAGTATTCTCCGATTCTTGCTACGCTGAGCCGCGAGGGCTTAACATTTCCATCCGGACACAACTATAACTGGTTGCAGTGGAGAGGTAGCTGCCAGCGCTGATGTCCATTGTAAGTCTTGCCTGATCAGTCCTGCCCGCGAGTCCGTGAGGTGGCCTCGCAAAAAGCTTGAGACTTCTTGAGGTACCTTCGCCTCAATAGATGCGCACCACGTCAACACTACAATGATCTTGACCTGTACGGGTTAAATCTGACTCCCAGACTATGACGCACAACATTAGACTTCAAACAGCCGGGGGCGTGAAGTTAGTCGTTGCGCGGCGTAATAAAAAACCACAGAGGAGCTGCCATGAGTGCAATATCCAGGCTAAAAATTGAAAATGTGGAATCCCGGCAACAACAACGGAATTACGGAAAATCCACCTCTCAGCCAATTAGTTTACTGGCGTTCCTCCAAGCAGAGAATTGCAAATTACGGAATATAATTGCCGAATTAGAGCAAGATACAATAGCTTTGCGAGAAGCATTGCAAAAGAGCTAATCACGATAATGGCTGCACCGCGATCAAGATCGATACAATTTAGTGGCCGGCTGCGGGCATTAATTCCCCTACTGGGCGACGAGGCTGCCCCAAAAGTGAATTATTTCTGGATCAACTTGCGGAACCAACCCTTTTTCTTTTCTGGCGTCGCGGCCCCGGGCGCAGCTGTTTCCGGTGTCGGGGCGACCGCCTCGCCGAACTTCTCGAAGAACTCGGCCGCGAGTTTTTTCGAGGTGGCATCGATCAGGCGTGAGCCGAGCTGCGCAAGCTTGCCGCCGATTTGTGCTTTCACCTCATAATTCAGATTGGTAGCGTCGGCGTCTTCGACCAAACGAACTATAGCGCTGCCCTTGGCGAAACCGGCGGCGCCGCCCGATCCTTCGCCGGTAATCGTGTAGCCGTTGGGAGGATCGAGATCGGACAGCGTTACCTTGCCGGTGAAGGTCGCCTTTACGGGACCGACCTTGAGGGTCGCCTTGGCGTTCATCTCAGTGTCAGAGATCTTTTCGATCGTTTGGCAACCGGGAATCGATTGCTTCAACACTTCGACATCGTTGAGCGCCGCCCACACCACGTCACGCGGCGCCTCGATGCGTTGGGTTCCGGTCATATCCATGAACTTATCGCTCGCTTGACTAGGGCGACACCCACTTTTCCTGTCATCGCCCGGCCGGGCATTGTGGAAGCCTTGACCGGGCGATCCAGTAAACACCACCCGAGGATACTAGATCGTCCGATCAAGCCGGGCAATGACCCCGGACGGATCAATCTGATCGAGAAGTATTCTAAACTGCACCCATGACCGCCCGCCCGGCCAGCACCGGCACGAGATGAGCGCGGAACTCCGCTGATCCATGGATATCGGAATTCAAGCCCTCGGCACTGATGGAGGCGGACTCGGCGGATTCGGCGGTGAAATTGTTGGCGAGTGCGGCCTCTATTGAGGTCGCTCGGAAGACGCAGGGGCCAGCGCCAGTGACAGCCGCGCGAATCGAACCGTCGGCCAGGACCGCGACGAACACACCGACGAGCGCGAAGCGCGAAGCGCTCTGGTGAAACTTCACGTAGCCGGACCGTCGTGGAACGGGAAATGAAACGCGAACGACGATCTCTCCGGGATCGAGCGCTGTTTCAAACAGGCCAGTGAAAAAATTGTCGGCGCCGATGGCGCGCTTCGACGTCTGGACCGTCGCGTTCAAAGCAAGGACGGCGGCCGGATAATCGGCGGCCGGGTCGTTGTTGGCAACCGAGCCGCCGATCGTCCCAAGATGGCGCACCGGTGGGTCCCCTATGAGACCGGCAAGCTGTGCGAGGCCCGGAATCCGCTGCCGGACAAGATCGCTCGCAGCAACCTCGGCATGCGTGGTGGTTGCGCCGATCACCAACTGGTCTCCCTCCTGTGAGAGGCCGCGCAACTCCGCGAGATGTGCGATGTCGACCAGGTGGCTCGGACGGGCGAGCCGCTGTCTGAGCGTGGGAACCAATGTCTGCCCACCTGAGATCAGTTTCGCTTCCGGATTGTCGCTGAGCAGGTGTTGAGCCTCGGCGAGGCTGCCGGCCCTGATGTAGGTCGTCTGGTACATCGTACGCTCCCCCTATTCGGCCGCGGCGGGTGTCCGGTTCGCGCGGCAGACCTCCCAGACCCGCTGCGCGCTGGCCGGCATGTCGAGCCGCTCGACACCAAGTGCATTGGCAATGGCGTTGATGACGGCAGCGGGCGACCCGATGGCGCCGGCCTCCCCACAGCCTTTCACTCCCAATGGATTGGTCTTGCAGGGGGTCACCGTCGTACTGATGCCGAACGACACAAGATCGCTCGCTCGCGGCATCGCGTAGTCCATGAAGGTTGCTGTCACGAGCTGGCCGCTGTCGGTGTCGTATCTGCATCCCTCGAGCAGGGCCTGCCCGATCCCCTGCGCGAGGCCGCCGTGTACCTGTCCTTCGACAATCATCGGATTGATGACCGTCCCAAAATCGTCTGCCGCAGTGAATTGGATGATTGCGACCTCGCCGGTCTTCGGATCCACCTCAACCTCGCAGACATAAGTCCCGGCCGGAAAGGTAAAGTTCTGCGGGTCGTAGAATGCGCTCTCCTTCAAGCCCGGCTCGGTTCCGACGGGAAGGTTGTGTGCCGTATACGCGGCGAGCGCGACGTTGGCGAAGGCAATCTTCTTGTCGGTGCCCACGACGACAAACTCGCCGCCGGCAAGTTCTATGTCGCTTTCGGCCGCTTCCATGAGATGTGCGGCGATGCGCTTGGCCTTGGCTGCAACCCGCTCAAGGGCCTTGTTGATCGCCGACATGCCCACTGCGCCGGAGCGCGAGCCATAGGTGCCCATCCCGAACTGGACCTTGTCGGTATCGCCGTGAACGATGCTGACCTGGTCGATCGGGACACCGAAACGTTCGGCGACGAGCTGCGCAAACGTGGTTTCGTGCCCCTGGCCATGGCTGTGACACCC
>Ga0066903_100006379_pt1 | contig 10471 bp, 9 predicted proteins | sample PanSoiMetaGPlot1_FD_67491 | JGI IMG/M metagenome (GOLD analysis project Ga0066903, IMG submission 67491) | Tropical forest soil microbial communities from Panama analyzed to predict greenhouse gas emissions - Panama Soil - Plot 1 (version 2) | ecosystem: Environmental > Terrestrial > Soil >...
GATGTATTTTTTCCGTTGGTTGCCCGGACGAACCGCTGCGCGCTTCGTGAAAGTTCATCGGCCCGACATTTGTCTTCCCGCCAGCGGTCGAACACTGGAACACGATAACGGCATTCAAATGCTTGCCGTTAACGGCGTGAACCTACCAATTCGTTCCTATCGATTCGATGATCGCGGAACTCCGTTGCATGTTTTTTATTGTTATTGGGACGCTCGCTCCTCCTACGAAAATGTTGCCGCGGCCGAATCGGAAGACTGGTCTCCGCGCGGCCGACTACGGTCCGCGCTTCAAGGCCGGCGTGATATCGGAGCGCAAATGCTCGAAATCGTTGTCTGGGGCTACCAAGACGATAGCGAAGCGCGCGAGGCACTCGCAAAAGAGCTGGGACAAGTCATTCGCACGAGTTGACCCGCATGCCAGCGGTCGGAAAGTTCTGAAAGTTGGAGCAAGAAGCGGGTGGGCGTGCGGGGTCCGCGGTGTCAAATTATCGTTATGAATGATTACGAACGTGTCGCAAATGTAATCCGGTTTTTGGACCGGCATCATACCGAGCAGCCGGACCTGAATGAGCTCGCAACCGCGGCGAGGCTGAGTCCATTTCATTTTCATCGGCTCTTCTCGAGCTGGGCCGGCGTCACGCCGAAGGATTTTCTGCAATGTTTGACTTTCGAGCACGTAAAACAGCTCCTCCTCGATGGCCGAAACGTTTTTGATGCTGCGCTCGACGCCGGTCTTTCCGGACCAGGACGGTTACACGATTTGTGCGTGACACTCGAGGCTGCTTCGCCGGGGGAAATGAAGAACGGCGGAGCGGGGATGCAGATCGATTACGGATTTGCCGAAACACCGTTTGGCGAAGCACTCATTGCCGAAACGAAACGCGGGATCTGTCATCTAACCTTCGTCGATGCGAACCGGAATAACTCCGCGCGCGAAATCCTTGGCTCCCAATGGCCTAACGCGAAACTGAACCGGAATGATGGCCGCATCGCGGAGTTAGCCGCGACGATTTTTGCGCCTGGCCAATCACGATCGCAAAGACCGCTTCGCGCGTTTGTCCGCGGAACGGCATTTCAAGTTCGCGTCTGGCGCGCGTTGCTTCGGATTCCCGTGGGCAGTCTCACCACCTATGGTCGACTGGCCGATGCAATCGGAAATTCGAAAGCTGCGCGCGCGGTTGGGACCGCAGTCGGAGCAAATCCGATTTCGTTTATCATTCCATGTCACCGCGTGATTCGCGAGACCGGTGCTCTCGGTAATTACGGCGGCGGTCGAGTCCGGAAACAGGTAATGGTCGGGTGGGAACTTGCGCCGCGTGAATCCGGCGCGGTGGCCGCGTGATTTAGCAAGCAGATCGACATCGCCACCGCGGCGCATATCTTTCTCTTGGATATGGATCAATCGCAGCTGGATTACGCCGGGTTTCGTCACGAATACATCGGTGGCGGAATGCGACGCGCCGATCTGGAGCCCGACCCAATCAAACAATTCCACGCCTGGTTCGCCGCTGCGATCAAAGCCGGAATCCATGACGCAAATGCGATGACCCTTGCCACTTGCAACAATGGCAAGCCTTCCGCGCGCGTCGTCCTGTTGAAGGATTTCGATGAGCGCGGATTTGTATTTTTCACGAATTACTCCAGCGAGAAAGGGCGTCAGCTCGATAAGAATCCGAATGCCGCGCTCGTCATGTATTGGATGGAGGTGGAACGACAGATTCGAATCGAGGGTGCGGTCGAGAAAACGTCGCGCGAAGATTCGGAGAAATATTTTCATTCGCGTCCGTTCGGAGCGCAGCTGGGAGCATGGGCTTCTCAGCAAAGTCAGGTGATCGACGCTCGCCGCGTTCTCGACGCGCGCTTGGAAGAGATGAAACAACGCTTTGCCGAAGGACAAATTCCGCTGCCGCCGCATTGGGGCGGTTATCGAGTCAAACCGGAACGCATCGAATTTTGGCAGGGGCGACCAGATCGATTGCACGACCGGTTTCGTTACGCTCGACAGCGCGACGGCTCATGGTCAATTGATCGTCTCGCGCCGTGACGGAGCGTGCGGACAAGATCGAAATTGTCCGCGGCGACATTACCAGGCTCAACGTCGATGCAATTGTTAACGCAGCGAACACCACTCTTCTCGGCGGCGGCGGAGTAGACGGCGCGATTCATCGCGCGGCCGGCCCGGGATTGCTTGAGGAATGCCGCACGCTTGGCGGTTGCCGACCAGGTAACGCTAAAATTACGCGCGGCTACAATTTGGCGGCGCGTTTTGTCATCCACACCGTCGGTCCGGTCTGGTCCGGTGGAAATCGCGGTGAAGCGGAGACGCTCGCGAGCTGCTATCGAAGCTCACTGCTTCTCGCCATGAAGCACAGCATCAAAACGATCGCTTTCCCGGCGATCAGTTGCGGCGCGTATCGTTATCCGATTCCGGAAGCGGCGAAGATCGCGGTGCAAGCGACGCATGAACTGCTCCAGACGACCAGTCAAATCGACAAGGTGAATTTCGTTTTGGCCACGGACGAAATCTTCGCCGCCTACGAAAAGCTAGTCTAAGGCGCCGCGCTTCAATGAGTACCGAGCAAGCTTCCAAGGTAAGACAAGTCGCGATTCAGCACATTTCGGATTCCGCGCCAGCCCCGCGTCGGTTTCCGCGCGGTCCTCCATTTCAAATGTGACTCGATCCTGCGCGGTGTCGTCGCGATGAATCCTGTTTTGCGCAAAGTCCTGTTTTGCACGATTTTACCCTGGTAAGCCTATGCTGAGTCCAATGTTGCTTTGCTCTTTCTTAAAGCTTTTCGCCAGCCGCGCCCGCGTCGGATGTGCCAAAATTCGTTCAACCAGCGCGGGCGTGTCCGCAGTTGCGATAACTTTATGATGGACCCAATCGAAGAAGGTTTTGTGAACGACGAGCCATTGTCCACCGAGTCGAACGGCCCCGTCCGGCGCCGCCGGCCGACTCCGAACGTGTTGGAACCGCCTCCCCGGCGGCGTGAGCACATCGGAGGACGGGGAAGGCTAATGCGAGAACAAACTGAATTGTTTCTGCGCGAGAATCCCGTTCCGATGATCATTGGCGCGCTTGCCGCCGGTTTGGCGATTGGACTGGCAATCCGTTACGCCTCTCGCGACGAAGAAAGAGAAGTGGAAATCAAAACGCCGCTTGGCCGCATCAACTGGAGCATACTGTCGCTCCCGTTTCTCTGGCCGTTCGTTCGAGGAGTGAAAGAGAAGTTCGAAGACTCGGCCGATGTGATCAAGGAAGGTGTCGCGCGCGTGAAAGACATCGACGTCGATCGCTACACCAAACCGATCCGCAAGCGCTGGAAATCCTGGACTTCCTGAATCAGGGACGTGCGTGCCATCCACCTGAGGGCCTTCGGCGCGAAACTGTGACGGCGGCGCGGTTCATCATTTGACGATTCGGTCGGTTTGCTAAAAATTGACCGCTTTCTCCCAAGAAATATGAGGGCTCATTGGGTCGTACTGATTTCCGTAATTTTCGCGGGCTGCGCCGGAGACAAAACTCCAGCCTGGGTCCGCGGTGCCTCGAAACCTTCGAACAAATGGGGTCATTACAGCGGCTATGTTGAAGCGCGCTGGGAAAATGACGGGCGCACCATGACTTTATTGAGCGAGCTGCGTTACACCGATCCACAGGGCAAAGTTTGGATCGCTCCGTCCGGTTCGCAGGTGGATGGCGCATCGATTCCGCGCTCGCTCTGGACGCTCATGGGCGGACCCTTTGAGGGAAAATATCGAAATGCCTCAGTGCTGCATGACGTCGCCTACGACCAAAAGACGCGACCCTGGCCGGAATGCGACGAAATGTTTTATAACGCGATGCGTTGCAGCGGCGTGAGTGCGGTCGACGCGGGCATGATGTATTATGGGCTGCGCAAATTCGGACATCATTGGAAACATCCGAAAGCCGAGCCCGTGAAAGTTGGCGAGGAGATTGTCGCGCGCGCCGAGCCGGTGAATCAAGGCGACATCAATGCAACTCGCGACTGGATTCGCAATTCGGGCCCGAGCTTGCAACAAATCCAGCAGCGCGCGGATCAATCGCGCTGATTAATCTTTCCCGTTTCCGTCTGTAATCTCCGGCGGCAGTTGCTCCGACGCGCCATTTGTTTCCAGTGCGGTCTCGAGCACTTCATCCACATTCTCGACCGGGACGAATTTCAATTTCTGTTTAGCCTCTTCCGGAACATCGACCAGGTCTTTTTCGTTGAGCTTGGGAATGATCACAGTCGAAAGGCCGGCGCGCATTGCCGCCAGACTCTTTTCCTTCAGTCCGCCGATCGGCAAAACCAGGCCGCGCAAGGTGATTTCGCCCGTCATCGCGACATCGGAGCGCACCGGTTTATTGGCGAACAGACTTGCCAGCGCGGTAAACATTGCGATGCCGGCGGACGGCCCGTCCTTTGGCACCGCCCCCGCCGGGACATGCACGTGGATGTCCATGTCCCGAAAATCTTCCGGTTTCACGCCAATTTCGCCATTGCGGCTGCGGACCAGACTGAGCGCGGCTTGCACCGATTCTTTCATGACCTCGCCGATGTGACCCGTGAGCGTGACGTTTCCCTTTCCCGGATAACGCGTTGCTTCGATGTGTAAGACTTCACCGCCGGCAGGTGTATAAGCGAGTCCGGTCACGACGCCCGGTTTACTCGTTTTCAATTTGGTTTCCCGCACGTACTTGGCCGGCCCGAGCATCTCGCCGACGACCTGCGGCGCAATTGCGACATGATCGACTTTGCCGCGCGCCACGCGTGAGGCGATCCCGCGGCAGATCGCGCCGATTTGCCGTTCGAGTTCACGTACCCCCGCTTCGTGCGTGTAATCATTGATGATTTGCCGAATCGCGTCGTCCTGCCATTCGACTTGTTCCGGTTTCAAGCCGTTTTCCTCCATCTGGCGCTTCACGAGATAACGTTTTGCGATCTCGAGTTTCTCGCGCTCGGTATAGCCGGGCAATGAAATCACTTCGATTCGGTCCCGCAACGGCTCGGGAACGCCGTCCATGTAATTGGCGGTGCCGATGAAAATGATTTGCGACAAATCGAACGGGACATCCAGATAGCGATCGACAAACGCGTTGTTCTGGCGCGGATCGAGCACTTCGAGCATCGCGCTCGCGGGATCACCGCGGAAGTCCGCACCGATCTTGTCGATCTCGTCCAACATGAAAACTGGATTGCGTGTCCCAACGCGCCGCAGCTCCTGAATGATACGTCCCGGCATTGAGCCGATATAAGTGCGGCGATGTCCGCGGATCTCCGCTTCGTCGCGCATGCCGCCGAGACTGATTCGAACAAATTTTCGTCCTAGCGCATCGGCGATTGATTGACCAAGACTCGTTTTGCCCACGCCGGGCGGTCCGAGAAAACACAATATCGGCCCTTGCCCGCGTGGATTCAGTTTGCGCACCGCGAGAAATTCGATCAGCCGCCGTTTCACTTTCTCGAGATCGTAATGGTCGCGGTCAAGGATCTGCTGCGCCTGGTCGAGATCGAGGTTGTCTTCGCTGAATTTGTTCCACGGTAAATCGGCGATGATCTCGATATAACTGACAATCACCGAGTACTCCGGACTCGCGGGCGGAATGAAATCGAGTCGTTTTAATTCGCGCTCGGCCTGCTTCATCACTTCAGGGGGTGGGTTTGCTTCCTTCAACCGCGTCCGCAACTGGTCCATCTGCTCTTCGCCGCCGGTTTCGCCTTCGCCGAGCTCATGCTGGATCGCTTTGATTTGAGAACGGAGGTACGCGCGGCGCTGGGCGTCCGAAAACTGCGACGCGACGTCCTTCTGCAATTTTTCCTGGATCTGCGCGATCTCGAGCTGCGCCGAGATGTGCCGTTGCACGGTTTGCACACGTTTCTCGACGTCGAGTTCTTCCAGAATCGCCTGTTTTTGCGCGACCTCGGCATTCAGATTCGGCGCGAGAAAGTCCGCGAGCTGCTCCGGGCTATCGATATTCAACACCATCAAGCGGGCTTGCTCCGGCGTTTCCGGCGTCAGTTCGAACAGTTGCGCGGCCGAATCGCGCAGATTGCGAAAGATAGCTTCCCATTCCTTACTCGGCGCCGGTTGTTTCGATTCAAGCAGATCGATTTCCGCCCGGAGAAACGGTGTGGTCGCAACGATCTTGCGCAATTTAAACCGGCGAATTCCCTGCGCGATGATCAGCACGTGGTCGTCCGCCTGCCGGACCATCTTCAACACCAGTGCGGCCGTCCCAACATGGTAGAGGTCCTGCGGTCCAGGATCTTCTTTCGCTTCATCGCGCTGCGAGACGAGGCCAATTACTTTTGTCCGCGGTAAGGTGTCATCGAGTAGAGCGATCGACGCCGGACGTCGCACATTCAGCGGGACAATCGTTCCCGGAAAAACGACGAAGCCCCGAACGGGCAGAATCGATAATTCCTCCGGAATTCGCGGGGTCTTTGTCTGGTCGCTGATGTCGGCCGCAATCGCCGGACTGGACGCGTCTCCGGATTTCATTTCCAGCTCGGCCGGCAGTGCGATGGATTCTTCGTTCGTCATGATGGTTTAATGGGAAGGGAAACCCAAAGCAGGCCGTTGCGCTGCTCGGCGTGCGCGTCCTTGATCTCCACTTCCACCGGCAGATGCACCTCGCGTTCGAACGGGCCGTAATCAATTTCCATCGCTAGAAGCCGAACCGCGCGGCCCTCATCATGCGAGGGTTCAGGCAGCTCACGTGAGCCGCGAATGAGCACACGCTGCGGCTCAACCGTCAGATCGATCTGCGAGCGCTCAACCCCGGCCAGATCGATACAAATTCGGATACACTTTTCGCAGCGATAGGCATTGATCGCCGGTTCCCAGGTGTGGGGCGCAAACTGAAACTGCGACCGCGCCAGCTCGTAGGTGACGTCATGCAACGCGCCATGGAGCCAGCGCAACTTGATGCTGCCAATGGAGTCCATTTCAAAATATACTGCCTCTAATTAGACTACGCTGAACGCCCATCCGTTGCGTGTCTATTCTGAAATCGGACGTCGCAACCCGCTCAAACCGATGCACCTAGATGTCGACCGGTTACTTCGTCTTTCCCGGGCCCCACAAGGCGCGGCCGGGTTTGGCGTTGGTGTGTTCGCCTTCTTTAATCACCTGCACGCCATTGACGAAAACATGTTTCATTCCGGTCGCGTACTGGTGAGGTTTATCGAAGGTCGCGTGATCGGTGATTGTTTTCGGATCGAACACCACTACATCGGCGAACATTCCTTCTTTCAACGTCCCGCGATGATCGAGCTCCAGATTTTGCGCCGGTTGTGCGCTTAAACGTCGAATCGCCTCGGGCAAGGTGAGGATTTTTTCGTCGCGGCAATATTTGCCAAGCACGCGCGCGAAACAGCCATACGCGCGCGGATGCGGATTCGATTTCGTGAATGGTTCTTCTGGCGCCTGCGATGCTTCATCGGAGCCGAACGAAATCCACGGTTTCCGCAATTCCTTCTTCACGTTTTCCTCCGACATGATGAAGTAGATCGTCCCGATGCGGGATTCGTCTTCAGCCACCAAGTCCATTGCGGTGTCAATCGGATCTTTGCCGCGCACCTTCGCCACTTCGGCGAGCGTTTTACCGGTGAGCGGCTTCAATTTATCCGATTTGAAGGCACAAAGCAGAATTTTGTCCGGTGAGCCGGCGCCGAGATAAAGATTTTCCCACTTGTCACTGTCGACCTGCACCTCCGCCTTGATTTTTTCGCGCGTTGCGGGATCTCGCAGACGTTTGAACAAGGCTTCATAACCGCCGTCTTCGCTCCAAGGCGGGAAACAGGCGTCGAGGCCGGTGCCGGCAGCGGTGTAGGTGTACATGTTGGCGCGCACTTTCAGTCCTTCCTTTTGCGCTTTTTCGATCCGCGCGAGCAGCTCGTCTTCTTTCGGCCAGTTCTTCTGGCCGGCGGCTTTAATGTGGTAAAGCTCGGCCGGAATCTTCGCTTCGCGCGCAATTCGCAGAAGCTCGTCGAGGGCTTCAAACAACTGATTTCCTTCGCTGCGCATATGCGAGATGTATTTGCCTCTGTATTGCGCGGCGACCTTGCACATCTCGATCAGCTCGTCCGTCTTCGCATAAAACGCCGGCGGATAAATCAGGGAGGTGCCGATGCCAAGCGCGCCGGCTTCCATTTCTTTGCGCACGATGTCGCGCATTTGATCCATTTCCTGAGAGGTCGGCTGTCGATCATCGAAACCGATGACGTAAGCGCGAACGGTCGTGGCCCCGAGGAACGATGCAACGTTACAGGCAATGCCGTGCTGCTCGAGAAACTGCAAATACTCAGCGAGCGTGTTCCATTTGACGTCGTATTTGATGTCGGACTGGTTCTTCACCATGAACTCGCGGAGGCGATCGTTCACCGGGCCCATCGATTCGCCTTCGCCCATGATCTCGGTCGTTACACCCTGGCGGAGCTCGCTCTGCGAACGGCCATCCTGAATGAGCGACTCCGTTGACCAGGAAAGCATATTGATGAATCCCGGCGCGACCGCGAGGTCAGTCGCGTTGACAATTGTTTTCGCGTTCGCCTTCGAATAATCGCCGAGCCCTGCGATGCGGTCGCCTCTAATAGCAAGATCGACCTGGCGGCCTTCGCCTCCACTGCCGTCGTAGACCGTGCCGTTGCGAATGATGACGTCGAAATCCTGCGCGAAAGCCATGGCGCAGCTCGCGAGAAGAACCAGAATTGTTGACCTCATTGCGCGATTGAAAAATCGCGCGCCACGGATGTCGATCTAAAATTATTCTTCGATTGCGCCACCAATCTCGCGCAAGTGCTGGCGGAAGGTCCGGTCCGGATTGGTCGCCCGTTTTTTCAGGAATTCGGCAAACTTCAATTGTTCACGAAGCGCTTCGCCGCGCCTGATGCGATCGGCTTGTTTTCGTTCGGTCGTCCAGATTGCGTGTGCGCTTTTCAGGATTTGTTCGATTGAGTTCAGCTGGACGAAGGCGCAACCGTCGTGATCGGCAAAGACCACATCATCCCGGGTTACTTCGAAGCCACCGAACTTCGCAATTTCGAGCGCATCTTTGGTGCGCGGATCGAGTCGCTGCGGACCGGAAGGGCAGGAGCCGTAACTGAAAACGGGAAAGCCGATTTCTTTCAGCTCGGGCGTATCGCGATGCGCTCCCCAGATCACGATTCCGGAGAGTTTGCTCGCGCGCGCTTCCAAGGTCGTGAGATCGCCGATGCACCCTTCATCGTTTCGGCCATTGTTATCGATGACCAGGACGTCGCCCGCGTCGGCCGCCTGCATCGCCTCGAGAAAAACATCGACGCTTCCAAAATGTTTCACGGGAAGCGCGCGGCCGGCGAGCTTGATTCCAGGGATGACCGGAAGGATGCCGAATGGCGCAATGCGAACCTGGACGTGAAGCCGCAAAGCGGCATCGGTGATTAACGGAGTCGAGAGTTCCGAAAAACTCTTGGCGATACCCGCGCTTGTCATTTTTTCGGTTCTGATTCTTTCAACAGCCCTGACAATTGGTCTTTCCAAAGGGCAGCAATGGTGTGGCTCCCGTGTCCGCGCGTCTTATCGCTCAACGGAATGACGAGGGCGCGACCATGCGGAACGCGCTTGATTTCGCGTTCGAGAATCCCGAGTTCCGGCGGATTGATCAAATCGTCGGCGGAATTAATCGCGAGCAACGGCGCTCGAATTTTTTCGAGGTTCGCGCCGGGATCATAATCGTGCGAGGCCTCCAGCGCGTAGAGCACGTCATTTGCGTCATCGTTCTTCAAGTGGTCAGCGACGAACTTATCGAGAACTTCATCTGTCTTGACGAGCGCGGGCGCTTCCTTTTGGCGAAGGACCGGATTGCTGCTCATCAGCCACAGCATTTCGGCGGCGGTGCGCAGACTTGGCGGCTGCGTTTCATATTCGCCGTCATTCCAATCGGGATCATTGCGAATCGCATCGATAATCATGCGGCGCCAGCCGCGGTTACGACCGGAGATCTGGGTCGGCAGGCTCGCCAATGGCATGAGCGCGTCCATGAAGTCGGGATGCAATTCGCCCCACAGCCAGCTTTGCATGCCGCCCATCGACGTTCCCATAACCAGGCGCGCGTGATCGATTCCCAGCCCGCCATGCAACAATCGAAACTGCGCCTCAACCATGTCGATATAGCCGTAATGTGGAAATTTTGCGTGGAGGCCCTCACTGGGCTTGCTTGACTTGCCGTGACCAATTCCATCCGGCAGCACGATAAAATATTTCGTCGCATCGAGCGGCTGATCTTTCCCGAAAAGTTCGCCTGCGAATTCCGGCCGGATGAATTGCGCGCCGCTGCCGGTCGTCCCGTGCATGATCAACACGGCATTGGTCACTCTGTCGGAAGCGTCTTTGTCCATCTTGCCCAGTGTCCGGTAATGGATCTTTAGTTCGGGCAAAGTCTCGCCAGAGGTAAATTTGAAATCGCGGATCGTGTAATCGCCTTCCG
>Ga0066903_100006380_pt1 | contig 10471 bp, 8 predicted proteins | sample PanSoiMetaGPlot1_FD_67491 | JGI IMG/M metagenome (GOLD analysis project Ga0066903, IMG submission 67491) | Tropical forest soil microbial communities from Panama analyzed to predict greenhouse gas emissions - Panama Soil - Plot 1 (version 2) | ecosystem: Environmental > Terrestrial > Soil >...
AAAAGTGAACAGAGAGAACTCGTCAGCCGCGGGCCCGATGTAATGCGCGGCCGAAAACAGCAGGCTCGTGCCGATCATCGAGAAAACCACGGCCGCCTGCCGGGGAACGAGCAGGACGCGGAACGCCCCGCACCCGAGCTTGAACAGGCACACCCTGAACAGGACCTCTTCGTACACGCCGGCCCCCAGGTAGCTGATCACCAGCGGGAGTGTTCCCGGCGGCGAAAGGGGGACCGCCAGCCGCCTGGCGCCGGCCGCATGCGAATGAAACGCCAGGTCCTGCAACTGTCCCAGGATCACCAGGCACACGCCGAACAGCGCGCTTTCGGCCCACATCCCCAGAAGCGTGGCGGGGGAAAGCTTCCAGCGGAACCGGCCCACAATGTGCCAGCCGGCCAGAAGCCCGATCACCAGGAACGGCAGCAACGCCGGATGCTCGAAGCCCGCCAGCCGCAGCAAGCCGCGCATCCAGTAGTCGGCGCCGTTCCGCGCGGCGTCCATCGAAATCCACCAAACGCCGAGCTCGTAGATCGCCAGCAGAGGCAAGAGAAAGAGCAGACAATTCAGCGGCTGGCGGGCAAGACACCAGTAGTCTTCGATCTGGTCCGCCGGCGCGACCGGCAAATCATCCATGCATTACTCCCTTCGCCTCTCGCAGCCAATCCAGCTCGACGGGCGAAAACGCGGCGCCGTGTGCGGCGCGCGCTTCCCCGACTCGCTCCTCGGCCTGGCCATGCGGCCGCTGCATGCCGCTCTCTGCGTCGTGCAGATGCAGATTGCGATCGCTCGGACTGCCCGGTTCGATGCCGTCGCGGTGAGGCTCTTCCGGAATTGCCGCCGGCAGAGCGGGCACGTGATCGGGATCGGCGGGCTGCGTGGCGGCAACCTGCCCTGCCAGTCGCTGCGCGAAATCGGCAGACCACATCCCCCATTCCGATTCGGCCACGACCGACCGTGCGATGCGCCCGGGGATGTATTCGCGCGAGGCGGCGCCTTCGGCAGGCCTCGCCTTCAGACACAATTCGGCGAAACGGGTGCAGAGCGCGAGCCAGCGGCCGGAAGGAAGCCCGTCCCGCGCGCCCAGTCCCCGCGGATACCCGCGCCCGTCAAGCCGCTCGTGATGCTGGCCGACCATTCGCGCGAGATCCGCGGGCGCTCTGCGGACTGCCCCCAAAAGCGCCGCGCCGATCGCCGGATGCTGCCGCTCGAGCCACTCTGCCCGCCGGGCGTGGAACTTGCGGGCAGCGGCGGTCCGCGCCAGGGCCGGCAGGCGCCCCACGTCCTCGAACAGCGCCGCCAAGGCGAATTCCGGCAGCCGCTCGACCTGGCGCGGGTCGTCGCGCAGAATCCATAGAAGCACGCGGCCGGCCGTGAGCCCCTCAACGAACAGGGCCGCCTCACCAGCCTGAGATTCAACGAATGCGGCAAGGTCGAGGCCACAAACCGGGACCAGCCGTACCAGCTCCTGCACATCTCGAACGTCGTCGAACATCCCGCCGAAGAGGGGGAGAAGGTCATGGAAGCTGACCCGCTCCTGGGCGACGATCCGGCGGGCCAGTTCGAGGGCCGCGCTGCAATCTCGCGCGGTCGCTTCACACAGCGCAACCTGCCCCGCGACCGTGTCGATCAGGGAATGGCAGGTTTGCAAGAGCGGCGAGATGGCGCGGGTGCACGGCTCCTCTCGCGCCAGCAGTGTTCCGACAGCGTCGATCTTCTCGAAGACCGAGCGGCCGAGATCCGCCAGAGCGGCTAAAGCCGGGTGCGCCGCAAGTTTATGCCCGAGGACATCCTGGGCGCGCCGCCGCAGGTCGTCGACTTGGCGATACAGATCGGCCTGCCGGATGGTCTCGGCCCGAGGTTGCCTCGAGAGCCCCTCACCCGTTGCGAGAGGGGGCAGTGCTCGAACGTCGAGGGGGTCGGACACAAACTTGGCTGGCACCGCGCCCCCTCCCGCCGCCCTGCTGCTTCAGAGGCTTTCGCCGACCGGCAGAAGTTCGCCAGGCGGAAGAGTCGGTACGAACGTATCCCCGGTCGATCGGCTCGTTCTTCAAAATCGGCGCTGGTCGCGGGGCGCCTTGAACCGCGAATCTCCGCGAGTTACAGGCGTTGCGAATTGCTTAACCCCGAGCCAACGGCGATGCCCTGATGCTGGAGTTCCGGCTAAAGCCGGAACTCCAGCGAGTCGCCATCGGCTCCGGGTAAACGACGGCGTCGTGTGGACTGAAGTCCACACGACGCCAACCGCATGGAAATGGCGGCTTACGCCAGCGACCAGCCCGAGCGGTAGGGGCGCTTGACGATCGCGTCGAGCTCCGGCGCGTTCGCGGCGCGCAGATTTTTCGAATCCCATTTCACGACTTTGCCGTCGTTCTCCGGGCCCTTGCCGCACCAGACCGCAAGGTTCCCCAGCAGGATCGTCTCGCTCAAAGGACCGGAGTAATCGGGGAAGTTCGAGACCGGCGTCGGCCCACCCTTGATCGCCGCCACGAACTCCTCGAAATGCCCGGGCGATTTGACGAAATCGACCTCGGGGGGGTTGTTGCCGCTGACCAGGCTGAACTTCTCGCAGTAGTCACCGTGGGCGTGGAGCGTGTCCTTCTCGCCGACGATCAGCGCACCGCTCCTCGGCACGTCCTTCACGTCCTCGCCGAGCAGCTCTTTGGGCGGCCTTTCGCCGCCGTCGTACCAGGTGACCGGGATCGCCGGGCGCGTTCCGACCGCGGGAAACGTAAATTTGATGATCGACCAGTTCGGATAGCTGTCGCCGTTATGTCCCGAGTGCTCGGCTTCGATGGTGGTCGGGTTCCTGAGGTCGAGCGCCATGAACGGCATGTTGAAGGTGTGGCAGGCCATGTCGCCCAAAGCGCCGGTGCCGAAGTCCCACCATCCGCGCCACTTGAAGGGATGATACGTGTCGGGGGCGTATTCGCGGTACGGGGCCGCGCCGATGAACAGGTCCCAGTGAACGGTTTCGGGGACGCTGCCTCCGGAGCTCGGGCGGTCTCCCCCCTGCGGCCAGATCGGCCGGTTCGTCCAGACGTGGACCTCCTTGATCGTCCCCAGATGGCCGGCCTTCACCAGCGCCGCGGCCTGCCGCAACGGATCGGCCGCCGTTCCCTGGTTCCCCATTTGCGTGGCGACCTTCATCTGACGGGCCAAGTCGGCCATGTAGCGGGCTTCCGACACCGAATGAGTCAGCGGCTTCTGGCAGAAGCAGGCCTTCCCCAGCCTCATCGCGATCGTCGAGGCGAAGGCGTGATGATGATCGGGAGTGCTGACGGTGACGGCGTCGATATTTTTGCCGATCTCGTCGAACATCTTCCTGTAGTCGTTATATCGCTTCGCATCGGGAAACTTTTCCTTGGCAGCCGTCTCGAGCGTCCCGTCGTCGATATCGCAGATCGCAACCACGTCGCCGAATTTTCCCGCGTCGGCTGAATCGCTGGTTCCCTTCCCTCCCACACCGATGCAGGCAAACCGGATGCGTTCGTTAGCCGACTTGCCTTCCGCGGCCAGCACGCCCCCACCGGCATATAACCCGATACCGATCGCTGCGGATTCCTGCAAAAACGCTCTGCGGCTGGTTTGGCGCGACATTGTTTAGTGCTCCAGAAATGCGGAGAATGGGGGGTGCGTTGTCATCAAGGCCCAAGGATTGCTAAGGTAACATTCTGACAGATCGTTCGCAACTTCGGAGAAACGCGGCATGCTGAATTGCAAATTGAGAATTGAAAATTTGAAATTGCAAATTGACCCGGCCTGCACAGCCCAATTTTCAATTTTCAATTTTCAATTCTCAATTCTCAATTTCCTCATCGCGACCATCCTTCTGGGTTGCCTGTGCACTCCTGGCTTTGTCGACGCGTCTGAGGATTCCACCAAGAAGCCGGCCGATTCGAAAAAGGGGAAATCCGCCGCCACGAACGAAGCCAGGCCTGTGGCCTCTGCGCTCTCCCCCGAGGAGCAACAGGCTCTGGCGGCGATCGAGAAGCTCGGCGGGAAAATCGAATACGACAAGCAGGGGGCGGTGCGCGGTATCGATCTGCGCGATCAGCGCGTGACCGACGCCGAGCTCGCGCCGCTCGAGGCGCTTCCGAAGCTGAAAACGCTCGTTCTGTGGGGACCGCGGATCACGAGCCGGGGCCTGGCGCACATCGCCTCTCTGACGGAACTCGTCGATCTCGAGCTCGACAATTGCTCCACAGTGAAGGACGCCGGGCTCGAGCATCTGAAGAACCTCGTCAATCTGAAATCGATCAACCTGCGGCGTTCGAGCATTTCGGACAAGGGACTGAAGGTCCTCAAGGAGCTTCCAAAGCTCGAGGAGCTGCACCTGTTGTTCACCAATATCTCGGATGACGGGCTCGTCGAGCTCAAGGACATGCCGCAGGTCAAGCTGCTCGACGTGCGGGGCTGCCGAATCGCCGACAAAGGGCTCGAAACTCTTCAGGAACTCAAGAACCTGCAAGTCCTGCGGTTGAGGAGCTTCGAGATCACGAATGCGGGGCTTCAGAGTCTGGCGGCACTCTCGAAGCTGCGCGTGCTCCAGATCGAGGACTCGCAGAGGATCAGCGACGAGGGGCTGGCGTTTCTTGATTCCATGCCTGCGATCGAGGACGTGACCTTCATGCGTGACAGCGTCACGGATGCGGGGCTCGTGCACTTCGAAAAACTGAAGGGGCTCAAGCGGCTGAGTCTGCGCGGCTGCAGCGGCATCACCGGTTCGGGGCTTATGCACCTGAAGAACCTCGGGAACCTGCAGGTGCTTGTGCTCAGTGAGACGCAGGTTACCGATGCCGGCCTCGCTCATCTGGGGGGGCTCAAAAGGCTCCAGTCGCTCGACCTCTGGCACGCCGACAGGCTCACCGACGCCGGCCTCGCGAATCTGTCGTCGCTGACGGGACTCAAAACGCTGATCCTCGACGAAACGCTCGTAGGGGACCCCGGGCTCGACTCGCTCAAGAGGTTAACGAAGCTCGAGACGCTCAAACTGGCTCACACGCAGGTGACCGACGAAGGGCTTTCGCGGCTCGATGGACTCAAAAGCCTCAAATCGATCGACCTGCGCTTCACGAAAGTCAGCGACGCGGGGATCGAGAAACTGAAAGCCGCGCATCCCAAACTGCGCATCGAGAGCTGATGCTCGTAGTGTGGGCTTCAGCCCACACGAATGGGTGCGGTGTGGACTGAAGTCCACACTACGTCTCTTCCGCGGGCGTCTCCTTCGGCTCGTTCTTTTCGTCGAGCAGCTCCACGACTGCGGCTTCGACATCCTCGGGGGCGAATTGACTGTCCGCGTCCAGGTCGACCGAAAACGTCCGCCGCAGCTTCCCCTTTCGGTCATAGAGCTTAAAGTGCGGCAAGGCTCCTCCTTCGATGTCGAAGTCGGTAGACGCGTTGTCCGCTCCGCCGACACTCCGCAGGTTTTTGAAGGTCGCCCCCTGCTCGTTCAAGAACGTGAGGATCTCGTCGGTCTTCTTCTCGTCGTCGCAGGCGACCGAGACCACGGACAGACCCTGGGGCGCGTACTTCCGACTGAGCTCCACCGTGTGCGGGAATTGCTTCCGGCACGGAGCGCACCACGTCGCCCAGAAATCGACCAGCACCACTTTTCCCGACTCGTGCGAGATCACCGCCTGATATCCGACCTTGTCGATCGTGTGCAGCCTGACTTCCGGCTGCCCGGCATTGGAATCAGCCGAGTTCGGGGCGGCGGGCACCTTCGCGGCGAGGGGCTTTTCAGGTGGGTTCCACTCGCCCCCGCCACAACCGATCAGCCAGCACAACAGGACCGCAATCGGTGCGGTTAGCTCTGCGAAACGTCGCCGCCATTTGCTGGAAACCTTGCCAGGAATCATCTGCTGCACTCGAAGCTCCTTCGGCTTGGCGCCGACGCTTGTGACGGGCGGCGAGTTCAAGTGCCCAACATCTTGCGGTTGGCGCTGAAGTTGTCGGCGCCGCGGCGGACGGGCTGTGCGCGCGGCGTGAAGGCGGCGGGATTACTGGCCTGCTCGCGCTCGTGCAGGTCGTCGTGAAGCGATCGCAGCTCTTCGTAAGCCCAGGACTCGATGTTCCACGTCCCCTGCAACTGCCCCACGTGGTTGGGGCCGCGCAAGTGGCTGACGACTTTCTCCCGCGATGGGTTCCAGTCGCCGTCGACCGACCAGTGGTTCCCGCGCAGCGGATAGCTGCCGGTCGTGTAGACCCGCACCGCCTCTTTCGGCGACGATTTCGGCCGTTCGTTCTCTCCTTTGAGGAGCCAGCCGAAGGTCCACGAGTCGAGCGGCGTCGTGCAGCCGTCCTTGAAGTAGCGCACGACCTGGTCGTCGCTCACGCAGACGACGCTCGGGAATTCATGAACATCCAGGAGATCGACCACATCGGAAACGTCCCCCTTGTCAACGATCTGGACATGATTCTCGGGCGAGGCGCCGATCTTCCAGCCGCGGGCCTGCATGGCTTCGAAATCGCCGCCGGGCCGGCGGAGGCGATCGAGTTCCTCGCGGCAGCGATCACAGTCTTCGGCGACGATGAACAGGACCCGCGGGTTGCGCTCGGCCCTCTGAGGGGCTGCCCGATCGCCTTCGCGTGGTCCGGACCTTACTTCCGAAGGCTCCTCGGAAGTTGGATCGCGATTTCGCTCCGCGCCCGATCCGGGAATCCCGGCGGCGGCAAGGCTCGTGAAAGCCGTTACTCCCAGCGCAATTGCCAGCGCTCGCCAGCGCATGTAATCCCCCAGAATGCTGACCGTTACGGCGTCGCGCGGGCGCTTGCGACCTCTCTCCAGCATACCGCGTCACCGGGGGGAATTCATCCAAAATCCGGCGGTGACAGGTCTTGTTGCAGGGCAGGGAATTGGGATTTCGGATTGCGGATTTTCTGTGGCGAGCCGGGGTCGTAAGCCGCGTAAGGCCTCGGATTCACCCGGCAATTCCGGGAAAATGTTGTCAGTGGACCCAATCGCGGTCGCGTTTAGAGATCGATCTGCGTTGGGGGCTGAGAGTCAACCCAAAACGCGCCGTTTGCGCAGCCTCCGATTTGCTCGAGAAGCTGACTCGTTTGTGGAGGTGCTGAAGGGGTTGGTGCTGTGTCGGCGATAGCAAAATCAATGATTTTGAAGAATCTCACAAACCTCACGAATATAACGTTTTGCATCAATTTGAGTCCGAAAGTCGCATCCCGTAGCTGAAAAAAGTGTTGACTGCGCAAACTTTTCCGAATATCAAGGGTTTTCTGTCGCGGGCCATGGGTGAATTTCCTATACTGCCTCTGGTCCCGACCTCCTCTCAGAGCGGCCGGATAAATTTTCGCCGACCGATCCTCTCGCCCTCAGGGCAAGAAGCCCTACAAAAAGTGCCAGAATTCCAGGGTTTTTTCATCCCTGGCTGGCATGTCGGACTGTTTATGCGTCAACCAGGCCGCCGGCCGGCCTGACTTGGGAGCGGCATTGTCAAATTGCCGTGGATTCATCGAAAAACGTGAATTCGCAACTTAACGGAGGACGAAGACATCAGTTTGGGCGTGATCGCGAAAGCTAAGCTAGGGTAGAGACAAGCATGAAGTTTGTGGCCGAACGAGGAGTCGTTCGGGGTACATATGCCAGGATGGCCCAACTTGGAGTTGACGCCGTTGACGAAAAGTGGTGCACAATGATCGTCCCCGTCTTAGAGAACGTTTCGGGGGTTGAAACGGGCACCGGCTCCGATGTATTGTGCCGGATGGCAGCGACGCATCACGACCGAATCGCTGCTTTTGAACTGGTTTACCGCAAATATGTCGATGCCGAGTTGATCTCCCCCAATCGTTTCAACTTGCGCGTCACTCCCTACCATCTGCTTCCCACGACCAACGTATTCGTCGCCTGCGAAGGGTCGCGAATCATCTGCACCGTCACGTTGATCGGCGACGCCGAGCTCGGTCTGCCGATGGAGAGCATTTACCAGTCCGAACTTCTCGAGCTGCGTCGCCGCAACCTCTATGTCGGAGAGGTTTCGTGCCTGGCGTTCGAGCCGATGGCGCTGAACAAGTTCCTTCTGGTGTTCATGCAGCTCACGCGGTTGATGGCGCAGCACGCGCGGGCCTATGGAATGGACCAGTTTGTGATCGCGGTCCATCCGCAGCACGCCCGGTTCTATCAGCGGTTCATGGGTTTCGAGCAGATCGGGCAGCTCAAGACGTATCCTTCGGTGCGGAACGCGCCGGCAGTCGCCTGTTCGCTCGATTTCGCGGCGATCGACGTGAGCCGGCCGAAGTGCTGGACTTCGTACTTCGGTTCGCGGCTGCCGGAATCGGTGATCCGCTCGCGGCCGATGACGGACGAAGAATGCGACTACTTCCGCCCCATGGCCGGACTGGCCGGCCGTCATGCCCCGGAGCTCGCCTTCGCCTGAGGGCGTGCGCTCCGGCGAATCCGCCGGGAGTGTGCCGTGTTTTCCTTCGCCATCAAGACGCTCCTGTCGGAACGCGGGAAACTGCTGACGGGGCTGGCGGGGGTGATCTTCTCGCTGGTCCTGGTCAACGTGCAGGGGGGGCTGTACCTGGGCCTCATGCGCAAGGCGAGCGTTCTGGTCGATCATTGCGAGGCGGACCTGTGGATCGGGCACCGGATGATCGAAAACGTCGATTTCGCGCACGACATTCCCGAGAGCTGGATCAACCGCGTTCGCGGAATTTCGGGGATCGCGCGGGCCGAACCGTACATTGTCGGCAAGGGAATGGCCACGCTTCCCGACGGTGGTTTCGAGGACGTTTGGGTGATCGGCTCGGACCCGACGAGCATGCTGGGGACGGGCTGGGGCTTCGTGGCCGGCTCGCCCGAGGACCTCAAGCGCCCGGACGCCCTGAGCTTCGACGAAGTCGACGCACAGAAACTGGGGAACCCGCGGATCGGCGACTGGCTGGAGATCAACGGGCATCGGGCGAAGCTCGTCGCGCGAACGAGGGGCATCACCGGCTTCGTGACGACTCCTTATCTCTTCACGACGCTCGAAACGGCCCGCCGGCTGTCGGAGATTCGGCAAGGGTTCTGCTCGTTCTTTCTGGTGAAGGCCGAACCCGGGGCCGACCTGGCGCTAGTGGAAGAGGCCGTGCGCCGGCAGCTACCCGACGCCATCGTCCATACCCCCTCGGAGCTGGCGAAGCGGTCGCAGGATTACTGGATGAAGCGCACGGGAATCGGCGTGAGCTTCGGCGCCGCGACGTTTCTGGGGCTTCTGGTCGGGCTGATGATGGTGGCACAGAGCCTGTATGCCCTGGCGCTCGACCATCTCAGTGAATATGCCACGCTCAAGGCGCTGGGGGCGGAAGACAGGCAGGTTTGCGGCGTCATTATGCTACAATCCCTGGCAATCGCGGCGGTCGGCTCGTCCCTGGGGATCGCCGTCGTTCTGGCGATCAAGGAATTCTGGTCTTCGCCCCTGGCGCCGATCGAAATTCCTCCGGTGCTGGTGGGAGGAGCGCTGGTTCTGGTATTTGTGATCTGCCTGGCGGCTTCGCTCTTGCCTTACGCGCGCGTAAGGCGTGTCGATCCCGCCATGGTGTTGCAAGGATAATTCGGGAGTGCGGATGGAAGACGTCGTCGTCAAAGCCGTTGGCCTTCGCAAGTCGTATCGGGCGGGGGGATTCCCGCTCCTGGTACTGCGGGGCATCGACCTGTCGGTGCCGCGTGGCGAGTGTCTGTTTTTGGCGGGCCCTTCGGGAAGCGGGAAGACGACGCTGTTGTCGATTCTGGGGTGCGTGCTGTCGGCAGACGCGGGGAGGCTCGAAATCCTGGGTTCGGATGTGACCGCGTTTTCAGCGGCGGAGCAGGCCCGCTTCCGGCGGGAAAAGATCGGTTTCGTCTTCCAGAAGTTTCATCTGTTCGATGCGCTTTCATCGCTCGAGAACGTCAAGGTGCCGCTCGACCTGTTGGGCTGGCCGGCGCGGAAGGCGCGGAAGGCGGCGGCCGAGCTTCTGGGCCTGGTGGGGCTCTCCGAGAAACTGAATAGCCGGGTGACGCAGCTCAGCATGGGCCAGAGGCAGCGGGTGGCGCTGGCACGGGCCCTGGCGGGAGACCCGGAATTGATCCTGGCCGACGAGCCGACTGCTTCGCTCGATGCCGACTCGGGCGCCAGCGCCATGCGGGTCCTCAAAGGCCTCTGCCAGTCGCTGGGGAAGACCGTGATCGTCGTCACGCACGACGCGAGGATTTTTTCAATGGCCGACCGGATCTTGAAGCTGGCCGACGGCAGGATCGTCTCCGAAGAAGGGGCCGAGCGGCTGTCCGATTCCGGCCCGATCTCGGTGAACTCGAGTTATTCGTATCGCGCTATTCAAACTCCGCCTCCTTCCGGAGCGGAGCTCGGCCGGGTTCCGCCTCCGACGATCGGGGCGCCGAATTCGACCGAATTCGGCTATGCGGGCTCGATCCATCCGGGTCAGCGGCCTGGTCGGGCCGGTTACGGAGCGACCTGAAACCAGAGGAAAGAGGGGA
>Ga0066903_100006381_pt1 | contig 10471 bp, 11 predicted proteins | sample PanSoiMetaGPlot1_FD_67491 | JGI IMG/M metagenome (GOLD analysis project Ga0066903, IMG submission 67491) | Tropical forest soil microbial communities from Panama analyzed to predict greenhouse gas emissions - Panama Soil - Plot 1 (version 2) | ecosystem: Environmental > Terrestrial > Soil >...
ACGGGCGGAACCTCGGGGACGGTGGGGACGGGCGGAACTTCCGGGACGGTGGGCACGGGCGGGTCGGCGGGGACGTCGGGAGGTCGCGGCGGAACGGTGGGCACGGGCGGCAGCGCGGGAAGCGCGGGCACCGGCGGCAGCGCCGGCACCGGCGGATCGGCGGGCACGGGCATGGCCGGCACGATCGGGACGGGCATGGTGGTCTGGTACAAGCTCGACGAGGCGAGCGGCACCGCCGCCGCGGATTCGTCCGGCAACGCGCGCAACGGCGCGGTGACCGTGGCGGGCACCGGCACAGGGACGTTCTCGACCACGCACATGGTCGGCACGCACGCGCTGAATCTCGCCGGCAGCAGCAACGCGAACGGCGCTTACGTCGTCGTCCCGGCGAGCCTCAACGCGATGGGCGCGACGACCGCCGTCACCATCGCGTGCTGGGTCAACATCACGACCGATCGCGGCTGGGCGCGCGTCTGGGACTTCAACAACTCGAGCACGACGGGGTACATGTTCCTGACGACGTTCCAGCAACAGGCGACGCCGAACTCGGTGCGCTTCGCGATCACGCAGACGAACAACGGCGCCGAGCAGGTGATCTCGTCGACCGGGCAGCTGACGACCGGCGCCTGGCACCACATCGTCGTCGTGCTCGACGTCGGCGCCACCTACACCGGGACGCTCTACATCGACGGCGCCGTCGCCGGCACCAACACGGCGATGACGCTGCGGCCGTCGACGATCGGCAACACGGCCAACAACTGGATCGGGCGCTCGGCGTTCGCCGCCGACCCGTACTTCGCCGGCCTCGTCGACGACTTCCGCGTCTACAACCGCGCCTTGACCGCCGCCGAGATCACGATGCTGTACGCGGTCCGCTGACGCGTTTTCGGGCGTTCGCGTCGCGGCATTCGTCAGTTTTCTGAGGGCGGCGGGCCGCGACCGCGGCTCCTCGGGGCCAACGTCTGGTCCGTTCGTTGCTTTCGCAAACGGCGGTATCCTGGAGGCGTCTCATGAAAACAGGCCATCTCGTCGTCGTCGGTTGGGTCGGTCTCGCGGCCTGCCTGAGCGTCGGCTGCTCGTCGTCCACTAACCCCGTCAGCGCCGACGCCGGCGGCGATCACGCCGCGTTGACGTCCGACGCCGGCTCGGACGCGCCGCACCTGCCGGCAGGCGTGATGTCGCCGCCGCAGCCGGATGTGGCGTGCAGCGGCAGCGACACCACCCCCTGCACGCTGCCGCCATCGATGTGCGCGCTCCTCACGAGCTGCGGCGCTTGCCCCGCGCCGTGGGTCGTCTACTACCAGGCGCCCAGCTGCGTGAACGGGCGCTGCGTCTGGAGCGAGAACTATTTCCAGTGCCAGAACACCCAGGTCAACTGCGTCAGCGGCGGATGCCAGCCGATGGGGACGACGACCGCCGTTCCGGTGCAGTGAGCCGGGAAGGCGCGCGCCGTCGGGAGCCATGACGGCCCGCCGGCACTTCGCGCTCGCCGTGTTTTTTGCCGTGCTGCTGCCGGCGGGCTCGCTGGTGCAGGGCTCCGGTCTGTTCGCGTTTCGCATGTACGCGGCGAGCCCCGACTGCCGCATCAGCGTCGCGGCGTGGAATCAGGGCGGCGCCGAATGGCGGGTCTCGCCGACGGCTCTCGCGGCGCGCGCCGGCGGCGAGCTGGGCAACACCCTGTCGGGCACGGACCGGTGGAAACACGTCATGGCGCCGCGGTACCTGGCGGACCACATCGATGATCTGACGCGCCTCGCGTGTTCCGCCGCCCCGGGCGCGGCCCGGGTCAGCGTGACGGTCGATCGCCGCGCTTCCGCCGACGCGCCGGTCATCACAACGACCGCGACACGGACCTGTCCATGACGTCGATGCTGGGTGTCGTTCGCATCGCGTTCGGGACATTGTTCCTGGTGCGGACGACGCTGCTGGCCAGACCCTTGAACCTGCCGGGGCTTTCGCCGGGTGTTCCGTTCTTCGGCTGGCCGCCACCCGGCGGTCGGTTCCCGCTGGCGACGATGCTGCATCTGCCGGACGGGTTGCTCGAGGGCGCGTGCATCGCACGCACGATCGCAGCGCTGCTGTTCGCCGTCGGGTTGTGGGCACGGCCGGCCGGCCTGGTGGCGGGCGCGCTTGCATATCTGGTGGCGACGCAGGAGCCACCCACGTTCACGATGACGATGCACGTGCTGTTCCTCGGCGTCATCGTGCTGGCCTGCACGGACGCGTGTCGCGTGCTGGCGCTGCGGCCGCGGCCGCCGGATAGTCCGCGGTCGAGCCTTGGTCTGATCCGGATCTGGACCGCGTCGATCTACATCTGGGCGGGCATCGCAAAGCTGAACGCCGACTGGCTGAGCGGGCGCGTGCTCGGCGTCTGGATCGAAGATCGCCTGGTGCGCGGGCGGGTGGCGGCCGTACTGGTGGGCACGGCTGCGCAGCGGGCGGCGATCGCGCCGGCGATTGCGGCAAGCGAGATCGGGCTGGGCGCGTTGCTGCTCTGGAGACCGACCCGCCGGCCCGCGTTGGTGGGCGCCTTCGCGCTGCACGCCATCTTCGAGCTCACGACCGCCCCCGATCTGTTCGGCTGGGCGATGGCGATCCTGCTGCTGGCATTCATCGGTGACATCGGAGCGTGGCGGCAGGTGTTCGCCTGGCGCGTGCGCAGCGTGGCCCGGACCGGATCGCTGGCGGCGCTGGCCGTCGCGGCGTCGGTCGCGAGCGGCTGTCAGGGCCCACCCGCGGTGAACGCGTTCCCGGACTGCGCCGATCCGCTGGTCCTGTCGTTCGTGCCTGACACGGGCGGCGCCGACGAGGCCTACGTCTGCTTCGGCTTCGACGCGGGCCTGCTTGGCCCTGCGACGATCCAGGGCGTCGACTGGCGGCCTCCCTCGAGCGGCGCTTTCATTCTGCACCACGCGAAGATCTCCGCCGTTCCTTCTGCCTTTCCCGCCGGTCCCGTCCCGTGCGACGGGATGCAGGCGGGCGCGCTCGGGCTGCACGTCTGGGCGCCCGGCGGCGACAACTTGATGTTGCCGGCCGACGTCGGCCTGTCGCTGCCGGCGGGAACGGTCAGCCTCGTCATCGAGGCGCACACCCTGCGGGTCGGATCGGGACCTGCGCAGACCGCCCAGGTGGCGTTGTGCAGAGGGTCAGCGGCGCCTGCGCACCTGGCGGCCCTGTTCGGCCTCTCCGCGACCGTGCCGGCGCTGCGGCCGCACCTGATGGACTCGTCCGAGGCGATCTGCACCCTCGCGGGCGACGTTCATCTGTTTTCTGTCTGGCCGCACATGCACCTGCTGGGCACGGAGATCGGGGTGACGCTGCTGGGATCGGCCGACGCGGCCGCGTCGGTCCTCGTCGACGTCAATCCCTGGAATTTCCATGCGCAGAGGACTTATCCGCTCGACGTCGATGCGACCGGTGGATCGCAGATCGGACTTCGATGCACATGGTTCAACACGACCGACAACTACGTGTTCGCCGGCTTGCGGACGGAAGACGAGATGTGCCAGGCGGCGTTCATCGCCTGGCCGGCGGCCGCCGCGTCGTGCGCGTGGAACTGACGCCATAAGGTTGCGGCGATCGCCGCCCGGCCTGACCCGCCTTCAGTCGCAATGACAAGGGCAGTCCCGCATCTGGCCGTCCCTGCCGGCGCAGTCCCTGTTCCTGTTCCGGCGGCGGCAGCGCGCGAGGCAGGCAAGCTCATCTTCCTGTTTCTGCCTTTTTCGGTCGCGTGCGCGCGCCGTCGTCTTGTCGGGCTTCGTGCCGCTTGGTTTCGTAGCCGAAGGGGAGGGCGGAGGCGGGCTTGGTGACGGCTTGGCGGCGGATGGCGGCGCCGGCGCTTTCGCAGGCGCCGCGCCGGCGTCACCGCCGGTCGCGGCCAGAACCCCGAGCAAGATCGCCAGCAGCGGCCCCACCGGGTTCAGTTCTGCACGTGCAGGAAGGTGCCGTGCTTGTTGGTCGTGAAGATGTCGACCTTGCCGTCGCCGGTCACGTCGCGCGCGACGAAGTTGCAGCCCACGCCGCTGGCCATGTGGATCACGTGCTCGCAGAAGTGCGCGCCGCCGGCGTCGCGCCGCAGCTCGAACCAGACCGTCAGCGCCGGATCGGTCGTCCCGGGGTCGGGATTGGTCGACGGGTGCGCGTACCAGCGCTTGCCGGTGACGATGTCCAGCAGGCCGTCGCCGTTGACGTCGGCCACCGCCATCGCGTGCATCTGACTCAGGTTGCTGGACGCGGCGGTGGTCGGGAGGATCTCGTGCGCGACGAATGTCGTCGCCGTGCCCGTCCCCTGGTGCTCGAACCAGGCGAGGCCGTACTGGTGCGCGGCCAGCACGGTCACGACGTCGTTGTCGCCGTCGCCGTCGACGTCGTAGACGTAGATCTCGGAGCCGCCCCAGTTGCTGGCGCGTCCCGACGTGCTGCCCATCCAGAAGTCGAAGGCGTGGCGCTCCCAGGTTCCGCCCGCGACCTGCCGCCACCAGCCGCTGCGCTCGACGATGTCGGGCGTGCCGTCGCCGTCGACGTCGCCGACACCCAGACCGTGCACGTACGGTGTGCCGAACGACGTGTTGCCGCTGATGGCCGTGAACGTCCAGGGCGCGGTCGCGGTGGCGCCGGGGACGGCGTAGCCGAGCTGCATGTTCGTCATGAACACCAGCTGCTTCCTGGCGTTGCCGACCAGGTTCAGGTAGGCGGGCGATTCGTTGGCGACCAGGCCGGTGAAGATCGCCGTCTTGGTCCAGGTCTGAGTCAGGTTCGATGGGCCCGGGTTCGCATACCAGAAGGCGTTCGGCGTACCGGTGCCGTTGGCGCCACCGGCGTCGCCGATCGCGATGACGTCCGGGTGCCCGTCGCCGTCGACGTCGTCGACGAACGTCAGGAAGAACGTCGAGTACTGATCCATCGTGAACGTCGGCGGGTTGGGCATGACGGTGCCGCCGACGGCGAAGCTCGGGCCCGCGTACCAGGTCGGTCCGGCGACGAGGTCCAGCGTGCCGTCGCCGTTGATGTCGCCGACGTCCGCGCCCTCGGCGGTGTGCTGCGTGGAAAGCGTGCGCGTCGTGAACGTCACCGAGGTGGCGGGACAGCTGGCCGCGCTGCCGCCGCTGCCGGTCGTCCCCGCCGAGCCACCCGTTCCGCCTCGTCCGGTCGCTCCGGCCGCGCCGCCGCTTCCCGCGCTGCCGCCCGCGCCGCCGCTTCCCGCGCTGCCGCCCGTTCCACTCGCGCCACCGCGTCCGGCGGCGCCGCCCGTGCCTGTCGCTCCCGCGCCGCCGCCAGCGCCCGCGGCGCCCGTCGTTCCCGCGCCACCGCCCGCGCTGGTCCCCGCTGCGCCGGTCGTGCCGGCCGCGCCGGTCGTTCCCGCGCTGCCCGTCGTGCCGCCGCGGCCCAATCCGCTGGAGCCGCCGGGCCCACCGGTGCCCGAGCCTCCGCACCCGGCCCAGGCCAGCGCCGCGAGCAGCGCCAGACCGCCGAACCCCGACGAATGCCTCATCGCGCGCATCCTAACGTCATTCCGACAACAACATTAATGAATGGCCGCGGATCGCGAGACGCGTGGCTCGATTCAGCCCGGGCGCGGCCAGGGGATCTTCGGCGCGGCCGGCAGCGGGCGGCCCGCGTCGGCGAGCAGCTTCCGGCAGCGCGCGCAGAAGTCGTACTCGCGATCGCAGGTGGCGACGCGGCCCTCGGCGTCCTCCATCAGACAGCCGCGGTTGGGGCAGTGCTCGAGGCCGAGAGTGTGGCCGGTCTCGTGCACCGCGACCTTGGCCAGCCGCTCGCGCGCGTGCGCGGCGCCGCGCGACTTCATCGCGCAGCGAAAGCGCGAGATGACGCTGGACGCGCCGTCGATGCGCCCCAGCCCCAGCACGCCCCAGTCATATACGCTGCCCTTCGTCGTCGAGATGTCCGTGCCGGTCAGACCGAGGATGCGCGTTCCGTCCGCCGGCAGCCGCGGGTCCAGGAAGTCGAGCACCTTTTCGGCGCGGTAGCGCCGGCGCGGCGGGTACCACGCGGCCGCGGGTAGGCCGGCGCGCGGCAGCACCTTCACGCCGAGGCCGATCAGCGACTCCAGGCCGACCTTCACCAGCGCCACGTCCTCGGCGGGCAGCTCGTCGCCGAGCGGTTGCAGGTAGAGGAAGCGGCGCGCGTTCGCGGCACCCCGCGCGCGTTTGCTGCCCGTGACCACCGCCAGCAGCGCGGCCCCGAGCAGCGCCCGCCGCGTGGGCCTGCCCGCCCGCCCGGGCGGCGTCACTTCATCGTCGCGCCGATCAGGACGAACAGCGCGGCCAGACCCAGCGTCATCACCAGCAGCGTCAGCGGCGAAATCCTGATCTCGATCGTGAACGGCCGTCGCATCCACTGCCAGAACGACAGCACGCGCGGCTCCGCCAGGCGCGTCATCACGCGCGCCACCAGTGCGGGCGGCGGCTTCACGTCGCGCAGCGACGACAGCTCCTGGATCGGCTGCTCGGCGACGTCGCCGCCGCTGTGTCTTTGCAACGTGCGGCTCATGGCAGCCGCTTCAGGCCCGATTCCATCAAGCCCTGACTCTCGACGATTTCGCGCAGCATCGCGCGCGCCCGCACGACGCGGATCTTCAGGGTCGTGATCGGCAGCTGCAGGATGCCGCGGATCTCTTCGTACGACAGCTCCTCGGCGTCCTTCAGCACCAGCACCTCGCGGTACTTGGTCGGCAGCCGCAGCAGCGCCGCCTCCAGCCGCGCCCGCCGCTCGTCGCCGGCCGCGTTCGCCTCCGGCGTCGACGGATCGTAGGCGAACGCCGCCTCGCCGCCGCCGACGTCGTGCTCCAGCGGCTGCTCGGTGCGGCGCTTCGACTTCAGGATGTCCTTCGACCGGTTGACGGCGATCCGGAGCAGCCAGGTCGAGAACGCGTGGTGGCGGCCTTCGCCGTCGAACCGCTCGAGCGCGTTGAACGCGTCGACGAACGCCTGCTGCGCGATGTCCTCGGCGTCGGCGCGGCTGCCGAGCATGCGCAGCGCGACCGAGAACGCGAGCCGCTGGTAGCGCTGGACCAGCGGCCGGAACGCCTCGACGTCGCCCTCCAGGCAGCGCGCGATCAGCGATTCCTCTTCCTCGTCGCGGCGCGCGGCGGCGCGAATCTCGGCGAGCTCGGGCGACGCGAGCACGGACGCGGAGATCGCGCCGCTGTCGTCGGCCGACAGGGCGATGATCCCCGACGTCGAAGCCCCCGACTGGTCAACCCTTCGCACGTTGTCAGATTACCGTGAAACCGGAAAAAGTGGCTCCTATACTGAAGTCGATGAACGGCGGTTCGATGGCGCGGCTGGCTGGCGCAGTGCTCGCCACGTGCCTGACGCTTTTACCCGCCGCAGTCCGTGCGCTCCCTGACGGTTCTTACTGGGGACGGATCGGGACGGCCGGCGCGCCGGCGCGGCCCGGCGACCGGGATGACATCGCGGCGCTGCTCGAGCGCGTCGACGCCGAGGAGACGGCGGGTCGGCTCGAGCCGGCCTGCGTGATGCTGGAAAAGGCCCTGCCGCGCTACTCGGGCGCCGAGCGGATCGCGGCCTGGTTCCGCCTCGGGATCATCCGCTCGCGGCTCGGGCGCTTTCGCGAGGCGGCCAGCGCCTACGCCGCCGTGGTCGCGGACGGCTCCGCCGATTCGGCGGTGTATTCGAACTTCGCCGAGGTGCTGATGGCGGCGGGCCGCCTGCACGACGCGGAGGCGCGCTACCGCGACGCGATCTCCGTCGCGGGCGATTTCGGCGTGGGCGAGCGGCGCGAGCGCTCGCATGAGCTTGCGCTCGCCTACTACGGGCTGGCGGTGGCGCTGGATCGTGACGACCAGCCGATGGCGGCGCGCGAGGCGATGATGCGGGCGCTCGCCAACGATCCGACGGCGTCGGTGCTGAAGGTGGCGTCGACGCCGGGCAGCGATCTGTTCTTCGTGCCGGAAGGCGACGTCTTCTACTACCTGGGCCTGGCGGCCGAGGCGGAGGGGCGCGACGGCGACGCCGATGCCGCGTTCCAGGAGTTCATCGCCCGCGGGCCGCACGGCCGCTGGGTCCGCGCCGCGGAGGCGCACCTGGCGCGGAAGGCGCCGGGCAAGCGGCGCGCGGTCGGGGCGGGCGAGGCGGTGCCGCGGGTGCTGGCGCATGCCACCGTGCTGGCGTCGGGCGGCACGACCGCGCCGCTGGTGGACGCGGCGTGGCGCGGCCAGCTCGACATCCTCGACGACTGCCTGAACGACGTTCGCCTGCCGGCGCACGTGACGTTGCGCTTCGCGATCGAGATGGACGTCGATGCGCACGGCCGCCCGACGCGCGTGATCGTCAAGGCGCCGGCCCCGTTCGAGGAACGGTTCGCGCGCTGCGTGGAATCCGCGACGATGCAGCACCTGCGGCTGTCCGTGCTCGGGACGAAGCCGCTGACGCTGGCGCGGACCGAGATGGTCGTCGGCACGCCGTAGTCCCGATCGCGCTGTAGCCAGACGACGGCCCGGCAGGGTATACGAGAATGGTCGTGCGCAGCGGCAAGCCGCGTTACATCGCCGTCGAAGGGCCGATCGGCGTCGGCAAGAGCAGCCTCGCGGAGATCCTGGGCCAGGAGCTGTCGGCGCGCGTGATCCTGGACGAGCGGCCGCAGGAGAACCCCTTCCTGGGCGCCTTCTACCGGGATCGCCGGCGGCACGCGATGTCGGTGCAGCTGTTCTTCCTGCTGCAGCGATACGCGCAGCAGGGCGAGCTGGCGCAGGGCGATCTGTTCTCGCGGGGCGGCGTCGTCACCGACTACATCTTCGCGAAGGATCGCCTGTTCGCGACCCTGAATCTGTCGCAGGACGAGCTGGTCCTCTACGACCGCATCTACCAGATGCTGAAGGTGCGGACGGTGACGCCGGACCTGATCGTCTATCTGCAGGCGCGCACCGACGTGCTGATCGAACGGATCCGGCGCCGCGCGCGCCCCGAAGAGAAGCCGATCAGCGCCGATTACGTGCGCGACGTCGCGCAGGCCTACGCTGATTTCTTCTTCAGCTACAACGACGGCCCGCTGCTGATCGTCAACGCCTCCGACATCGACTTCGTCGCAAATGCCGATCACCGCCGCGAGCTGATCGACGTCATCCAGAAAGCGCCCCCCGGCACCAGCCACTGGAGCCGCGGATAGGGATGGAATGGCTGCGGGAAGGCGATGAAGCGGTCAGTCGCGATCCTCGTTCTCGGTTGCAGCATCGCCGGCGGCCGAGGCAAGGCTGAAGGCGGGTCGGACCAATCGGATACGCTGCGGCAGCACATCGCTGCCGTGAAGGCCGCGCTCGACGGAGTCCCGGAGGTGGCGAAGGATGCCGCGCCTCTGCGGACGGCCGCAGTCGACGCGTACCTCAAGAAAATGCACCGGCAAATTCACAAGCTCTGGGGCGCGGGGGCGATCGAGGATTGGGATGCCTTGAAGAGCGACAGTCCGCTCAACAATCCTGCGCTGGTGACGGTTCTCGAGATCATCCTGAACGGCGACGGCAGCGTCGACAAGATCGCCGTGGACAGGCGGTCGGGCTATCTCCCTTACGACGCCGCCGCCGTCGACGCTGCGTTCGTGGCCGGTCCATATCCTCCTTTGCCCGTGGGCATCCGCTCTGCGAATGGAAAGGGCTACGTTCGATGGGCCTTTCATCGGGATCGACGCCAATGCTCGACGCCGTTCGTGTCGTTCTTCATGCTTCGGAGCTCCGAGAGACCGCAGGCAGGGCCATCGGCCATCACGCCTGGTCGATGACGTGGCACATGCGACGGCCGCTGCTCGCTTTGCTGCTTGTGTACGTCTCCGCGTGCGCTTCGGGCCACCCTGAGTCGCGTGCAAGGGCTGCAGGTCGCTTGTTGACCGAAGCCGAGGCGATCGCGCGGGCGGAGGAATTCGTGCGCGTGAACGGTTACGTTCGCACGGAGGACGCGGACCCGAAGCGCATGGTGGTCGAGCGGAACCTCACGTACGGCTCGACGCCGGAGGAGCTGTTGCCGCAGCGGGCGGGGACGCTGCTCCCGCGCGCCTGCGGCGTGTGGCCCAAGCCGGCGCGCGGGTTCGACGACGGCTGGTCGGTCATCTTCTGCTTCAACCCGACCTATTACCGCGCTGCGGTCGACAGCCCAGACTGGAAGATCTCCATACGCCAGAGGTCGCGGGTCGTCGTCATGGACCCGTACGGAAGCGACATCTTCATCCCGCACCCCGACTTCGGCCTGACCGGATACGGGATCAAGCGGCTTCCGGGCATGGACGATTTCGAGCGCATGCTCGGCCGCTGAACGCGATATCGTTAGGCAGCCAAGGAGGATCCCATTCACACCTTCGTGATGATTGCGGCGGCGACGCTGACGCTGGCCAGCCGGGACGCGGGCGAGTTCCAGCTTCACGACACCGACGGGAAGGCCGCGCAAGGCGCCACCAAGTCGAAGATCAAGTCGACCAAGACCGAGGCGGCGATGAAGTTCACCGT